>Ga0114129_10018035_pt1 | contig 10053 bp, 12 predicted proteins | sample RhiMetdeltSRZDD1_FD_80071 | JGI IMG/M metagenome (GOLD analysis project Ga0114129, IMG submission 80071) | Populus rhizosphere microbial communities from Tennessee, USA - Rhizosphere MetaG P. deltoides SRZDD1 (version 2) (version 2) | ecosystem: Host-associated > Plants > Roots > Rhizosphere >...
CAGCGCCCGCTATAGTACAGGCCTTGTATGCCGCCCCCCTTACCCTGCGAGGCGGGCTGGTGTCCCAGCGAGTGCATCGCGCTCTGGGCTGCTGCCATCCCCAGGGAGTTGCCAGGTGGGGCGCTGCTTGCCAAACGGCATCGCCATGATCTCCACAAACGTGAGCTCCTGCGGATCGCGGTACGCTGGCACCCCAATGGTCACCGCTTGCTGCGGGACATTGAGCTTGCGCGTCCGGTGCAGATAGTCTGGAAAGGCGAAAATAGTCGACCAGTTGGCATCCGCTTCCTCGCGGATCATGGAATGGTGAATGCCATGCATGCGTGGCGTCACGATGAAGCGGCACAGCCAGCGCTCAATGTACAAGGGGAGCTTGACATTCGAGTGATGAAAGAGAATCGCCAGCAGCGTGGCCGTCTGCCAGATCGAGAGGGTAAGCGGCGCGACGCCAATCGCCAGCACTTGAGCGGCACGCCAGGGCACGGACAGCACCATCTCCAGGCAATGAAAGCGCAGCGCCGTGGAGGCGTCGAGATCTAGATCCGCATGGTGGACGCGATGGAAACGCCACAGCACAGGCACTTTGTGGGTCAAGACATGCCAGAGATACAGCGTGTAATCCAGCAGGAGCACTGACAGGCCCACTTTGAGCCAGGCGGGGAGTCGCAGGTACTGCACCAGTCCCCACTGTTCGCGTTCGACGAACTGCGCCAGCGCACTGGCCACAGGGCGCTCGGTGAGCCAGATGGTCGTCGCGCTGAGTCCCACCATGGCTAGATTGCGCACGTTCCGTGTCAGCTTCCTTTCTGTTTGCCGCCGTAAAGGCCGTCGATGCTCCAGCCACAGCAGCGTGGCGAACGTGCCACAGATGAGCGTGGCATTGAGCCATCCAGGTATGGCTTGGGGCCGGGTCGGCGACGGTGTTGACATGCGCGTCCTCCTATGTGCCTCAGGCAGCGAGGCACTCAGCAGTGCAGCTTCTGAGAAACCGCACCGAGCGTCTCCGTTGTGAGAGAGCACCCATCCATTTTGAGAGAGTTGAGATACATCTGTAGGCCTCTGCCCTGCCCGCGGACCTGCAAGAGCAAGACACGTACCATAGATACCTTAACCTCTCGTGTCCTCTCTCCCTCTGAGCAAGGGTTGTATCACAGAGTGAGGGGCTTTTGCCAGGGCCCACAGAGCTCCTTGATACGGAGTAGCTGGCATATATCTTGCTCCTAGGGCTGGAAAGGTGAAAACCAGGCGAAGCCGCTTGAAGCATGGAGACAACGATGGTTGACAAGCATGCTATCTCACCGTTGAACCAGGAAGATAAGACACCGGGACAGCATACAGAAGATCGGGCCGATCAAGCGGCCATCAGCAGATGCACGAGACGTGCGTTTTTGGGAGGGGTGGGTATGGCCGGAATCGCTACTTCAGCAGTGCCCTTCCTGCATCCTGCTTGTGCTGAGGAAGTGCAGACGTCAGCAGCAGCAACGACAGCGGTTGGCACCCCTGGGGGGGTGCCGATGGTCCTCAAGGTGAATGGCCAGGAGCATCGGGTGCAGTTAGAGCCTCGGGTGACGTTGCTGGATGCGCTGCGGGAGCATCTGAACCTCTTTGGCACAAAGAAGGGATGCGATCATGGGCAGTGTGGGGCGTGCACCGTGCACGTCAACGGACGGCGGGTGAATGCCTGCCTGACGCTCGCCATCATGCATCAGGGCGATGAGATTACGACAATCGAAGGGCTGGCGCAGCATGGCGAGCTGCATCCGGTGCAGGCGGTGTTCCTCGAGCATGATGGGTTTCAGTGTGGGTACTGCACGCCGGGACAGATCATGTCGGCGGTGGCGTTGCTCAAGGAGCCCTGCGGGCAGGATGATGACGCGGTGCGCGAATGCATGAGCGGCAATATCTGTCGCTGCGGCGCCTACCCCAACATCGTCGCTGCGGTGCAGGCGGCGCGGCGGCGCGCGTAGCCGGCCGTCGTCAGCGGTTTCAGGAGAACGATGGCCATGCAAGTATTTCAATACAACAGAGTCAATGACATTGAGGGGGCGGTTGGTGCGGGATTAGCAACGGGGGTGAAGTTTGTCGCAGGTGGCACCACCTTGATTGATCTCATGAAGCTGAATGTGGAGCAGCCGACTACCGTCATAGACATCAATAGCTTGCCGCTGGACAAGCTTGAGAAGACAGCCGATGGTGGGTTGAAGATTGGCGCCATGGTGCGCAACAGCGATTTGGCGCACGATGCGACGGTGCAGCAGGAATACCCGGTGCTGGCGCAGGCGCTGCTTTCTGGGGCGTCGCCACAACTCCGCAACATGGCGACGACTGGGGGGGAACCTCTTGCAGCGCACGCGCTGCTACTACTTTCGCGATATCGCCTATCCTTGCAATAAGCGCCATCCCGGGTCGGGCTGTGCGGCGATCGATGGGTACCACCGCATCCATGCGATCCTGGGCACGAGCGAGCACTGCATTGCGACACATCCGTCGGATATGGCGGTGGCGATGATGGCGCTGGAAGCCACAGTCCAGCTTCAGGGACCGCAGGGTCAGCGTACGGTCCCCTTACAGGAGTTCTACTTCGTGCCGGGATCGACTCCCAAACGCGAAAACGTGCTGGCGCCCGGGGAACTGATCGTCTCTGTGACGTTGCCACGGCTGGCACGCGGCACGCGCTCCTACTACCTCAAGCGTCGTGACCGCGCCTCGTATGAATTCGCGCTGGCCTCCGCCGCCGTTGTGGCACAGATGCAGGGACAGCGTATGCAGCGCATGCGTGTGGCGTTGGGCGGCATTGGCACCAAGCCTTGGCGCTCCCTAGAGGCCGAGCAGGTGCTCGAAGGCCGCGATGCCAATGAAGAGCATTTTCGCGCCGCGGCTGAGGCAGCGCTGCGAGACGCCAAGCCTCTGCATGACAATGCCTTCAAGGTCGAACTGGCCAAACGTACCCTCGTGCGCACGTTGCGAGTTGTGACCCAGGCAGCATAGCAGAAAGAACCCGCAGGAGAGAGATCATGAGCAGCTCGGTAATTGGTCAGCCAGTGACGCGCATTGACGGCAGACTGAAGGTGACGGGCGGCGCTGCGTATGCCTTGGAGCATCCTCTACAGCATGTAGTGCATGGCGTTGGCGTCGCCAGTACGATTGGGAAAGGCCGCATCGTGCGCATCGACAGCACTGAGGCGGAAAAGATGCCAGGGGTATTGGCGGTTCTCCATCATGGCAATATGGCGCATCTGTATCGCCCAGCGGGGGCGCTTGCAGAGCAAAGCCGTCCGGGCGAAAGCCGGCCGCCGTTCGAGGATGAGAACGTCTATTACTACGGCCAGTTCGTGGCCCTGGTGCTTGCCGAGACGTTTGAGCAGGCGCAGGATGCCGCGGCGCATGTGCATGTCGAGTATGACGCACAGCGGCCGCTGGTGCGGATCGAGCAAGCGCCTGTGCCGCATAAACCTCCGCCGGCGCAATACGCGCGGGGGGATGCGGCAGCCGCGTTTCAGCAGGCAGCGGTGCAGCTCGACGCCACCTACATCACGCCGGTGGAAACGCATAATCCGATGGAGATGCACGGCACCATCGCCGTGTGGGACAAAGGCAAGCTCACGCTGTATGAAACCACGCAAGGGATCGTGAACCACCACAACGTGGCGGCACAGATGCTGGGCATGCCGCTGGAGTCGATCAAGATCATCTCGCCATTTGTCGGCTCTGGATTCGGGGACAAACTCTTTCCCTGGCCCCACTCGTGGCTGGCGGCTCTAGGGGCGCGCCACGTGGGGCGACCGGTGAAAGTAGCCGTGCCGCGCACGCTGATGTTCACCACGGTGGGGCACCGTCCGCGCACCCAGCAACGCTTGCGGCTCGGCGCTACACCGGATGGCACACTGGTGGCCATGCTGCACGACGTGCTGCAGCATACCTCCATGGTCGATGAGTACCTGGAGAACTGTGTTGAGCCAACCTCGATGCTGTATAGCTGTCCAAATGTCACCGGGGTGCAACACGTCGTGCCTCTGAACGTCGGCACGCCCACGCCCATGCGTGGACCGGGCCGGACTCCCGCGTTGTTTGCCATTGAATCGGCCATGGATGAGTTAGCCATCAAGCTTAACATGGATCCCCTGGAGCTGCGCCAGCGCAATTACGCTGAGACCGACGAAAGCTCGCAACGGCCGTGGTCGAGCAAGCATTTGCGCGAGGCCTACCACATCGGCGCCGAACGCTTCGGCTGGAGCCAGCGTAATCCACAGGTCGGCTCCATGCGCCGTGGCGATGAGATCCTGGGCTGGGGTATGGCGACCTGCACGTGGCCTGGTCACCAGATGAGTGCAGAGGTGCGCGTGCGTCTGCTCGCAGATGGCACGGCGCAAGCCGCGTGCGCGACGCAAGACATTGGCACTGGCACCTACACGGTCTTCGCCGAGGTCGTGTCAGATAGGACCGGGATACCCGTGGAGAAGGTGAAAGTCGTCCTAGGCGACAGTTCTCTCCCCCCTGGGCCAACGTCTGGTGGCTCAGCAGCGACGGCCAGTGTGCTACCTGCCATCGCGAAAGCGACCGACAACGCCATTACGGCACTATTGAAGGCAGCGTCGAAAGCGCCAGGGTCCCCGTTCGCGCAGGCAGATCCCAAGACCTTAAAGATGAGCCAGGGACACGTGCACCTGCAGGATAAGGCGCCCGAGAGCGGTGTGCCTTTCCAGCAGATTCTCGCACTGCAGAAATTGGGTGAGTTAGACGGTCGGGCGAAAACGGACGCTGATGCCACCCAGGAGCACTATGCTGTCCACTCCTTTGGGGCGCATTTCTGCGAGGTCACGTTTGACCCAGACATCGTGCACTTGCGTGTCACGCGCTGGCTGACGGTGATCGATGGCGGCCGTATGATCAACCAGAAAGCGGCGCGGAACCAGATCATCGGGTCTGTGGTGATGGGTATCGGCATGGGCCTGCTGGAGGAGACGACCTACGACCCCAGAACTGGTCACCCGGTGAACAACAACTATGCAGATTATCTGGTTGCAGTGCAGACGGATGTGCCTGAGATCGAGTGCGTGTTCCTTGACTATCCTGACACCATTTTGAATGCATACGGCGCTCGGGGTATTGGTGAGATTGGCTTGACTGGATGCGCCGCAGCGCTGACGTCTGCCACCTATCATGCGACGGGCATCCGGGGGCGCGAACTACCGATTCGCATCGAAAAGCTGCTTGGCTGACGTAGTTGGTGTGCCATTGGCAAAAGCTTCGGCAATACGGCGATAACATGGAGCCTGGCGCCACAGGATGTGGTCTTGCGTCACCCCGGCGGGGAGGCCGCCCGGACTTACAAGCGCAAGCCGACGCGAGTATTGACGGACGCACACGGAGTTCGCTAGACGATAGTCCCTGTGGCTCACGGCATTGTGGGCAGTCTTAGGATGGTTGGGCGCCCAGTGGCTTGGCGCCGAGTGGCGGCCAAGCCGGCTGGTGGTCCTATAGCACACAGAGCGTGAGCACTGCAATAGCGATTGGCACCACAACCTCGGAGCCCTGGCATATGACGCAACTGCAGGCCGTCGTCTTTGATTGGGGCGGCACGCTGACCCCATGGCATACCCTTGATCTGGCTGACCTGTGGTTGGCGGCAGCGCGCGTGCTCGCACCGGACGGTGCCGAGCCCTTGGCCGCGGCGCTCGTCCAGGTGGAACGGGAGTTCTGGGAGCGTTCGGCTGCCACACGGGGTGCGCACAGCCTCAGGCTTGCGGACATTCTGCATCTCGCCGCGGCACGGACCGGGGTTGACATCGAGGACGGTCTGCGGCACAGTGCCTTGGGGGCGTACCTGGAAGCGTGGACGCCGCACACCTTCGCGCAGCCCGACGCGGGTGACGTGCTGTGCCAATTGCGCGCCAAGGGCTTACGCATTGGCTTGCTCTCAAACACGCACTGGCCGCCCGAGTGGCACGAGCGGATCCTCCACCGTGATGGCCTGCTGGCGCTCATTGACGCGCGCGTCTATACCAGCGAACTGGCTCATACCAAACCCCATCGCGAGGCATTCCAGGCGATCATCACCCGGCTTGCCGTCGAGCCACAGCACGCGGTTATGGTCGGCGATCGTCCCATCGACGACATTGCCGGCGCCCTGGCGATCGGCATGCGCACCGTGCTGCTGCCGAATGCTGCGGTACCTGCCGGGCTGGTCGAACCTGATGCGACCATCACCACCTTGTCTGATCTCCTGCCGATCATCGATCAGTGGATGGTGGTCAGTGCAAGAGCGTGAGCTCTATGGGAAACTGCCGGGGCTGACCACGCCAATGTTCATGGCTTCTTCATTGGCGTTCTCATCGGATGACTCAACCTGGGATCGTGCCCCGCTGAACTGATGGCGAGTACCATGTATGTTTATCCACATGCCTCTCGAGCCCTATGGGGAGCACAAGTGTGGGAGTCGCCTTGCGATGCACACTGCACGAGTCGTCACTATTTGCGCCATAGAGTCGGAAGCGGTTCATCTGCGCCAGCGGCTCGCAGACACGCGAGAGGTGCCGCTCGCCGGCTGGCGGTGGACGCGTGGGCGGCTCGGCGGCACGACGGTTGACCTCGTTATCTCGGGGGTTGGACTCATCAACGCCGCGGCGGCGACCTCGGCGCTGTGCGCGGTCGAGCCGCCGAGAGCGCTCCTCAACTACGGCTGCGCGGGAGCGCATCGCGAAGACATTGCCCCCGGGGACGTCATCCTCGCCACCAAGATCGTCCACTGCGAGGAGCATCATTTTGGAAAGCGTGAAAAGCTTGCGCTTCCCGCAGATAAGCCACAATTAGAGGGTGAGGCATGTCCGGGCCTGAGGACAGTTGGGGCAGAAATAGGGTAGCAATGAAGAAGCGATGCGCGGAGAGCTCGACCGCCCTGACTTCTCCTGCAGTATCGAGCCCCACAACTTTGAGTCCTCCAGTGCTGATGCTATCTCGATACGCTGGGTTGAGACCGTAGTTGCACATGAACTGCTCAGTCACCTCGTCTTTCTCATAGACCTGATAGGCTAAGGTTCCTGGCAGGAGCTTGATCGTCTGGGCGGTACCAACCAAAGAGCAGGTCAGTGGACTAATCACCAAATATGGGGCTTCCGGGGCAGTTTCTGCGTGCTCCGCATCGGCAATGGCAAGCACATTGCGTGCATACTCCACCAGAGTATGTTGAAACCCTCCTCAAGTCCCGAGGAACGGCCAGTCTTTTTCGCGTGCGAAGCGAATGGCCTGCAGCGCTCCCTGCATGCTTTTATAAGGGCTCGCTGGGGCACACCACAAGGCGTCAAATGGTTGCAACATGGTCTCGTAGTCTGCTCCATCCAGTGATGGAGTTGACAGCCACGCACACTGCACTGTCACAGAGAGGGCGTTGGCTGCATGGCTTATAGCTTCGTTCGTGGCGGTGTGAGAACGACGCTGTGGATCAAAGTCGCCAATAATCCCGACTCGCAGTAGATCATGCATGTGGTGTACCTCCTGGCCTCTTCTCCCTGCGGGCTACAGTGAACTTTCCTCCGACCGCCCTAGAGAATGCTTGCTGCTTCTACTCTGCGTCAGCTACCGAGCCCCTTGGCGATACGATCAATACCCACTTGTGCGCACGCCGCATCCTTATCGCCGCCAGGCGCACCGGAAACCCCGATAGCGCCAACAATCTCCTGGCCAGCCATGATCGGCAGCGCCCCCTCTGCCGAGGTGATCTTATCGAGGTGCAGCGCGCCAGCCCCGGTGGGCGAGGACGTCACACGCTTACCGAATTCGCCCGAGGGCGTGCGGAACGTGAGGGAAGTGTACGCCTTGCGCAGACTGTTCTCGATGGTGTGAGGATTCGCGCCGTCGTCATGCAGCACTACCGCAGTACGGCCGGCGCGGTTCACCACGGTCACCGTCACTTTGTACCCGTCCTTGCGGCATTGCTCTATGGCCCCCATCGCCGCCTCGTGCGCCGCGCTGAACGACAGGGTGCGCTCAGTCACCAGCGCTGGCGGGGTTGGCGCCGTCTGCGACCAAGCCACAGGCGGCACGAGAGCCAGGGTTGCTGCCAAAACCAGCCACTTACTGCTTGTCATGGTATCCTCCTTTTCTTATCACCGCGGTTGCACTAATGGGGACGTCTCACCCCAGGCACCCTGGAAGACGAAGGACTCAAAAGGCTTGCGAGTGCGTGGTGCCAGTTCACGCTGTTGTAGATCCTCTGGCAGGGTGGCCGGGTCCCCAGGGTACCCAAGCACGATACCAGCCACCGGCTCAAAATCGTCTGGGACGCCATACAGTTCTCTAACCTTGTCTGGATAAAAGCCGGCCATCTGATGTACGTACAGACCCAGGGCAGTAGCCTGGATGATCAAATTGGCGACGGCGAGCCCAACGTCATGGAAGGCGTAGCGGTTGGGTTGGCCGTTCATATCAAACGCGAGCTTGGTGACTGACACCATCAGGACCGGCGCTTGCGAGGCCCATAGTTGATTGTTTTCGCGGAGGCAACTGAGCAAGCGCGCATACTCAGCTTTCTCCTCCTTGGTGGCCACAATAAAATACCAGGGCTGTTGATTGGCGCAGGAAGCTGACCAGCGGGCCGCTTCCCAGAGGCTCAGGAGCTTGTCGATCTCGACTGGGCGCGCGGCGAAAGCGCGCGGGCTCCAGCGTTGCTTGAGTAATGGTTCAATCGGATAGGTCGTGTCGGCCAGTTTCTGCATCGTCAAAGCTCCTCGCATACTCTCCCTGTGTTGGTGGTCAGATGCCAGGGAGTATAGCACAGTGCACCCGCTGCATTTTGTCTTCTGATGCCTCTATCCTTCTGGCGGCAGCCGTAGTATAGTGGAAGCACCCTGAGGATCCAGAAACAATTCACCCGCAGAAGGAGAGCTCATGGCTGAAGCACGAGCCGTTATGCACGAAGTTGCCCCCAAACTTGCTGAACTCTCGGCCAACGTCCTCTTTGGGGATGTGTGGGAGCGTCCTGGTCTGTCCAAGCGCGACCGCAGCCTTATTACCGTCGCCTCGCTAGTTGCCCTGTACCGCACCGACCAGCTCCGTGGCCATATCCGGCGCGCCCTGGACAACGGGGTAACGAAAGAGGAGATCGGCGAAGTCATTACGCACATGGCATTCTACAGTGGGTGGCCCACAGCGGCCAATGCCGTGCAGGTCGCCAAGCAGGTTTTTGAAAGCATGTAAGGGAGGGTGGATGATGGAAAAGACAACCATTCTCGTCGGCACCATTGGTCAAGGCGTTATGCGGAGTCACGACGGTGGGGAGACCTGGCAGCGCATTGGAATTTACCAGGGCATGCATTCGGATGCCATGGTGCGCATGCTGGCGCACCACCCGCGGCGGCCAGAAATTGTCTACGCCGGCACCGATAAAGGCCTGTATTGCAGTGATGATACAGGGGCGACCTGGAAGCAGATGGATTCCCCGTTGAACCCATACGCGGTCTGGGCCATCACGGTTGATCCCCTCAACCCAGAGATTCTCTTTGCTGGGACCGGCACGCCCTGTCCCTCGAAGGTCTTCCGCTCGACAGACGGTGGCAAAAACTGGGAGGAGAAGCCGGCCGCCATCGCTGATGAATGCCCCAACGTTGGCATCCCGCGCATCACGGGCATTGCCATTGACCCGGTGAATCGCCACAACATCTGGGTGGGCATTGAAGTCGATGGGCTGCGCTGCAGTACCGACTGTGGCGAGACCTGGCAGACCATCAACGGTACGGCAATCCCCAACCCGGATGTGCATAGTGTGGCCGTCGCTGAAGGGCCTCCCAAAACGGTCTTCTGCGTAGTCAATAACGAGGTCTACACCAGCACGGACGACGGTGCCACCTGGAATGCCCTGCACATTCGGCAGATATTCCCCTTCGGGTATCCGCGCAATATTATGGTGCAGCCCGATGATCCGAAGACGGTTTTTTTAACGATTGGCGATAGCACTCCCGGACGCATTGGCACAGTGATGCGCTCCAAAGACGTCGGCAAGACCTGGGAGAGTCTGAATTTGTCCGTACAGCCCAACTCCGCCATGTGGGCGGTGCATGC
>Ga0114129_10018036_pt1 | contig 10053 bp, 6 predicted proteins | sample RhiMetdeltSRZDD1_FD_80071 | JGI IMG/M metagenome (GOLD analysis project Ga0114129, IMG submission 80071) | Populus rhizosphere microbial communities from Tennessee, USA - Rhizosphere MetaG P. deltoides SRZDD1 (version 2) (version 2) | ecosystem: Host-associated > Plants > Roots > Rhizosphere >...
GATCACCAGCCCGAGCACCTGGATCGACACGATCACCTGGAAGCTCGCCGGGGTGAGCGACCCGATCTTGACCGCGAACAGGGCGCCGCCGAGCGACCCGATCGCGCCGCCGATCGCGAACGCCAGCAACTTGAACCGGGTCGTGCTGATCCCCATCGCGTCGGCGGTCTGCTCGTCCTCCCGCATCGCGGTCCACGCTCGGCCGATCCGGGAGGTGGCGAGGCGCCAGGAGATGAACGCGGCGATCCCCACGAACGCGAGCGCCAGGTAGTAGAAGCGCTGCGGGTCTCGGAAGGCGAGGCCTCCGATCGCCGCGTCCGTGATGCCGCGCATACCGCTCGGACCGCCGACCAGCGGGACGAGCCAGGGGCTCCCGACGAGCACGGTCACCATCTCGCCGAGGCCGAGGGTCACCAGCGCGAGGTAGTCCCCTCGCAGTCGAAGCACGGGCGCGCCGACCAGCACGCCCGCCGCGGCCGCGATCAGCATCACGATCGGGATCGCCACGTAGAAGTTCAGGTGCCCCGAGATGGCGGGATCCGGGGGGATTCCGTAGGCGTTCAGCGTCGCGCCTGTGAGCAGCGCGAGTGCGTACGCGCCGAGCGCGAAGAAGAACACGTAGCCGAGGTCGAGCAATCCCGCGTAGCCGACGACGATGTTGAGCCCGATGCCGAGCAACGCGAAGACCATCACGGTGCCGAGGACCTCGGAGATCACCGATCCGAGCAGGAGCGGGGCCGCGATGAGGAGCGCCAGGGCGAGCGCCGCCGCCAGGAGGACGCCTGGGCTGATCGCCGGTCCACTCCGTCCCCGCAGCCCGGCCACACGTCCACGGAGCTGCGTGCCGAACCGCCCGTTCAGGACGCTGACGCCTGCGGCGACCGCCCCCACGACGATCGCGCCGACCCAGGTCAGCCCGTCGAACGAGACGCTGTAGAGCCAGTCCCGCTGCAGCTTGAGCTGGTCGAGCGCGATCGGGATCACGCGCTGGAGGAAGCCGAACAGGAGCGTCGTCATCACGGCCGCCGTGACCGGCCGACGGATGGTGGTGGGAGCCACACGCAGCGCCCCGCCCAGGACACCCGCGACGGCCGAGATCGCTACGATGATCAGCGCGCCGACCACCGTCGTCTGCCCGAACGTGACGAACTCGATCAACTGCGGCGAGACGTTCAGGAAGACGGCCCGGATCCGTTCCTCCCCGATCACGTGCGCGAGGATCACCGCGACCCCGAACACGGCTCCGGCCGCTGCACCCGCGACGGCGGCGGCCACGATCGCCTCGGACAGCGGCATCTCGTGCCGCTCCCCCGCCTCCACTCGAGGCGCCGCCGCGACCAGGCCCGCGACGAAGGCGGGAAGGACCAGCATCAGGCCGGCGAACGTGATCTCGTCGCCGATCAGGTTGACGTCGGTGAACCCGCCGATCAATCCGACCAGCGCGAGGAAGATGGTGACGACCCCCGCCGCCGCGCCCGCGCGGACCCACCGGCCGGACGTCATCAGACCTTCTCCGCCTCGCCGGTGCCGAGCAGCCCTCCCGGCCGGAACACCAGGACGAGCACGAGGACGAGGAACACGAACGCATCCTTCAGCGAGAAGACGCTCGGGATCCCGAACCCGGTGAGGATCAGCGGGGGCCCGACCGCTTGGAGCAGCCCGATCACGAACCCCCCGAGGGCCGCCCCCCCGATGCTGCCGATGCCGCCGAGGACGGCGGCCGTGAACGCCGCGATCCCGGGCTTGAATCCCATCGTGAACTGCACCTGTTCGAAGGAGAGCGAGTACAGCACGCCGGCGATGCCCGCCAGCACCCCGCCGATCGCGAACGTGGTGACGATGACGCGGTCGACGTTGATGCCCATCAGGCTGGCGATCTCACGATCCTGTGCGACGGCGCGCATCGACCGTCCCGTCGTGGTCGTCGAGACGAACCACTGCAGGACGGCCATGCAGATCACCGCCACGACCAGGACCAGCAACTGGATCCTCTGGACGGGCACGCCCACGACGGTCACGTTCCCCGCCAGCACGTTGGGCTTGGGGAAGCCGTACGGCTGGGGCCCGAAGAAGCCCCGGAAGGTGTTCTGCAAGAAGAGCGAAGCGCCGATCGCGGTGATCAGCGGAACGAGCCGGGGCGCGTTCCTGAGGGGCCGGTACGCCAGCCGTTCGAGGAGGACCGCGGTCCCCACCGAGACGCCGATCGCGACGGCCGTCACGATCAGGAGCGCGACGATCGGATCGCGGTCCAGGAAACCGCTCTTCTCGTAGGCGTCCGCGAAGAAGAACGAGCCGAACGCGCCGGCCATGAACACCTCGCCGTGCGCGAAGTTGATCATGCGGAGGATCCCGTACACCAGGCTGTACCCGAGCGCGATCATCGCGAAGATCGCGCCCTGCGCGGTTCCCTGGACGATGAAGTCGCGCCAGGCGCCGCCCGAGTACCCACCCTCGGCCTTCCCGAGCGTGAGGGTCTTCGTCGCGCCGATGCCCACGACACCGATCACGACGATCCCGAGGATGACGAGGATGATGCGTCGCCAGGGAAGCTGCTCGAAGCGGCTCAGCCGTACGGCTTCCATGCGCGGCGCCTCGGTCCCCGCCACGGGCCCCCTCCCTCTAGGGAAGGGGCCGCGGGCGAGCCTCGTGGCTCACCCGCGGCCCCTCCGCCGTTGTGCCTGATCCGCTAGAGCACGTCGTCCAGTGACTTGACGTCCGTGTACTTCGCGGTGGTGTCACCCTTGCCGCCTTCGACCGGCCACCCCGGGCCGAGGAACAACCCGATGGTGACGTCGGTCGCGCAGTCGCCCGTGGGCAGGCACGTGATCGTGCCCGTCACGCCCGGGTACCCGCTCGTCGCGAAGACCGCGTCGCGCAGGGCCTGGCGTGGGATCGAGAGCGAACCGTCGCCGTTGTCGATCGCGACCTTCTTGATCGCCTCGAACACGACGTTCGCGGCGTCGTAGGCGTGCGCGTGGAACACCGAGAGCGGGTCGCTCCCGAACGCCGCCTGGTACGCGGGGATGAACTCGCCGGAGTAGAACTCGTTCTTCTGGAACGCCGACAGGTCGGGCGAGGATGCCCAGACGCCGTCCGCGGCCTTGCCCGCGTTCTTCAGCGTGTCGCTCGACAGGCACCCGTCCGACACGATCAGGGTGGTGTCGGGCATGATCTCGGCCGCCTGCTTGATGACCAACGTGCACGCCGCCACGAAGATCGGGAAGTACAGGACGTCCGGCTTCTGCTCGGCCAGCGACCGAAGGACCGGCTTGAAGTCGGTGTCTTCGGAGTCCACCTGCTCCGAGCCCGTGATCGTGCCGCCGCCGGCCTCGAAGTTCGCCTCGAAGGCCGCCACGAGACCCTGGGTGTAGGGGCTCTCATCGGCGATCGTGGCGGCGGTCTTCGCCTTGGGGCCGACATCCGAACCGAGGGAGAACTCGGCCACGATGGCGCCCTGGATGCGGTCGTTGTGGGCGGTCCGGGCGTAGAACGGGTTGTGCAGCGCCGGGTCGGTCAGGGCCGGGCTGGTGTTCGACCCCGAGATCAAGAGGATGCCCTTGTCCCCGAGCAGCTTGTCCGCCACTCCGAGGGCCGCGCTCGAACAGCTGGTCCCGACGACCGCGACGATGGACGCGTCGGCCGCGAGGGCCGTGCCCGCGGTCTGTCCGCCTTCCGCGGAGCACAGCTCGTCCTCGGTCGTGAGCTTGACCGGGTGGTCGAGCAGCGTTCCGTCCTTCTGGTCGAACTTCCCGTCCAGGTGGTCCAGCGCGAGCTCGATCCCGTTGACCTGGTCCTGACCAAGCGTCGAGTCGGCGCCGCTGATCACCTGCGCCGCCCCGAGGTTGATCGCCTCGTCCGCGCCGACCTCGACGCAGCCGAACTCGACGGTCGCACAATCGACGCCGCCGTTACCCCCCGTGTTGTCCCCGCCGTTGTCGCTGGCACATGCCCCAGCCACGACAGTGAGGACGGCGACCAGGGCCAACGCCTTGAACCATCTGCGGTGCTCCATGAAGCCCCCCTTCTTCTCGGTCTCCCGAGGATCGAGTGTGACTATCACATCCCGGCCCCGGTTGGCCAATCCGCGGGACCGTTCCGCCTGGTCATACGTCCGCGATCCGCGCCGGGGATGCCTCAGGTCGGGATCGAGTCGCGGAAGGCCTCCGCGAGATCGATCGCCCCGTCGAGGTCGCCGGCGACGACCCGCGCCATGAGGGCGCTCCCCACCACGACGCCGTCGGCGAACGTGCAGACCTCCGCCGCCTGGGCGGGCGTGCCGATCCCCACCCCGACGAGGAGCGGCAGGTCGGTCTCCGTCCGGAGCGCATCGACGACCCCCCGGGCCGTCCCGTCGAGGTGCTCGCGGGCGCCGGTCACGCCGTAGGTCGCCACGCAGTACACGAAGCCGCGTGACCGGCGCCCGATCTCGCCGAGGCGCTCGGCCGTGGTCCCGGGAGCGGCCAGGAGCACGGCGTCGATGCCGCGCTCCTGCGCCGCGCCCTCGAGCTCGGCGGACTCGTCGACCGGCAGGTCCGGGACGATCACCCCGGCCACGCCCGCCGCGGCCGCGTCGTCGAGGAACGGGCCCACGCCGTGCCGATACACCGGATTGACGTACGTCATCACCGCGACCGGGACCTCGGTGGCAGCGTCCCTGGTCGTTGCCAATACGTCGGTGAGCCGGGCGCCGCCGCGGAGCGCCTCCGCAGAAGCCTCCTGGATCACGCCGCCGTCCATCACGGGATCGGAGAACGGGATCCCCACCTCGATCGCATCCGCGCCGGCGCCCTCGAGCCGCCGGAGCAGATCGGGGTCCACGCCGGGATAGCCGCCCGTCACGTACGGCACGAACGCGCGACCCCCCGCGTCGCGCCGGGCGCGCAGGGCGGCTTCGAGTCTTCCCATCTAAGCCCCGAGCTTGGCCATCTAGGTGATCCCGAGGCGGGTCCGCACCGTGTCGAGGTCCTTGTCGCCTCGCCCGGACAGGCACACCAGCACCGACGAACCCTCGGGCAACGGTTTCCGGAGGAGCCACCCGATCACGTGCGCCGGTTCGAGCGCGGGGATGATGCCCTCGGTCTGTGCGAGGGCCTGGAAACCGGCGAGCGCGTCCTCGTCGGAGGCGCTCACGTACTCGGCGAGCCCGGCGTCTCGCAGGTAGGCGTGCTCGGGGCCCACGCCCGGATAGTCGAGCCCGGCCGAGATCGAATGGGTGTCCGCGACCTGTCCGTCGTCGTCCTGCAACAGGTAGCTGAGCGCGCCGTGGAGGATGCCTGGCTCCCCCTGGGTGAGCGACGCGCAATGCTCCCCGAGGCTCGTGCCGCGGCCCCCGGCCTCGACGCCGATCAGCCGCACCCCCGGCGCGCCCACGAACGCCGTGAACATCCCGATCGCGTTACTCCCCCCGCCCACGCAGGCCGCGACGACGTCGGGCTCGGCGCCGCCGTTCGCCTCCAGGAACCGCGGGCGCGCCTCATCGCCGATCACGCGCTGGAGGTCCCGCACCAGCACGGGGAACGGGTGCGGTCCCACGACGGATCCGATGATGTAGTGCGTCGTGCGGACCGAGGCCGCCCAGTCCCGGAGGGCCGCGTTCACGGCTTCCTTCAAGGTCTTCGAGCCCGCGACGACCGGCACGACCTCGGCGCCGAGGAGCTTCATCCGCGAGACGTTGGGCGCCTGGCGCCGCGTGTCCTCCTCGCCCATGTACACGACGCACGGCAGACCGAGGAGGGCGCACGCGGTCGCGGTCGCGACCCCGTGCATCCCGGCGCCGGTCTCCGCGATGATCCGCTCCTTCCCCAGTCGCTTGGCGAGCAGCGCCTGGCCGAGCGCGTTGTTGATCTTGTGGGCGCCCGTGTGTGCCAGGTCCTCGCGTTTCAACCAGATCGCGTATCCCAGCTGTTCGGATAACCGCTCGGCTTTCGTCAGCGGCGTGGGCCGGCCGACGAAGTCCCTCGACAGGCCGGCGAGCTCCGACCGGAAGCCGGGGTCGTCGCGGAGCTCCGACCAGGCGTCGGCGAGCTCGTCCAGCGCGGGGATCAACACCTCCGGGACGTACCTGCCACCGTACGTGCCGAACCGGCCGCGAGCGTCGGGGAGAGCGGTGGCGACGGTCATGTGCGGAGTTCCCTCCAGAGGAGCTTCCTCACGGCGCGGGCGGGGTCGTCCGCGCGCATCAGCGCTTCGCCCACCAGGATGGCAGACGCCCCGGCCTCGAGCGCGGCGTCGACGTTCGCTCGTGTCGAGATGCCGCTCTCCAGGACCGAGATGCGATCGTCGGGCACGCGCCCGACCCGGGCGAGCGCGCCGGCCACGTCCACCTCCAGCGTCTCGAGGTCCCGCGCGTTCACCCCGATGATCCTCGCGTCGCTCTCGACCGCTCGCCGGAGATCCTCGTCCGAATGCGTCTCCACGAGCGTGGCGAGCCCGACGTCGCGGGCCGCTTCGAGGAGCGCCCGGAGCTGGGGGTCGCTGAGGGCGGCCACGATCAGCAGGACCGCGTCCGCGCCCGACGCCCGGGCCTCGATCACCTGCGACGGGTGGATCAGGAAGTCCTTCCGGAGCACCGGGATCGAGACGGACGAGCGCACCGCCTGGAGATCGGCCAGCGAGCCCTGGAAATGCCGGGGCTCCGTGAGGACCGAGACCGCCGCGGCCCCGCCCGCCTGGTACCCGCGGGCGAGCACGCTCGGGTTCACATCCTCCGCGATCACCCCGGCGGAGGGCGACGCCCGCTTCACCTCCGCGATCAGCGCCGGCGGCTCGGCGGCCGTGATCGCGGCGGCGAGGTCCTTCGCCGGCGGCATCGACGAGACGCGCGCCATCAGCGCGCTGTCGTCGAGCGGATGCTCCTCGAGATCCCGCTGCAGCCGTTCCACGATGTCGGTGAGGAAGCCCATGGGGCGGCGAGTCTAGACGGCGGTCGGGTCGCCCCCGGAGGACTCGGCGATCGCCGCCGGGAGGTCGAGCGACCCGTCCAGGGAGGCCCGCCCCACGACGGCCCCCACGGCTCCGGCCGCCCGGAGGTCCCGCAGGTCCCCGAGGGAGGCGACGCCGCCGGCCGCGAGCACCGGGCGGCCGGCGCGGACCACGCGGCGGACGAGCTCGAGGTCCGGGCCGGCGCGCTCCCCCACCCGCGGGGTCGACGTGACGAGCAGGGCCGAGGCGCCCGCGGCGACCACCCATCCGAGGGTCTCCATCAACGGCAGGTCGACGGGGTCCCGGCCGCGCGAGCGGACGCGCCCCTCGTCCACCTCGATCCCGGCCACGAGCCGGGATCCCTCCGCCGCCAGCAGCGCGGTCGCGAGCAGCTCGTCCGCGAAAGCGGCCGATCCGAGGACGACCCGGGCGGCTCCCGCCTCGAAGAAGGCTCGAACCTCCTCCGCTGTTCGCACACCGCCGGCCGCCTGGACGGCGACGGGGAGCGAGGCGATCTCCGCGACGACCTCGAGGTTCCGGGCTTCGCCTCGGAACGCGAGATCCATGTCCACGACGTGGATCCACGTCGCCCCGGCGGCGACCGCCGCCTCCGCCGCGGCGAGCGGGCTCCCTCCGTACGCCTCCACCGGGGCGGGACCCGCCGACGTGAACGTCGCGAGGACGCCGTCGCTCACGTCGATCGCGGGGATGACCTCGAACACGGCGAGACGATAGAGGCCGCGCGCCGGCGCCGCCCGGACGACCTCAGCCGACGCGCTCGACGCGGGCGGCGCCGGTCCCCAGCAACCCGATCAGCTCGCCCATGAGCGCGGCGGAGGAGTCGACGCGGAACTCCCCCATGTCGAGCGGCCGCACGCCCTCGGCCGAGTGGAACCGCACCTTCACGGGCGCGGGCCCGGGGCGCGATCGCAGGAGCTCGGCCATCTTCGCCAGGACGGCGTCGGTGCAGGCGGCCGCCGTGAGGTCGATCACGACGGATTCGGCCGTGGCCGCCGCGACGCCGGCGAGGATCGGCTCGCGGACGTCGTTCGCCCGGATCTGGAGCTCGCGACCGCGGCGATCGATGCGTCCGACCACCAGGACGATGCGGTCCGCCGAGATGAGGTCGGGGTCGGACTCGTAAACCGAGGGGAACGCCACCACCTCCACACCCGCGGCGAGACCCTCGAGGCGGAACTGGGCGTAGGGCTCCCCGCGCTTCGTGTACTTCCGGGAGACGCCGCCGATGATCCCGCCGACCGTCACGAGCTCGCCGTCGTCCGCCGCGTCGAGGTCGCCGATCTCGTGCGTCGTCTGCGCGCGGAGCGCGTCCGCCACCTCGAGGAGCGGATGGTCCGAGACGAAGGATCCGAGCATCTCCTTCTCGAACCGCAGGAGCTCCGGCTTCTCGAACTCGTCGCCGGCGAGGACGGACTCGTCGATCTGGCCGACCTCCGAGTCACCGCCGAACAACGAGAACTGCCCGGCGGCCTCGGCCTTGCGCTCCGCGACGATCGGGCCGGAGACCTTGTCCTGTGCGATCAGCAGTGCGCGCCGCCGGTACCCGAGGGAGTCGAAGGCGCCCGCGAGGATCGACGACTCCAGCACCCGTTTCGTGAGCACCGACGGGTCGACCTTCCGGCAGAAGTCGGAGAAGGACTCGAACCGGCCCTTCGCCGCACGGGCGTCGAGGACCTGCTGCACCGCGGCCTCGCCGACGTTGCGAACGGCGGACAACCCGTAGCGGATCGCCTGCCCGCCCCCGGTCGCCGGCGCGAAGTCCTGGGTGGAGTCGTTGACGTCGGGCGGGAGCACCTCGATCCCCATCGCCCGGCAGGCGTAGAGGTAGTAGGGCTTGCGATCCTTGTCGTCCTTCACTGACGTGAGGATCGCGGCCATGTACGAGACGGGATGGTGCGCCATCAGGTAGGCCGTCTGGTACGCGACGAGACCGTACGCGCAGGCGTGCGAGGCGTTGAACCCGTAGTCGGCGAAGGGGACGAACATCTCGAACATGTCCGCGGCGGCCCGCTCCTGGTAGCCGCGCTCGACCGCGCCCTTGACGAAGCGCTCCTTGAACGGCATCAGGTACTCGATCTTCTTCTTGCCCATCGCCTTGCGGAGCGTGTCGGCCTCGCCCATCGAGAAGCCGGCCATCGTGACGGCGATCTGCATCACCTGCTCCTGATAGACCATCACGCCGTAGGTCCCTCGGAGGATCGGTTCGAGATCCGGATGCGGGTAGGTCACCGGCTTGCGTCCGTGCTTGCGCTCGGCGTATTCCGTGTGCAGCCCGTTGTTGAGCGGCCCCGGTCGGTACAGCGCCACGAGCGCCATCAGGTCCTCGAACCGATCCGGCTCGAGGAGCTTGATCAAGCTGCGCATCCCGCCGGATTCCATCTGGAACACGCCGGTCGTTTCCCCACGGCAGAGCATCGCGTAGGTGTCGGCGTCGTCGAGCGCGAGGTGATCGATGTCGAGTTCGATCCCGTCGGCGCGGAGATGCCGAAGGGTGTCCTCGATCACGGACAGGTTGCGGAGGCCGAGGAAGTCCATCTTCAACAGGCCGAGCTTCTCGACCCCGTGCATGTCGAACTGCGTGACGATGCGCTTCGAATCGTCGCGCGAGTCCTTCGACAGCTTGAGCGGGAGATAGCGCACGAGCGGCGCGTCACCGATCACCACGCCCGCGGCGTGCACCGAATCCTCGCGGCGTAGTCCCTCGAGCGCGCGGGCCGTGTCGACGATCTCCTTCGCCTCCGGCTCGCGCTCGTACGCGGTCGCGAGCTCCGGGGACAGCCGCAACGCCTCCTCGATCGGATGGTCCCGGCCCATCACCGGGGAGGGATACATCTTGCACAGGCGATCTCCCACCGACGGCGGGAAGCCGAGGACGCGAGCAGCGTCGCGGATCCCCTGCTTGCCCTTGATCGTCTGGAACGTGACGATCTGCGCGACGTGGTCCGCGCCGTACTTGGCGCTCGCGTAGCGGATCACCTCGTCACGACGACGCTCGTCGAAGTCCATGTCGATGTCCGGCATCTGGATCCGCTCCGGGTTCAGGAAGCGCTCGAAGATCAACCCGTAGCGGAGCGGATCGACGTCGGTGATGCGGAGGCAGTACGACACGAC
>Ga0114129_10018037_pt1 | contig 10053 bp, 3 predicted proteins | sample RhiMetdeltSRZDD1_FD_80071 | JGI IMG/M metagenome (GOLD analysis project Ga0114129, IMG submission 80071) | Populus rhizosphere microbial communities from Tennessee, USA - Rhizosphere MetaG P. deltoides SRZDD1 (version 2) (version 2) | ecosystem: Host-associated > Plants > Roots > Rhizosphere >...
GGAGACAGCAACGGCCAAATACGAGCCACCGGTACCACCCACTTCCGCGACAACCTCACCTGGATTCATGGGAGACACACGCTCAAGTTCGGCGGTGAAGTTCGGTTCGTTTATTCAAATGGCTTCAGTTCCTTTTTGTCCCGTTCCGCCCCCGATTTCAGTATTTTTTCGAATTTTGGCCAGCCAGCAACAACACCTCTTGATCCCCATAATCCGGATGAGATTGGGTCTACAACGCTACAGGATATGATCTGGAGCCTTTTCGGCGCAGTCGGTTTCGAGACTCAGTCGCAATTTTTCAACAAGTCTGGACTCAGAACAGCCGACGATCTGCGCGGGTTCCGCCAGCGGGAACTCAACTTCTTCGCCCAGGACTCCTTTAAGATCACTCCCTTCCTCACGTTCAACTTCGGGGTACGTTACCAATTCAACGCGGTACCTTTCGAAGTCAACAATAACCTTTCCACACTGTTTGGAAATCCAGCCGGCCCGGCGCCGTTCACCTTCGATATTGTGGGGCCAGGCAGCGGCAACAAACTTTATGAGAACAATCTAAAAGACTGGGAACCGCGTGTCGGTATTGCCTGGGACCCTTTCAAAAAGGGCAAAACTTCTATTAGAGCTGGTTACGGCCTTTTCCATGACCGGGTATTTGGAAACCTGTTAAGTAACTCTTCCGCCAATCCACCCTTCCAGCAAGACTATTTCAACATCCCCGCGAATATTCCTTTTGACACGGTGACGACCCTCGCCCTTCCCCAAACTCAGACCGCCTCAGCTACGGTAGAGGACGGCGCCGGCATCGCTCCGGTCCTTTTCGATCACAATCTGCGCACGCCCTACAGCCAGAGCTGGAACTTAGGTATTCAGCAGGAGCTGTTTGCCAATCTGACAGTAGAAGTGAACTATGTCGGCACTAAAGGGACCAAGATTTTTCGATCCGTGGATGCCAATCCACCACAGCCTGCCTTGGTTCAGCAGCTCGTCACGTACTGTTCAGACGCCAACAATGCCTTCAATTGCAGCGAAGCAGACTTGCAGTTTACAAACCTGCGTTTTGGAAAAGAGTTCAACGCATTGCCGTTCAATGCTGTGGTCAATAATGCATTGGGCGGAAGCAATCCGGCGATCATGAATACGACTCAGGCCAACTCCAGTTACCATGCTCTCCAGGCCAACGTCACGAAGAGACTCTCCCGCGGACTCCAGATTCAAGGAGCCTACACCTGGTCTCATGCTATCGATGATGCTGGAGATCCAATCGATCCCGCCGAAAACAATCGCAGCCTTCCCAGAGACCCGTTCAATATACGCGGGGAGCGTGGCAATTCGGACTTTGATGTTACTCAGCGATTGGCTATCAATTACGTGTGGGAGTTGCCCTTCGGCCGTGGCCGTGCATTGCTGAAGGAGGGAGTAATTGGAAAAATATTGGAAGGCTGGCAACTTGCCGGAATCACAACGTTCAGCAGTGGCATTCCCTTTGACATCTTTGGCAACGTAGATACAGCACATACAACTCTCTCTTCGCGAGTGGACTATCTGGGAACGGCCAATCCTGCTAATGCAGTTTCGGATCAGGACCCCCGGCTTCAGACCGGGCCGCGAAGGGAGTTCTTTGATATCGCACCCTTTGGGCGCGCTGGCAATCTGGGCAAGAATCGCTTCCGTGGCCCCGGAGTCAACAATTTTGATGCAGTCATCTCCAAACGCACCAGCTTGGGCGAGCGAGTCAAGCTCGAAACTCGATTTGAGTTCTACAACGTCTGGAATCGTGTCCACTTCGACCAGCCCGGCAATCTGTTCCAAGACCCGGGAACCTTTGGTGCTTCGACCGCTCAGGTAGGTCGATCAGACGGTACTTCCGGCGCCAGGCAACTGCAATTTGCCATGAGGATCACATTCTAGGAAGGACAGGTAGCGAAGCCGTGGACGGGCAGTCTTCTTCACGTTAATTGGACAAGCCGCAAGGATTCTTTCGACGCGCCCGGGCTCATCTGCTTCTTCAGGCAGCCGACATCGGAAGATTCCCGTCCGGGTGCGGCAACCCAAACCACCGAACACCCAAGATTTTCTTGGAAAACCTCTTCCGGCTGCTTGGCATCCATGCGAGAAAAACAGTTAGTTAGTCAAAGGTGTCAAATCAGCTTACTTCCAATAATCCTATTGACTTAGCTCGCGGCTCTTTTATAATTGTGACTGTATTCTTATTATTTAACCCTCTCGACCATCAGTGGTGTCCCTATGAGCCTACATACGAAAGCCAAAAAAATCTTTGCGTATTCGTTCCTGCTGATCCTTGCCATGTTCTCCTTGTCCCTGATGGCGGACAAGAAAAAGGATAAGGATCGTGAGAAGTCGCTACGGCAGGAGACTTCGGATCAATTTCTCAAAAAATGGCTGGATCAGGACGTCGTTTATATCATTACCGACGAGGAAAAAGCAGCCTTCAAACGCTTGACGACTGATGAGGAACGCTACCAGTTCATAGAACAGTTCTGGCTGCGGAGAGACCCCAGTCCGGATACGATCGAGAATGAATTTCGGGACGAACATTATCGTCGCATCGCTTATGCGAACGAGAGGTTTGCCTCGGGAAAACCTGGATGGAAGACGGACCGTGGACGCATCTATATTACCTGGGGACCTCCAGACCAGATTGAGTCGCACCCAAGTGGCGGGAGCTATTTACGGCCGCCAGAGGAGGGTGGGGGAACGACCAGCACTTTCCCGTTCGAGACGTGGCGCTATCGGTATCTTGAGGGAGAGAGTCTAGGCAACGAAGTGATCATTGAATTTGTCGATCCCACCATGAGTGGCGAGTACCGAATCGCTTTGGATCCAGCCGAAAAGGACGCCCTGCTCTATGTGCCCAACGCGGGCTTGACTGATATGGAAGCCATGGGGTTGGCCAGTAAGGCGGACCGCTTCAACAATACCGATGGAACTCATTTGGGACAGGCCATGGGAGGCCGCGGGATTCGCTACAATGAGTTTGAACGGTTACAGCAGTATGTGGCTCTCCAGAGGCCGCCACAGATCAAGTTCAAAGACCTCGAAACGGTCGTCAATACTAAGATCTCTTACAACCTTTTGCCATTCGATTACCGAACTGACTTCATTAAGATCACTGAAGACACTGTTCTGACACCCATCACGATTCAGGTTCAGCACAAAGACCTGACTTTCCAAGACAAGGAAGGTGTGCAACGGTCGGTCGTCAATGTTTATGGGAGAATCTCAACCATCACGGGTCGAGTGGCACAGGTGTTCGAGGACGTCGTCACGGTCGAAACTCCTGAGTCTCTCTTTAAGCAGACGTTGGAAAAATCGTCCCGTTATCAGAAGGCCTTGCCCCTCCGTTCCGGGCTCTACAAGCTGGAGTTGGTGCTGAAAGATCTTAATAGCGGGAACGTGGGAACGATTTACAAGGGCTTCAGCGTTCCCAAGTATGAAGAGGATAAGCTCTCAACTAGCAGCATCATCTTGGCCGATGATATCCAGAAGCTTTCGTTAAAGCAGGTGGCCGCAGGCCAATTCGTGATTGGAGGTTCCAAGGTTTATCCCAACCTGAAAGACAGTTTTGAAAGAAATAAGACGATGAGGATTTATTTCCAGATCTATAATCTGGCCGTGGACGAAAAGACGAACAAGCCATCCGCTACAATTGAGTATGTTCTGAAAAAAGGCGACAAGGAAGTTTCTCGCTTTGCTGAGGAACAGGACAAACTGGCGGGAGCCTCTCAGCAAATGACCTTGGAGAAGCTCTTCCCGCTGACGAATCTCGACCCTGGACGCTACAGTCTGGTAGTTAACGTGACGGATAATCTGTCTAAGAGAACAATCTCGCCCGTGGCGAAATTTGAAGTGCGCTAACGTCTATTCCCTGCACGGTCTTTCTGACCGCTCCCCTTGAATGAACGGGAGAAAAACCATTAATTGCATCACCGAATCAAACAAAGGGCATAAGGCTATGCGAACAGTGAAGGTTTGGTTGATACTTTTCGCTCTCCTTTCATTCCGTGCTGTGGTGTCTCAACAAGCGCTCGGAGCCGTGAACGGAACCCTCACCGGTGTTATTAAGGATTCCCGAGGCATGCCGATGGCTGGAGCGCTGGTCGTCCTTCTGGAGGGAAGGTTTAACCCCAAAGTTCTTTCCAGGGTGACAACCGACGGCGAGGGCAAGTTCGAGGTCAGGGACCTGTTTCCAGGTTGGTATTCGCTTAAGGTTTCGGCTGCCAGCTACATTCCGTTGATTGAGACCGGCATCAAGATTGCTTCAGGCAAGATGTCGAGCCTGAATTTGATGCTTGAGAGTCTGTATGAGCGAACAGGTCTGGGATCCGGGAACGAAAAGGGGTCGGCTCCGGATGAAGACATTGAGTCGGTTCTGCGCACCGCCTCTTCGACGCGTCCGATTCTGAGAATCCTCGATTCTCCCTCTGGTGAGGAACCGGCGATTCAGGCTGACATGGAAGCCCATGCGGGATCTTCGGCAAGATCTTCCGGTTTTCGCGGGGTTGTGAATGTGTACGCAGCCTCCTATTCAGCAGATCCTGATCTCATAACCCTCGGCAGCGCCTTCACAGAATTTGCGCTTGTAAAGGACGTGAATCCGCGTTTGAGCTGGGTTATCGCTGGTGTCGCTTCGGACTCAAGATTTGCCGAGGTCGATTCGATGCTGCGTTTCCGAAATATCAGGGGTCACAATCCCTCCGTTCGATTTAGTCTGGGACAACTGCCTTACCTCTCCTCTGTTTCAACAATTGCAGATAAGAATCTCCAGACGATGAGTGTTTACAATGTCGATTTCCAGGACGAGTTGAAGGTTTCAGAGTGTCTCTCCGTCATCTATGGAGCGGAGGTGCAGGGGACCTCTCCCGCTGGAGATGCCCGAAGGGTCCGACCACGTTGGGGAATTAACTTCCAGCCAACCCGCACAAACCGCTTTTCCTATCTCCACACCACTTCGCTGCCACGGATGAATCGGAGTCTCAGCCTCCCGGAAGGGGAGAGCATTGTTCTATCTTCTCCCTTTCAGCATGAATTCGGAAGCCCCCTCAATCTTGGAACAAGGCGAGTAACCCATTCAGAGGTCTCAGCGGAACAGAAGTTAGGGAGCAACTCTCTCGTGGTAGGGGCGTACTCAGATGAGTATGCCAACCGGCGAATCGGCTTCTCTGAAATTCCAGGTTACAGTCGGCTGCCGTACTCAGCCAAAGGCTTGCGTGTTGCCTATCGTCAAGCGTTTGCGAGCCGTCTGGACGGAGTCTTTGGATACACTTATGGAAGCGGCATAAGGGCCGGCGGGCAGTTCGGTGAACTGACGCCGGAGAACTTTCACGTGCTGGTTGCCAAACTGATCACTCAGGTCTCGCATTCCGGTCCCGAGATTGCCGCCACCTATCGTTGGATTTCGGGGTATTCGCTGACCGTGATCGACCCCTACCAGGAGGTATTTGAGAGCTCCTCGCCAGGTGTAAGCTTCATGGTTTCCCAGGCAATCCCCTATGTTGGTAGATTCATTCCCGGGAAGCTGGAAGCTCAGTTCGATGTCCGAAATCTTTTTGCTAAAGACACTTCGGAACTGCATGATTCCGTCGCAGTGCGACGATTGGAATTTGTTCAGCTGCCTAAGTCAGTGCGTGGGGGCATTCAGCTGAAGTTTTAGGCTCTCATGGGTTTTGAAATTCAGTCCCTTCCTGCCGCTCTCCACAACTCCAATAAAAACGGGCGCTTCTGGTAGGTACGAGATTTCGGATCGACCTACTTCGAATTTCCGGATTATCCATTTCGATCGCTTCGATGGACCCTTTTTTTCGAAATAACCATCTGAATTAAAGCCACTTAATGTATTCGATCGCTCATGTCCTGATGGCACCAAATTTGCTGATTATCATCAATCATCCTAGGGGTATGGGACTCTTCTGAATTATGCTCGTTAAGTTCAGCTTCAAGACGGCCCTCATCATTCTGGTCACCCTCACGCTGACGGTGCTGGGAATCATCAATAGCATCCAGAAGGCGAAGTACGTCACTCCTGATGACGGTTGTGGATGGATAAGTACGTCTCGAGGGGTAGAAGCCTTTGTGGTTGAACAGAGCGGCCCCGGGGAGAAGGCAGGAATCCAGAAAGGCGACATCGTTGAGGCAATTAATGACAAACCCATCTCCAGAGCTACGGAGGTCACTCAGCAGCTTTATACTTTAGGTGTTTGGGCCAAGGCTACCTACAAGATCCAAAGAGCCGGAATCCAGATCAGCGCTCCGCTAATCATCGCGCCACAGGAAACCAATCTGCGATTCAAGCGCTTTCTGGAGCTTGTGGGTTTTCTCTATCTCTTCATCGGTGTCTTCATCTTTCTGCGTCGCTGGCATGCAAGTGGGGCCCTGCATTTCTACACCATCTGTCTGGCCTCCTTCGTCGTATATGCGTATTCCTTCACCAGCAAACTGAATGAATTCGATTGGACCATCTATTGGTTGGATGAGCTCGGTTTCCTTTTCTTACCCCCCCTCTTTCTGCATTTTTGTCTAGCCTTTCCGGAACCCAAGCAGGCCCTGCGAAATCATTCGAGTCTGAAAACTCTGTTGTACCTTCCAGCTTCCGCCTTGCTCGGCATACAGATCCTGTTTGTTCAGGGATACCTGAATGTATTTCAAGCGCCACTTGTACTTAGAATTTTTCTCGATCGGATTCACACCGTCCACTTCGCGACGTTTTTCCTGTTAGGCGTTCTTTCTCTCATTCACACCTATTTTTCGTCTGCAAATATTACCTTGAAGCAACAGATAAGGTGGATCGTACTGGGAACGACTTTCGGAACGGTTCCGTTCTTCCTCTTCTACGCAGTTCCCTACTGGTTTGGAGTCACTCCTTCCCCCTGGATGGAATCCACCGTTTTTCCGATGGTTTTGATTCCCTTAACTTTCGGCTACGCCATCATCAAGTACCGCCTCATGGATGTGGACATTATCTTCAAGAAGGGCGTAGCGGCAACCCTGGCATCGTTAGCCGTGGTGGGGTTCTATTTTGCGCTGATTGGCATCGTCACCGAGGTATTTCGCGCCTCCGGAGCCAGTCGCATCTGGGTAATCATTTCTCTTGTAGTCGCCGCCTTAATATTTTCACCTTTGCGGAACTGGATACAGGCGAAAGTTGACAGGTATTTCTACCGCGATCGGTATGATTATAGGAAGACCCTTATTGAGTTCGGAAAAACATTGGGTTCCGAAATCAACTTGAAGCGCCTGTTAGACTCAGTCGTTGAACGGATCAGCCACACGCTATCTGTCGATCGCATTGCGATCTTTCTGGAACATGAGGTGAACTCCAATCAGTTTGTCTTGACTAAATCGATTGGGATGAGTCTTTCTGCGCAAAGTGTGAACCCGGGATTCCTGGATCCTAATCGTCCGGCTTTGGCGAAAGGCTACTTGTTTTATGAGAACTTGAAAGCCCTCATTCCCGAACGCTTGGAGTACCGCGATTCTCTGAAGCAGCTGGACTTGAACTATTATCTGCCTTGCGTGGTTAAGGGCCACACGATCGCTTTCATTGGGTTGGGCCGAACTACTCGAGGAGAGCTGCTCACCAGCGAAGACGTTGAACTCTTGCAGACAATCGCCGGGTACGTTGCAATTGCGATCGAAAACAGCCGCCTCTATGAGTCGATTCATGAGAAGGCGGAAGCGTTGCAGCGGCTCAAGGATTTTAGCGAGAATATCGTCGAGTCCATCAGCGTCGGTGTTCTGGTCTTAGGTCTAGATCAGCGCATCGAGAGCTGCAACACCCAGATGGAAAGGCTTCTTGGCGTTTCTCGTTCGGAGACCCTCGGAAGGAAGCTTAACGAGCTTTTCCCGGATAACGTGATTGAGGCAATTCACACCCGTCTAGGCCGAAATCAGTTCAATCGTTCTGAGATCATCACCCTTTACAAGCACCCGCTGCAAACTGCCAGTCGGTCACTTATTGTGGACATCACAGTAAGTCCGCTCTTCGGTAAGAGTGGTCAGGTGACTGGACAGGTGATCATTGTCGATGACAAGACCGAACGTATCAAGCTTGAGGATCAGCTTGTCCAGTCTGAAAAACTGACGTCCATCGGCCTGCTGGCAGCGGGTGTGGCCCATGAGGTCAATACTCCTCTAGCGGTAATTTCCAGTTATAGCCAGATGCTTTACAAGCAACTCCATCAGGAGGAGCCTAAAGCCAAAATTCTGGACAAGATTATCAAGCAGTCGTTTCGAGCCTCTGAAATTGTGAATAGTCTCCTGAATTTTTCGCGGACCAACGGAACGGAATTTCGATTTGTTGAATTGAATGGCATCATCGCTGATACCCTGTCTCTGCTGGAACATCAATTCAAAACGGCCGGGATCAGGGTGAGGAGGGAATTCGTGTCAAACTCCCTCCAGGTCTATGGAAATCCCGGGAAGTTGCAGCAAGTATTTCTCAACCTCTTCATTAACGCGAAGGATGCCATGCCGAGTGGGGGAGAGCTGGTGATCAAAACATCAAGTTTTGACTCGACGTTCCAAGTCGAAGTGTCCGACACAGGAGTTGGTATCCCCGAAGACCAGATTAACAAGATCTACGATCCCTTCTTCACCACTAAGGAACTAGGACGCGGCACTGGACTGGGTTTATCCGTAACCTATGGAATCATCCAGGAGCACTCCGGGAAAATCTTGGTCGAGTCGAAACCCGGTGCAGGGACCCGCTTCGTCCTAGAATTACCCGCCCCAAGGAAAGTCGCCAATGTCTAATCATGAAGGCTCGATCCTGGTGGTCGATGATGAACCTGCCATCAGAGAGAACCTCGAAATCCTGCTCACCGAAGCGAACTACAAAGTGACCGTGGCGGAGAATGGCGCGGAGGGACTAAGGAAGGCTGAGTCCGAACTTTTTGACCTGGTTCTGCTCGACGTGATGATGCCTGATAAAAACGGTATCGAGATTCTGCGTGAGCTTCATCAGTCTTCGCCAGAGACCGCTATTGTCATGATCACGGCTTATGGAACTATCGAAAACGCAGTAAGCGCGATCAAGGCTGGGGCCGCCGACTACGTGACAAAGCCTTGGGACAATGAGAAGCTCTTGCTCGAGATTCGCAATGGGATCCAGCATCGCAAGCTGCAGATGGAGAATCGAGAGCTGAAGAAAGCGCTCAAACAAAGATACGGATTCTCAAACATCATTGGCAAGAGCGAGAGGATGCTGAAGATTTTTGACCTGGTCTCCCAGGTAGCTCAAAGCCGCAGTACCGTCCTCATTCAGGGGGAGAGCGGAACCGGCAAGGAATTGATTGCCAAGGCCATCCATGCTAACAGTCAGCGCGCGGACAAGGCGTTTGTGACGGTTAACAGCGGAAGCTTACCCACCGACCTGCTTGAGAGCACGCTTTTCGGACATGTGAAGGGAGCCTTTACCAGTGCAATCTCCTCTAAGAAGGGCTTGTTTGAAGTGGCAGACCAAGGTTCAATTTTCTTTGATGAGATCGGCACTGTCAGCCTGGAGACACAAGCCAAATTGCTTCGTGTTATCCAGGAGAAAGAATTTATGCGGTTGGGCGGGATCGAGACGATCAAGGTGGATGCACGAATCATCGCTGCAACCAATGCTGATCTGAAGAAGCTTGTGGAGCAGGGAAAATTCAGGGATGACCTCTACTATCGCTTAAATGTGATTTCTATTCCCTTGCCGCCTCTCCGGGAGCGAAAGGAAGATATTCCCTTATTAGTCGATCACTTTGTCAAGAAGTTCTCGGAAGAGAACAGCAAGGCACCTTGTCGGGTAACCGCAGACATCCTGAAGCTCTTGATCGATTACAACTGGCCGGGAAACGTGCGGGAACTGGAAAACGTCGTCGAGCGGGCTGTCGTGCTCTCATCTTCCCAGGAGCTCTCGCGAGACCTGATCCCCGAACACATTTCCGCACCCACATCCAAGCTCTCTCTCGACGATGTTGCGATTTTCAACGGAAAGTCCCTCTTCGAAATGATGGACGCCTTTGAGAAAAAGTTAATCGTTCACATGCTCGAAAGCGTCAA
>Ga0114129_10018038_pt1 | contig 10053 bp, 8 predicted proteins | sample RhiMetdeltSRZDD1_FD_80071 | JGI IMG/M metagenome (GOLD analysis project Ga0114129, IMG submission 80071) | Populus rhizosphere microbial communities from Tennessee, USA - Rhizosphere MetaG P. deltoides SRZDD1 (version 2) (version 2) | ecosystem: Host-associated > Plants > Roots > Rhizosphere >...
CGACTACGATCGCCCACAGGAATATGAGCACGAGCCTCCGGACAATCCTCGTTATCCCGATCCCCGCATCTATGGGGAGTATGCCTCGAAAAATCCGCCGCCCTATGTGCCGCATCCCTTCGAGCATACGTGTTTCAAGCCCCGTAAAGATGACTACAGGCCGCCGGTGACTTGCGATGACGACTATGACGATAAACTGTGCATTCGTAAGGATCACCGCAAGCTGACCACCGATGAGCAGAGCCGCTTTCTGAATGCATTCACGCAGATCAACGCCATGGGCGCATTGGGCCCGCTGGTGGATATCCACGCCAATACGATTCATAACATGCACCGAAACCCCCGGTTCCTGCCGTGGCACCGCATCTATCTGCTGCGGATGGAAGAACTGCTCATGATGGTCGACCCAACCGTGTGCATCCCCTACTGGAAATCCAGCGAGGAACAGGCGTTTCCCTCATGGCTCCTCGGGTTTACGCCAACTGTGAACCTGATGGGCGGACCGCATACGGTCACGCGCAATATCGGCATGTTCGCAACCCTGCCGAATGCGGCGGCTGTGGCAGCGGCAATGGCGAATGCTACCTTCAATCCATTTGGAGGCGCGCTGGAAGGGATTCACAACTCCGGGCATGTCTGGGTGGGTGGGTCCATGTCCATGGTGTTGACAGCGCCGTGCGACCCTGTGTTTTGGATGCACCACTGCGAGATCGATCGCATCTGGGCCGAATGGCAGGCAGCCAATCCCGGCCAGGATCCCGCCCTGAGTGGCGCAGCAGCGATCATGGATCCCTGGAGCGAAACAGAGGTCAACACACGGGATATCACAGCCCTGGGATATGCCTACGCCTGAGATTATGAGATGGGACACCCCCTCCCTGCCTCCCCCCACGGGGGGAGGTGCGAAAATCGCCTTGCGCTGATGTTGGACCTACAGGGTAAGGGATAATAATCCCGTAGTTGAAGCGCTCCACTCTTAGAGTGGAGCGCTTCATCCGGTTCCTTCGACTAACGCGCGCTCATTCGTGCGCACCCGCCGCCGACAGTATCTCCTCGATTTGTCCAAAACCGCGTTGGCGGGCGTGCGCCAGAGGCGTGATCCCATTGAAGTCAGGGATGTTGACGTTCGCACCGTGGTCCACAAGCAACTGGACAATTTGCTGGTGTCGTTCCCCGCCGTCGCTGAGGATGATCGCCTCCAGCAGGGCGGTCCAGCCCAGGTTGTTGATGTGGTTCACATCCACGTCGGTACGCGTCAGCAGCTCTCGGACGATTTCCACATGCCCGCGCTCTGCGGCGGGGATCAGGGCTGTGCCGCCGAAGCGATTGGTGAGATGGGTGTCCGCATTTGCCTCGATGGTCAGTTGCACGATCTCGAACAATCCCTCGGCGCTGGCGTACAGGAACGGATTATCCAGCCGATCGTCGCGAATGTTGATATCTGCACCGGCATCGATCAATGCCCGGACGGTTTCCACCTGGTTCGCATGCGTGGCAGCCATGGCCGCGGTGCGGCCTCTTTCATCCGTCGCGTTGATATTCGCACCGGCTGCCAGCAGTGACAGGATAGCAAGCGTATCGCCAGATTCAGCGGCCTGGATCAGCTGTGCGTCAAGGGCTTGCTGCTCGGCGGGTGAGAGGGGTGTAGGCATGATTTGCGGGGTCTCCGTGATCGAAGGTTCCGGTGACGGGCTTACAGTTACCGTGGGAATGAACGTGGACGTGGGAATTCCCGTGCCCGTCGCTGGCGGCAAGGTGCAGGGAGGCGGGCTGCAGCTCCCCAGCCACAGGGAGTATAGAATCAATAAACAAACGGTCCCGTGTGTCTTTGTCACGGCTCTCCCTGGCAGGGGCATCAAGCCTTCGCCCTTCCGGACCAGAATTCCAGCCGATTCCCTTCAGGGTCGCGGATGTAGATCACCTTTGATCCCCATACTTCCTTGACTGGCGTCGGGGTGATCCCGGCTTCCATTAATTCCGCCCGGGTTTGTTCGATGTCATCCACTTGCAGGCTCAGGGTGAGTCCCTTTCCCTCGCCGCTCTTAACAGACGTGCGGGCTTCATCTGCCACACTGACCCGGGAGCTTTCGTTGAGCTTGAACTCCACAAACCACTCCATGGAGGAAAGCACCCGCAGCTTCAAGCCGGTCCTGTAAAATTCGACGGTCTGCTCCCAGTTCCTGCAATATAAGATGGTGTTTGTGGCTTTGATTTTCACGCGGGGTTCCTGTTAGGGAGAAAGGATGGAATAGAGTCAAATTCTATCGCGATTGAAGATCACCGGGTCGCCTAAACGCCCGTATGAATAAATGCTTCTACTCGTCATATACCCCATATTCGGGGGAAGCTAACAGGGAAGGATCGTAGAGACCTCCATCTACGTGGGTTTTCCCGGTTGAAGTCTGGCACGCAAGCTGTGTGGCCACCGGCCTGAATCGCTCTGTATATCCCGCGCTCCAGGGGATGGTTCGATTACAACGCCAGAAATTACTTCTTCCAGTTCCATACAGCGAGCAGGATTTGCTCAAAGGTTTCCCGATCCGCACTCTTTGCGACCTTGATCATTGCTCCATCTGGCGCAGGTTTGGTGCGCCCGTTTTCCGGCCCTTCTTCTTCCACAACCGTTAATGCAACCTCCTCAAAGCTGGCAATGCTCGGATCGGTAGAGATCGCCGCGGTCAGAGAGTCCCAGAACTGGAATCCGCCGCTGTCCACAAAGCCGAGGTTGGCGGTCAACATTTCGTACACCAGGCTGGCGGAGGGCGTGTCCCGCTGATCGCCCAATGCCCTGTAGAAGTTGCGGGTGACAGGCACGCTCCGGGTCGCGTCCAGGGGCACCAGGATCACGGGAATGCCAGAGTTGAAGACGATGTTTGCCGCAGCCGGGTCGATGTAGATGTTCCATTCCGCATACTTGTTCTCAATCCCCACACCGGAGATTCCCACATTCCCTTCGACGGTTAGCGCGCCTCCCATGACATAGATTTCCCTGATGCCAGTGGCAATCTCCGGCTCTTTCTGGATCGCCTCGGCAAGATTCGTCAACGGGCCCACTGCGACGATGGTGATCGGCTCAGCCGAATTTTGAGCAATGTCGATGATCAGATCCGGGGCGCTCAGGCTTGATGCAGCTCCTCCTGTGGGGAGGTGGACACCGTAGGCGTTATCCGCCGCCTCCCGCCACTCCGCCGGGAATTCATGATCTCCCGCCAGCGGCGTTTTCCGCCCGCACGCCACCGGGATTTCCTCATGCCTGCTTACTGCCACCAGGCTCAGGGCATTCTTCACACCCGGCTCACAATGCGCCTCGCCAGTTCCGGATACCGTGATGGCTCTCAGATCCACGTTTGGATGGGATAGCAGGAATAATGCTGAAAACATATCCTCGTGTGCCATATCCACATCCAGAATAACGGGCTTCGAGGATTGGATCTGGATGAGACCGGGATCAGCCGCAGCGGATGGGCTGCCACAGCCTGCAATCAGCAGGCTGGTTATCAAGAGGAGGATGGACGCCAGAGGGACTGTTGTCTTGTAGAAATATTTGATCATGAGATGAGCCTGGGAATTAAAGTATTATGCCTTCAGAGAGTGGGCATCCCGCTGCGACAGGATCGAGCGTCCCAGCTGCAGGCACCAGAGCGGATACAGAATCCCTGTACCTAAGAAGCTTATGCCGCTGACCATGACCAGGGGCGAATACCCTTCACCGTCCGAACCTGAAAGGATGCCATAGAGTCCCAGCAGTCCCACCATCATAAATGCGCCTGCGACCAAACCCCAGCGGGTCAGGTCCGGAGGCCAGGCTGCCTGCAGGCGGGCGATGCGATTCAGCATCCACAGCCAGATGCCGATCAACCCGTTGCCAAAAAAGAAGTAATAGCTGGAGAGCTCCACATCGCTCCTGCCGGTGATAATCAGCCATGACCCGAAGGTGATGGCAAGCGCGCCAGCCCATGCACTCATGAGCAGTATGGGACTCGAACGGGGCGCCAGCCTGTGCAGCGCAGGATGCAGGACCGCCGCCAGCACGGCGCTCAAGAGACCGGTCAAAGCATTAAGAGCATCGTTGAGAGAACCCAGCGACGAGAGGGAACGGATATTTTGAACCAAGCCCACGAAAAACAATAGCAACGTAACCAGGGCCAGAATGCCTGTGATACCCGCCGCGAGCATCCATTGCCCGGTCGTCCTGGAAGTGAAACTGTCCATAAGGATTTCCTTTGTTCTGCACTTGAACGGGATCCCACCTCTTTTGATTTGGTTTTCGATCAAGGATCTGCTGAAGATGGATCTGTGACAGATAAAATAATTCAGAAATTTGGAGTCGTCAAGTCTGATTCATCTCTTGGGAATTCGCGTTCGTAGAGAGCATCCAAATTCAGAAATGGACGATGGAGCGCGTCCATTCATAATCTTGTGGGCAGATGATGCGCCAAACGAAGCCGTGACCTGGTGAGATGAGCTCGCTGCAACACACACCAATGGTGCGCAACGTGGGTACCGATGTGAAACCCAAGTTCTTGAGCAATCGTAGGCGCACCCAGCAAGGCATAACGCGTTTGGGATGTGGCTTGGGCAGTCAAGCGCCGTCGGATGGTCAGGATCGCACGTTCAATGTATGCGGGGGTACGGGGCCAGGTTGGCGAACGATGTAGGCCTTGGCAAATCAGCGAAACGCATCCGTATCGCTTGTTGACGATCTGAAAGTTCGTTTCGAATGAGAGTCGCCTCTTGGATACCTTACGGTTACCGCAGGAAGACTCTACTCAACCTGTGACTCACGAACAACACAGATGGCAAGCATCAGGCAGTTCTAAAGGTGATGGCGGAAACTGAGAGTGGCGGAAGCTGGACACTCGCTTTTCCCTCGCTGATCTTAACCGTCTGCAAAGGCTGGCTGCAGATGGCATTTGGATTCTCGTACGTATTGTGTGCATCCGGGCCGGGGCCGCTGAGGACTTCAGCGGAGATAACCAATTCGAGTTTTCCCCTTCCATGGTCGATCTCAATTTCGGCCGTTTCGCTGATATTACGATTGACCAAGAAAGCATGCAGGATTCCATCACCCAGAATAGCGCTGGTGTCGATAGCGTTGACACGCCCATAGGATGGGCTGTCGTAGGCCGGACCGCTAACGGAGGGCAGGAGTGCAATCCCATCCCGCCGGGAGGAGTACATGGCAAACGGGTAGAAGATCGTCTGTAGCAGCATGTCATCGCCGCGGGTGAGGATCGGCGCGATCACATTGACGATCTGGGCGATGTTGGCAATTTTGACAACGTCGGCATGTCGGATGAAGCTATTGAGAAAGCCTGCCACAACGAGGGCATCTTCCAGGTTGTACTGTTCTTCGATCAAAGGCGGAGCGAACTTACCACTGCCATTGGTATGTTCGGGAGACTGGTTGCGGTACCAAACGTTCCACTCGTCGAAACACAGATAGTGGCGCTTTTTGCTTTTACTGCGCGCCTGCACAAATCGACAGACGGCATCCATCTCTTCAATTTGTTGGTCAATTGAGTTGGTTATTGCCAGGTAGTCGACGGTGTCCCCCCTGGGATTACCCACATACCGATGCAGGCTGACATAATCGGCATAGGAGCCAATATACTCCAGCACCGTGCGGTCCCATTCCATGTAGGTTGGCAGCGAAATTGAGCAGGTGCCGCAGGCGACCGTTTCGATGTTCGGATCGGTATCTTTCATCAGCTTGGCTGCCTGTTGGGCAAGGATGGCATATTGGTCAGCCGGCACATGGCCCAGTTGCCAGGGACCGTCCATCTCGTTGCCCAGACCCCATAGCTTCACCTGATAAGGAGCTTTTGATCCGTTTTCAGCGCGCAGGTCGGCATATCGACTTCCCACCGGGCAGTTGCAGTATTCAACCCAGTTGCGAGCCTCTTCGGGCGTGCCCGTCCCCAGGTTGACCGTCACCATCGGCGTCCAGTCCATCAAAGATGCCATTTTCATGAATTCATCGGTTCCGAACTGGTTGGGTTCAATGCTCTGCCAGGCCAGCTCACGCACGGTGGGCCGATGTTTCTTTGGTCCGATCCCATCCATCCAGTGATAACCTGAAGCGAAATTGCCCCCTGGGTAACGCATAGCGGTCATATCTAGCCTGCGCAACGCCCCCAAAGTGTCTCGGCGGAAGCCATTTTCATCAGCATGGGATGATTTCGGATCATATACACCTTCATATACAGCACGACCCATATGCTCTAAGAAGCCGCCAAATATACGTGGGTCAACCTGAGCAATAGTGTAGGCAGGGTCAAATACAACACGTGTCTTTTCCATAATTCAATCTCCTATTGAAGGCCAATAGCAACAAAAATATGATCCAGTCGGCTAGATACGACCAGATTGTTGACGGGAAAAATGCCGAAATCCAACTAAGCGAGAACTTGGACCCCTAGAAAGAATTTATCTTCTTCCTGTTAATGATTTCTACCAAGTAAATGTATCTTGACTGTGGCAACTGCTGCCGCCGGTAAGACCAGGGTAAGCTGTGTAGCGTTAAACTGCACGTTGAAAGTTTGGGGGGTTATCTGGGTGGGGGCCGCAAACGTATTATGAGAATGGATCTCACCGCAAAGGACCTGTCCTTCTGCTTCTCCAATTTCTGCTCCGCCTAGCAGATCCAGAGCTACTTCGGCGTCGTCGCTGGTGTGACTATTGGAAAGGGTAACAAACATGGTATCCTCCTTGAGCGAGGCACTGCCAGCCACAGTTGGAATCACACTTTCCATCTTTTCGCCGGCTTGCAATGCACTTTGCCAGGTCGTTTGCAATATGTTCGTCTTTTTAAAGCGGATCTCGGGTGTTTCGATGCGCACGCGGAGCGATTTCGCGCCCTGGTGAGCAGCATACATTTCGTAAACATACCCGGTCGGAGTGACCAGCATCTGATCGCCCTGGGTCAGGATCAATGCCTGAAGCACGTTTATGGTCTGTGCTATATTAGACATAACGACCTTATCGGCATGCCGGTTGAAAATGTCAAGGGTGTTAGCAGCTACAATAGCGTCGCGGATTGTATTCTGCTGGTAAAGGAAGGCTGGATTGGTTCCTTTTTCAACCGGGTGCCAGGTACCCCATTCATCGATGATAAGTCCAATCTTGCGCCCCGGGTCCCAGGCATCCATGGTTGCGCGCTGCTGGATCACCAGCTCTTCCATCCTGAGGCCTTTTTCCAGCAGACGGTACCATTCTTCTTCCGTGTATTCGGTCGCAGTACCCGCTGTGCCGCAGTAATAGTGTGCGGCAAAGCCGTCGATATTATTGAAGGCCCAATAATCCTTGAAGAGCTTGCGGAAGAAGCGGTCCGTCCACTCTACATCATTGTTCGCAGGGCCGCAGGCAATCAACGACAGTTTTTTGCCAAAACCGCGTATGAATGAAGCATAACGTCTGAATTCCGTACAGTAATCTTCCGGCGAGAAGTTACCACCGCAGCCCCAATTCTCGTTCCCTACGCCCCAATAATTAATGTCCAGGGGTTCAGGGCTGCCATCCGCGGCGCGTCTTTGAGCCCAGGAGGAACCACTGGGGCTGGAATCGGGGAAATTGCAGTATTCAACCCAGTCGCGCAGTTCGCGCACGGTACCAGAGCCGACGTTACCGCAGAAATAGGGTTCTGCCCCGACCAACCGGCAAAAGCGGACGAATTCCTGGGTGCCCACCTGGTTGGTTTCAACCACTTCGCCCCAGTGAATGTTGATCCGGCGCGGACGCTGGTCGCGAGGGCCAATGCCATCCTGCCAGTGATAATCGTCAGCAAAGCAGCCGCCCGGCCAGCGGATGACTGATGGTTTCAGCCTGCGCAGGGCTTCGATGATATCCGTGCGGAAGCCATCGATGTTGGGGATGGGTGAATCCTCGCCGACCCAGATGCCGTCATAGATGCAGCGACCGAGGTGCTCGGCGAAATGACCGTAGATATTAGGATTGATGGTGGCGATTGTATCAGCCGGATTCAGGGTGATGCGGGTCGTGTTCATTTTGGGTTACCTGTTTCGGGCACGCAGCCAGACACGCATTTCGCCAGGCGCGCGGTTATCCCAGACGCAGTAGGGCCAGCTCGATCTCGGGGTGACCGCAGTAGCCCAACTTCTGATCAGGCTTGGGGCCGAAGGTCGCATCGATATGATCGGCATAGCGGGATAGAGCCTCAAGTAACTTGCGATTTCCTGTGGCCTGCTCGTGGGCAACGGCGCTTTCGATCAGGTGCCCGGCGCAGTAAAGCTCGTGCCAGTCGCGCAGGTTTTTCCAACGCATCTCCGGCTGGGCGCGCGTAAAGTGTGTGTTGAGGTAGCCATCGGGCTGTTGGGCTGCGATCACCTTGTCCACCACCCGATCCACAAGGTCTGCCAGCTCAGGGTCCGGATGGGTGGCAAGTGAATAGGAAGCTGCCTCGATCCATTTGGCTGAGTCTGAGTCGCCAAAGATCAGCACAATCGGCGATGGGACCGGGCGCTCGAACTTCAGGTCAAAGGCGCCGATACGGCCCGTTTCTTCCAGCCTGTCGTAGATGTGCGGAATGGTGGCGGCGCGGTTGGTCTCGATGCGCGGAGCCCAGAATGGATCGGAAAAATGAACTGCGGTGAAGGGCACCTGGGTAAGCTGATAGCTGGTGGTGGTCATGGTTGTTTTCCTGCCGAGGCCAGCTCTGCGTGTTCGGTGTACAGGTAGCACTTCACCGTCTGCCGTTCAACCTGCACATCCGGGGGATCCTCCTGGCGGCAAATTTCCATCACATGCGGGCAGCGGCCTGCAAACTTGCATCCCACCCGGCCATATTCTTTTACCTCTGTGGTTCCAAGCGAAATATGCTTGGCCCATGACTCCCGTTCTTGGGGCGCGGGTTCGGGAACCGATTCCTTGAGGAGCTTTGTATACGGATGGAGAGGCCGATCCAGGACATCCTCGACCGGCCCCGATTCGACGATAAAACCGCGTAGCATGATCGCGATACGGTCGCTGATGTAGTAAGCCGTTGCCAGGTCGTGCGTGATGTAAATGACGCTCACCTTCTGTTCATCCCGGAGTTTGCGAAACAGGTTGACGATTTCCATACGGAGCGAGGCATCGACCATCGAGACGGGCTCATCAGCAAGGATCAGTTTGGGCCGGGAGATGAGGGCGCGTGCAACCGAGACACGCTGGGTCTGCCCACCGGAAAGCTCATGAGGATAGCGGTTGCTCACTTCTTCCAACGATAATCCCACGTTCCGGAGCGCATCTTCGACAACCCGGGCGGCAGCCTGACGATTAGCCGCCATCCCAAAATTCAACGCGGTATCAAACAGGTAGGCATCCACCCGGCGCAGTGGGCTAAAGGTTTCGAACGGATTTTGGAATACCGGTTGAACCTTCTTCATGAACTCTTTGAATTCAGATCGACTGCTGATCGTTGACAGATCGCGCCCTTCAAAGAGTACTTTACCTCGCGTTGGTTCAAGATCACGGAGCAGCAGGCGGGAGAGGGTGGTCTTGCCGCTGCCGCTTTCCCCTGCCAGGGTAAAAATCTCCGGTCGACCTTCGTCCAGCGAGAAGGTTATATCATTTACAGCCACCAGCAGAGAACCGCCTATCAGGCCACCAATATGAAATTCGACGGTTACATGTTGAACATCCAACAATTTATCGGTTGCGCTCATAGGGAGCTCCCCGTCACCAGGTGACAGGCCACGCGATGTCCGTCTCGAACGGTGACCAGCTCAGGTACTTCGGTCCGGCAAATATCCATGACATAAGGACAGCGTTCATGGAAACGGCAGCCACTCGGTGGATTGGCAAGATTTGGCGGGGCACCCCTTAAGCTAGCCTTATTCGATCTTTCGCCAATCATGGGCAGCGAATGAATCAGATGCTGTGTATATGGATGGAGCGGAGCATTGAAGATGTTCTCTGTTGGCGCCTCTTCGGCAATGCGTCCGGCATACATGATCATAACCCGGTCGGCCACATTGGCATGCACGGCCATGTCATGGGTCACCAGGAGTACCGTATTGCTGCTCATAGCCTGGATATCCTTAATCATCTGCA
>Ga0114129_10018039_pt1 | contig 10052 bp, 8 predicted proteins | sample RhiMetdeltSRZDD1_FD_80071 | JGI IMG/M metagenome (GOLD analysis project Ga0114129, IMG submission 80071) | Populus rhizosphere microbial communities from Tennessee, USA - Rhizosphere MetaG P. deltoides SRZDD1 (version 2) (version 2) | ecosystem: Host-associated > Plants > Roots > Rhizosphere >...
AAGTCCAGATCACCGGCGGCAGGGGATTGCTGTCGATAGCCGACCTGGACACGGTATTCCTCGATGTCATGAGTCTCGCCGTTCTGATTCTGCTATGGAAGCGGCGACACATGATCGGCGACCGGCGCGTGCTCGTCCTGTTCGGCCTGGTCGTCGCTGCAACGACCGCTGTCTTGCTTGGGTACGTGGTGACGAATTTCGGGACCCTCTGGCGGATGCGGTCCCTCGTTGCGGTTCCCCTGTGGCTGCTCGTGAGTGCACTCTCTCCGCGACGCGCGATTCGTCGTCAACCCCCTACCGCCCCCGGGCAGGTGCCAGCGGCGACCTAGCACGCCGCATGAGCCATTCGTCTCCACATGTCGGCCCGAAACTGCTGTTCTTCGTCACCGAAGACTACTACTTCGTCTCTCATCGCCTCCCGCTGGCTGCGGCCGCGAAGTCCGAGGGCTATGACGTCTGCGTGGTGACGCGCGTTCGCGAGTGCGGCGACGTGATCCGTGGTGCCGGGCTCCGCCTGATTGCATTCGACAACGCACGCAGCAGCGTCAATCCGATCGCCGATCTCCCGAGGCTCGTCCGCCTGATTCTCCTCTACCGCCGCGAACGGCCGGATATCGTCCACCATGTCGCCATGAAGCCCGTGCTGTACGGCAGCCTGGCCGCGCGCTGGTCCGGGCGCCCCGAAGTCATCAACGCGCTCGCGGGGATGGGCTGGCTGTTCACATCGGGAAAAGGGCTCGCGCGCTGGCTGAAACCTGCCGTCCGGCGCGCACTTCGCCATGCGGTCAACCGCGGCCTCGCGCTGGTGCAGAACCTCGACGACGCGCAACTCGTCGCGGCGCTCGGTGTGCCCGAGTCCAGGATTCGACTCGTCGCGGGCTCAGGCGTCGACCTCCAGCGGTTTCGACCTCGACCCGTTCCGGATGGCGTGCCCGTCGTCGTCATGCACGCACGACTGCTCTGGGACAAGGGAGTGGGAGAGTACGTGTCGGCCGCTCGTCTGCTGCGTCAGCGCGGAGTCGCCGCGCGCTTCCTGCTGGCCGGCGAACCGGACCCCGCGAACCCTGCGTCCATCCCGGGAGAGCAAATCACGAAGTGGGCGCTGGAGGGGAGCGTCGAGTTCCTCGGTCAGGTGGAGGATGTGCCCCGGTTGCTTGCCGGCTCCCATATCGTCTGCCTCCCGTCGCATCGCGAGGGTCTGCCGAAATCGCTGATCGAGGCCGCAGCCGCAGGGCGGGCAATCGTGACGACCGACGTTCCCGGCTGTCGGGCCGTCGTCCGGGACGGCGACAACGGGCTGCTGGTGCCCGTGCGGAATCCTGACGCGCTCGCAGACGGACTCGAACGCCTCATCGCCAGTCCAGACCTTCGCCAGGCAATGGGAGCACGGGGCCGCGCCCGCGCCGAACGCGAATTCAGTCTCGACGTGGTGATTGGGCAGACACTCGCGCTCTATCGGGAGGTCACGGGTTGACGGTTCTCGTGACGGGGGCGACCGGTTTCGTGGGCCGCGCGCTCGTCGAGCGTCTGGTGAACGAACGTCGGTTCGACGTTCGAGCCACGGTCCGTCACGTGCCTGATGTGCCGCTGACGGGCATCGAGCACGTCGTCGCCGACCTCGGAGCGGACGATGGCTGGCAGCAGGCGCTGTCCGGTGTGGACGTCGTCGTCCACCTGGCCGCGCGCGTTCACGTGATGCGCGAGGCCGTTGCCGATCCGCTGGCGGAGTTTCGGCGGGTCAACGTGACCGGGACGTTCAGCCTGGCGCGGCGCGCCGCCGCCGCGGGTGTGAAGCGCTTCGTTTTTCTGAGCTCGGTCAAGGTGAGCGGCGAAACAGGGACCTTCTCGGAAACGGACGCCCCCGCGCCGGAGGATGCGTACGGCATCAGCAAACTCGAGGCGGAGATCGGGTTGCAGACGATCGCCGGCACGGGCGCGATGGAGGTCGTCGTCATCCGCGCTCCCCTGGTCTATGGTCCCGGTGTTCGCGCGAACTTCGCCGCGTTGATACGTGTCGTGGCGCGAGGCATTCCGCTCCCGCTCGGCGCGGTGCACAATCGGCGCAGCCTCGTCGGGCTGGACAACCTCGTCGACTTCATCGTGACCTGCGTCGAGCATCGCGCCGCCGCGAACGAAGTCTTTTTCGTCAGCGACGGCGAAGATCTCTCGACCACGGAGTTGATCCAGCGGCTGGCCCGCGCGATGGGCCGGCCGGCGCGCCTGGTACCCGTGCCCGCGCACGCGCTGATGCTGGCGGCATCAGCCGTCGGCCGGCGCGACCTCGCGTGCCGGCTGCTCGGGTCGTTGCAGGTCGACATCCGGAAAGCGCGCCGAATCCTCGGATGGAGCCCTCCAGTGTCGGTGGATGAGGGATTGAGGCGCGCCGTGGCGTGGTCATAGATGAATCTGTTCATCCTGGGCTCCCTGTCTGGCGTTTCCTGCCTCCTCTCGTGGTGGTTGACCGGCCGCGTCCGGCGCTACGCGCTCGACCGAAGGTTGCTCGATATCCCGAATCCCCGGAGCTCGCACTCGGTCGCGACACCCCGCGGCGGAGGCATGGCCATCGTGGTGACAACACTTGCCGTGACGATCGCCGCGGCGGCGCTCGGCGAGCTCTCCTGGAGACACGTCTGGGGACCGCTCGGCGGTGGCGCCCTCGTGGCAGTCGTCGGCTTCGTCGATGACCAGCGACACCTCAGGCGCCGATGGCGGCTGCTCGGCCACTTCGCTGCGGCCGTGTGGGTCTTGACGTTCGTGGGCGGGCTTCCGCCGATTCATGTCTTCGACGCCACGATCGATCCCGGCTGGATTGGGCAGGCGCTCGCCGCCGTCTACCTCGTGTGGCTGCTCAACCTCACGAATTTCATGGACGGCATCGATGGCATCGCGGCGATCGAAGTCATCACCGTCACGTTCGGCGCGGAACTGCTCTACGCGCTATCGGGCGCGCCCGGCGACGATCGCGTCATGCCGATGGTGCTCGCCGCAGCCACGGTCGGATTCCTGGCGTGGAACTGGCCCCCGGCGAAGATTTTCATGGGCGACACGGGAAGCGGGTTCGTTGGCCTTCTCCTCGGCGTCCTCTCACTGCAGGCCGCGCGGCTGTCACCGCCGCTGCTCTGGAGCTGGCTGATCCTGCTCGGGGTCTTCATCGTTGACACGACCGTGACGCTTGTTCGACGGGCGATGCGCGGCGAACGGTTCTACGAAGCGCATCGGAGCCACGCGTACCAGCACGCCGCGGAGCGCCGCGGCGCGCACATGCCGATCACGGTCGCAGTCGCCGCCATCAACATCTGCTGGCTGCTCCCTGTCGCGGTTCTCGTCGCGCTTCGAATTCTTGATGGAACGATCGGCCTCGTCGTCGCCTATACCCCACTCGTTGCGGCTGTCCTGTGGCTGGGGGCGGGAGCTCCGCATACTCCTCCCCTTTCGTCCGCCGGACGCCACGTATAATACGAATCCAACGCCTTGTCCGTGACTTCTCAACGGGGCCGTTTGCTCCTCCTGCTTCGCCGGCCGTTGATCGCGGCGGTGCACGCCTGCCTCGTGGCGTCGGCGTGGATCGGCAGCTTCGCGATCCGTCTCGATTTCACGGTTCCCGACCCGTATCGCACGCCGATGCTCGCGACGCTCCCGGTCGTCATCCTGATCAAGCTCGTCGTGTTTTACTGGTACCGGTTGTTCCAGGGATGGTGGAAGTACGTGGGCTTGAGCGATCTGATTGACATCGCACAGGCCACGGCGCTCAGTACGTTCATCGTCATCCTCGTCATTGTCGGCGTCTACGGCACGACCGGCTTCCCGCGCGCGGTTCTCCTGCTCGACATGGTGTTTACGTTCCTGCTGATCGGCGGCGTCCGGTTCATCGTCCGCGCGTACACGGAATCGTTTCGCCTGACGGCTGATCCCCTGGCCAAGCGCGTGCTCGTCGTTGGAGCCGGGCGAACCGGCATGGCGATCGTCCGTGAAATGCGCACGAACCGGGCACTCGGATACGAACCGGTCGGTTTCGTCGACGACGATCCGCAGAAACAGGGCGTCCGCGTCGACGGCATCGCCGTCTGCGGGACCACGGACGATCTCCCGACGCTGCTCGTCCGGCTCGGCGTGCACGAGGTCCTGCTTGCCTTCTCGACGAAATCGGGACGTGAAGTCCGCCGCATCATGGACGCGTGCCGCGATCGACGCGTGGTGTTCAAGACCATGCCGTCAGTCGGCGACTTGATTGGCGGCCGCATCTCGGTCAACCGCATCCGTGACGTCCGAATCGACGATCTGCTGGGGCGTGAGGTCGTCAGGACGAACCTGGCGCAGGTACGCTCCAACACCGAGGGGCATGTCGTGCTCGTCACGGGCGCGGCGGGCTCGATCGGCTCGGAGCTGTCGCGCCAGATCGCGGCGCTGGCGCCCGCGCACCTCGTCCTCTACGAGCGGTCCGAAAGCGACCTCCACGATCTCGAGTTGCTCCTGCGGCAGCGCCTGCCGAACGTGGCGATGACCGCGATCGTCGGCGACATTCTCGACGTGGGCGACCTCGAGGCGACATTCGAGCACTATCGTCCATCGAGGGTGTACCACGCGGCTGCCTACAAGCACGTGTTCCTGATGGAGCGTCACATCGTCGCGGCGGTGCGAAACAACGTGATCGGCACGTACAACGTCGCGACGGCCGCCGAGCGTTTCGGCGCAGAACAGGTGGTGCTGATCTCGAGCGACAAGGCCGTCCGGCCGACGAGCATCATGGGGGCGACCAAGCGCGCGGCCGAGCGGGTGGTGCTGTCCATGGGCGATGGCCGGACCCGGTTCACCGCGGTCAGGTTCGGGAACGTCCTCGGCAGCCGCGGCAGCGTCGTCCCGATCTTCAGGCGTCAGATCAAGATGGGCGGCCCCGTCACCGTCACTCATCCCGAAGTCGTCCGCTTCTTCATGACGATTCCGGAGGCGGTGGCCCTCGTGCTGCAGGCAGCCGCCACGAGCCGCGGCGGCCACATCTTTCACCTCGACATGGGCGAGCCGGTGCGCATCGCGGATCTGGCCGAGAACATGATCCGGCTGTCCGGCTTCGAGCCCGGACGCGATATCGAGATCAAGTTCGTAGGCCTCCGGCCCGGCGAGAAGCTGTACGAAGAGTTGCTGGTGGAGGGCGAAGACATCGAGGCGACGGATCACCCGCAGGTGCGGGTCGTGCGGGCCGTCGACACCGGTGTGAGCGGAGACTGGATCGCCGCGGTGACCCGCGCCGCCGATGCGCGGGATCCGTCCCGGCTGGTCGCGCTGATCTGTCAGGCCGTACCGGAATTCAGCCCCAGCGAACTGGTCCTCCCGACGGGTCCGCGCGCTACATCACATGCGCACCTGTGAAGATCCTGTATGTCATCAACACGCTTCACAAAGGCGGCGCCGAAGCTCATCTCCTGCTTCTGACGAGGGGACTGCACTCCCGCGGCGTCACGTGTGAAGTCGCGTTTCTGCGCTCGGCCGCCGCGGGCGGATCGGTCAATCTCCGCGGTACGTTCGAGGACGCCGGAATACCGACTCACTACCTTCGCTGCGACAACTCCTTCGATCCGAGAGCGGCGGTGCGACTGAACCGGCTGCTCGGAACGCGGAGATGGGATGTGCTCCACTCCCATCTGCCGAGAGCCGACGCCGCGGCCGCGGCCTGCCGGCTGTTCAAGTCCCACCAGGCGTGGATTTCAACCGTGCACCATCCCTACGACGAACGCAACGCGTACTCGGGCGCGCGCGTGATCCCGGTGCTCGCACCGATGTGGCGGCTGGCCGACGGCATCATCGCGGTCTCCGAGCCGGTGCGCCAGTGGTGCATACACACGTTCGGCGTCCAGCCGAGCGCCGTTCAGACGATCGTTCACGGCATCGATCCCGACCAACGCGATCGAGCGGCGGCCATATCGCCACCGGTGGCGCGATCGAGCTACTGCATCGGCTCGATCGGCCGGTACGAACAGCGCAAGGGGCACGAGACGCTGATTCGCGCCATGGTGCCCATCCTGAAGGAATTCCCCGATGCGCAGCTCAGGATTGCGGGCCACGATCCATGGGGGTACGGTGACGTGCTCAGACGGATGATCGCGGAACTGCACCTCGAGGAACACGTCCATCTCGCGGGCTTCACGTCGGACAAGGATGCCTTCCTCTCGAGCATCGATGTCTTTGCGTTCGCATCGCTCTCGGAGGGGTTCGGCATCGTCCTGCTCGAGGCGATGAACGCGGGCAAGCCGTCTGTCGTCTCGGATATCCCGCCGCTCACCGACATCATCTGCCCGGGCACGAGCGGCCTGGCGGCACGACGCGACGATCCCCAGGGCTTCGCCAACGCGATCATGACCCTGTTCAGGAACCCGGCGTACATGCAGCAGATGGGAGCGGCTGCCCGACAGCGTGCCGTCAGCGAGTTCTCGCAGTCACGCATGGTCGAGAAGACGCTGCAGTACTACCGCGACGTCGTCGGGAAGAAGACCGCCGCCGCGGCTCGCTGAGGCCGATCGCGTGAGCAGTCAGCCTTCGGATCCGGACCGCGCACCCGGCGTCAATTACGACGCGAAGGTGGTCGACGGGTTCGGCAGCGAGTGGCAGCGCTTCGACCAGCAGGCGATGGAGCACGCCGAGGCTCACGAGCTGTTCGAGCGGTATTTCGCGATCTTCCCATGGGCGTCGCTGCCAGCGAGCGCCGTCGGATTCGACGCGGGATGCGGGAGCGGCAGGTGGGCGCGGTTCGTGGCGCCGCGCGTCGGCGTGCTCCACTGCGTCGATGCGAGCGCGGACGCGCTGCGCGTGGCCGCGCACGCCCTGTCCGCCTTCGGCAACTGCCAGCTCCACCTCGCGACCATCGACAGCATGCCGCTGGCCGATGGCGCGTGCGACTTCGGCTACTCCCTTGGCGTCCTCCATCACATCCCCGACACGCGATCGGCGCTGCAGGCGTGCGTGAGGAAGCTGAAACCGGGAGCGCCGTTCCTGCTGTACCTGTATTACGCGTTCGACAACAGGCCGGCGTGGTTCAGGGCGATCTGGAGGGTCAGCGACGCGCTGCGCACGGTGCTCTCGCGCTGCCCCTTCGGGGTCAGGAGCACGATCGCGGATCTGGTGGCGCTGCTGGTCTATCTGCCGCTCGCGAGGGGCGCGAGGTTAGCCGAGCGCGTCGGCGTACCGGTCGAACAGATTCCGCTCTCGGCGTATCGGCGCCAGTCGTTCTACGTGATGCGTACCGATGCGCTCGATCGGTTCGGCACGCGCCTGGAGAAGCGGTTCACGCGCGCCCAGATACAGCAGTTGATGGAAGAGGCGGGGCTCTCGGGGATTCGGTTTCGTGATGGCGCGCCTTACTGGGTCGCGGTGGGCGTCCGCGTCACTGCCGCGACAACGTTCATGTAGCCATGCCGCGGCGCGATTCGCGACGCGAGCCACTCCGTATGGCTGGCGCCCCACACCACCGCGCGCTGAAGCACTCTCGGCAGGCGGTACGTCAAAATGAATCCCGGCAGGTAGCAGACGGTTGTCGTCGTCTGGATCTGGAAACCGTGCCGCTCGAGCAGTGCGCACAGGTCGCGCATCGTGCGCCAGTTGTCGAAGGGGTGATTCCACGGCCTTCTCAGCACATGCCGCCACACCACGAATCGATCGAACCCGTACCAACTGCTCCGGTTCGGAGTCGAAATGACGAGCGTTCCACCGGGCTTGAGCACGCGAGACATTTCGCTGACAGCGGCGTCCGCGTCGGGGACGTGCTCGATGACTTCGCTGCAGAGGATCTTGTCGAACGATGCCGATGGGTACTTCAACTGCGTCGCATCGCCAACCGCCAGGTCGACGTCGCGATGCCCGGCCGCCGCGAGTTCCCGCCGCGCCTGGTGAATCATCCCTTCGGATAGATCGACGCCGACGATGCGCGCACCGGCGCGCAGGATCGGGATGATGTCCCTGGCGTTGCCGCAGCCGATATCGAGAGTGGTTTCCCCGGGGCGCGCACTGAGCAGTGCGAGCACGGCGCGCGAACGGACGCGCTGCTCGTGATCGAGCACGGGATTGGAGCGTAAGATCTCGTTACGATCGACCGCCATGTCGTCGAAGAAATGCGCGATCGAGGACGCGTCAGCGACCGGCATCGGACGGTTGCGAATGTCGTCGGCGCTCATCGTCCCCGCTGCTTGGACGGCACCGGCAACCCGGGGCCGCGTCGCGAAGGCCACCGCTCGATGAGCCGCGTGTAGGTCGCCTGCTCATGACGGGTCAGAGCCACGGGATCCATCATCGCCGCGACTTTCGCGCGTGCGGTCTCGCCCATCATCCGCGCGCGCACGGGATCACCGAGAAGGCGTTCCGCGTCGTCTGCCATGGCCCGCCAATCACCGTTCGCGACCAGATACCCTGTCTCACCGGTCACCACGATCTCCCGCTGCCAGTCGTAGTCGAACGCGACGATCGGCACGGCGCTGAGCGCTGCCTCTGCGAGCGCCCTTCCCATGTGAGGCGACACAATCACGGAAGCTCGCGGCAACACACGCGCGATCCAGTCCTGGTCGCGATTTCCGGCGAACGCAATCCGGCGCTCGAGGCCCAGCGACATCGCCAGGTCGAACAGGTCCTGCTGCAACGCCCCGTGTCCGACGACCAGGAGGTGGATGTCGTGTCCGCGGCGTACCAGTTCGCCGGTGGCCCGAATCGCGTCGTCGACGCGTTTCATCGGCTCGAGACGTGCGACGGTGGCGATGAACGACTTGCCATCCAGACCGAGCTCGGCGAGATCACGGTCGGCAGCGGGCCTGTGGCACGGCTCGATCCAGTGGCTGGGGTGCAGCAGGTTTCCGTAGCGGAACACGGTCGATACCTCGGCACGGCCACCATTTTCCAGCGCGTATCGCCTGTTGTCCTCGTTCGCGCCGGCAATCAGATCGCACCGCGGAAAGACAAACCGCTCGAGCAGCTTTTCGACCCAACCGAATCTGAACAGTCGCGGCATGGTCGCCCGACCGGTCACTCGGCGAATCTCGTCGTACCTGAACGGCACGCGTATCGCCAGCGGCACGTCGAGTCGCCTGGCCAGGATCCACCCCATGATCCCGAGATAGTACGGATCGCCTACTCTCACGACCGAGACGCCAGCCTCGCGTCCCATCCGGATTAACAGACGCATCAGGCTGGCCTGCGCAAGGACGAAGTTCAGCGGCGCCAGAATTCTGAGCGTCTCGAACCGGCCGAGCTTACCTTCGACGAAGACCTGGTGAGCGTCGAGCTCCGTGACAGCGGGCACTCCGTGACGGACCGAACCCGATTCGAAGAGTGCTGCGAGTGGATGGACAGAAATCACTTTCCCGAAATACCCGCCAAGGCGCCGACTGTCCAGCGCCTGTTCGAGTTGGCGCTCGCGGAACATTTTCAACGTGTAGGACATGTCCAACACGAGAAGCCCGGGCCGCCGCCCGTCGATTACTTCCACCAGCCGAGTTGTGGTTTGCAGACTCGTTGAAAAAACTGCTCGTCGTTTGCGATCTCGACGTTTGGATTGTGGATCCACCGTTGATACATTGCGCGGCCAAGTGTCTCTTTCCTGCCGGCCGGACAGATCGCTCCAGCGATCTTCAGCAACACCTTCACCGCGAACTGCCGGCCCTGATACATGGCGAGAACGGTCAATAAGCGAATCTTCAGGCCGAGCGAAATCTCAGACGATGCGACGCGCTGGCCGTCGTCAATACAGAGCATGACGGAGGGCACGTACCACCACGGCTTTGGTCGCCCCAGGAAGTGGCGGGCATCCTGGTTGATGGTGTTCCAGGATTCGCGCGCTGAATATTTGAACAGGATCCTGGGAACCTGGACGAAGCGGCCGTGAATTGACAGTTCTCGAACGAAAGCAAGGTCCGTCGCGATGACGGCCTGTAGCAGCTTCGTCTTCCGCACTGCGGACGAACGATACATGCCGTAGATGGCGACTGCCGGGAGACGTTCCAGCGTCTCCCGATATCGCTCGACCACCTGTGGCTTTCCTTCAAACGTGTCGAACCTCGCTACGTACAGTGTTTCTTCAC
>Ga0114129_10018041_pt1 | contig 10051 bp, 10 predicted proteins | sample RhiMetdeltSRZDD1_FD_80071 | JGI IMG/M metagenome (GOLD analysis project Ga0114129, IMG submission 80071) | Populus rhizosphere microbial communities from Tennessee, USA - Rhizosphere MetaG P. deltoides SRZDD1 (version 2) (version 2) | ecosystem: Host-associated > Plants > Roots > Rhizosphere >...
CGACTGATTAGGCAGTAGGCGTTCGCAATCGCTGAATCCAAAGAGAGGGAGCGGGAATTTTTCCAACCAAAATCCAGCGATTCTACGATCTATTATCAGCGGATCTCGAATTAGGCGGAGGACTCCACTCCACGCTCGGTTCATCGTCTCGTCCGGGACCCTAATCGAAGAATCAAAAGATCGGGAAAGGAGAGAGGGGAAAACATGCATTCGTTCATTGAGTTCAAAAGCGCAACGCGATTAATTCTCATCGCAGGTACAATTATTTTCGCAGGCAGCATCGTTACGGCTGCAACACCAGGAGGGTCAAATCCTAAAGGTATTGGTGACGACGTGCTGGCCACGCCGCGAGCAACAGTAGCTGACTTTAACGGTGACGGTCACCCGGACTATGTGCTGCGTAACGCCGCGACTCGCGGCACAGCGATCTGGTATCTCAATAACAACATCTTTCTGAGTAGCGCGTTAGGTCCAACCATCCCGACTGGCTGGCTCCTAAAGAGTGTGGCGGATTTCAATCTGGATTCGCATCCGGATTACGCCTTATTCAATGCGGGTAACGATGGAACAGCGATTTGGTATTTGTCGGGACCCACTCTCATCGACAGCGCTTTTGGCCCGAGTGTTCCCGATGGTTGGGAATTGATAGAAACAGGTGACTTTAACAATGACGGTTTTCCGGACTATGTGCTTTTCAACGCGACCACCCGCCAAACGGCCATCTGGTATCTGAATGACAACGTTCGCATCGGCACCGCGTTCGGTCCAAACATTCCGGCTGGCTGGAGCGTGGTGGGGATAAGCGATTTCGATGGCGACGGCCATGACGATTATCTCTTGTTTAACTTCGCGAATCACCAAACAGCGATCTGGTATCTTTCAGGGCCAATACTTATTCGAGGCGTTTTCGGGCCGACCATTAACAGTGGCTGGAATCTGGTGGCTACGGCCGACTTTAACAACGATGGGCATCCGGACTATCTGCTTTACAACACGGTCAGTCGCCAGACAGCGATCTGGTATCTGAACAACAACGTTTTCATCAGTGGCGCGCTTGGACCCACTCTTCCAGCAGGCTGGAGCCTCGTCGGCCCTTGAGCGAAAAGCTCGGAGACTACGAAGCGCTCACCAAAGGCAATCGATCGGCTTTCGGCGCGTTTGTCAACGGCCTTAGGGATGCGAACGACCTGACCGAAGCGAAAGGGCTGCTACGCCCGAGCTTAATCGTCAGTGGCGTCAAAGCGAGAGTCTTCATGCGCGATTTTGGCTGTCTTACGTAGGCGTAGTTTTCCTTTGACGTGAGGAAACGCTCCTGATAGACGAAAAGCCGTGATTTTCCGCTCCGTGCCAATATTGGTAATCGTAGCTTTTCTAGTCACCGGCTGTACCGAACTAGGCGATGTTTTGCTCGCCCCGGACGAACCCGTTGTGTACGTGGAAGACCATCCTTACCCAAGCGTCTTCGATCCCTACTACAATGAGCCTAAAATCTACCGCCAACCACTCTATTATTACGAGACAACAAGCAAGAAGAGGAAAGGTAACAGGGTGTTCAAGACTACAAAGGTGAAAGACCAATACGGTCACACGGTTTACAAAAAGACCACCTCGCACAAGAAGAAAAAGAGGTAGTAGTTCTCACTCATGAAATTTCGTTTCTTTTTCTTCATCCTGTTCCTAAGCGTTGCGAACGCATTCGCGTCCGATCTCGATTTCACGCTGGTGAACCAGACCGGGCGAAGCTTTGAGGGTCTCTATATCACCGCCGCTGACAACAAAGATTGGGACGCAAATCTCCTCCTCAACGGAAAAGTGCTGGCCGCCGGGGAAAAAATCCGCGTGCGTTTCAAGAGCGACGCAAAATCAGAAACTTGGGATTTCAACCTTGTGGACAACGAGGGACTCTCAGTGACCTTCAAAAAGGTAAATCTGACAGGCGTTGACATAATCACGTTGAAAGACGTTAACGGTAAGATCACTGCGGAGGTTGAGTAGGTCGTCGACCTAGTCCTGATCGTTTTCGGAAAAAGTTCAGAACCGCCCGCTTAAGGCGTGAACTGGTAGACGCACCCGTCGTCGGCATCGCCTCCGTGGACCGTGGCGCCGTAAAAGTTTCCAAAATTATCGACCACCATCCCATTGTAGGCAAAGCCGCCATCGGGAGGACCCTCGAACGCATGAACAACAGTCTCGTTCCATTTGCCCGGAGCAACAGGAGTTAGCTTAAAGATGGTGCCTCTGCCCAGGCCACCTTCACTCGTGGTTCCATAGAGATTGCCAGCGTTGTCAAAAACGAGATTGCTGATGGGGCTATTGCCATCCGCTCCTTCCTGGAAGCTGTAAATTACCTCTTCCGTCCATTCGCCGATAGGTTGCCGGGACAGCTTGTAGACGGAGCCAATACCATTTGCTCCACCATAATAAGTCGTTCCGTAGATATTGCCTGAACCATCAAAAATCAGCGCACCGTACGGAAAACTGCCATCCGGTTGACCCCGGAAGGAATAAAGTACTTTGAGATCCCGATCGCCACCTCCGCCCGCGCGAAGCTCGAAAACAATTCCGCTACCGAAATTTCCCCCGGCGGTGACCGCGCCGTAGAGGTGCCCATTGCGCAAAATCATCCTTCCCGCAGAGCCGGTTGCGCCATCCGGTCCGCCCGTAAACGCGTGAATAACATTGAATGTCCAACTACCATGCGGTACTGGACGGATTTTGTAAATCGTACCCAGGCCGAACGCGCCGCCAGTCGGAGCCATTCCATAGATGTTCCCAGCACGATCCACTGTTACTCTTGCACCAGGCCCGGAGCCATCATTTCCACCGGTGAACGCATGCACCACTGTCTGCGTCCAAGTCCCCTTGCTGTTGGTTAGCTTGTAAACCACACCGCATCCGCCTTCACAGTTACCTGAACCCCCGGTAACCGCCGTGCCATACAGGTTGCCTTGACTATCAATAGTGACTCCCTTGTACGGTTCACCTCCATCAACGCCACCTGTGAAACTGTACAGAACCGTGTGAACCCAGCCATTAGCCGTAGGACTGAGCTGAAAAACCGTGCCTCCTCCGAAATCGCCGCCGAGGACTGTTGTGCCATAAATGTTACCGGCGCTGTCCGTTTCCAAATCCGTGTCGGCGTATTCGCCCTCATCTTCTTCAAAGCTGACGATGACCTCCGTTGTGGTCGCAGCAGCTAAGGCAAAGGGTAATGTCAACGCGAAGAGTAAAGTCGCCTTCTTGAGCAGGGTGAGTGGATTCATCTTTCTTCTTTCTTTTCCCCGCTTCTTTTGCTTTTTTGGTAGCGGGTCCGGACAAGACGAAGAACCTTGCGGGGAGAGCAGTCCTCCGCCTGGGTTCAGATCCGCTTTGGCGGCACTTAGTTTCGGAAAAAGCACACCAACATGTCAAGCCAATTTTGTGCAAACAGCCGAGCGCTGCGGCGAAGGATCGAAATGAATCAGAATTAAACGCTTTTAACACGCAATCCGGAATAGACGCTCTCTTAAGCTAAACGCCCGGCCTGCAGGACATAGCTAAAGCGCACACTTCTCAGCACCCGGTAGGGGAAGGGTAAGTGCTTACCAAGATGGCAAACCCAAACGCTCGCAACTGCAAACCCGTCGCTTAATGCGCCGCAGTTACGAGCGTTTCCCGTTTGCCATTCTGGACCGTTGTTACGTTAACCTTAGTCCTCGGTGATGATTCCAAAGAGACCGTGTTCTTCGTCGGCGATGCCGGCGGTAAAGAAGACGCCGTCATTTTGCGGAAGAAGATCCCATAGGCCGTCGAATTGGAGTGGAGTGCCATCGGCGCGCATCAGGGTCTCGATAAAGGTGCCCGTGTTCGGATCGTAATTATTGATGAGGCCGTCACCGAAATTGCCGACCCAAAGTTCACCTTCCACGAGGGCCAGTCCCCATGGAGCATTAAGGTTACCGTTCGAGACCAGGCGCCTCAGGAAATTACCGCTGGTATCGAAGACATTAACGAACCCATTACCAGGGCCGGGGACGTCATCTTCTCTGGCGTGATCCTGAAGCGCGTACGTCACGAAAATTTCGTCATTGAAATTTCGGATGCCAAAGGGCGCATAATCTGCCGGAAGATTTGGATCGACGAAGCCACCCGGATTAACCTGATGGAAATTCTCATCGTACGTTTCGACCTTGCCGGTGTGGAAGTCTGTTACATACAAAAAATTGTGACCGTTCGCCACACCCAGTGTTGCGCCTTTGTAGATGGCACTGTTGCGACCGCGGTTCCGGCCATTATCGACTGCGATAATCGCGTTAGTCTGATCCACGTTCGGATTCCAGCCTGAGATTGAACCATCTTCGCTAACAAAAATGAAAAAGGCAGGCCCTGTGTTTCCATTTTTTGTTACCTCAAAGAATGGCGTGTTGTTGAAGACGACCCCAGTGGGATTTCCTCCTTCTCTGTTCCGAGCGGCGGTGGGGATCGTCACGACTAGCGAACGTGCCGTGCCATCCTGCCCGTAAAGTGTCGAAACACCAGTGCCGTTGTCGCTAACCCAGATGGTGCCATTTCCGGAAACGGCCATGCCCCATGGGTTAACAAGGTTTTCATCGATGTGCTGTGCTACGCCAGCGATGTCAGACTGGAAGTTTGTCCACGAATAAGTGTCCGCCCGCGCGGGAGCAGCGGTTAGAATTGCCAGTGCGACCAAAGACAAAGCGATTTTCATATAAGAAGAATTTGTTTTCATAGGTTGGAGGATTCTTTTGATGTAGTCAGAATCGCATTGACCGTCGTCCCGCGACGCGGAGGAAAAGTAACGGCATCGTTACTTGAGGGGCGACCTATTAGGAGTGTTCCAGCCGCCTCCCCGTGCCGTGCCGGAGCAGCCCAAAGGCAGGTGTCAAGGCGCCTGGCCGCTGATTGCCTATCGGAACAGCAAATGAAGGCTACTTGTCTTGATCCTGGTCTTGTCGCGGTTCCGGTGGGGCTTCGAACCGGAACTCTTTGTGCCGCACACGACCGCCCGCTTGCGCGATATAAGCGCCAACACCGAGACTTGCCACCGCTAAAATCAGCGTCGCGACGGCTATAGGCACGGCTGCTCTAGGCACGGCAAACTCTGCGATCATTGCCAAAGCAGATAGCGCAGCAACAATATAAAAGACGTAGATCAACTGTTCACCACGACGCATGTGCTCCTCGAGCCATTTATCTCCTTCCTCGTCAACCATTGTTTTCACACGATCGGACCCGGCTTCGCCGTAAACGTACACCGGCCATGCTGATGCAGCGCTCAGCATCACCAACGCGAGCGTGCTTACTCGAGCCGGCCTGCTTTTCAACAAAAGCGCAATGATCAAGCCGACCACACCGACTGCCAGTCCGTAAACCGGAAGGGGGTTAAGCAGGACGTGTACATACTCAGGCTTGCCAAGGTGGGCGATCATGCTCAATGCGCGATAACTCGCGTACCTGTCTTACAGTAATCTTGGGAAACTGTGCGCATTCACTTTGCAGATTTTAAAAACGCGACGATGGCGCGCTGTTCCTGACCGGTGATGTTAGCGCGGAGACGCATGTGATGAACGATCACGTCCCATTGCGCGTCGCTATACATTGTCGGCGGACGAATATTGTGGCAGCGCAGACAATTATTAGACCAAAGCTCTTCGCCACTGAGGCCCATGTAGGAATCGGTCGAGATTGCGCCGCCTGATTGAGTGGTTGTTTGATCTGCCTTCGGCCCGGCAAACATATCCCAGCCAGCACTGACACAGATGAGGAGGACCAACGCTGCAACGTAACTGCGCTTCCTTATCATATCGATCCCTCCGTTAGAAACCCATGGCCGCCTGAAGTAGTAGAGCATTTCTATTAGGCTCGCCGTTAGGCTGATCCCACTCGTAGGCGGCTTTCACTACGGTGCTGGGGCTAAGCCAAAAATCGAGACCAAGGGTCCACCGAGTTTCCTCGGGGTCGCCAAGTCCGCTGGGGTCACGACTTAGGTGATCCCAGCGGAAAATCAATTCGAGGTTTCTCAAAAAATCGATATCTACTTTGGTTGGGCGATAGGCGAGCTGCGCGTACCCGCCGTCTTGTTTGCTCGTGAAGGCAAGCGGTCCAAACCCAAGTGAGCCATCGGGATCATACACTGCGTTACCGACGTGGCTCCAGGCGTACTGCGCGAAGAGATTGATGCGGCCTTTCAGCAGGTCGGAATCGCGAGTAACCTCGAGGTCGACCGATTGAACTAACGCTTGAACGTCATGAAAACTTGTTCCTTGGAAACCTGGCTTCGAGGTTTCAAAGCCATATCCGACTTCGACTCCCGGAATGGGTAAAAAGCCAACTCTGCCGCCGACGGCCTTGTTATCGTTGTTATCTGTGTAGCTGTTGAAATCGAGCGTGCCGGCCGTCTGGGCATCGAATGTATTGAGGACGGGACCGTTGGAAACATAGAAGGCATAGTTCGCGCGTGTCGGGCCGATGGGAAATCCTCCCCGCACTTGGGCGCCGACGGATATGTTTGGCAGGACGCCATGGTAAACACCTATCGGCCGATCAGGCAGCTTGTTAATCCATTGCGGCTCGAAGCGTTCGACGAAAACGTTGCTAGGACTGAAGAATTCTCCAACGCCTAGCGTTATATAATCATTGAGGAGATACGAAAGCTGGGCGTTCACAAGGTTTACATTCGTGCCGCCACCACTGGGTTCGATCTCCAGACGGCCGTCGAACAAAAGTTTCGGAGTCAATTCCCAAAGGAAGATTGGATTGAAAGAAGCCGAAAACGTGGAGACTTGGCCATTGCGCGCTTCAAACATGCCTTCGGCCCAGCCAGCGAGGAGAAATTTGGTTGTTCCCAGCAATGATCCTATGGATTCTGCCACGGGCCGAGCAATGGCAGGGGTAACCTCCTTATGCAGGTCGACGCCACCTTGATCTTGCGGACTCTCTTGCTTTGGAGCTGTGCTGGCAACCGAATGGCTTTCGGCGCTCTCTGGCTTTGAAGCCACTGTTCTTTCCTTCTTAAGAGCGTCCAGTTCTTTCTTCATGGCCAGCAGTTGGGCTTTAAGCTCATCATATTCTTTTCTGGTGACATATTCGTCTGTTGTGGTGTCCTGGCCACGAGCAACTGGCGAGGCGATTGTCAGGAGAGCTGCTTGAATAATTGCCACCGAATAACAACGATGGATATTCACTTTAGCTTTACCTCCTGGCCAGCGATCGCAGATAGTTGATCACATTCCAGCGGTCGGTGGGCGATAGTCGCGAGCCATAATTCGGCATTGGCTTTTTGCCGATAGTGATTTTCCAGAACAGCGCGCCGTCTGTTTCGCCTCGAATCACCGGATCGGAGAGCTTGGCCGGATGAATGCCAAGGTCGGCCGCATTGGGTCCATCACCGTTTCCTGTCTTCCCGTGACATGCCACACAACGCTTCACGTAGACTTTCTGTCCGGCTGCGAGTGAAGATTCACTAACAGGAACAGGGTTTTTCTTTCGCGCTTCTGTTGCCGGAGCCGTCCACTTTTCTGTTGAGCCTGGTTGTTCTCCGCTCACGGTGATGAGCACTGAGGCAAGGAAGGCCATGAGAATTCCGAGCCGCTTCACGTGGGAGCAAAGAGCAGTGATTGACCGCAACACTGCGAGAAGGCGCGGCTGCGATCGGACCGTGAACGGTAGCGAACTTGTCTCACGGCCCGACCAGGCTCCAGCCTGCTGGAAGAGAGGGTCCCGACGCCGCACCAACGAAAACGTTGTTGTTCAGATACCAGATCGCTGTTTGCCGGGTGCCGGTGTTGTACAGGAGATAATCTGGCTTCCCGTTGCCGTTAAAGTCGGCGGTAGCTACCAAGGCCCAGCCACTTGGGGGAGTCGGACCAATCAGGCCGTTGATAAAAACGTTATTGTTCAGATACCAGATCGCTGTTTGGCGGGAAGCTAAGTTGAACAAGGCATAATCTGGATGGCCGTCGCCATTGAAATCCGCCACACCTCTCAGTACCCAACCGGCTGGAAGAGTCGGCCCGGGAAGGCCGTTAACAAGAACGTTGTTGTTCAGATACCAGATCGCTGTTTGACGGGTGCTAGCATTGTAAAGCACATAGTCCGGCTTGCCATTGGCGTTAAAGTCAGCGGTAGCTATGAGCGCCCACCCACTTGGGGGAGACGGGCCGAACAGGCCATTGATGAAAACGTTGTTGTTTAGATACCAGATCGCTGTTTGACGCGTTCCAGAATTGAACAAGCCGAAATCTGGGTGACTATCGCTATTGAAATCCGCCGCACCTCCTAGTCCCCAACCAATTGGAAGAGTGGGACCGAACAGGCCGTTAATGAAAACGTTATTGTTTAGATACCAGATCGCTGTTTGACGCGTTCCGGCATTACGGAGCACCCAGTCCGGGTGTCCGTCGCTGTTAAAATCAGCGACTATAGCCCTACCCGGGCTAGACGGCGGGGGAGTGGGAGTGGGCGGCGGCGGGGGCGTAGGTGTAGGCATCGCACTCGTCACCCTGACCGTTCCTACCATATTGCAGCAAGCCCCATGCGGGGTGCAGTAATACGGAAACGACCCAACGGTGTTGAAGGTGTGGGAGAACATAGCTCCCTGGCCAAGAATTCCAGAATCCCAGAGCCCGCTTGGGTGACCGGGAGTACCCGAAGTGCTGCTGTGACCGCTCGAGCTCCAGGTCCACCGTACCGTATCGCCTGGGTGAATCGTCACGGATGAAGGCGTGAAGACGAACCCGCCGTTGCCAACCGTCACGGTGACTGTGGTGCCGCTGGCAACGCCGGGCCACAAAGTCAGAAGCGAAGTGATAGTCAACGCTGCTGCCATAACGCGTGATGAAGAGCTTTTCATTGCAGTAAGATTTCAGCATTGAAGTTCTAACAATTTGCTGCCGCATGCGACGCTGAAAAGGTAACGCGCTTGTTACCTCGCCGATTATCGGAACGCCCGATCAAACGCATCCTCTGAGTGATCGAACGTTCTGCACTCCGGCCCGTCAGTCTTCGAGCGAGCGTGGAACTTACGACGATTCGTGGATCGTATAGCCTACGTGGCGCACGGTATGAATGAGCTGTGGATCGCTGATCTTTCTTCGCAGGCGTCCTATGAAAACCTCCACCAGCTTGGTGTCATATTCGTGCGGATGCTCCCATACGCGTTCGCATAACTCAGTACGTGTGAACACACGACCCGGTTCGCGCATAAGTACCTTTAAGAGCATTAGCTCGCGCGCCGACAAGTGAATATGGCGCAAGCCGCGATGCACCTCGTGGCTTGCCAGATCGAGCGTCAAATCGCCAACACGAAGCTTTAGTACTGGTTCTTCCGGGTAGCGCCGTCCCAGCGCATTTACGCGTGCCACCAGTTCCCGCATGGCAAATGGCTTTGGCAAATAATCATCCGCGCCGAGTTGCAGCCCGGTAACACGGTCTTTAACTTCGGCGCGCGCAGTCAACATCAGGACACGACTGGCGAGACGTTGCTCACGCAAATGCCGAAGGACTTCAAAACCATCCATTCTGGGAAGAATAATATCGAGTACAATCAAATCGAACGACGTGGCCTCTGTTTTATCCAGCGCTCTTTCGCCGTCGTGGACAACGATTGGATCGTGCCCGGCTTCTGTCAGTGCCGATGCAATTTGCCGTGCTAAACTAACATCATCTTCGACTACCAGGATGCGCATGAGTTTCCAGAGAAGGGCGAATTTTAAAACCGTGTTGTAAGCTGGGCCGCGATCAGATGGTTGTCGCTACCCGGGCCGGTGGTTTCGTGTTGATAGCTATATTGAAGCTTCAATTGCGTATGTGATGTAAAGCGGTAACCCACCGCCAAGTCAATCCGTGCGAGATCTTGACTCCAACGAATATTCCCGTCGAGAGGATTACTAACGTCGCCGAAGAGTTGCTGATTCCAACGAATCGCGCCGAAGAGTTGCGGCGTAAACTTGTATTTCGCTTCGACGTAGTAGGCAAAGGTGTCTGCGTTCCCAACTCGAGGCACTTCGAAGCGCGCTTCATAAAACTCGACCCATACCTGTAGATGGCGCCA
>Ga0114129_10018042_pt1 | contig 10051 bp, 10 predicted proteins | sample RhiMetdeltSRZDD1_FD_80071 | JGI IMG/M metagenome (GOLD analysis project Ga0114129, IMG submission 80071) | Populus rhizosphere microbial communities from Tennessee, USA - Rhizosphere MetaG P. deltoides SRZDD1 (version 2) (version 2) | ecosystem: Host-associated > Plants > Roots > Rhizosphere >...
GACCGTCTTGGCGGCGATCTTCACGAACGTCCCGTGCACCTTGCGGTACAGCGTCGCCGTGACCCGATGCCCGGGCCTGGTCGGCTCGAGGCGTCCCTTCGCGATCACGGAGGCCGGCGTGCGGACCACCCGCAGCGTGACCACGGTCGGTGCCTTGTCGTCGTTGCGGATCGTGCCGACGCCGGTCCCGTCGCCGATCGTGGCGTCCGTCGGATCGCTCAGCAGTAGCGACAGCGTCTCGTTGGGCTCGTACTTCAGGTCACCCTTCACCGCGACGGTGACCAGCGCGCTGGTGCCGCCCGCGGGGATCGAGACGATGTCCGACGTGGCCACGAAGTCGGTGCCGGCCGCAGCGGTCCCGGCCGCGGCGGCGTAGCCGGCGGAGGCGGGAAGATCGGTGTCGCCGACGAGCGAGACCGTGAAGGAGAGCATCCTCGTCCCGGTGTTGCCCTCGGCGACCGACGCGTTCGAGACGGACAGGACGGGTGCGGCGTCGTCGTTCGCGATGGTCCCGATGCCGCGGACGTCGCCGATCGGCGCGCCGGAGGCGTTCGAGAGCTCGACCGAGAACGTCTCGTCGGCCTCGTAGGTCCCGTCGCCGTTCACCGAGACCTCGACGGTCTCGGACGTGTCCAGCGGGTCGAAGGTGACGGTGCCGCTTGCTCCCAGGTAGTCGGTACCGTCCGTGGCCGTGTCCGCCGCGGTCGTCCAGTCGACCGTCACGGTAACGCCCGATGGGTGCGACAGCGAGACGGTGAACGTCAGCGGATCGGACCCGGTCTGCCCCTCGGCCATCGACGGCTCGTCGATGTCGATCACGGGCAACAGCTCGTCGTCGACGATCGTGCCCACGCCTTCGTCGTCGCCGAGCGTCGCCTCGCTGGGGCTGAGCAGGACGATGCGGAAGGCCTCGTCCAGCTCGGCAACGTTGTCCCCGTGCACGTCGATCGAGATCGTCTCGGTCGTGTCGTCGGGGAGGAACGTCAGCGTGCCGAAGGCCGCCGTGTAGTCGCCGGGGGCCACCGCGTCCTCGTCGGCCGTCGTCCAGCCGACCGTGACGGTCTTGGCGCTCGCCTCGGAGAGCGTCACGTCGAACGTGATCTGCGATGTGCCGGCGTTGCCCTCCGGCAGCGAGGCATCACCGACCGACAGCGAGGGCAAGGGGTCGTCGTCGGTGATCGTGCCGGTGCCCGAGCCGTCTCCGATCGTCCCGTTCGACGGCGCCGACAGGTCCACCGTGAACGTCTCGTCGAACTCGTCGACCGTGTCGCCGTTCACGGTGACGTCGACGGATTCGCTCGTGTCCCCGGGAAGGAAGGTTGCGGTCCCGGATCCGGTGGCGTAGTCGCCCGGTTGGTGGGCGGTGGCGTCGGACGTCGCCCACGCGACCGTGATCGTCTGGGCGCTCGCGTGCGAGAGGCTGATGCCGAACGACATCGTCGACGCACCGGCGTCGCCCTCGGCGAGGGAGGCGTCGCCCACGGAGATCACCGGGAGCGGGTCGTCATCCGTGATCGTCCCGACGCCCGAGCCGTCGCCGATCGTGGCGTTCACCGGAGCGGAGATCGTGATCCCGAAGGTCTCGTTGGGCTCGTCGACCGTGTCGCCCTTCACCGTGATGTTGATCTCGACGCTGGACGAACCGGCAGGGATCGTCCGGTTGCCGCTCGCCGCCGTGTAGTCGGTGCCGGCCGTCGCGGTTCCCGCGGTCGTTGCGAACGCGAACGTGACCGGGTTCGAGGTCGACGCGGAGAGGGATGCCGTGAACGACGCCGTCGTGTTCCCGGTGTTCCCCTCGGCGACCGACACGTCGTCGATCGACAAGACGGGGGGGTTGTCGTTGTCGGTGATCGTGGCCATCCCCTGGGCGTCGCCGATCCTTCCGGGTGAGCCCGTCAGGTTGGAGAGGTTCACGACGAACGTCTCGTTCGGCTCGTCGCTCGCGTCCCCGACGACCGGCACGTTCACGACACGCTGCGAGTTCGCTCTGGTCAGGGTCACATCACCTGACGATGCCGTGAAGTCGGCGGGTGACGTCGCGCTGCCGGGCGCCGTGGCCCAATGCACCTGGAGCGGGCAGCAGTTCCCCGGGCGGGGGCTGGCCTTGATCGTGAAGGCGGCCATGACGGTGGCGCCGGTTCCCTCGGTGACGGTGACGTTGTTGATCGTCACGGACGGGGTGGGAGCCGCGGTCGCGACGAGCGGGAGGGCCACGATCGCGACCGCGGCGGCGACCGCCCCCGCCATCAGGCGGCGAACGGCCTGGATGCCGGCGCGCCGGCGGTGGGAACGGGTGTTGTCCATGCGCGCTACATCGGCGGCCGGACGGAGGAACTGGATAGTCCGTTCCGGGGGCGTCGGGCTCCCCTGGATCGGGTAGCGGCCGGCGAGGAGGCTTACGCGACCTGACGGGCGACGCGGCGGCGCTGCTGCTCGGTGAGACCTCCCCAGACGCCGTAGCGCTCACCGTTCTTCAGCGCCCACGCGAGGCACTCGGCGCGGATCGTGCAGGCGCTGCAGAAGGCGAGGGCGGGGCCGGCTTCCTCCTCGGAGATCGGGAAGAAGACGTCGGGGTCGATGCCGTAGCACGCCGACCGTTCCTGCCAGACGTCGGGAGGGGACGGGTCGTCGGGCAACACGCCGATGTCCACCGATGGGAGACGTTCGATGCGCACCGTAGCGTTTCCTCCCCCTCCCGGTCCCCGTCGCGCCGGGACCGAAAGGAATAGCACGGAGTGACCATGCCGGGGAAGGGGTCGTCGGGCTGCCCGCGACAAACCCCCAGGTGGCGGATGCGAAATCACCCGAAATGTCTAGCGCTCGGACCGTAGGGAGAGCGGCCCGGCCTCCGTGGAGAGAGCGAGGGAGGCTGCCTCCCAGCGCACCCGAGCGATCCCGTCCGTCCCGCGGTCGTCCGTCGCTGCGCTCGTGATCTCGCCCACCGGATGCCCGTCGGCGAGGACGTGGGCTCCGGGACGGAGGGGCGCGCCGGATCGGACGGCGCGGAGGACCCGAGGTGGGTGCCCAAGGTTCCGGACCTTCGCCACGGACTCCTGGCCGAGGAAGCATCCCTTCGTGAAGTCGATCGTGGACTCGAGACCGACTTCCGCCGGGAGCGCGTCGCGGCCGAAATCCGCCCCCATCCGCGGCGACCCGCGGCGGATCCGCCAGGTCTCGAGGGCCTCCGGGCCGACCTCGACGGCGCCGGCGGCGACGAGCCGAACCCTGGCGCGTTCGAAGGCGTCGCCCGCGGGGAACAGCAGGTCGCGGCCGGCGCCGAGGACGGAAGGGCTGAGGACCAGGGCGTCGTCGGCATCGTCGCCGTCCTCGACCGCTCCGCGGCCGAGGACGGCCACCACGATCAGCTCGTCGCTCCGGTCGGTGAGCGCCACGTCCGACGACAGCACGTAGGGGCCGAGCAGTTCGTCGATCGCCGATTGCGCGGGGTCCTGGAGCAACAGGAATCCGTCGCCGAGGCGCGCGACGTGGACGTCCGCCCGGATCCGACCGGTCGGGGTCAGCAGCAACGAGCGTCGGCTCCGCCCGTCCTGCAGACCGGCGACGTCGGCGGTCACGAGATCGTGGAGCCACGTCCGGGCGTCGGTGCCGTCGACGGCGATCGCGCGCCAGCCGGGGAGCGAGGCGAAGGCGGCGCCGCGCTCGAGCGCGTCGAGCTGTGCCGGAACGGGTACGTGCTCCTCGGTCGTCATGCTCTGGCAGGATAGCGAGGCCGTGGAGATCCCCCGGACGTTGATCGTCGCGAACGCCTTCCCGCCCAAGGTGGGCGGGATCCAGCGCACCCTCGACTCGCTGTGTCGGGCGCTTCCCGGCGAGGCGATCTCCGTGATCGCGCCCGCGTGGGAGGGAGCGGCCGCCTACGACGCCGCGGCGCCGTTCGACGTCATCCGCGAGTCGCGGTCGTTCCTCTGGCCGACCCCCGCGTTCGCCGACCGCGTGGACGAGTACGCGGCCCGACGGAACGCCGAGGTGGTCCTCTTCGGAGACGCCTTCCCGCTGGCCTTGCTCGGTCCTCGGCTCGCATCCGCCGGCCGCCCCTACGTCGTGCTCTCGCACGGGTTCGACTACTGGATGTCCACCGTCCCGGTCGCGCACACGGTGATGGCGCGGATGACGTCGAGGGCGTCGCGCGTGGCCGGGTGCAGCGAGTTCGTCTCGCGCCGCGTCCGCACCGCCGTCCCCGACCACGTCCCCGTATCGGTGCTGCATCCCGGCGCCGACGTCGAGCGGTTCCGTCCGGATCTGCCCACCGACGATCTCCGGGCTCGACACCACCTGGGCGACCGGCCGGTGATCGTCTGCGTGAGCCGGCTGGTCCCGCGGAAGGGCCAAGACGTGCTGATCCGAGCGATGCGCTCGATCCTGCGGCGGATCCCGGAGGCGGCGCTGCTGATCGTGGGATCGGGGCCCGACGAGCGGCGGCTGCGCGGTCTCGCCGAACGGGCCCCGACGGGTTCGGTGAGGTTCGCCGGCGAGGTCACGGAGGAGGACCTCCCCCGCTACTACGCCCTCGGCGACGTCTTCGCGATGCCGTGCCGAACGCGGGCCGCGGGTCTCGAGATCGAGGGCTGGGGGAACGTCTTCCTCGAGGCCGCCGCGTGCGGCCGCCCGGTGATCGTCGGCGACTCCGGCGGCACGCGGGAGGCCCTCGTGCACGGCGAGACGGGGCTGCTCGTCGACGGGACCGACGTCGAGCGCGTCGCAGAGGCGATCGGCGACATCCTGGAGGACCCCGCCTACGCGGCGAGGCTCGGGAAGGCCGGCCGCGCCTGGGTCGAGCGTGAGCACACGTGGTCACTGGTGGCCGCCCGACTCGCGGGGTGGCTGCGCGTCGCCGTCGGCGGCTGATCCGAACCTCCCGGTTCACGGAGGGGCCGACGGTACGCTGGCCGCGTGGAGGAGGAGGCCCGCTGCCCCAACTGCCACGCGCTCGTGAGCGCGGATGCAGAGTGGTGCGGTCAGTGCTTCACGTCGCTCCGCGCCCCGGACCCCGAGCCGGACCCCTCGCCGGCGCCGTCGGGTGCGCCGCCCGCGGGCCGGCCGGGCGCGGCGACGTGGCCGTGCCCGACCTGTGGCACCGACAACCCGATCGAGCTCGACGTGTGCGCCGTGTGCGGAACGCCGTTCGCGCAGCTCCTGCGCCAGGAGGAGGAGCGTCCAACCGTCTCGCCGCGCGATGCGTTCCTGTGGTCCCTCACGTTCCCCGGCGTCGGGCACGCCAAGATCGGACGCGCGGCCGACGGGATCGCCCGCGGCACCCTGTTCGTCCTCACGTTCGGGCTCGCCCTCGTGATCGTGCTCTCCGGCGTCAGCACGCCGCCGGTCTTCGCGGTCGTCGTACTGCTGCTCCTCTCGGCGATGGTGCTCTATCTGGGATCCGCGGCCGAGGCGTACCGGATGGCCGAGGGCGGATCCCCCTTCGTGTCGGCGCGAACGTTGCTCTGGGCGACGGTCGCGTTGATCATGGTCGCCGTGTCGCTCCTGGCGCTGTCCGTGGTCACGGTCAGCCGTTCGTAGCGGCGAGGCCGCTCCCGGAGATGTGGGGATGCCGCCGGTAGGATTCCTCGACCGATGGAGCACGCCGAGGGAACGATCCGCATCGAGGCCCCCCTCGTGGACGTGATGGAGGTCCTCGAGGACTACGAGGCCTACCCCGAGTGGGCCGAGGTCCGGACGGCCGAGGTGCGACAGCGCGGGGAGGGCGGCCGCGCCACCGAGGTGGCTTTCGAGGTCGACGTCCCGGTCCTGGGGAAGGCCACCTACACGCTCTCGTATCGCTACGCGCCCGGCGACACCGGGCTGTCGTGGATCACGAAGGAGGCCCGCGGCGCGATCCGTGACATCCGCGGCGAGTATCTGCTGAACGAGGTCTCCGGCTCGGTGACCGACGTCACGTACCGGCTGGCGGTGGAGATCGGCGTCCTCGTTCCGGGGTTCGTCCGGACCGAGGGTGCGAGGCGCGTGATCGAGAACGCGCTGGAGCGGCTCAAGCGCCGCGTGGAGATGGGCTAGGGTCACCGCTCGTCGCGCCGGTCGCCGAGAGGGGCCGGGGGCGACTCCCGTAAGCTGGGTCTTCATGCGGGTGCTCCTGTTCACGGGCAAGGGCGGGGTCGGCAAGACGACGATCGCCGCCGCCACGGCCGTGCGGTCCGCCGAGGTGGGCCGGCGGACCCTCGTGATGTCGACGGATCCCGCGCACTCTCTGGGGGACTCGTTCGAGCTCCCGATCGGCTCCGACCCGACCGAGATCGCGGACGGGCTCTGGGCGCAACAGATCGACGCGCAGGAGCGGCTGGAGGACAACTGGCGCGAGATCCAGGACTACATGATCCAGCTGATGAACTGGGCCGGCACCGAGACGATCCAGGCGGAAGAGCTCACCGTGCTGCCCGGCCTGGACGAGATCTTCGCGTTGATCGACGTCAAGACGCACGTGGAGAGCGGGCGGTACGACGTCCTGATCGTCGACTGCGCGCCCACGGCCGAGACGCTCCGGCTGCTGTCCCTGCCCGACGTGATGCAGTGGTACATCGAGCGGATCTTCCCGGTCGAGCGCCGGATCGTGAAGACCGTCCGCCCGCTGGTCTCGCGCGTGACGACCCTGCCGATCGCGGGGGAGCGCGTGTTCGACGCGGTCGAGCGACTCCACCGGAACCTCGACGCCGTGAAGAAGATCCTCACCGACGAGACGACGTCGTCGGTCCGTCTCGTGGTCAACCCCGAGAAGATGGTGATCGCCGAGGCCAGGCGCACGTACACGTACCTCGGCCTCTTCGGCTATCGCGTCGACGCCGGCGTGGTGAACCGCGTCCTCCCGCCGGACGTGACCGATCCGTACTTCGGCAAGTGGAAGGACATCCAGACCGAGCACATCGCGACGGTCCACGAGTCGTTCGAGCCCGTCCCGATCCTCACCGCGCGCCTGTTCGACCGCGAGATGGTCGGCGTGCCGCTGCTCGACGAGATGGGCAGGGAGGTCTACGGTGAGCTCGACGCGACGGACATCCTCTATCGCGACGAGCCGATCCGCGTTCGGAAGCGAGGATCCGGCTACGTGCTCACGATGCGCCTGCCGTTCGTGTCCCGGGAGGACATGGACGTCCATCGCCGAGCGGACGAGCTGTACGTCCGGGTCGGGACGTACAAGCGCAACCTGATCCTCCCGCAATCGCTGAAACGGATGACGGTCAGAGAGGCGAACTTCGCCGGGGACCGTCTCGAGATCCTGTTCGGACGGGAGACCGGTTCGATGGAAAGGAGCTGACCGATGGCGGAGGTCGCCAAGGATCAAGCGTCCCGCGACACCGCGAGCGCGAACGACGCTCGCGACGGCGGTCACGTCTGCACGGTCGGGTTCTGCCCGATCTGCCTCGCCGTCACGACGGTGCAGCCGTTGCGGCCCGAAGCCGTCGAGCACCTCCTGAACGCGGCCCGCGAGTTCCTCCTCGCGATGTCCGCCGTCCTCAGCGCCCGCGCCGACGACACCGGCGGGAAGGAGTCCGGGCCCACGCTCACGCGCATCGACATCGAGTGAGCGCCGGGATCGCGATCGGGGTCGACATCGGAGGAACCAAGACCGCCGCGCTCCGGGTCTCCGGGAAGGGCGAGGTGCTCGATCGCTCGATCCACCCGACGCCGGCGGAGGATCAGGACGCGACGCTCGACACGATCCAGGTGGCGGTCGCGGACGTGCTGGCCGACGACGTCGTGGCGATCGGGGTCGGCGCGGCCGGTCTGGTCGACGTCGCCGACGGGACCCTCCTGTCCTCCCCGAACCTGTCGTGGCGGCACGTCCACCTCGGCGAGGTGCTCCGTTCGCGGTTCGGTCTTCCCGTGACGATCGACAACGACGCCACGGCCGCGGCATGGGCCGAGAGCCGGATCGGCGCCTCGGTGGGCTGCGACGACTCCCTGTTCGTGGGCGTGGGCACCGGGATCGGCGGGGGGATCATCGCCGGCGGGCGACTGATCCGCGGAGCACGGGGCCTGGCGGGCGAGATCGGGCACACGATCGTCGAGCCCGACGGCCCGCGGTGCGGTTGCGGGAACCGCGGGTGCTGGGAACAGGTGGCGAGCGGCTTGGCGATCGAGCGCGCCGGCCAGCGGGCGGCGCGCGACGCCCCGGACTCGCAGCTGGGGCGGATCGCCGGAGGCGATCCGGCCCGGGTGACGGGCGAGGTCGTGACGGCGGCGGCCAAGGACGGCGACCCCGCGTCGATCGCGATCCTCGCCGAGGTCGGCCGCCGGCTCGGCGAGGGCATCGCGGGCCTCGTGAACGTGTTCGATCCGGAGATCGTGGTGGTCGGCGGCGGGGCCGCGCTCGCCGGTGACCTCCTCCTGGGGCCGGTTCGGGCCGCCTACCTCGACACGGTCGAGGGCGGCGACGTGCGTCGGGACGTGCCGATCGTCCCGGCGGCGCTGGGCAACGACGCCGGCGCGATCGGCGCCGCGATGCTCGCGTCGGAGGCCGCGGGGGCGTGAGGCTCGGCATCAGTCTGCCGATGTTCACGGCGGACGTGCGGCGACCGCTCGCGACCGCCGCACGAGCCGCCGCCGCGGGCTACGCGGGCGCGTTCGCTCCGGACCATCTCTTCCCACCGGGCGCCCCGGATCGTCCCGCCCTGGAGCCTTTCACGGTGCTCGCATCGGTGGCCGTCGCGCACCCCGACCTGCACGTCGGGACGCTGGTGAGCCGGGCATCGCTCCGCCCGCCGGGCCTCCTCGCCAAGCTCGCGGCCGGCCTCGACCAGCTGAGCGGCGGCAAGGCGATCCTGGGGCTCGGCGCGGGAGACTCCGTCTCCCGCGCCGAGCACGAGATGTTCGGGATCCCGTTCGCCGGCGCCGCCGAACGGGTCGCCGTCCTGGAGGAGACCGCCGAGGCCCTCCGCGCGTTGTTCGCCGGGAACCCGTGGCCCGGCGGCCGTCATGTCCCCCCGATCGCCGGGCCGATCCTTCCGACCGGATCCCCCGCGTTGTGGATCGGGGGTCGCTCGGACCGCGTGATCGCGGCGGCGGGCCGTGTCGCGGACGGCTGGAACGGCTGGGCGCTCGACGCCGACGCGTTCGAGGGCTCCGTGCAGGAACTCCGGCGGGTGGCCGGCGAACGAACGGTCGTACCCACGTGGGGCGGGATCGTCCTCGCCGGCGACGACGCCGCGCATCTCGACCGGCTGCGAGCGGAGCGCCGCGAGAGGGGTCTGACGATGGACGACGTGTGGCAGGGCACGCTCGAGGACCTCCGGCGGTTCGCCGGCAGGCTGGGGGAGTCGGGATGCGAGTGGCTCGTGATCCTGCCGGTCGGCGGCGACGAACGGATCGAGGCCGTCGCCGCCACGTTCCGCGGATGAAGAGCGCGCAGCTCAAGAAGGCCAAGCGCGCGGTGAGGCGCGCGGTCCTCGCGGGCCGGGACGCGATCCCGCCGGAGCGGCGAACGGCCATGGGTGCGCGCGTGGCGGAGCGGTTCCTGTCCTTGCCCGAGGTCGAGGCGGCCGGCACCGTGATGCTGTTCTGGGCGTTCGGATCCGAGGTTCCGACCGGACCGATGATCGCGCGACTGCACGCGCGCGGCGTGGACGTCGCGTTGCCGCGGATCGAGGACGGCGAGCTCGTCCCGATCCGCTACGCGCCCGGCGACCCGACGACCGAGGTGTACTTCGGCGCGAGGGAGCCGGCGGGCGGCGAGGCGCTCGCGCCGGCGGCGATCGACGTCGTGGCCGTTCCCGGCGTCGCCTTCGACCGGCGCGGCCGGCGGGTCGGCTACGGCGGCGGCTATTACGACCGGTTCCTCGCCGGACTGCGAGGCGGACCGGGCGCGCCGCCGCCGTTCACCGCGTCGCCCGCGTTCACCGTCCAGGTCGTCGAGGAGGACCTGCCGGCGGGGGCGTTCGACCTGCCGGTCGACGCGATCGTGACGGACGAGGAGACGATCAGACCTTCGACTTGAACAGCCGTTCAACGTCGTGATAAGCAGGGCGCCCACGGAACCGTGCGAGACCGACGGGAGCGAGCGATGGGGGACGAGACGAGCGAGAGC
>Ga0114129_10018049_pt1 | contig 10050 bp, 10 predicted proteins | sample RhiMetdeltSRZDD1_FD_80071 | JGI IMG/M metagenome (GOLD analysis project Ga0114129, IMG submission 80071) | Populus rhizosphere microbial communities from Tennessee, USA - Rhizosphere MetaG P. deltoides SRZDD1 (version 2) (version 2) | ecosystem: Host-associated > Plants > Roots > Rhizosphere >...
ACCCTGTGGCGCGACGACCGGCTCTACGACATCCTGATCGTGCTCGGCCACAATGATGCGCCGCCTCGCCCAGGATTGGGCAGCGCGATCTTTCTCCATCTCGAGCGGCCCGACAAAGGCCCGACCGAGGGCTGCATTGCCGTGTCCCTCGCCCATATGCGCCGCCTCCTCGGCTGGCTTCGCCCCGACGACCGCCTCCTGGTTGGGTGATCAGCCCGGTTGGATACACGCTCGATCGATCATCCGCATGGCTCGAAAATCACCGATACCCTGTCGCGTCCGCCGGCTTTCCGGCCTCCTGGACCTCCACCAGATACCGCCACGCATCGGGCTGCGAGCCGTCCACGTCGGTGAAGCCATAGACCTGCGCCAGCTGTCCGCTCGACAGCGATTGTCCGTTCCACCGCGCCCGCTCAGGATCGCCGGCCAGCGCCACCACCGCCCGCCCCACATAGCGTGGGCTCTCCGAGATCACGAAGTGCGGCGACCCCCGGCGCGCCTCGCGCCAAGTCTCCTCGGTGACGCCATAGGCTTCGAGCATCATCTCCGAGCGTAGCCATCCCGGTGTCAGCGACACCGCCATCGCCCCATGCTTTGCCAGATCCTGGGCATGTGCCCAGCCGAGCCTGTTTACCGCCACCTTGGCGAGGTCGTAGAAGGGCGACAGCCGGTAGTGCTCGCGATTATACGCGGTCGTACCGTCCGTCACCTCCACCAGCAGGCCGCCTGGCCGCTCGATCAGGAGCGGCAGGGCATGATGCGCCGTGACGAGGTGGGTTTCGACGCCGAGCCTGAGCAGTCTCAGGCCCCGCTCCAGATCATGCTCCCACACCGCCTTGTTCCATTCCTTGAGCTTCTCGCCGCCCCAGATGTCGTTGACCAGAAGATCGAGCCGCCCCTGCTCCTGGCGGATCCGCTCGACGAGGCTCTGCACTTGCCCGGACACCAGATGATCGATCTGGACGGCGATGCCCACGCCGCCCGCCGCCGTCACCAGCTCCGCCGTCTCCTCGATGGTCTCCGGGCGGCCATATTCCGATTGCTGCGACCGCGTCGTGCGGCCGGACGCATAGACGGTGGCTCCCGCCGCGCCGAGTTCCACCGCGATGCCGCGCCCGGCGCCGCGCGTTGCCCCGGCGACCAGCGCCACCTTGCCGGCAAGCGATCCCTTGTGGTTCCTCATGCTTCGACCTCCTGCCCACCGGCCGGCGTGATGGCGCGCAGCCGCCACTGATCATTGCTGCGGCTCAGCATGGTTTGCGATAGTGGCGCGATGTCGATGCGCCAGAACGATTGCGGCGTCGCGGCAATCGCATGGACGATCGCAGCGCGGACGACCGCCGGCTGCGTTACCATGATCGTGTGGCCGGCAAGCGTCGCGCCGACCTGATCGAGAAAGGCCCCGACCCGCTCCTTGAGCTGACGGTGGCTCTCCCCGCCATGCGGCGCTGCCGTGTCGTCGGCAAGCCAGGCGGCCGCCGCCTCCGGCTCGGCTGCTGCAACCGCCTCGAAAGCTGCGCCGGCCCAACGCCCATAGTCGCAATCTGCCAGTGCCGGCACGATGGCGCCCGCGAGGCCGAGCGCTTCCGCGGTCTGCCGCGCCGCGACCGTCGGGCCGATCAGCACTCGGTCCTGCCCCTTGATCCGCAACGCCGACCGTCGGGCAAGCCGCGCGCCGGCGGCATCCAGCGGCTCATCGGCGGGAAATTCGGTTCGCCGCTGGCTGGCCGTCGCCGCCGCCGCGATCAGCGTCACCCGCACCGCGATCATTTGACACCTCTCCTGGCCTTACCTAAGATCGCTGATCGTCACCAAGGCAGGAAGCCGGTGCAAGTCCGGCACGGTCGCGCCACTGTGAGCGGTTCTTCCGCAAGTCAGGTCTTGCCGGGTGATCGAAGACCAGGGCGCCGGGACGCGTCATCCCGAAGGAGGTTTGAACCGTGAGCCACGCAACTGCCACCTTCCCCGCGCAGGGGATCGCCATTCCGCTCCGGGAGCTGTTGCCCTGGGCCATCTTCGCCGGTCTGATCTGCCTGATCGCGATCTATTTCGTCACCACCGAGCAGGGCGCGACCGCGCTCTTTTCCGGCACCGACATCCACGAATTCGTGCATGACGGCCGCCACCTCCTGGGCTTTCCCTGCCACTGATCAAAAAGGGCTGATCCAATGATGCGGACCTTGCTGATCCGCGGCATGCTCGTGGGCGTGCTTGCCGGCTTGTTGTCCTTCGGCATCGCGCGTGTGCTCGGCGAGCCTCCGGTCGACCGGGCCATTGCCTATGAGGAGCAGATGGATGCCGGTGGTGCCGGCGCCGGCCAATCCGATCATCAACATGGCACGCCTGCCGCCGCCGAGCATGATCATGGCTCCGAGGCCGCGGTGAGCCGCGATACCCAGCGCGGCATCGGCCTCCTCACCGCCACCCTGGTCTATGGCGCGGCCCTGGGCGGCCTCTTCGCCATCGTCTTCGGCTTCGTTTATGGCCGTGTCGGGCCATGGGACGCGCGGACCACGGCGCTTCTCCTAGCGGTCGCCGCTTTCATCACCTTGTACTTCGTTCCGACCCTCAAATATCCAGCCAATCCGCCCGCCGTCGGCAATGATGGCACCATCGTCTATCGCACCCAGCTCTTCTTCGCCATGGTCGCCTGGTCGGTCGCCGCCATGATCCTCGCCGTGATGATCGCCAAGCTATTGGCGGCGACGCGCGGCGCCTGGGACGCGACCCTGATTGGCGCCGCCGTCTTCATCGGCATGGTGGTGCTCGCCGGAATGCTGATGCCGGCGCTCGACGAGGTTCCCGCCGATTTCCCTGCCGCCGTGCTCGCGCAGTTCCGCGCGGCCTCGCTTGCCATTCAGGCGACGCTGTGGGCCACTCTCGGCCTGGTCTTCGGCCGTCTGGCCGAGTCGGTGCTGCAAGGTGCCCCGCAGCGAACGCTCCCATCTGCCCGGGCGTCTTTCTAGCCGGTTGGAGCGCGGCTCCCGAAGATTGCCGAGCCGACCCGCACATGGGTCGCCCCGAAGGCGATCGCCGTCTCGAAGTCGCCGCTCATCCCCATGCTCAGGCTCTTGAGCCCGTTGCGTTCCGCGATCTTGCGCAGCAACGCGAAATGCAGCGCCGGCTCGTCCTCGACCGGCGGCACGCACATCAGCCCCTCGATTGCGAGCCCGAGCTCCGATCGGCACAACGCCACCAGGCCATCGGCCTCGGCGACGCTGACGCCCGCCTTCTGCGGCTCCTCGCCGGTATTCACCTGGATGAACAGCCTTGGGCGTCGCTGCTGGCGCTCCATCTCCTTGGCCACCGCCCGCGCCAGCTTCTCCCGGTCGATCGTCTCGATGACATCGAACAGCGCCACCGCATCGCCGACCTTGTTGGTCTGGAGCGGGCCGACCAGATGCAGCTCGAGATCGCGATGGCCGGCCCTGAGCGCCGGCCATTTGCCCTTGGCCTCCTGTACCCGGTTCTCCCCGAATGCTCGCTGGCCGGCGGCCATGACCGGCGTGATCGCCGCCGGCCCGAAGGTCTTGCTGACCGCCACCAGGGTGACTGAGGACGCTTCCCGCCCGGCCCTTTCTGCCGCCGCGGCAATCCTTGCCTGCACCTCGTCGAGACCGCTCATGTGCCTCGAGAATTGACCAAGCTTGCCCGTCAGCACAAGTGCTGGTACTCCACGGCTGATGACCACCGAACGCTACAATCCCGGTGAGGCCGAGCCGAAATGGCAGGCCGTCTGGCAGAATCGCGGCTCTTTCAGCGCCACCGAGGACCCGGCGCGCCCGAAATACTACGTGCTCGAGATGTTTCCCTACCCCTCGGGCCGGATTCACATGGGCCACGTCCGCAATTACGCCATGGGCGATGTGCTCGCCCGCTATATGCGCGCCAAGGGCCTCAACGTGCTGCACCCGATGGGCTGGGACGCCTTCGGCATGCCGGCGGAGAACGCTGCGATCGAGCGCGGCATCCATCCCAGGAGCTGGACCTACGAGAACATCGCCACCATGCGCCGGCAGCTCAAATCCATGGGCTTGTCGATCGACTGGAGTCGCGAGATTGCCACCTGCGATCCGGAATATTATCGCCACGAGCAGGCGATGTTCGTCGACTTCATGGCCGCGGGCCTCGTCGAGCGCCGCACCGCGCTCGTCAATTGGGACCCGGTCGATCGGACGGTGCTCGCCAACGAGCAGGTCATCGAGGGCCGCGGCTGGCGTTCCGGCGCGCTGGTCGAGAAGCGCGAGCTCGCCCAGTGGTTCCTCAAGATCACCGACTATTCCCGCGAGCTTCTCGATGCACTTGATGGCCTGACCGGCTGGCCGGACAAGGTCCGGCTCATGCAGCGCAACTGGATCGGTCGTTCCGAGGGTTTGCGCCTCAGCTTCGACCTCATCGACCACGAGGGGCGTCCGCTTCCCGACAAGCTCATCGTCTACACCACCCGCCACGATACCATTTTCGGCGCCACCTTCTGCGCCCTCTCGGCCGATCATCCGCTGACCCGCCGACAGGCCGAGCTGTCGCCGGAGGTCGCGCAGTTCCGCCGCGAATGCGCCTCCCTGGGCACCAGCGAGGAAGCGATCGAGCGCGCCGAGAAGAAAGGGCTGCCGCTCGGCCTCTTCGCCGTCCATCCCTTCCGACCCGGCGTGCTGCTGCCGGTCTATGCCGCCAACTTCGTGCTGATGGGCTATGGCGAAGGCGCGATCTTCGGCTGCCCGGCGCATGACCAGCGCGACCTCGACTTCGCCCGGAAGTATGGCCTGCCGGTCATACCGGTCGTCGCCGCTGCCGGCAGTGAACCGGCCTCGGCCGAGATCGGCGACACCGCCTTTCTCGATGCCGAAGGCGCCGACACCGTGATGATCAATTCCGACTTCCTCGACGGCATGTCCGTGCCGGAGGCCAAGGAGGCGATCGCCGTCCGCTCCGAGGCGATGGGCATCGGCGAACGCACCGTGAACTACCGCCTGCGCGACTGGGGCGTGTCGCGCCAGCGCTATTGGGGCTGCCCGATCCCGGTGATCCATTGCCCGCATTGCGGCGCCTTGCCGGTGCCAAAGGCCGATCTTCCCGTGACCCTGCCCGACGACGTCACCTTCGACGAGCCGGGCAATCCGCTCGACCGCCACCCCACCTGGAAGCACGTGACCTGCCCGCAATGCGGTGGCCCCGCCGAGCGGGAGACCGACACATTCGACACCTTCGTCGATTCCTCCTGGTACTTCGCCCGCTTCTGCGCTCCCCATGCCGCCGCCGCGGTCGATCGCGAGGCGATCCGTTACTGGATGCCGGTCGACCAATATATCGGCGGCATCGAGCATGCCATTCTCCACCTCCTCTATTCGCGCTTCTTCATGCGCGCCATGAAGCGCACCGGCCAGATGGAGATCGTCGAGCCTTTTCGCAGCCTGTTCACCCAGGGCATGGTGATCCACGAGACCTACCGCAATGCCGCCGGCGAATGGATCCTTCCGGCCGAGACCGCCAACCGCGACGACGGTGCGGTGCACCATGCCGCGACCGGCGAGGCGCTGCTGGTCGGTCCGGCCGAGAAGATGTCGAAGTCGAAGAAGAACGTCATCGACCCGGAGGAAATCATTGCGCGCTATGGTGCCGACACGGCGCGCTGGTTCATGCTGTCCGACACCCCGCCGGAGCGCGACATCGAATGGACCGAATCGGGCGTCGAGGGCTCCTGGCGCTTCGTCCAACGGATCTGGCGCATGGTCGGCGAGACCACGGCGCGCGCCCACGCTTCAGGCGTCAAGGCACCGCTCGGCCCCGACGCGCTGGCGCTGCGCCGCGCCGCCCATCAGGCGCTCAATGCCGTCGGCCATGACCTCGACCATTTGCGCTTCAATCGCGCCATCGCCCGCATCTACGAGCTCGCCAACGCCATCCAGGCCGCCCTGCAGCGGCCGGCCGACCCCGGTCTGGATGCGGTGATTCGCGAATCGGTCGAGATCCTGGTCCGCATCTTTGCCCCGATGATGCCTCATTTGGCCGAAGAAAGCTGGCAGGCGCTCGGCCATTCGGCATTGCTTGCCGAATCGCCCTGGCCGGCCGCCGATCCTGCCCTTCTGGCGAGCGAAACTGCGACAATTGCCATCCAGGTGAACGGCAAGCGGCGCGACGAGATCGTGCTTCCGGTTGCCTCCAGTGCAGAAGAGATTGAAGCGGCGGTGCTGCGGATGGATAATGTCCGCCGCGCTGTCGGGGACAAGACGGTCCGGCGCGTGGTGGTGGTGCCGGGGAGGATCGCCAACGTCGTCACGGATTAGCGGGGACTTGCCGTGTCGAATTCAAGGCTTGCAGGCGCGCTTGCGGTCGCTCTGGTGCTGGCCGGTTGCGGTTTCCAGCCGCTTTATGGCGAGCGCGAGGGAACGGCCCCCCTTACCGCCGCCCTCAATGGCGTCGCCGTCGACCAGCAGAAGACACGTGTCGGCCAGCTGATCCGCAACGAATTCCTCGCCGATGTGCCCCCCGGTCAGGGCGGTGTGTCGGCCTGGCGGCTGGAGCTCGAACCGGAAGCGCGCGAGGTCAACGAGATCGAGGCGCACGATACCGATGTGTTGCGCAAGACCTATCGGTTGAATGTGACGTTCCGGCTCACCGACAATCGCACCGGCAAGCCGGTCTATTCCGGCAAGACCTTTTCCTATGTGTCCTATGATCGGGTAACCTCGCCGCTCGCCAATGTTCAGGCCGCGACCAATGCCCAGGAACGTGCCGCCCGCGAGGTCGGCACCGACATCCGCACCCGAATCGCCGCCTATCTCGCCTCGCTCTGAAGCATCCATGCTCCCATGGCCGTCCTGAAAGCCGAGCGCCTGGCAAGCTATCTACGCGACCGCGATCCCGCGGTCGGCGCCATATTGATCTGTGGCGGCGATCTCGGCGCCGTGCGCGAGCATGCCGTCAAGGTCATCGAGGCCAATGGTGTCCGGTCGGACGATCCGTTCAACCCGGTGATCATCGCCGATCAGACGCTGGCCGCCGACCCCGGCTTGCTGGCCGACGAAGCCGCCGCCATCCCGATGTTCGGCGGCCGCCGCATCATCTGGATCCGCGACGCCGGGCAGGGCCTCGCCAAGGCGCTTGAACCGCTGCTCGCCCAACCGGTGACGGGCCTCGTCGTCGCCGAATCCGACACCCTCGCCAAATCGAGCAAGCTGCGCCAGCTGTTCGAGCGCTCGCCCTCGGCCTTGGCGATCGCCCTTTATGACGACATCGCCAAGGATTACGACGCTCTCATCGCCTCCATCATGGCGAAGGGCGGGCTGGAGATCACCGAGGACGCCCGCCACCACCTCCAGAACCTGCTCGGCACCGACCGCCGCCTAGCCCGCAGCGAGCTCGAGAAACTCGCCATCTACGCCCATGGCAAGGGCTTGATCGACATCGCCGATATCGATGCGGTCTGCGGTGACACCGCTTCGGCGACGCTCGACGAGGCGCTCGACCGCGCCCTGGAGGGGGGGACCATGGCTGCGGCTCGCGCCGTCGCTCGCCTGATTGCGGCCGGCGAAGCGGGTAGCCGAATACTTTCGGCTGCGGTCCAAGCCCTGGCTTTGTTGGATCGTTTCCGAGCCGAAATAGACCGGGGATCTTCCCTGGACCAGGCTCTGCGGACCGCCCGTCCGCCAGTTTTCTTCCAGCGCCAACCCAGCATCCGCCGCCAGCTTCGCCTGTGGGACACTCCGGCGCTCCAGGATGCCGCGGCGACAGTCCATGCCGCGGTGACCGCGATCAGGCAGCGCCCGGCTCTCGAGGCCCCCCTCGCCGAGCGGACGATACTGGCGCTCGCCCGCCGCGCCCACTCTCACGCGCGGCGCCAGAGCTGAGCGGCCCGGCCGGCCGTCGCGCCAGCCGGTTGCAGATCTCGTCCAGTTGCTCGAGGGTCCGGTAGCGGATCACCACCCGACCCCCGGCCCGCTCGCGATCATCAACCTCGACTGCCAGCCCGAGCGCTTCGGACAGCGCCGATTCGAGGGCTTCCACATTGGGATCCTTGGCCGCCCGCTCCCGCCCTGCCGCCCGCTCCTGCCGCGGCTGCCGCGCCAGCTCCTCCGCCTCGCGAACCGACAGCCCGAGCTTGATGATCCTGTCGGCCAGGGCCTCCGCATCCGCCGCTGCCACCAAGGTCCGTGCATGGCCGGCGCTGAGCTGCCCCTGCTCGAGCTGCGCCCTCACCGATTCCGGCAGCTGCAGCAGCCGCAGCGTGTTGGCGATATGGCTGCGGCTCTTCCCGACGGCCTCCGCCAGCTGCTGCTGGGTATATTCGAATTGGCCGATCAGCTGCGCATAGGCCTTGGCCTCCTCCAAGGCGTTGAGATCGCTGCGCTGGACATTCTCGACCAGCGCGATCTCCAGCGCCATTGCATCGCTGACCTCGCGGATCAGCACGGGCAGCTCATGCAGGCCGGCGCGCTGGGCCGCCCGCCACCGCCTTTCACCAGCGACGATTTCATGCCCCTGCCCGTCGGCCCGCGGCCGCACCACCAGCGGCTGCAGCAGGCCCTTCTCGCGAATCGACTGCGCCAGCTCGTCGAGCGCCCCCTCTTCGAAGATTCGCCGCGGATTGTTGGGATTGGGCGCAATCGTTTCGATCGGCAAATGGCGCAGCGAACGGATATCCTGGACAAACGTCTCCTCGGCGACGTCATCGCCGATCAGCGCCGCCAGTCCTCGCCCGAGTCGTCGCTTCTGTTGTTGCTGGTTCATTGCCTCAGCTCTTTCGTTCTGCTGGCGAAACGATCTCGGATCATGCCGCCCGCAAATCGCGTTCCCGTCGGATCACCTCAGACGCCAGCTTGATATAGGCCTGACTTCCCATGCAGTCGGAATCATAGAGCAGCACCGGCTTGCCATAGGACGGCGCCTCCGAGATCCTGACATTTCGCGGGATGACCGTTTCATAGACCTTTTCGCCCAGCACGCTTCGCACATCCTGGGCCACCTGCTCCGACAGCGAATTCCGCCGGTCGAACATGGTCAGCACCACCCCCTGGATCTCGAGGCGCGAATTCAGATTGGCCCGCACCCGTTCCACCGTCTTGAGAAGCTGGCTCAATCCTTCCAGCGCAAAGAACTCGCATTGCAGCGGCACCAGCACGGCATCGGCCGCCGACAAAGCATTGATGGTCAGGAGATTGAGCGAAGGCGGGCAGTCGAGGAGCACATAGCTATAGGCGTGGCCGATCGCCGCCAGCTGGCCGATCGCATCGTGGAGCCGATGGGTCTTCCGATCGAAATCGGCGAGCTCCAGCTCCGCCCCCAGCAGATCCATGGTCGACGGCGCGCAATGCAGTCGCGGGATCCCCGAATCGACAATGATCGATTTGAGGTCGGTCTCGCCGATCAGCACATGATAGGTGGACCACCGCATGCCCTGCCGCGACACCCCAAGGCCGGTCGAGGCGTTCCCCTGGGGATCGAGATCGATGATCAGCACCTCCTCCCCTACCGCCGCCAGGGCCGTGCCGAGATTGATCGCCGTCGTGGTCTTGCCGACCCCACCCTTCTGATTCGCGATTGCCAGCACGCGCGGCCGTGAGCGGTTGCGGTCAATTGCGCTTTGCACCGTCGAACCCCCTGATCTCCACGATGCACCCCGACGACTCGATCAGGCTCGGGTGCTTCGTCCCTTGGATTCTCCAAGATTTTGTGGTTTCGGTCAATTCTCTGTCCACATCTTGGCCTTTGTGAAACAAGGCCCGCGTCTGCGGGCCGGCAAAGGGCAGCGCCATCGCGACCAGCTCGTCGAGTCCGGCCAGCGCCCGGGCGGTGATGACATCCGCCACCCCGCCGACGGCCGCTGGGCCCAACTGCTCGATCCTGCCATGGTGAATCCTAGCGGAACTGTTGGTGATTCGCGCGGCCTCGCGCAGGAAAGCGACCTTTTTTCCGTTGCTCTCGACAAGATGGATGTCGTTGTCCCCGCCGGCCAAAACGATCGACAGGACGAGGCCCGGAAACCCCGCCCCGCTACCGAGATCGACCAGCCGCCCAGGATGGCTGCCGACCAGCGGCAGCAATTGCAGGCTG
>Ga0114129_10018050_pt1 | contig 10050 bp, 3 predicted proteins | sample RhiMetdeltSRZDD1_FD_80071 | JGI IMG/M metagenome (GOLD analysis project Ga0114129, IMG submission 80071) | Populus rhizosphere microbial communities from Tennessee, USA - Rhizosphere MetaG P. deltoides SRZDD1 (version 2) (version 2) | ecosystem: Host-associated > Plants > Roots > Rhizosphere >...
ACATCGAGAATGACCCCCAGCCCTTTCTCATGGGCGGCGTCGACAAAACGTTTCAGCGCATGTGGGTCTCCATACACATGGGCTGGAGCAAAAAAATCCACCCCGTCGTAGCCCCAGTTCCAACGACCGGGAAACTCTGCCAGCGGCATCAGCTCGATCACGGTGATGCCGCATGCCTTCAGTTCATCGAGTTGGCCGACGGCAGTATCGAGCGTCCCCTCTCGCGTGAACGTTCCGACGTGCAGCTCGTAGATCACCTGTCCCGGCATGCGGACGCCTGGCCAGGCAGTCGTGCGCCACTCATAGGCCTCCGGATCGACTATCAATGAAGGTCCATGCGGGCCTTGAGGCTGATACCGTGAACAGGGATCGGGAAAGGCGTCGCCATTATCCAGTCGGTACCGGTAGGTCATGCCGGTTCTGGCGATCGGGACCAGGGCGGAAAAGTACCCGGCTTCGTCCTTCGTTAGCGGGAAACTGCGCCCATCTTCCTCCAACACCACATCCACTCGAGCCCGCTTCGGCGCCCATACGCGAAACCTCACCCCGGTCGATTCGACCTGTGCACCCAATGTCATGTGCCACAGCATATTGGAGTTGCTCGGAACATCGAGGACTTCTTGTGGGGTAGACGTATGGATCGCCATCGGATTTTCCCAAGCATAAAGGAAATGATGCTCCCACATTTAACATTGCTCACATAGGGACTGGCCTGGGTAAGGCCCTAGTCCTTATGTGACGGAGGATAAACACCGCTGAGCATTCCAGTTCTTCGCCCCTCGCCTTCTCTGGCTTTTCCCAGGCGAATCACCGACTACAAGCAGGTATGACTTGATAAGAGGGAGCAACAGAGATCTGGAGGACGTCATGAGGAAATGGCAGCTGATCTTCAGTGCGGGATTGTTGAGTGCTTCCGGATGCATCACGAATGCGACAACCGAGTTGACGGAAGCGCCCTTTGTCGCAACCACGGATCTCACGAATGGAACCACGGCAGCCGCTGCAGATATCACTGGTGCGGTGACAGACTTTACCTCAAGTACTACGCCGGGGGCGGTAGGCGGCGACAATACCGCCCTTGCCAGAAAAAAACTGCAGCGGTTTACTTCTGCGTCCTTTGAAAACCTGCGTGCGGATATTTCCCGCGGCGGCGGTGAGTATCTGGTGTCACTGGCCACACTCGCCGGAGTTTCGTCCGATCGCGTGACTGAATTTCAATTCTTTATGCAGGACTCGTACGCGACCATGTTCGACGAAACTGTGCCTGTCAAAGCTTCTGCAGGGCGAATCGTCGACGCGGCTTGGGGAAAAGGCTACGGTCGTCGATAGGAGTAGTGACCGATGGGACCTGAGTCGCCAAGGCTTCAACTCGTCTGACTCATCCATGCTGAGCCGGATGGTGCAACGCCTCACTTGGTAGCCCCTCCTGTCTTCTCTTCAGCTCGCTCACAATGGCCTGGTACAGTTCATCCACTGCGGCTTCTTTTGTGAGCAACAGAGCGGCCCCGGCTGCAAGAAGGGCCTGCTGTGCCTCTCCGCCTCTCTGCACCGACAACCCGATGACGATACTGTCAGGATAGAGGCTCTTGATCCTGACGGTCGCTTCCACGCCGTTTAACTTCGGCATGTTGATATCCATCAAGACGATGTCCGGTTTGTATTTGATGACCTGTTCGATAGCCTCTTCTCCATTCGCCGCCTCCCCCACCACGTGGATGTCGGGATAGCCTTCCAACACGCTCCGAAGCCCCTGACGCACCACTGCATGATCGTCAACCAGCAAGACGGCAATCGTCGCCTGTTGTTGGGCCACTGACTGTCGTGCGGTCGGTGCTACGCGATCCGAATGTTTGCCTGCACGCTGCGTGAAGGCACGCCTATCCGGCTCAGTTTTCGGCCCAGCGTCTGTCGTCCTCAGCGGCAATATCAGCGCAGCGATCGTCCCGGTACCAGGAGTCGATTGAATCTCAAACGCTCCGCCGAGTGCTCTCATGCGTTCACGAATACTGAACAGACCAAACTTCATCAGCTGTGGAGAACCAACGGCAAATCCTTTGCCCTGGTCCCGGACTTCGACCCGAAGCTGACCATCCTGTTGGAGAAGTGATAACGTCGCTTCTTCGACTCCAGAATGTTTGGCCGTATTGATCAGCAACTCGCGGACCGATTGGAATAGCAACACGGCTTGATCTTCAGGAATCACAACACCGAGATCTGCAGCGTGGACCGTCACCTTGAGCTTATGGCGGTCCATGTGTTCACCAAGCCATCGCAGCGCCGCCGGTAAGCCGAAATCGTGCAGTACCGGCGGGCAAAGATCGGCCACCAGAGTCCTGGTATAGGCGAGTCCTTCACTAATGGCATGTTCGGCCTGTGAGATGAACGGCAGCACTTTCGAATCGGCTCCGGCGATCCCCTTCATCTGTCCCAGTTTCAAGCGGGCCAGCACCAATACCTGAGCGAGATAGTCATGCAACTCGGCGGCGATCCGTTTACGTTCCCGCTGCTCCGCCACGTTGAGTTCGGTCGCCAATGCACGCAGTTGGTCGCGTGACTGCACGAGTTCGTGGGTCCGTTCGTCCACCAATTCTTCAAGCTGATCGGCGAAGGCCCGCAGCCGTTCCTTGCTTTCCCGGAGCCGTGCCTCGGCGTTCTTCCGTTCGATCCCCATAGCCAGTGTGCCGGCGATAGCCTGGGTCAGACTGATTTCTTCCTCGTTCATGGCATGGGGGCGATTGAAATACACCATGAATTTCCCGAGCAGTCGCCCGCCATACATGAACGGAACAAAGCCCAACGCGTGAATGCCTTCTTGTTGCACAACCGCCTTCAACTGCGGCTCAATCTCGGCGTCAGAGACATTCCCGATTGTGATTGGCTTTGGATCGCCCTCATCGCTCGTCCAGGGACTATGCCCTTCCACCGTGGACCGGTACTCATCCGATAAACCGCGCCAGGCCTTGAAACGCATGATGCCCTCGTCATCGAACAATAGAATTGAAGCGCGATCAGCGTTCACGGAGGCAATGATGACGTCGAGCGCTTTCTCAAAGAGGTCCGAGAGGACCTCCGCGCGATTGACCACATCCGCTAATTCATACATCAGCGACTGTTGATGACTTCGACGCGCCAATTCCTCCTCCTGACGCTTCCGGGCCGTAATGTCCATGACCATGATGATGATGCCGACAACGTGTTTCACCTCATTATAGTGCGGCGTATAAATGGCGTGGATCCACTTGGTGCCGCCGACCCGGTATGTGAGTTCTGCTTCATAATCGACCACCTGACCCGAGAGTGCCTTTTCGATGTGCGGAGCAATCGCGGTCCAGACATCCTCTCCCAAGACTTCCCGCATAGTCTTGCCAATGATTTCGCCACGGCTCATGCCGAACCAGGTTGTGTAGGCGCGGTTACAACTCCGGTACCGAAGATCAGTGCCCACGTATGAGATCAGTGCCGGAACGGTGTTGCTGACCAAGTCCAAATGCTTCTCGCTCTCGCGTAATGCGGCTTCCCCCTGTTTGCGCTGCATGGCGATTGCCACCTGATCGGCAATGGCCTTCATCAGCGCCAGATCGTCTTCGGAGAACGACGCGCGAGCACGCGTTCCGAAGGACAGCGTACCCAGCACTTTCCCCTGCGCGAACAAGGGATGGCAGGCATAGGCTTGGATGCCGTATGACCGCACCAGGTCGGCTCGCAAGTCTCCGGTCTCGCCGATATGCTCGACGACGATCCTGTTTCCTTCGAGTGCAGCGCGACCGGAGAGGTCTTCAACAAGATTGAGCCACTCAATCCGCCGTACTTCCTCTTCCGGAATGCCGGCACAGGCATTGAGACGGAGCCGGCCGGCCGAGGGATGAATCAGATAATTGAAGAAGGCGTCGCAATCGAGGAATGCCATGACCCGTCGACACAGGGCATTTACGACGGTTTGGGGCGACTCGCTCCGCAGGAGCACCTCCGACGTCTCGGCCAATAACCGGAGACGGTCCTCGCTTTTGCGCAGCGAGTCGTCCGCCTGCTGACGCTCGATGAAGTCGGCGGTCTGCCGGGCCAGAATGTCGAGCAGGCTCAGGTCCCGCTCCGAAGGCCGATGCGGAACGCGCCAATGCGTGGAGATCATGCCCACCAGCGTACCGCTGCGAGAGAGCAGGGGCGTCGTCTGGCAGGAACGGATGTCGGCTTGGCGGAAAACGGCTAAGTCTTCCGTTCCGACCATGAATTCGCATTGCTCGACGTCGTCGACGATGACACGGCGGCCGGTACGCAGTGCCCGCCCGCACGTCGTACCAGCCGAGTCAATTCCCACCCACTCCCAGAACGTTTTGGCTTGCGGATTGAACCCGCGGTAGGCGAGAAGGTGAAGCTCTCCACCCGTCCCGCGCTCGGGATAGAACATTTGCAGACTGACGCAGTCAGATCGCATGATGGTCATGGCGCCATCTACGATCTTTTCGTACAGCATCTGCGGATTATCCTGTCCGATTATCTCAGCACTCACGCCCTGTAGCAGTCTGGTGTCGGCAAGTTCCGCCTGGAGATGTGCTTCGGTCAACTCGCGGTCAATCAGGTCGGCGGCTTGGCGGGCCAGCAGATCGAGGAAACGCAGGTCGCGCTCGTTCGGACGACGATGTTCGCGCCAATGCGTAGACAGCATCCCGATATGCTTTCCCGATCGGGTGATCAGCGGGGTGGACTGCGCAGAACGATACCCGGCATCGATGTGCATCTTTAGCGCGCCTTCAGGGTCGGAAACGCCGGGCGCATCGAAATCGATGAAGGTCCGTTCACCTTTTGAAAAGGCAATGCCGCAGGAGGTCAGGGAATCAGCATTGGTACGGTAAAAATGCTGGGTCATCTCGAGCTCAAATCCCCGCGCGGCAAGCAAAACCAGCTCCCGTGTGGTTTCATCGATAATCTGCACCGTGCCGGCATCGGCTCGCATGAAGGTGATCGCTGCATCCAAAATTTCTTCATACACCGCCTGGATATCGGTTGAAGAGGAAAGTAGAGCGGCCACCTCACGCAGCCTTTGCGTATCTTCAAGATCCGCCGCGATGGCCTCTTCCGCCTGCTTCCGTTCAGTGATGTCGTTGAAAATGATGGCGACCTTTCTTTCATCGGGATCGCCGACTCGATACGCATACCCTTGATACCACCGCTGCAGTTGGACGGCGGGGGATTCGAACCGTCTCGACTGACCTGTCAAGGCAATCTGGCCATACATCTCGAACCAATGTTCTTCATGTTGAGGCGCAATGTCGCGCATGCTTCTGCCTAGGGCATCGGCAACTCCGGTCTGCTTTTCGAATGAAGGATTCACCTCCAAAAACACAAAATCCACGGCTTTACCGTTGTCATCGAAGACGACCCTAATAATGCAGAACCCTTCATCGATCAATTCATAGAGCTTGCGATACCGTTCTTCGGAAATGCGCACGACTTGCGGTTCAGGGTTCCGTGCAATGTTGAGGGCCGTCTTGAAACTCTGCGGCCAGCTCTCCAACGGGCCCAGCGGCGTCTTTGACCAATCGTATGCACGGATCCGTTGCTCCATCTGGTCGCTACCAGAGAGCCCTTCGTGAACTTGCGGTTCTTTACCTTTAGGATGCATAGGAGAGTCGATTCTGTTGTACGTTGAGCTGTATGAGTTCAGCACCCGACATTGCGCTTTGCCCCATCATTAACCGCCAGCGCTTCTCGAATCACGTGATAGAGTTCGACCACGGCCGCTTCTTTGGTCAAAAGCAATGTCGCCCCGGCCTTTTGCATGGCCCTGGAATTGGCGCCTCCCGGATTGACCGACAAGCCAATGACCACCGTCTCCGGCCATCGAGCCTTGATCTCAGTTGTCGCCTCAATGCCGTTTTTTTTCGGCATATTGATATCCATCACGACGACGCGTGGTCTCATTTCTTCGATCGTCGACAAGGCTTCTTCCCCATCTGACGCTTCTCCGACGATATCGACGTCCTCGTAAGCTTCCAGCAAACTCCGCAGGCCCTGCCGGACCATGGCATGATCATCGACAAGTAGGACGCGGACTTTCGAGGATGATGACAATGGGTCATCTTGAAGCTTGGCTGCAGCGGACGGCGTGGAAGTCCGAGCGCCCACGGCTGATGCCGGCTTTTCATCCTTCATGTCCGGGATCTCCGCATCAATCAACGGCAACATGAGTGTCGCCGTGGTCCCGCCACTACCTGACGACTGGATATCGAACCGCCCACCCATCGCTTGCATGCGCTCGCGAATACTGAAGAGACCGAACTTCGAGGAGACGCTGGTCGCTTCATCCGCGTTGACTGCAGCAAGGCCCCCGAGATCGAATCCCTTGCCTTTGTCTTTGACAGTGATGCGCAGTTCGTCGTTGTTCCGTTCGAGCATCACCCAGGCTTCGGCGGATCCGGCATGCTTGGAGATGTTCAGCAGCAACTCCCGCACTGATTGAAACAACAGGACGGCCCGGTCCTCGGGAAGCTGTAATCGCTCGTCCTGTGGAAGTTCCACCGATACCGAGAGTTGGTATCGACCCATGTACTCGGCCAGCCATTTCAGCGCCGTCGGGAGACCCAGATCGTGCAACACCGGCGGGGCCAGATCGGCGACCAGGGTGCGCGTATAGGTGAGAGACTCGGCCAGGATCCCCTCGGCTCTGTCGAGCAATTCGACACAGGCGGACGGCACCTTGGCAATGCGCTTGGCTTGCGTGAGTGTGAGGCGGCCCAGCACGATCATTTGCGCGAGGTGATCGTGCAACTCTGCCGCCAGGCGCTTGCGTTCCCGCTGCTCGGCTAAATTCAATTCCGTCGCCAACGCGCGTAGCCGCGACTGGGAATGCTCCAGTTCCCCTGTCCTGGTGGCGACTATTTGCTCCAATCGACCTGCGAACGTTCGCAACCTTTCCTCAGCATGACGGCGTTCGACAGCGATGCGCGTTCGTTCCGCCACATCCCGGATGAAGGATAGTTCATCCGGGGTCCATTCGCGCGCAGTGGCATGGTTCAGGTAGAGGAGGGCCACAAACCCTCCCTGTTCAGTCACCGGCATATTCACCACAGACTGTGCACTGATGGCCTTCAGGCTCTCCGCCGTTGCGATGGTTCGCGGGTCCTTTTCGGCATCAGCGAAGACCACCGTCTCACCGCGCTTCAAATCATCGATGTACGAGCCATAGTCCCGGAAATGCAGGACGCCGGCCAGACTCTTGATGCCGGGCGCGTTCCAGTCTCGCTCGATCGTAATCGTCTCAGCAGCAAGGTCGATGGTTCCATACCCGCATCGACTGACCCCGAGCGTTCTACCCAGAATTTCAGCGGCGGCGAAGGCCAGGTCACTGGGATTAGTGAGTTCGCGCAATCGATCGCCGAGTTCCAGCAGCGCTGTCTTGCGCTCATCTCTGGTTCGAAGCGCATGTTCAGCTCGTTTGCGTAGCGTCATCTCGAGCGCGGTTCCCACGAAGCCGGCCGATTGACCGTCCTTGAAGTGAGGTAGCGTGCGTACCGCGACCCACCGTTGCATGCCGTCTTCGAGACCAATCACGCGAAACTCCGCTTCGAAGACGCTGCCTGCGGATTGCTGCGAATCGGCCATGTGGGCTTCCATGATCGGCCTGTCTTCATGATGGAGACTCTTTAAGAAGACCTCGGAATCGACAAAGGCGTCAGCAGGCAGGCCCAAGATGCGTTTAAACCGTGCATCGCACGCCAGGGTCCCGGTCGCCATGTCCCATGAGTAGGAGGCGACCTCCGCAATGTCGAGGGCTAGTTTCAATCGCTGTTCGCTTTGATACAGACGCAGCAGGGCCTTGACCGTCGCCAACAGTTCGTCCGGAGCGACCGGTTCGAGGAGATAGGCATCTGCGCCTCGCTCCAGCCCGACCACTCGGTCCTCCAAGCGGACTCGTTCGGCGGAGTCCAGCAGGATCATCATAGATGCAGTGGTGGGATCATTGCGGAGAAGATGACAGACTTGTAGCCCGTCGATCCCCGGTAGATTGACATCGAGCAGCACAAGCTCCGGCTTGATTTCTCGTGCGAGGCGCACGGCTTCCTCGCCGGTCCCGGCTTCGAAGACGCGGTAACCGGCTGTCCGCAGAATACGGCTCTTCACATACCGGGAAGCTTCGTTGTCCTCGACATTGAGGACCGTGTAGCTCATCGTATCGGGTATGTTCAGTTCGTATCGAGCCATGTTGTCACCGGTACGTCATCAGCTTGTCTTCACCAGAGAACTAATCAGGCCGATTTCTCGAAATACCTGGAGCCAGGTCGCCGTCGTCGCTTCATGCTTCATAATCAGGGCTCGCGAACGAGCCAGCACCGACTTGCGCTCATCCGGAAGAATTTGAGAGGTCACGATCACGACGGGAATGGCGGCCGTGTCGGCGCGTTCGTTCAGCCGTTCCAGCACGCAGAACCCGTCCATGCCGGGCATATTGAGATCCAACAAAATCACATCGGGCTTCACCTCGGCGGCCAATCTGAGTCCCTCCTCTCCCGACGATGCTTGGACCACCGAACAACCAATCTCTGTGACGTGCCTCTGGAGGATATAACGGTCTGCTTCCTGATCGTCGATCAGTAAGACGACGGGAGCGAGGCCCTTCACGAAATTCCGTCCTTCGCGTGTGACACGTTCTAGCCGATTCAGCAGCCAGGCACGTTCGATAGGCTTCAAGCAAAAGTCGTCCGCGCCCAGGGCGAAGGCTTTCCGGGGGTCGTCCACGGAGGACACGACAAGAATCGGGAGATGTTTGGTTGTGTGTTGCCCTTTGAGTTCAGCGAGCCATTGCCAGGCTGTCTCGTCCGGGAGCAAGACATCAAGGACGATGGCTGCAATCCTATGGCGCGCCAACGTCTCGCGGGCCCGGCGAATGCTGCCCGCTGCGATCGGCTGAAAGATCGTATCCCGCAGATATGTCTCGTACAGCAACCGTGCTCCTGGCTCATCCTCTACCACGAGGACGAGTAAATGGTCGGGGTCCGGCTGCCACTGTGAAGTGTCGTCGACAGTCGGCATGCCATCCTGTTCGGCCTGCGCATAGACAATCGGAATGGTCGCCTCGAAGGTGGAACCAGCACCCAAACGGCTTGTCACATCGATGCTGCCACCAAGGAGGTGCGCCAACTTCCGGCACAACGGGAGCCCCAGGCCGGTTCCCTTTACCTTGCGTTGGATCGGATTGTCGATCTGAGACCACTCCTCAAAGATTCGACGCTGGTCTTCGACGGCAATACCGATGCCCGTATCAGAAACCTTGAATGTCACAGCTCGACCGTCGTCCGTCAGACACGCGACGATCTTGACCTCACCCTGTTCGGTAAATTTGATGGCGTTCGAAATAAAGTTCCGAAGAATCTGCGAGACCTTCCCCTCGTCCGTTCTCATAAGGGGGATGCCATTCGGCTCGACGAACACCAGGCTGACCCTGCTCGAAATCAGGAGCGGACGTAACATGCCCCGCAGGGCGCTGAAGAGTGTGGCGACTTCGAACTCCGAGGAGCGTATCTCGACTTTGCCCGCTTCGATTTTTGCCAGATCGAGAAGATCGTTCACCAGATCGAGCAAATCGGATCCGCTTTTTTTGATATAGCTAATTTGTTTTTCCTGTTCACCGGTGAGATCTCCGTCGGCCCGGTCGAGCAGCAGTTGCGAAAGCGCCAGGATCGCGTTCACCGGTGTCCGAAACTCATGACTCATGTTGGAGAGAAACCGAGACTTCATTTCATCCGCCCGCCTGAGATGGCCTGCCTTCTCGTCCAATTCGGCGTACAGCGCGACGACGCCTCTATTAGTGTCTTCGAGTTCCCGGTTGAGCCGGATGAGTTCTTGCTGTCGTTCGTGAAGCTCTTCCAACGCGCGCAGCAGTTCATGGTTCTGCTGCCGCACCTCTTCCATGGGATTCTGCCGCACCTGACTCTCAATCTGCTTCGTCAGGCGCTCGAGCGTCTTGGCGGTAAAGAGTGGTGCCCGCTTCGGAAGGATCTTTTTCAATCGGATCGTGCTGCGGCTGGTCGAGCCGTGGCGCATCTCGCATTGATC
>Ga0114129_10018051_pt1 | contig 10049 bp, 12 predicted proteins | sample RhiMetdeltSRZDD1_FD_80071 | JGI IMG/M metagenome (GOLD analysis project Ga0114129, IMG submission 80071) | Populus rhizosphere microbial communities from Tennessee, USA - Rhizosphere MetaG P. deltoides SRZDD1 (version 2) (version 2) | ecosystem: Host-associated > Plants > Roots > Rhizosphere >...
GAAGAACTCCTGCTCCATCGGGTTGGTGATCAGGTTCTCGACCTCTTCGGCGGAGAGCCCGATGGCCTCGGTCTGGACCTCCACCCGGGTCGGCATGAACTCGGGCAGGGCTTCCACCGGGAGGGTGCCGAGCCGGACGATGCCGACGGCGATCACGGCGACGGCGACGGCGATCAACGAGAGCCGAGACCGCAGGCTCGTCCCGATGATCCACCGGATCATGGCTCAAGGCCGGAGGCCATCACCGCACGCCCCCCTTGATGTCACGGAGTCCTGCGACCCTGGTGACTACGCTACGTGGGAATGAGCGGTTTGTCTTCATCCTCCGGTAGCGACCTGGATCCTCCTCTGGGCGAAGCCGGTCCTACCCGAGGAGGATGCGCGCCTCGCCGATTAATGGGTGACTTAGCCATCTTGTCCAAGTAAGCTCGGAACGTCGTGAGCGCGGCGCGAGCACTCCGTGGTTGGGCCCATTGGACAAGCCCGGTGCTTGTCGAGGGCCTGCTGTGGGTGCTCGTGATCGGTGTCGCCTTAATCTATGGGGCGCTCGGCTCGTCACCAGGACCACTCCCCCTCGCCCTGCTCGTTTCGCTGTCTGCCGTGGCGACCTGGGGCCCCCCGCCGGTTTCGGCGAGCGCGACGGGCGCGACGATGGCCACGGCGGCGGCCGCGATCGTCACCGGGAACGGTGGGCTCACACCCGACCAGGTCCTGGCCTTCCTCCCGTCGCTGGTCGCCGCCTGGTTGCTGGGCTACGGTCTGCGGATCAACCGCGCCCGGTGGTCCTCGCTGAAGGAGCAGGCAGCTCGGCTGGCGCGCGAGCTAGCCGAACCGAACCGGCTGGCGGTGGAGCAGGAGCAGGCGCGCCTCGCCCGCGAGCTGCACGACATCATCGGCCACACCCTCAGCGTGATCGTCGCCCAGGCGGTGGCCACCCAACGCGTGATCGACGGCGCCCAATCCGAGCTGGCGCTGCAGGCGCTCGGCTCGATCGAGACCACCGGGCGTGCGGGCCTGGTCGAGCTGCGCGGGCTGTTGGGGGTCCTGTACCGCGACCCGGAGACGGATGGGCCGGCGACGCGGGCAGGCCTGGAGCGGTTGCCCGGCCTCGTGGCGCAGCTCGGCTCGGCCGGGTTGCCGGTCGAGCTGGTGGTCAGCGGCCAGGCGCGGCCGCTCCCGGCCGAAGTTGAGTGGAGTGCCTACCGCATCGTGCAAGAGGCGCTGACCAACACCCTCAGGCATGCCAGCCCGACGCGGGCGACCGTGGTGCTGTACTACCGGCCGGGAGCGCTGGAGGTCCGGGTGCGGGACGAGGGACGAGGCAGCACCCACGGCGTGGCCGCTGGGCGGGGAATCGTCGGCATGCGGCACCGCGCGGCCCTTCTGGGCGGGGAGATGGCCGCCGGGCCCAGGCCCGAGGGCGGCTTCCAGGTCACCGTGACGCTCCCCGTGGACGGTGAGGGACCGTGACCATCCAGGTGCTCATCGCCGACGACCATCCCCTGATGCGCGCCGCGATGCGGATGGCCCTGACCGCCGAGCCCGATCTGGAGGTGGTCGGCGAGGCGGCCGACGGCCTCACGGCCGTCCAGCTGGCCCAACAGCTGCGCCCACACGTGGCGGTCATGGACATCCGCATGCCCATCCTGGACGGGGTAGCGGCGACTGGGTACCTGACCGACCCGGAGCAGAGCCGGCCGGTCAAGGTGCTGGTCGTCACCAGCTTCCATCTCGACGAGTACGTCGTGGAGGCGCTGCGAGCCGGTGCCAGCGGCTTCCTGCTCAAGGACGTCACCTCCGAGGAGCTGGTTCACGCCGTGCGCGTGGTGGCGGCCGACAACGCGCTGCTCGCCCCGAGCGTCACCAAGCGGCTCCTGGACCGATATGCCCGCCGCCTGCCGCCAGCCACGCCCCAGGGGCTGGAGCTGCTCGGCAACCCGACTGAACGCGAGCTGGCCGTGCTGAAGCTGGTCGCGCGGGGCCACTCCAACGCCGAGATCGGTCGGTCGCTCCAGCTGGCCGAGACGACCGTCAAGACCCACGTGGGTCACCTCCTGGCCAAGCTCGGCGTGACTGATCGCGTGCAGCTCGTCGTCCTGGCCTACGAGAGCGGTCTGGTGCAGCCGGGAGCGATCTGAAGCAGCGGCGGTGCCGGCACGCTAGCGGACGACCTTGACGACGTTGAAGCTGCCGTCCAGGACCACGTCGACGACGGACCCGTCCGGCCGGATGAGCTCGACCTCGTAGCCGCTGCCGCTGTCGGTGGGCTCGATCTCGTTCACGCGCGCGCCGGGCACGGCGGCCTTGGCGGCCGCGCCAGCCCGCTCGGCGGGCGTACCACGCAGCTGCACGCCGTCGTCCTTGCCCTTGTCGGGTGCGCTCTCGCCACCGGTCTGCTTCTTCGCCGTCTGGGCGGCGGTGGGGACGGCGGCGTTGGAGACGGCGGGCGCGGAGGTGCCGAGGTTCCTGGCGCCGACGATCAACACGAGTGCCCCGATCCCGGCGAGCAGGAGTTTTGCGCCTGGTCGCATGGTGCCACCTCCTGGGTATTCCCGGAGTAAGTGATCCGATAGTGCTGATCTATACGAACATATGTTCGAATAGAGGTCAAGCGCTCGTCCTGACGGAGCGGGAACGGATCAGCGACCCGATCAGCCTCAAGCAGACCCTCGGCTGCACGACCCCACGGCCGCGCCACCCTGAGCAGGCGGAGCGGTGGACCTGGCTGGTGCTGGCCGGCTACACCCAGCTGCGCCTGGCCCGCCAGGTCGCCGGCGACCAGCGGCTGCCGTGGGAGCGGTCCCGACCCCAGCCGCGGCTGTCACCCTACCGAGTGCGCCGCGGCTTTCCGCGGCTGTTGTGCGCTCTCGGCTCGCCGGCCGCCGCGCCGAAACCCTCGGGGTGCCCGCCAGGCCGGCCCACGGGCTGCTCCTCGGGATCCGCGACGCGCTACCCAGCACTCAAGAAGCCCACCACCAAGCCCGGGAAGAAGCCGCCCAGGACCGCCAAGGCCACCTGACCGGCCCAGCCCGCCTCCAGGCCCGCTGACCTCGGTCGACGGCCACCTCAGACACGTCCCGGGTGAAATTACAAGCTAAATCGGACGCTGGGAGCCGCGCCATGGCCCTTCAGTGTTGCCTTGAGCACGCGGATTAGCTTCCGCCCTGTCCTGGCGGCTCCCGCGGGCGACCGCGCTGGTGGCTGCCGACGGCAAGGAGGGGCGGGGTGCTTGAGGAGGCGCACGACAGCGAGGAGCTCATCGGGCGGGTCGCGGCGCTGGATATCGGCAAGGCCCAGCTGGTCTGCTGCGTACGGGTACCAAGCCCACCGACGCCGGCTCGGCCACTACCGCGATCGCTCCGATTGGCCGGACCAGGTTGCCGATGGCCTCCGACTCCGGCTGCTGCTGACCCACCAGCGGCCCGCTGCGGCCCGCAGGCCGGCGGGCGCGGGGTGGACATGCCCGGAAACGGCTGAGGGCGTTCTCGTTGGATAACGTGACAGCCCGCCAGCAGGCTCGGAGGGAAGGTGCGGTCCTGTGGCGCGGTCGCGGCGCACCGCGGTTGGCGGACCACCCCTCCCCCACCCAAGGGCGCCCACGGGGTGCGCCGGGGGCGCGGGGTTGGCCCCGCCGACCGCGCACCCCGCCGCGCACCCCCTTATAGGGGGGGTGCGCGGTGTGCGCGGTTCGACGGTGGGGGGGCGCGCACACCGCGCATGCGCGCCCTGCGCGGTTCCATGCGCGGTTCGCCGAGGTCTCGACCGAGAGCGCTGCCGGACCGGTCACGGCGTGCCCGCCCCCCCGCCACCGCCGGCTTGGTCCTGGCCGCTGTCGACCTCGGGGGTGGCAGGGGACCAATAGCGGGCCCGGCCGCTGCCTTCCTCGCTGCCGGCGGCCAGCCCGGCCGCCTCCAGCTCGCCCAGGGCGGTCTGGATGGTGCGGGGCTTGAGTGGGTGGCCGGCCTGGGCGAGGCGGTCCCCGAGCTGCTTGACCGTCTGCATGTCGCCCCCGGCGCGCAGGGCGGTAAGGACCCATTGGCGGGACTTGGACAGGGCGGCTGCCGCCGGGTCCAGGTCCTCGGGATCGTCGTCGGCAGCTAGAACCTCGACCTGGTACGAGAGCGGGGCGCCCAGGTCGGCCGGGTCGTCGGCGCGGACGCGGCGGCGGATGCGAAAGCGGGTGTCGGCGATCTCGCCCCCGATCAGCTCCACCCCGAGCAGGACCATGCTGGCCCCGTCGGGGTCGCTGCCGCGGTAGTGGACGGCGACCGAGCAGATCACCCGGGCCCAGGCGGCCGGGCCGGCCCCGCTGATGCGGTCAGCACCCCTCCCGTCGCCGGTCTTGTTCCAGTGGGTCACCACCAACAGGGCGCAGCCGGCGGCCTGGCAGACGCCCTGGATGGCCTGGAGGACGGCGCCCATGTCGTACAGGTTGGAGCCGCTGGCCCCGGCCGCGGCCAGAGACAGCGGATCCAGGACAACCAGGGCCGCCGGGTGAGCTTCGAGTTCGGCCTGAATGGCGGCTAGCTCGCTCCCGGCGCCGGGGGCGGCCAGCCGCGGGACGCGGAAGCAGAGCCGGAGGTGGTCGGCGAGCTGGTTGGGGTCGACGCCTTTGGCGGCGGCGATGGCCTCGATCCGCCGCACGGTGGCTCGCTCCCCCCTTCGCCGAGGAACACCAGGACCGGCCCGGGGGTTGGGCAGGTGAAGTGGTCGAGCCAGGGCTGCCCGGTGGCGACGGAGACGGCGAGGTCGAGGGCGGCCCAGGTCTTGCCGGCCTTCTCCTGGGCGGCCAGCACGCCGTAGGCGTCGGCCGGCCACAGCCCTTGGATGAGCCAGCGCGGTTCGCCGGCGGCGGCCACCCTGGCCGCAACCTCTGCGTAGGAGCTGACGGCCAACTCGGCCGCCGGTGCGGTGGGCGGCGGGCTCGGCCGGCGGTTGGGCGCAGGTCGACGACCTCCCCGCCGGAGGTCTCCTCGAGCGGGCCGGTGGGCAGGGGGATGCCGTCGCAGTCCAGGTGGTCGCCGCTCACGCCGCCCCCTCCCCCGGCCGACGGCGGGGCTTAGCCGCGCCACCGGCCAGCCCCGAGGCGATCGTGGCCCGGGCCTTGGCCTCGGGGTGGTCGGCCTCCAAGGCCGCAGTTAGCAGCGCCGTCCGTACCTGGTCGGCGTCCAGGAGGCCGGCGGCGACGAGCTGGCCGAGGTTGAAGGCGGCCCGGTTCAAGGTGGCGTTGCGGCGGCCGATCGGGGCGGTGGTCACCGCGGCCTGCTCCCGGGCCAGGGCCGCTCGCCCGTAGCCGCCGCGCCGCCCCGCGGGTTCGGGGGCTGGAGGGAGGGTGGCTCGCGGGGTCGCGGGCGGGGCCAGGAGCCGCCGCAGCCCGGCCGGGACCTCGGGCATGGTCGCCGTCAGGGGCCGAACCCAGCGGTATCGGTGGCCGCTTCGGTGCTGGGATGGTGGGGCAACGATCAGCCCACCTCGGCCGCGCCAGTCCATCCCGGGCAGCAGCCCGACCCGGTTACCGAGCCCAGTGGGGGCGTACAGCAGGTGCCAGCCGCTCCCGCCGGTCCGCGCTACCGGCCCCTCGTGCTCGGTCGGGACAATGGACAAGGCGGCGCGGAGCGCCTCAACCCCCTGCTCGCCGTCCAGGTCGAGCACGTCGAACCGGCGTCCGGTGGCCACGGCCAGGTTGGTCTGAGGCCAGCGTCGCCACCACTCCCCCACCACCATCGGGTCGACCGCGGCGAGTTGCTTCCAGCCGCGCAGCCGGGGGTGCTTGCCTGGGTCCGGGCAAGCCGGGTCGCGGCAGGTGCAGCCGCCCCCCGGTTAGGTTGTGTGCATGGGGACCACCGGGAAGCCGAGGACGGCGTACACCTGGGCCGCTTGCTGGCAGCCCAGCTCCCCCAGGGCGGCCAGCAGGTCGCCGGGCCCGGGCCGGGCCGGGTCGGAGGATCGGGTGATGAGGCGTCGGCTGCTGGTCCGCTCCCCCAGCAGCCCGGCCTGGCAGGTTTCGGGGTCCATCGGCGCATCTGCTCCTTGTCGCTTAACAGCGTGTTGCGGAAACGACTGGCGCTTTTGATTGGGTGTGATGCCTGGGACGGCCGCCCGCCGTAGGCTCTGGTTGGTCGCACCCGGACTGAGGAGGCGGCGTGGGCGAGGAGCAGTGGCAGGTGGCGGGCAGTGCCGCCCAGGTCTACGACCGTCAGCTGGTCCCGGCGATCTTTGGGCCATGGGCACCACGGGTCCTGGACCTGGCGGCCCCGGCTACGGGGGAGCGAGTGCTGGACGTGGCCTGCGGCACCGGGGTAGTGGCCCGGCTGGCCGCCGAGCGGGTCGGCGTGGACGGCCGCGTGGTCGGCTTGGACCTCAACCCGGGCATGCTGGTGGTGGCGCGCAGCCTCCCGGCCCCGGGGGCGCCGATCGGGTGGGTGCAGGCCACCGCCGGCCGCCTGCCGTTCCCGGACGGCAGCTTCGAGGTGGTCTGCTGCCAGCTCGGCTTGCAGTTCTTCCCGGATCGGGCGGCGGCGCTGGCCGAGATGGCCAGGGTGCTGGTGCCGGGTGGGCGGCTGGCGGCGATGGTGTGGCGGTCGATCGACCACAGCCCGGGGTTCGCGGTGTTGGCCGAGGCGCTGGACCGGCACGTGGGGCCGGCGGCGGGGGCGCTCATGCGGGCGCCGTTTGGGTTGGGCGAGGAGGGGACGCTGCGCGGCCTGGTTGCCGGGGCTGGGTTCGGGGAGGTGCGGCTGGACGAGCAGGCCGGGGTGGTGCGGTTCGGATCGGCCGGGGAGCTGGTGGTCGCCTACGGGGCCGGGTCGCCGCTGGCCGGTCCGATCGGGGCCGCCGGGCCAGCGGCTCGGGCGGGGTTGCTGGCCGAGGTCCAGGCCGCGCTGGACCGATGGCAGGGCGCGGCTGGGCTGGCGTTCCCGATCGAGGCGCTGTTGGCCAGTGGCCGCAGGTAGGCCGCCCCGAGGACGACTGGCCAGATGGCGGTGGGTCTGGTCGGCCTGCGGATCGTCGGTTGCGGCGCGGCATGACCCGGCCCACTGGCACGCAGGTACCAGCCCGTTGAAGAAGGCCAGGCGGCTGGTCGGCAGCGGGAGGAGGGGGAGGAGGCTGCCCCCGACCCGGATCGTTGGCAGCGGCGGGCCTGCTGCCACGCGGCAGCCGAGATGGCGTCGATGGCCTGGTCGTATCGGGTCGTTGCTTGGTCGAAGCAGGAAGGCAGGCTGCCGGCTGGTCGCATAGGATCGGCCATGGCCTACAACTTCCTTGCCAGTGATCGCGACCAGACGTTCCTGCTCCCACCGGACCTGCGCGACTGGTTGCCCGCCGACCACCTGGCCTGGTTCGTGCTCGACGTGGTCGACCAGCTCGACCTCACGCCGGTCTACCGGGCCTACCGCGACGATGGGCACGGCCACCCCGCCTACCATCGGCCTCGGCTCCCCCGCTTGCGGGCGCCGTCCGGGACCTGCTGGGCGGTCCAGTCGTCGAGGATCTGCTGGACGTAGCGCTCGGAGACCTGGATGCCCTGGCCGTTGAGGGTGCCGGTCAGCTCGCGGGCCGCGGCCCGGGGCCCAAGGGTGGTCAGGCGGCTGAGCTGGCCGGGGCCGAGGGCGGCCAGATAGGCCTCGACCTGGCGGCGCTTGGTCGCTTCGGCCAGCTCCCCGTTACCGCTGACCGCCGTCGGGTGTCCGTTTTGGTCGAGTTGCGAAGGTGCCCAGCTGGGCAGCTGCCCAGACGGGCCGGGGCCCTCGGGGTCGCGGACTAGTTCGCCGTGGAGCACGTCGGCGTGGCGAACGATCCGGTTGGGTTCCAGGGCCGGGGGAGCGAGGTGGATCGCCGCGGCCCCGGAGGCGGCGGCCAGCATCTTGAGCAGATACGCCAGACCCAAGGTGACCAGGATGGAGGCCACGGGGACGGCCAGGGCGATCGGGCGGACCCGCTCGGGCACATGGGTGGCGTTGAAGAAAATGGTCCCGCGGCCGCGACCAGCATGAGCAGGAAGGGGATGGCCCGCGGGTACTGGACGACCCGGCCCTGCTCGTGGACGCGGACCATCGAGGCCCCCAGGAGCAGGACCTCGAAGAACACCAGGGCCATGTCGACCCCGATGGGAAACAGCCAGGCGTGCCCTTGGCCCCAGGCCAGGGCGGGGTCGGCGGCGGCGTCGCGCAGGGCGAAGAACGACAGGGTGACGGCGGCGGCGGCGACACCCAGGCCGAGGACCAGGGCGGTGCCAAGCACGGTGCGCAGGTTGGAGGGCAGGGACGACCACATCAGACGAGGAACCTCCAGCTCGAAGGAGCGAACGGGGGAGATGAGCGGGGCACGGTGGCCATGGCCTCGCTCCGGGTGGTGGCCAGCTGGTCGGCGCGGCGCCACAGGTCGATCACCCAGCGGGCGGCGCCGGTCACGCCCCGGATGACCTTGGCGCCGGCCCGGGCCACCGTGGCCGCGGCCCGGATAACCGCGGGCTGGTCCCTGGGGGCTGCGGCCTGGGCCCGGGCCTGGCTGCTGGTCGCCTGGTCGGTCGGCCGCCGGTCGACGCCGATGCCGGGGGCGGTCAGAAGGGCCGTCAGCAGCGCGACCGTGGCGTACTCAGCCACCGCCCGGGCCAGCGGCCACGGCCGGTAGCGGCGGTGGAGGGTGAGCAGGGCGACCACGGCGGCGGCCAGGGCGACCGTGAGCAGGCCGCGATACGACAGCCCGGGGCTGGCGGGGTCGTGGTCGACCACGTAGGTGAGGACGGCGAGAAAGCCGGCCACGGTCAGGGTGGGCCACCACCAACGGCCGAGGGACCGGGCGACCCGGAGGGGGCGGGGGCCGGGGTCGACCAGGGGGACCCAGCCGGGGGCGTGCCAGGCGGGGGGTGGCGGGCCCCAGCCGATGCGAGGGTTCACGAGCTGCTCCTTCACGAAGGGTCGGGGTTGGTGGTGGGCGGCGCGTCCGTCCAAGACAGGTCCGGGTCGCGCCACCCACCGAAAGGGCTGGGTTCAGGCCGGCCGGCGTCGGCGGCCGAGGGGGAGGACGGGTTCGCAGTAGTGGTGACGGGCGGCGCGTTCGGCGCCGGCCTTGGGGCCGCGGTACAGGGCAAGGCGGCAGGCCATGCAGGAGACGGCCCAGGTGCTGTCGCCCATGTCGATCAGCAAGGTGGTGCGTCGGGCCACGATCAGCTCCCTTCAGACGTACGGATGCGGTGTGGGCTAGGGGCGGTAGGTGAGGGCCTGGACGAGGGCGTCGATCAGCTCGGGGTCGTAGCGGCGGTGGCCGCCGAGGGTGCGCCGGTGCTGAAGGCGACCTTGGTTGGCCCAGCGGGCGACGGTCTTGGCCGACACGTGCAGACGGGCGGCGGCCTGGGAGCCGGTCAGCCACTGGCGAGGAGAATCGGGCATGGGGGGACTCACCCCCTTTCAGCGCGGGGGATGCGGGCGAGGTGACGAGCGGGGGGCCAGCGGTGGCCGCCCATGCGAGCCGGCTGGCCCTGTGCCAGGGCGAGGTCGGTGGCCAGGCTGGTCGTGCCGGGCAGCCGGGCGGCGCTGCGGTGCCACAGGCCGGACAGCGGCGGCGGGGGGCGGCCCGCAGGGCCCGGTCGGGGTCGGAGTGGCGGGCCAGCTCGGACCCACAGACCGCGCAGCAGGCCACTACCTGCGGTTTGGTCCAGCCCAGGCCCTGGTCCTGGTGCAGGACGATCCGCCCGCTCATCACGGCCGTCCACCTCCTCGGGTGGCGTAGCGGCGGGCGAGCTGCTTGACCCTGGCCACGTAGGACTGGGAGTGGTTGTAGGCGAAGATCGCCCGGTCGAGGTGGTGGCGGGCGCCGTGGTCGACCAGATAGCGGGCGGCGGCCGGGATCGCCTGGGCGGGTTCGTGGGGGCGGCCGTGGCCGTAGCGGGCCCAGGCGTTGCCGGCCTTGCTCCCAGGTACACAGCCGAGCTGCATGGGCCCACAGGCCCCGGCCCAGTTGCTGCCCGACCGCACCCCAGGGAGCCGGGTCCGGCCGTGGTCGGACTCGACCTTGCCGATGGCCGCCAGCACCGACCAGGGAACCCGGTA
>Ga0114129_10018052_pt1 | contig 10049 bp, 7 predicted proteins | sample RhiMetdeltSRZDD1_FD_80071 | JGI IMG/M metagenome (GOLD analysis project Ga0114129, IMG submission 80071) | Populus rhizosphere microbial communities from Tennessee, USA - Rhizosphere MetaG P. deltoides SRZDD1 (version 2) (version 2) | ecosystem: Host-associated > Plants > Roots > Rhizosphere >...
CGCTCGATCCGCTGCCAGAGCCAGCTGCCGCCGCGGCTCGCGCGCCAGAGCGGTCCCCGCTTCGACTGGCGTGGGGGACCCTCCAGCGCGCGCTGCGAGAGAAACCCGTAGCTGAAGCCGTAGAGGGCCGGCGCGAGCACGCCCAGTCCCAGGGTCGACATCAGGGCAGTGCGGGACAACGCGGCAGTCGCGGCAGTCGCCGCGCCGCTCAACTGCTGATAGACCGCGAAGAACCAGATCGGAGGGACCCAGGAGAACGTGGAGATACCGCCGGCCGCCGCTCCGCTCTTCCGCAGCGCGCGCCCCAGCTCGGGGAGAAAGAACAGGAGCTGCACCAGGCCGATGGCGAACAGGACCTGAAAGGTCATCGACGCAGCCTGGGCAGCGCGGCGGCCGAACACGACGAGGAGCAGGCACTGGGCGGCGATGAGCGCGCAGAACACGAGCGCGCACGCGAGCATCACAGTGACGAAGTGCGCGCCGATGCCGTGAATGCGGCCCACCGGCGCGCCGAAGCCGGTCGCGGTGAGCCCGAAGATGATCGACTGCAGGGCGCAGAGCGGCGTCGCGAAGAGCACGTACACGCGCGCCAGCGCGGCCAGCCGGGCGACCACGAACCGGTAGGTGGGGACCGGCAGCGCCCCGAGGATGCGCACGTCGCGCCGATCCGGGAAGACGCCGTCCCAGATCACCAGCCCGACCACGCCGATGACGATCATCGACAGCGTGATCAGGGACAACCGGTCCGCGTCCAGCTCGGGGCCGAGCGGGATGAAGAACTGCGCGTACTGGTATTTCTTCGGCAGCATGAACGCGTACGCCGTGGTCGGCGTGGCCGCGAGCAGCATGCCCCAGATGACCAGCTGCACCTGCGGCAGCCCGTCGGGCATCAGGTCGCTTTCGAACAGTCGCGTGAAGAAGGCGCGCGCCAGCAGCCGGGTCTGGTGCACGTCAGGCCCTCATGACCGTCACGATATCGGCGGCGAGGCTGTCGAGGTCGGTGGCGATCACCAGGTTCTTGAAGACTTCCTCGAGCGACGAGAGCTTCATCAGCTCGCGCAGCCGTGACACCGAATCGTGCGCGACGACGTGGCCGTCGTGGAGGATCAGCACGTCGGTCGCGACCTGCTCGACGATCTCGAGCACGTGTGAGGAGTAAACGACCATCCGCCCTTCGGCGGCGAGCCGCTGGACCAGCCGGCGGAGCACCAGCGAGGTCGTGATGTCCAGGCCCGAGTTGGGCTCGTCGAGGATGATGATCTCCGGGTCGTGCAGCAGCGCCGCCGCGATCAGGATCTTCTGACGCATCCCCTTCGAGAACGCCGACATCGGCGCATACACGTCGTCCTGGAGGCCGAACAGGGCGAGCATGCCGTCGATCTTCTGCTGCAGCCGGCGCGGCGGAATCCCGCGCAGGCCGCCGACGAGCGCGAGGTACTCGGGGCCGGTGAGATACGTGTAGAGCACCGCCTCTTCCGGGACGTAGCCGATGCGGGCCTTATAGGAGAGGAGATCGTCGCGAACCGGCTGCCCGTCGAGCAGGACCGTGCCCCCCGACGGTTCGAGCAGACCCGTCAGGATCGAGACCGTCGTGGACTTCCCCGACCCGTTCGGGCCGAGCAGGCCGAGAATGCCCCCGCGAGCCAGCGTGAAGCTCAGGTCCCGCACCGCCGGCAGCGCCGAGTAGTACTTCGTCAGCGACCGCGCTTCGAGCATGGGGCATTGGACACTGATTCGTGGTCGAAGTTCCGCGCATCCGCGGGTCCGCGATCCGCCGTCCGCTAGTCCGGGGTCCGTATCCGGGTGATGCGGGGCTCCGGGCGGATCCGGACGGCTGGGTCAGCCGAGTTCGCAACTGAAGGCAAGAGAGCGCGGATCAGCCAGACCCAAGGCGGACTAGCGGACCCTGCGGACTAGCGGACGAGCGGACCTGCGGACTAGCGGACCCGCGGCCGAATTACAATCCGCAGATGTATTCGTCAGTTCTGCTGGTGCACTCGTGGCTTCGCTGGGCCGTCCTCCTGCTGTGCCTGGCGGCGCTCGTGCGGGCGGTTGACGGGATGCGGAGCCGGCGGGGATGGGACGCGGGCGACGAACGCGTGTCCCGGCTGTTCGTCATCTCGGTCGATCTCCAGATGCTGCTCGGGCTGGTGTTGTATTTCCTGTTGAGCCCTCTGAGCCGGGCGGCGCTCGGGGATTTCCGCGGCGCGATGCGCGACCCGATCCTGCGGTACTGGGGGGTCGAGCACGCCTTCGGCATGATCGTCGCCATCGCGCTGATCCATGCGGGGCGTGCCCGCGCGCGCCGCACCACCGACGCCGCGCTCAAGCACCGGCGGACCGCGGTGTTCTTCATGCTGGCGCTGATTGCCATGCTGGCGTCGATTCCGTGGCCCGGCATGCCCAACGCCCGGCCGCTTTTCAGGTGGTGATGTGATGGCCTTTTCACGTCCGGTCCTCGGACTCGCGGTGGCCGCGGCCCTGTCGGCGATGGCGGCGGCGCCTCGCGCCCAGAGCGGCGGCCGCGCCATGACGATCGACGACCTGCTCGTCGCGGTCCGGCTCGCCGATCCGCAGCTCTCGCCCGACAGCCGCACCGTCGTCTACACGCGCACCAAGACCGAGATGCCGTCCGGCCGGCGGAACGCCGATCTCTGGAGCGTGCCCGTGGACGGCGGCACCGCAAAAGAACTGATTGGCGGCGACAAGTCGGAGAACACGCCGCGATGGAGCCCGGACGGCCGCCGGCTCGCGTTCATCTCGACGCGGGACGGCGCGGCCCAGGTGTTCGTCGCGGACGCGGACGGCGGTGACCCCGGAAAGGTGACCGACCTGGCGATGGGTGTCCAGCCGCCGTTGATCTTCTCGCCCGACGGAAAAAAAGTGGCGTTCGTCTCGGACGTCTACCCGGAGTGTTCGGACGAGGACTGCAACAAGCGCCGCAAGGACGAGATCGAGAAGAACCCGGTGAAGATGCGCCGGCTCACGCGGCTGCTGTCGCGCCACTGGGACGAATGGCGCGAGAACATCCGGCATCATGTGATGGTCGCCGACCTCGACTCCAGGAAGGTTGTCGACGTCACACCGGGTGACTTCGACTCGCCGCCCGGGCAGGCCGAAGATGCCGCGATCGCGTTCTCGCCCGATGGCCGCGACATCGCGTTCGTCTCGAACCGCGAGGGCAACGATCGCGAAGCCTGGACGACGAACAACGACGTCTGGATCGTCGCCGCGACGGGCGGAACCGCGAAGAAGCTGACGCCGGGCAGCGGCGCGGACGTGCAGCCGATGTTTTCGGCGGACGGGCGCACCGTCTACGTCCGATCGCAGCGGCGCGGCGGCTTCGAATCCGATCGCTGGTACCTCGACGCCTACGATCGGACGAGTGGACAGAAGCGGACGCTTTTCGACGCGCCGGACCTGTCGGTAGGGGACTTCGCGGTGTCGAAGGACGGCTCGTCGATCTGGTTCACGGCGGCCGATCAGGGCCGTGAGCATCTCTATGTGGTCCCGGCCGCGGGTGGAGCGCCGAAGCGCATCGCCGAGGGCGGATCCATCACCGCGCCGCGTCCGGGCAGCGGCGTCGTCGTCTATTCGAAGTCGTCGCTGTCGTGCCCGCCCGAGATCTATCGGGTGCCGGCGGCCGGCGGCGCCGAGAAGGCGCTCACGACGGAATCCGCCAAGCTGCAGCGTGAGGTCGCCTTTACGGCGCCGGAGTCGCGAACCGTCAAGGGCGCGGCCGGCGCGACGGTGCAGTACTGGCTGATCAAGCCGCCGAACTTCGAGGCGTCACGCAAGTATCCTGTCGTGTTCCTGATTCACGGCGGGCCGCAGGGAGCCTGGGAGGATGCCTGGTCGACGAGATGGAATCCGTCGCTCTGGGCCGCGCAGGGCTGGGTCGTCGCCGCGCCGAACCCGCGCGGCTCGACCGGCTTCGGCCAGACGTTCGTCGACGAGATCTCGAACGACTGGGGCGGCAAGGTCATGGGCGACATCGACGCGGTCGTGAACGAGGTCGCGAAGCTGCCGTTCACGGACTCGACCCGCCTGGGCATCGCCGGGGCGAGCTACGGCGGGTACGCGGTCAACTGGATTCTCGGCCACACGACCCGCTTCAAGGCGGCCGTCACCCACGACGGCGTGTTCAACCTGGAGTCGATGTCGCTCTCGACCGAGGAGCTGTGGTTCACGGAGTGGGAGTTCGGCGGTCCGCCCTGGAGCTCGAAGGCCCGCGAGCAGTTCCTGCAGTGGTCGCCGCACCTCTACGCCAACAACATCAAGACGCCGACGCTCATCATCACCAACGAGCTCGACTTCCGCGTCCCGGTCGATCAGGGCCTGCAGATGTTCACGGTCCTCCGCCGCAACGGCGTGCCGGCCGAGGCGCTGGTGTTCCCGGACGAAGGGCACTGGGTGCTGGGCGCTCTCAACAGCCGCGCGTGGCACGAAGCCGTGTTCGGGTGGTTGAAGAGGTATCTGAAGTAACGGGTCAAGGCAGAAGGCAGAAGGCAGAAGGCAGAAGGCAGAAGGCAGAAGGCAACCTTCTGCCTTCTGCCTTACGTTGCCGCCAGCGCGAGCTGCGGCCTACTTGCGCGTCAGCCGCACACCGCCGTTCGACGTCCGCACGCGAATCGGCGCGCCGCCCGATCCGAGCTGCGCGGTGACGTCGCGGTTGCGGCGGCTCTGGTTGATGCCGTCGATGTTGATACCGCCGTTGTTCGTGCTCGCTTCGAGGCGGGCGGAATAATTCTCGGGAACCGACAGTTTCACGCCGCCATTGGTTGTCTCGACGTCCAGTCCCTCTCCGCTCCAGAAGGTGCCGTCGAGATCGATGTCCACGCCGCCGTTCGTCGTCTGACCCTTCACGTCGCCGTTGACGGAGCTCAGCTTGACGCCCCCGTTCGTGGTCCTGAATTCGACTTTCGAGTCGATGTCGTGGATGGTGATGCCGCCGTTGGTGGTGCGCAGCGAGAGGTTCAGCGCGCGCGGCACGCTCAGGCGGTAGCTCACGGACCACCCTTCGTAGTTCTGCGTCCGCGGGCCGGTCGCCTCGACCTGTTCGAGCGTCGGATCGAGCCGGATCGCCGCCAGAATCTCTCTCGCGCGTGCGTCGCTGTCCGCGGTGGCCACCAGCTTCGCCAGGATCCGCACGTCGCCACGCACCTCCCCTTCGACGCTGATGCCGCCGTTCGTCCCCGAGACAGCCAGCGTGCCGGCGGTCGCCGCCACTTTGAACTCGCGCACCACGCACGCCACGGCGCGGTCGTTGTCCCGGTTTTCGTTGCGGCACCAATCATCGCCGGCCTGCTGTGCTGCCACGGGCGCCGCCAGCAGAGCCGCGAGCGCCAGCGCGCCCAGCCGCCCCTGTGTCATGACGAATCTGTCCATTTCACCTCACCTCGGGGGCTTGGACGAGATTGGCTTCGCAGACGTTGACTACGTGCTGCGTGCGACGTGCGACGGTGCGACGTGCCCGTGCTCTCGGGGCTGTCGCCTTAACTGTGCGCGCTCCGGCCCAGCACGAGCACGTCGCACCGTCGCACCGCCGCACGTCGCACGTGTCGAAACCTCGGAACCCAACCCGGCTGTCCCCGTCTAAGTCCCTATGCTCCTTCAAGATGTGCGCTACGCCTGGCGCTCGCTCACCAAGAATCCCGGCTTTACGGCGGTCGCCGTGGCCTGTCTGGCCCTCGGCATCGGCATCAACACCACGATCTTCAGCGTCGTGGACGGCGTCATGCTCCAGCCGTACCCCTATCAGGATGCCGACCGCATCGCCGTGCTCACCGGGCGCAACCAGCGACTTCATATAAATCGTGCGGGGATGTCGTATCCCGATTACAAGGATCTGCGCGATCAGAACAGTACGGTGTCGTCGCTCGCGGCCTTCGGCCGGCGCAGCCTGACCATTTCCGACGGCGCCTCGGAGCCGACGCGGTACGACGGATCGACGGTCACCTGGAATCTGTTCGAGCTCATCGGGCAGCCGCCGGCCATCGGCCGCAACTTCGGCCCCGACGACGATCGGCCCGGCGCCGAGCCGGTGGTCATGCTCAGCCACGAGGTCTGGCAGACCCGCTACAGCGCGGATCCCACCGTCGTCGGGCGGGCGATCAGCGTGAACGGCCGGCCGCACACCATCATCGGCGTGATGCCGCCGCGGTTCGCCTTCCCGGAAACGCAGCGGCTGTGGGTGCCGCTCGCCGAGTACGGCGAGAAGACCACGCGTGAAGAGCGCGGGCTGCAGATCTTCGCGCGGATGAAGCCGGGCGTGACGCTCGAACAGGTTTCAACGGATATGAACGGCATCACGGAACGTCTGGCCGCCGCGTATCCGGCCAATCGCGACTGGAGCGCCTTCGTCCGCCCGATCAGCTCCTGGATGCTGCCGGACCAGCCGAAGCTGATCATCCTCATGATGATGGGCGCGACGACGCTGGTGCTGCTCATCGCCTGCTCGAACGTGGCGAACCTGCTGCTCGCGCGCGCGTCGGTGCGGCACCGTGAGATCTCGATCCGATCCGCGCTCGGCGCCGGCCGTTTCCGGATCGTCCGGCAGCTGCTCACCGAGGCGATCATGATCGGGCTCTTCAGCGCGCCGCTCGGCTTCCTGGTCGCGTGGGGCGGCCTGCAGTTGCTGAACGCGTCGATCCCCCCCGACAGCATCCCCTACTTCATCCACTGGAGCCTCGACGCACGATCGCTGGCCTACACGGTCGCCATCTCCATCGGCACCGGCATCTTCTTCGGGGTCGTGCCCGCGCTGCAGGCGACCGGCACGAGCCTGCAGGAGAGCCTCCGCGAAGGCGGCCGCGGCGCGACCGGCGAGCGCCGCGCCTGGGTCCGCAACACGCTGGTCGTCGCGCAGGTGAGCCTCGCGCTCATCCTCCTGATCGGGTCGTCGCTGTTCATCCGCAGCTTCCTCAACCTTCAGGGGGCCGCGGTCGGCTTCGATACGGCGCCGCTGATGACGATGCGCTTCTACCTGCCGGGCCAGGCCTATGAGACCAACGACGCGAAGGCGAGGCGGGTCGAAGACATCGTGCGGCGCACCGAAGCGCTGCCCGGCGTGCAGGGCGCCTTCGCGTCGAACTTCGTGCCCTTCAGCGGCGGCGGCGGTGGCGGCGACGTCATCGTCGAAGGCAAGCCGGTCGAAAAGGGGCAGGAGCCCGGCATTGCGTTCATTGCGGCGACGCCGCACATCCGCCAGACGCTCGGAGTCGCGCTGCTGCGCGGCCGGGATGTGACCGACAGCGAAGGCGCCACGAAGAGCCCGGTCGCGCTCATCAACCAGACGATGGCGAAGCGTGTCTGGGGCGACGACGATCCGCTCGGCCGGCGCTTCCGCCTCGAGGGCGAGGGCTCCGCGAGAGACTGGTTCACCGTCGTCGGTATCGTCGGGGACTTCAGGCACTTTCAGGGCGACAGCGACGACGCGATCGCGCCGGCGGCGTACGTGCCCTACCCGTTCGAACCGACTCTGAACACAGGCATCAGCGTCCGCGTGGCCGCAGGCGATCCCGCCGCGGTCAGCGCCGCCGTCCGCGAGCAGATCCGCCTCTCGGACGCGACGCTGCCGGTGTTCCAGGTCTCGACGATGGAGGACCTGCGCCAGCGGAGCTTCTGGCAGTTCCGTCTGTTCGGCGTGATGTTCTTCCTGTTCGGCGCGATCGCGCTGGTGCTCGCATCGGTGGGCGTCTACGGCGTGCTGTCGTACTCGGTGTCGCAGCGCACCCAGGAGATTGGCGTGCGCGTGGCGCTCGGCGCGGAGCGCGCCGACGTGCTGCGCCTGATCGTCGGCCAGGGCCTCAAGCTCGCGTCCGTCGGCATCGTGATCGGCATCGCCGGCGCCTTCGGGGTCACGCCCGCGGCCCGAAGCGTGCTCTACAAGGTGGCGCCCACCGATCCTCTCAGCTTCACCATTGTCGCCGTGTTCCTGCTGATGGTGGCCGTGACCGCCAGCTATATTCCGGCGCGCCGCGCAATGGCGGTCGATCCGCTGATCGCGATGCGAAACGAATAGGCCCTTCGACTCGGCGCTCCGCGCCTCGCTCAGGGCAGGTCCATTCGGACGGAAACGGCTATTCTCTGAGCGTGCAGCTGGACCTTCCCTTCCTCCGCGCCTCCGAGCCGCCGGAGCCGGGCGTCGACTTCGTGCGCGTCCGGCGCGCGCGCCGGTACATCCTCCGGGTGCGGCCGGACGGCTCGCTGCGCGTCACGATCCCCCGCGGCGGATCCCGGCGTGAGGCGGAGGCGTTCGTCGACCGCCAGCGGGCCTGGGTCGCGGCGGAGCGCCGGCGCGTGGCCGAGCGACACGCGCCGATCGAATGGTGTGAAGGGGATGCGATCCCGCTTCACGGCGAGTCGATCCCGCTTCGTCTCCAGGACGCCGGCCGCGGTCGTGTGCTGATCGTCGGCGGACAGCGGGTACGAGTCCCGCCGGGGACCGTGAACCTGCGTCCCGCCGCCGAGCTCGCCCTGCGGCGGATCGCGATCTGCGAGCTGATCCCCCGGCTCGAAGCGCTCGCCGCCGCACACGGCCTGACGGTCGCCAGGATCACCATCCGCAACCAGCGCTCGCGGTGGGGCTCCTGTTCGCGTCAGGGGGTCATTGCCCTGAACTTCCGGCTGGTGCAGATGCCGCCGGCGGTGTGCGACTACGTGCTGCTGCACGAGCTGATGCACCTTCGCCAGCAGAATCACTCGCGGCGCTACTGGCGGCTCGTAGCGGAGGTGTGCCCCGGATTCCGCGAAGCGGAGCGGTGGCTGCGCGTGGAAGGGAAGGCCCTGTTCTGATGCTGCTGCGCGGCGAGCGCTGCGTGGTGAGGCGCTGGCGCGCGCGCGACGCCGCGTCGGTGGTCCGCTACGCGAACAACTTCAAGGTCTCGCGCTACCTGCGCGATCGGTTTCCCTATCCCTACACCCCGGAGCACGCGCGTGCCTTCCTCGCGAGCGCGGTCGACGAGGAGGGGGATGAGACCAGGTTCGCGATCGAGGTCGACGGCGAGGCCGTGGGCGGGATCGGCGTGATCCCGGGGACCGACATCGAGCGCTTCTCCGCGGAGATCGGCTACTGGCTCGGCGAGCCGTTCTGGGGCCGGGGCATCGTGTCGGAGGCGCTGGTCCTGGTGACCGAGCGCGCGTTCGATCGCCTCAACATGCTGCGGCTGTTCGCGCTCACCTTCCTGACGAACGGCGCCTCGGTGCGCGTGCTGGAGAAGGCCGGGTACGAGCGCGAGGGCTGCCTCCGATCCGGCGCCGTGAAGCACGGCGAGGTCCACGACCAGCTCGTCTACGGCCGAATCAACCCGCGGTGGCGGGGGGCTCAGTGAGAGTCCTTATTTCGACCGAGGGAAATCCGGCAGCAAGATCACCCGCTCCGCCTGCCAGAGATGACGGCGGTTGTGGGCGTTGATGATCTGGAAAGCCGTCGAGACCTTGACCCTCACCAGGCTCAGGAAGGGATTCGGGAAGATCGCGCGGTTCGCATCGATCGCCGCCGACTCGCGGGCCATCGCCTTCAGGTCGGCGTGAGTGGCGTGATAGCGGCGGAGGATCTCTTCCCGCGTCAGCGAGGAGCCGGGCACGGCCTTCGCGGGGGCGCGGCCGCGGAACTTCACCGGCGGTTCGAGGCTGTTGATGAACCGCCGGCCGAAGAATCCCGGCGCGAACGCGTCGCGTCGCACCGAGCCGGCCCGCCGCGCCCGATCGATGGCCTCGCGCATCAACTCCCCGTACAGGCCGTCGGTGGTCCCCAGGTGCTCGAGGCACTGCGCCACGCTCCAGCGCCTGCCTCCGTCGGGTTGCCAGTGAAACTGGGCGTCGCTCAGGTTGGCGCCGATCGCGTCGGCGCGCCGATCGGCCTCGTCCAGCTGGTCGATCACGGTCTGGACGTCGCGTGGGAGCGTTCCAACGATTGTCATGCGCTCGATTATCAGGCCGCCGCGCCCCGTTTCCCAACCCTGCCGTATCATCTTGGGATGTCCGTCGAGTACCTGATCAAGCAGTACGGCCTCCAGCAGGGTGCGTTGGAGATCCAGTACATCGAG
>Ga0114129_10018053_pt1 | contig 10049 bp, 7 predicted proteins | sample RhiMetdeltSRZDD1_FD_80071 | JGI IMG/M metagenome (GOLD analysis project Ga0114129, IMG submission 80071) | Populus rhizosphere microbial communities from Tennessee, USA - Rhizosphere MetaG P. deltoides SRZDD1 (version 2) (version 2) | ecosystem: Host-associated > Plants > Roots > Rhizosphere >...
GCTCGACGAAGCTCGGCTCGTCGAGTGTGCGGAGGAACATCACCGGCTCGTCCTCGAGGGGAATCGCACACGCCTGGTAGCGCGTGGCCGAGCGATCGAAGCCGGTGAGGTACGCGAGATGCTCGGCCTCGTCGACGAGCACGACCTCGGCGTTCCGCTCGCGCATCTTCGCGCGCACGACGGCGAGCCGCCGCGCGTATTCGTCATGCGAGAACACGACCGACGACGTCATGGTCCAGTCTCCTTAGAATCTCGCGACAGTTCGGCGATCGGGATGTGGCACGCGATCCAGTGCGTCGCGCTGGCGCGCTCCCAGGGCGGCTCGACTTCCTCGCACACGCGGCCGATCTTCTGCGGACAGCGCGTGTGGAACCGACATCCCGACGGCGGATGCTGCGCGCTCGGCACGGTGCCTTCGAGACGAATCGGTCGCCCCCGCGCCGCGGGATCTGGCCGCGGCACGGCGGACAGCAGCGCGCGCGTATATGGATGCGACGGCGCGCGGAACACCTCGGCGGCCGTGCCGATCTCCACGAGCCGCCCGAGGTACATCACGCCGATCCGCGCAGCGACGTGGCGCACGAGACTGAGATCGTGCGTGATCATCAGATACGAGGCGCCGAGCGCACGCCGCAGCTCCGTGAGAAGCCGGATGATCGAGGCCTGCGTCGAGACGTCGAGCGCCGACACCGGCTCGTCGAGCACGACGAACTTTGGTCCCATCGCGAGCGCGCGTGCGATGGCCACGCGCTGCTTCTCGCCGCCGGACAGCTCCACGGGCCGCCGCGCGCTGGTGTCAGGATCCAGCCGCACCGCCTCCAGCAGCTCACGCACGCGGCGCCGGCGCTCCTCGCCGCGGAGACCGCGAAGCACGAGCGGGCGGGCCAAGCTCGGCCCGATCCGCTTCATCGGGTTCAACGACGAATCCGGATGCTGGAAAACGATTTGCGCATCGGTCGGATTTGGGGCGGCAAAGCGCACGTGGCCGGCGGTCGGACGCAGCAACCGCACCGCCAGCCGACCGAGCGTCGTCTTGCCGCACCCGCTTTCGCCGACGAGCGCCACGACCTCCTCCGCGCGCACGTCGAACGAGACGTCGTCGACGGCGCGCACCGGCGGGGCCCCCATGCCTAACAGACGGGCCACCACCCCCGCTCCCCCGAAGCGCTTGCTGACGTGCTCGAATTCGAGCAGCGGCACGTCGCGGCCAGCCGGCGCCGGTGCGATCGCCGCCTGCGTTGATCGACGTGGCGTCGCGATAACGGTCTGCCAGCGCACACAGCGCACATGGCGTCCCGGCGCCACGCTCTCCAGGGGCGGCGTGGCCGCCGTGCACGCGGGCTCGGCGAACCGGCAGCGCGGCGCGAACACACAGCCGGGGGGAAGCGCGGTGAGTTTCGGAATGCGGCCCTCGATCGGGGTGAGGCCGTGCATGCCATCCAGGTGTGGCAAGGCGTCGAGCAGTCCGCGCGTGTAGGGATGGATGGGCTGGGCAAAGAGGTCCCCCGTCGGCGCGACCTCGACCAGCTCACCCGCGTACAGCACACCCACGCGGTCGGCGACCTGAGCGATGACGGCCAGGTCATGGCTGATATAGAGGACGGCGGCGCCGACGCGGCGCTTGAGATCGGCGACCAGCTCGAGGATGCGAGCCTGCGTCGTGACGTCGAGACCGGTCGTCGGCTCGTCGAGAATCAGAAGGCTCGGTCGCCCGGCGAGTGCCATCGCGATCACGACACGTTGCTGCATCCCTCCGCTGAGCTCGTGAGGATAGCGGCGCGCGACGGACACGGGATCGGCGATGTTGACCAGCTCGAGCAGCTCGTGCGCCCGGCGCAGGGCAACACCGCTCCGCGGCCGCTCGTGGATCTCGACAACCTCCGCGATCTGCGCGCCGACTCGCATCGTCGGATCGAGCGCCGAGCGTGGCTCCTGGTACACCATCGCGATCCGCCGGCCGCGGAAACGACGCAGCTCGTCTTCGCTCGCGCTCAAAAGATCGCGGCCCTCGAACCTGATGGCGCCGCTCGTGATCCGCGCCACCGGCGCGAGGGCTTGGAGGATCGTGTAGCCGAGCGTGGTTTTGCCGGACCCGGACTCCCCCGCGAGCCCGAACGTTTCGCCCGGCATGACCTCGAAACTGACATCGCGCAGCACGCGCAGCGGCCCCTCGAGTGTCTGGAACTGCACCGACAGCGCACGGATATCGAGCAACGGCGATGGGATCACGTCGCGCCCAGGCGGTCGCGCAGGCCGTCGCCGAACAGGTTGAAGGCCACGATCGTGACGGCGAGCGCCGTCCCGGGCACCAGCAGCGGCCACGGCGAGAGAAACACGTACTGGCGCGCTTCGCGGATCATGAGCCCCCAGTCGGCGGTCGGCGGCTGCACTCCGAGGCCGAGGAACGAGAGGCTCGCCCCGGCCATGATGGCAAAGCCGACCCGGAGTGTCGCCTCGACGATCACGGGCGCGAGCACGTTGGGAAAGATCTCACCGAACATGACATAGAGGTGTCGTTCACCGCGCACCCGCGCCGCGAGCACGAACTCAGCCTCGCGCAGCGCGAGGCTCGCGCTACGCACGATGCGGGCCACACCCGGTGCGTTTGCGACGCCGATGGCGAGCAGCGCGTGGCCCGTGCTCGCCCCGAGCGCCGTGATGATGAGGAGCGCCAGCAGGAGGGAGGGGAACGCGAGCATCGCGTCCACCACGCGCATGACGAGATCATCGACGCGCCCGCCGACGTAGCCGGCGGCGAGCCCGATCGGCACGCCGAGTGCCAGGCCAAGGGCGACCGCCCCAAGGCCGAGCCCGAGTGCCGGACGCGCGCCCGCGAGCGTCCGACTCAATAGATCTCGCCCGTACTGGTCGGTCCCGAGCACGAACCGGGCGCCAGGAGGCTTCAGCCGATCCAGCATGTGCTGCTCCGTCGTGGGATACGGTACGATCCACGGCGCGGCAATGCTCATCGTGATCACGGCGATCAGAATCGTGCCGCCGACTGCAAGCGTCGGTGACCGCCACATCATGAGTAGCGGATCCGCGGGTCGAGCCACGCGTAGGCGAGGTCTGCGGCGAAGTTCGCGAGCACGTACACCGAAGCCACCACGAGCGCGCACATCTGGAGCAGCGGCACGTCGCGGTTCTGTACCGCGTAAATGATCAGCCGGCCCATCCCGGGATACGCGAAGACCTCCTCGACGACGACGATGCCGCCCATGAGATAGCCGAGATCGAGTGCCAGGACCGTGATCGTCGGCAGCAGCGCGTTGCGGAGCGCGTGGCGCAGGACGATTCGCCGGGTGGAGGCGCCTTTGAGTCTGGCGGCGCGGATGTACGGCGCGGCCAGCACGTCGGCCACCCCCGAACGCGTCTGCCGGACGATGTGCGCGAGCAGCACGATGGTCAGCGTCATGGCCGGCAGTACCAGATGGCGAGCCCACGCCCCGACGCCGCTCGTCAGCTCCGCGTATCCACTCGTCGGAAACCAGCCGACGGAGGGACTCGCCAACACGAGCAGCAGCGCAAGCCCGGTGACGAACTCGGGAATCGACACACCGACGTACGTGGCGGTGACGATGGCGAGATCGACCGGCCGGCCCCGGCGCAGTGCCGCCAGCGTACCGAGCGGAATACCGACGATGACCACGACGGTGAGAGCCGCCAGGGCGAGGAACGCGGAGTTGCGCAGTCGAGCGGCGACGATCGCGGCCACGGGTTGCTTCATCGCGAGCGACACGCCCCAGTCGCCGGTGACGACGCTGCCGATCCAGCTCGCGTACTGCGCGAGCAGCGGCCGGTCGAGGCCCATCTCGCGCTCCAGGGTGCGCACCGCCTCCGGCGTGGCGTACTCGCCGAGAATCAGCGTCGCAGCATTGCCCGGTAAGACATGAACGGCGGCGAAGACGATCACCGAAACCAGGAGCAGGATCAGCGCGATCGACGCGAGACGTCTCAGCGCGTAGCGGGTCACCTCACGCTTTCTTCTTCGGCGCGTCGGCCGCGAGCCACACGTCGTCCAGCACCATGTCGGAGCTCGAGGGGCTGAGGCGGTAGTCACGGACGTACGCCCATTTACCGTTCAGCTCGTTGGTGAAGAAGGGCAGCATGTAGGGCCCCTCGTCACGCGAGATCTTGAGAAACTCCGCGTAGTGCCGTCGCAGACGCTCGGGCTCGACGATTTCCCGGGCTTGCTCGAGCAGGCGGATCGCATTGGGGTGCGCGGGCGCCCACCGCCCTTCGTCGAGCCCCTCCTTCGGGTGGTAGAGCTTCATGAGGATCGCGTCGGCCGTCGGACGCGTGGCGTAATACACGACGTACATCGCGCCTTTGTTCCACACCTGCGCCAGGTAGCGATCGTACGCCATCACCTCGACATCGAAGTTGAAGCCCACCGGCTGAGCCATCTCTTTCAGGACGACCGCGATGCGCTCACGGATCGGCGGCGAATTCGCGGCGTAGAGCTTCACGGACACGCCGTTCGCCAGACCGGCGTCCTTCATGAGCTGCCGCGCGCGATCGATGTTGGCCGCGCGCGGCGGTAGCGGCGAATACGCGGCATAGGCGCTCGAGACGGGATGGTCCACGCCGAGCTCGCCCTGTCCGCTGTTGATGGCGGCCAGCATCAGCTTGCGGTCCACGCAGAGCTTCAGCGCTTCGCGCACCCGGCTGTCGTTGAAGGGGGGCTTGTCCGACGGCAGCGTGACCGCCGCGAACGTGCCGCCGGCGACCGCCAAGCCTTCCGCGCCCGGCTGCTTCCCTACCTCCGAGAAGAGATCGGGCGTCACCCCGGAGATCAGATCGATCTCCTTGCTCTTGAACGCCGTGAGCTCGGTGGCGGGATCCGGGAAGACCCGCAACGTCACCCCGTCGAGATACGGCTCGGCCTTGCGAAAATAATCGGCGAAGCGCTCGACCGTCACATGGTCGCCCGGGACGAACTCCTTCAACTTGAAAGGTCCCGTCCCGAACTCGCGCGCGGCGAGCGCCTTCATGTCGGCGAGTCCCTCGCGAGCGACGATGCGCGCGTTCGGCACCGCGACGACGGCGGGGAACACCGAAAATGGCGCCCTCATCGTGAAGCGCACGGTCGACTTGTCGACCGTCTCCACTCGGTCGATGGGCCCCACCTCGCCGCGGTACGGCGACGCCGTCTTCGGATCGAGCAGCGTCGTGAAGGTCGCAACGACGTCGTCCGCCGTGAGCTCGCGGCCGTGATGGAAGCGCACACCCTGACGGAGCTTGAACGTCCACACCCTCGCCCCGTCGGCGGCACTCCACGATTCGGCGAGATCCGGGACCGGCTCGCGCTTGGCGTTCAGGCGGGTCAGGTTGTTGTACATCCACTTCGTCGCCATCCATTCGGCGCCGCTGATGTGCATGATCGGATTGAGCGTGCTCAGCCCGAACGTGACGCTCACACGCAGGAGGCCGCCGTGTTTCTCGCTCTGCGCCAGCACCGACACGGGCTCCAGAGCCGGGATCGCGGTGGCACCAACCAGCCCGGTCGCTTTCAGAAACGCGCGGCGAGACATCCTCATTGGCAGATCTCCTGGATGGCGCGCGTGTAGATCTCGATCATGTCGAGGTAGTCGGCCACATCCACGCGCTCGTCGGGCATCGTGTTGTAACGGCCACCGGGCCCGCACACGATCCCTTCCATCTTCGCTCGGTGGAGCAGGTGCGCCGCATCAGTGCCGTAGAAGCAGTAGGGCGCCACCGGGCCGAGCGGCTGGTCAGCGCCGCGCACCGCGCGGTATGCCTGGCTCACGACCTTGACGATGCGAGCATCGCGCCGCACTTCGAAGGGTAGCATCACGGGACGGTTGCCCAGCGCCGAGCGCGCGACCCAGGCGCGCAGGCCGGGCGTCTCGCGCTCGATCTCATCGAGGAGGCGGCGAAAATCGCCAAGGACCGACGCCTCCGACTGGCTCGGCGCATAGCGCGCCGTGCCCGTCATCCGCGCGAAGTCCGCCACCTGCGGCGGCCGCCACTCGTGCAGCTCGCGCGACAGCGCGCCGTGCACGACGCCGACGTGGGCGCGGTTCACCGATGAATGATCGGCATTTGCGGCACCGCTGAACGTCATCGCGTTGATGCGTGGGATCAAACGCGTGGCGGCGGCGATCGCGTCGACCGCCTCTTCGCGCTTGGAGACATGACGCGTGGTGCCGGTGAGCTCCACCATCCAGTTGAAGGCTCCGGCGTGCAGCGTGAGGCCGGCCAGATCCGTCGGCTCACCGTTGATGAAGTAGTCGGCTCGAATCCCGGAGTCGATGGCTTTGATGGTGCCGATGCCGCCTTGCAGCTCGCCGACGACATAGGTGAGCACGACGTCGCCGCGAAACCGGAGGCCGCGCTCGATCAGCCGCTCGACGGCGCAGTACGACGCCGCGTCCCCGGCCTTCATGTTGGAAACGCCGATGCCGTAGACGAACCCGTCGTCGTAGACGCCACCCCACGGATCGACGGTCCAGCCCTCCGTCACCGGGTTCGTATCGAGATGGCCGTTGAACAGCAGACTCTTCCCGCCACCGGTGCCGCGCCAGATCCCGATCGCATTCGTGCGTCCGGGCTCGACCTCTTGCGTGAACGCCTCGAGGCCGAGACCCTGCATGCGTTCGACGACGAACTGGGCGAGCTCGCCTTCCCCAGGGGTGCCCGAGTAGCTCTTGAAGCGGATCATGTCGGAGAGGAAGTCGAGCGCGCGTTTCGCGTGGTCCGGGTTCATGAGGGGGCATATATTACCGGACCGGGCGGGTACAATCCCGTCGTGACCGACCGACAGCTGGGCTACGTCGGTGCGGCGCTGAGCCCACGCGAAACGCGCCGGTTGTGCCTGGGCCACGGCCGCTACATCGAGGATCTCAGCGTTCCCGGCCTGCTGCACGCGGCGTTCGTGCGCAGCCCGCACGCCCACGCCCGCCTCGTCGGCGTCGATGTCGCCGCCGCGCGGCGCGCGCCCGGCATCGCGGCCGTGCTGACGGGCACGGACCTCGCGCGGATGACCTCACCGCTGCGGATCGCGCCCGCGATCGACGGACTCTTACCGATGGAGATGCCGGCGCTCCCGACCGACAAGGTTCGGTTCGTCGGCGATCCCGTCGCCTGTGTCGTCGGGGACGATCGCTATCGTGTCGAGGATGCCTGCGCCCTCGTCGGCGTCGAATACGAGCCGCTGGCGCCGATCATCGATCCTGAGCGCGCCGGCGATACCGGTCTGCCGCGGATCGACGATACGATCCCGGGCAATCGCGCATACCACGGCCTCTTCGCCCACGGCGACGTCGAGGGGGCACTCGGCCGCGCGGATCGCGTCATCGACGTGCGCTTCCACCAGGGCCGCCAGACACACGCCCCGCTCGAGCCGCGAGGCTGTCAGGCGTGCTGGGAGCCCGGCGACGAGACACTCACCTTCTGGCACTCGACGCAGATTCCGCATCCGATCCGCTCCGCGTTGGCGGCGCGCCTCGGCCTCTCCGAGAGCGCGGTGCGCGTGATCACACCCGACGTCGGCGGCGGGTTCGGTCAGAAGATCCCGCTCTATCGTGAGGAGCTCGTGACGGCGGCGGCGGCGCGGCTGCTCGGCCGTCCCGTGCGCTGGATCGAGACGCGGCGCGAGAACCTGACGGCATCGCTCCACGCGCGCGAGGACATCGTGAGCGTCCGCGCGGCGGTGACCGCGGACGGCACGCTGCTCGGCATCGACGCGCGCATCCTGGCCGACTTCGGCGCGTATGCGTACTTTCCCGCGAACTACATGGCGCGGGTCGTGGGGATGATGATCCCAGGCGCCTACCGCGTGCGCGACTATCGCTACGCGATCGACGCGGTGCTGACCAACAAGTGCCCATCGGGTCCGTATCGCGCGCCGATGTTGATCTGTGCCTGGGTCACCGAGGGCACGATCGACGCGGTGGCGCGGGCTCTGGCGCTCGACCCGGTCGCGGTACGGCGCAGGAACATGCTCGCGGAGTCCGACCTGCCGTACACGACGGCGACCGGCCTCAGTTACCGCTCCGTCTATCCGCGTGAGACGCTCGAGCGCGCGCTGGCGAAGTTCGGGTACGCGGAGCGGCGCCGCGCGCAGGCGAGCGCCCGCGCGGCGGGCCGTGTCACAGGCATCGGCGTCGCGACGTACGTCGAGCCGAACACCTACGGCTCCGAGTTCTACAAGACGGCGGGAATTCCAGGATCGGGGCACGACGCCGCCATCGTCCGCGCCGAGCCGAGCGGTTCGATCACGGCCCAGATCGGCGTCGTCAGTCAGGGGCAAGGCCATCTCACAACGGTGGCCCAGGCGCTGGCCGATGCGTTCACGGTTCCGATCGAGCAGGTACGCGTCCATGCCGGCGACACGGCGGCGGCGCCGTACGGTATGGGTACCCGTGGGAGCCGCGGCGGCGTCGTGAGCGCCGGCGCTGCACTCGGCGCTGCGCAGACAATCACGCAGAAGATGCTCCGCATCGCCGCGCACGTGCTCGAGGCGCCGATCGGCGATCTGGAACTCGTCGCGGGGCGGGTCCAGGTGCGCGGCGCGCCGACGGCCGCGCTGACGCTCGCTCAGATCGCTCACAAGGCGTATCTCGCGCCGCCGGAGTTGCCGCCAGGGATGGAACCCGGGCTCGAGGCGACCCACGCGTTCGACCCTCCGGCACTGACGTTTTCGAGCGGCACCCACGTGTGCGAGGTAGAGATCGATCGCGAGGCCGGCCCGCTGACGATCGTGCGCTACGCGATTGTCGAGGATTGCGGCCGACTGCTCAATCCCCGTGTGGTCGAGGGCCAGCTCCACGGCGCGACCGCGCAGGGGCTTGCCGGCGCGCTCTTCGAAGAGGTCGTGTACGGCGCGGACGGCCAGAACCAGAGCGCGACACTGCTGGATTACGCGATGCCGACGGCCGCGCAGCTTCCCGCCGTCGAGATCGAGCATCTGGAGCGGCCCGATCCCGGCACGCCGCTCGGGATGAAAGGCATGGCGGAGGGTGGCGTGATGGGCGCCTCCGCGGCGATCGCCAACGCCGTCGCCGACGCCCTCGCGCCGTTCGGCGCGGCGGCCGGGCGTCAGCCCTTCACCGCGCGGCGGATCGCCGAAGCGCTGCGCCGTTCAGCGTGCCACTGAGGCGATCAGGCCGCTCGTCAGATAGCGCCGGAGCACGACCGCCAGCAGCGCCGGCGGGATGATCGCGAGGATGACGCACGCGGCCAGCAATGCGTGGCTCACCGCCGGGTTGGTAGCCACCGCGGCCAGCAACACCGGCATCGTCTGCGCGGCGATCGTCTGCGTGAGGAGCAGCGCGAACAGGAATTCGTTGTATGCGGTCATGAACGCGAACGCCGCGGCGGCCATGAGCCCGGGCGCGGCGCACGGCACGACCACGCGCAGGAGCGTGGAGAAGCGCGTGCAGCCGTCGAGCAGCGCGGCCTCCTCGACTTCCGCGGGCAGATAGCGGAAGTACACGGACAAGAAATAGACGGTGAACGGGAACGTGAACGCGAGGTAGACGAGGATGAGCGCGCGGTAGGTATCGAGCAGCTCCAGCCGCTGCACGATCGCGTAAAACGGAATGGCCACCGCGACGGCGGGGAGCAGCCGGCTCGTGAGAATGAAGACGTACGCGGACCGCCGGCCGCTGAAGGCGACGCGCGCGAAGCTGTAGGCGGCCAGCGCGCCGAAGACGACGTTGGCGGCCATCACCGAAAGCGCCACGATGAAGCTGTTGCGCAGCGCGGGCATCAGCATCCGCACCTCGTGCGAGGTCTGCCACACGAAGATTCCGTGACGCGTCTTGTCCTGTGGCATCTGGCCCGTGAAGATGAACGCGTAGTTCGCCAGCGTCGGCGACGGTGCGAAGACCGGAGGCCGGCGCGTGAGCTCGGCCTCCCCCGCGACGCTGCAGACGAGCATCCAGGCAAACGGCGCCAGGATGAAGAGCGCGACGACCACGCATCCGGCGCTCAGCGCCGCCGATTCGAGCCGCCGTCGCTTCACGCGGCCTCCTCCGAGCGCAGCAGGCGCAGGTAGATCATCACCAGGCCGAGCAGCAAGA
>Ga0114129_10018054_pt1 | contig 10049 bp, 5 predicted proteins | sample RhiMetdeltSRZDD1_FD_80071 | JGI IMG/M metagenome (GOLD analysis project Ga0114129, IMG submission 80071) | Populus rhizosphere microbial communities from Tennessee, USA - Rhizosphere MetaG P. deltoides SRZDD1 (version 2) (version 2) | ecosystem: Host-associated > Plants > Roots > Rhizosphere >...
ACTGCGACCCTTTTCTCGTCAGGGGAAAGGGAGGGGGCATTGTAATTGCCGCGAGCTGTGGCGGTTCCGAGTTGTTTGCCAGTCCGGTCAAACCACATGAGTTGGTTCAGTGCGAGATCGCCGGTCCTGAGGGCTATCACGCCGTTTTCGGAGACCGAAAACATGGCGCGACCGTTCAACGGGTTACGCACCGCCTGCTCAGCGAGTGGGACTGCGTCGCCCTTGATCTCGAGTTTGTCGGCGTCGAACGCCTGGGCCATAAGCGTGGTGTCACGCACGAAGAGGAGGTAGCCTGCCGGCGCGAATGCTACGCTTGAATGGACTTGCAGCACGCGCTTCGCGTCCTTCGAGTCAAGTGAGCGGACGTAGATAGCGCTATTTTCCGGTTGCGCGTTTCTCGCGAGATAGAGGAAGTGGCGACCGTCAGGCAGGAAGTAGGGCCACGTATGTTCAAGTTCATTGCTTGAACCATCAACCTCCGTGATGCGGACTTCCGTTCCGCCCACGGCCGGCACGCGGTAAAGTCCGCCAGCGACGCCCCGCGAGAAGATAATTGTCCCGTCCCGGCCCCACGACCCACTCGGATTAGACGGAGGCGCGTCGCAGAGCGTCTGGGGGGCGCCACCAGAGAGGTCAATCCGTTTGAGTTTGCCGGCGGCAAAGAATGCTAAGGAGCGGCTGTCCGGTGACCAGAATGGCTGAGCCGCGCCCTCGGTACCGGCGAGAGACCTCGCGTCTAGCGAGCTGAGCGGGCGCAGCCAGAGAAGCTCTTTTCCATCCTCCGTGTTGAGGCGATAGACCATCTGGCGCCCATTTGGCGAGATGGTAGGAGGACCAATCGTCTGACCCTTCTCCGGTAGCGGGATGAGAAAACGAAGTGCTTCCTGTTCTGCCGTTGCCGGGGCGCGACGGAAGTTAGGGACAATCAACGCGAGCACGGCGATAAGCGCGAAGAGACCTGTCAGGATCCATGGCAGGCGCCGTCGCCAACGCATGGGTGCGGGCAGCAATTTCAACGCCGCCGTCTGGTCTGAGATGGCAGTAGAACCGGAGAGTGCTTCAAGCGCGAATGCCAGGTCGCTCGCCGAATGGAATCGCTCTTCGGGATTCTTCTCGAGACAGTGATTGACCAGTCGTTCCAGCGCCGGGGAGATTTTTTGGTTCGTCTCAGAAAGATCAGGTGGATCCTCTTTCAGAATCGCACTCATCGTCTCCGCGGCCGATTCACCGTGAAACGCGCGGCGACCGGAAAGCATCTCGTAAAGAATCGCGCCAAATGAAAAGATGTCTGAACGATGATCGACCGTGCGCCCTTTGACTTGTTCCGGTGACATGTACCCAACCGTACCCATGACTTTGCCGGGATCGGTATCAACACGTCGCGTTGGAATGCTGGTTTGTGAGAGTTCGGCATCTCCTGCGCCGATGAGCTTGGCCAAACCAAAGTCGAGAATCTTCACCCGCCCATCGTTCGTGACGAACAAATTATCCGGTTTAAGATCTCGATGAACGATGCCTTTTTTATGCGCGGCCGCCAGCCCGCGCGAAATCTGCAGCGCATAATCGATCACTTTCCGCTGCGACAACTGCGCTCCATTCGTTCGTTGACGGAGGGTCTGTCCTTCGAGCAGCTCAGAGACGACATAGGGTGAGCCATCATGCGTACCCACATCGTAAATCGAAAGAATGTTCGGGTGATTGAGCGCGCTAGCCGCGCAAGCTTCCTGCTCGAAACGATGCAAGCGTTCCGTGTCTTGTGAATACGTTGCTGGCAAAACTTTGACTGCTACGTCACGCCCGAGTTGAGTATCTCGCGCCAGATACACCTCGCCCATTCCGCCTTCGCCAATTTTGGAACGGATTTCGTAGCGACCGAGCTTTGTGCCCGCATCAAGAGTCATTGGTCTAAATTCTGGTCCAGTTCACCACGAGCGAGATCGGAATGGAGTTGGTATCGGCGTGAATGCCTTTAGCCTGTTAGAAGAATACGCTAGCTGAAGATAACGCAGGTATGAAAGGGAATCCAGTAATCCTTGCTTCTCGTGAGAGCAAGCGGGCTTGTCCGGTGGAGTCTTTTTTTTTGTTGTTGTCCTCACCATCGTCCAAACGGAAACTTTCGCTTGTGGCTGTCAGATAGTTTCACTCGAACGAGAGTCTCATCCATGAATTCTGGATGTGGAATAGTAAATGGCCGGGCAGACGGTTCGATTAGTTCCGGGACGTGATGGTGGATTGCTACATCCGCAAGCATGTACCCATGATTCTCAAGTACTCCTGCTTCAGCTTCAGAAAACGCGTCGAGATCGGTCCGCACTTCCGAGATGATTTCATCAACCAGCTCCTTCGAATAACCGACTGCACCCTTGTCGTAACTCCCGGTATTACTGCCAACACCCCAGTACGTTCCATCCAATACATCAGTAACAAAGCTCGATATCAACCACCGGCGCCGCAACGCTCCCACCTGGTTGCCAATGATCTCCGTGTAACGCGATAGTCGCCAGATGAGACTCATGTCCGGTTCGGGATCGAAAGTAGCGCCGCCATCAGAAACCAGGATGTACTTTGATGTTTTCCAGACCGGCTCTAATCCCATGTTGTCGTAGACACCGCCGTCCGTTAGGCGAAGGCCTGCAACATATTCACTGAAGTTGGGATTTCTCCCTGCATTACCGCCGCTAAATTGATCCGCCGGTACATCTACCGGCAGTGGGTTGAAAATTGGCGGAAAACACGATGAAGCGGCAACAGCACGGCCAACGGTCCACGCGCGAGGTGAACGGACGTAGCCGACCTGGTAATCACCCACGTGCTCTTTAGTGAAGATCCAGTCGACACCAAAGACCATGTCGGTTGCACAAAAGACGAACCTTAGACTGTCCGGCAAATCCTCAAGCACCAGCGGCTTGCTTCCGTTGCTTGCGAGTTTTCGTTCATAAGCTGACGCAAGAGCTTTGACGCCCGCAGCGCTATCGAACCAATTCCATGGAAAAAGCCTTTGCAGAATCGCAGGCGTACGTAAGTTCTTCGAGCAGAACGAGCGGAAGGGAGCAGCGACATCCCTTTCCCAATTGAGATAAGTCAGTCCCGGTTCGGGCCAGGGCCTGACACGTGCAGCTATATGCGCCGCGATGATGCTACCGCCCGACACCGAAGAGAGCGAGTTAAGTTTTGACAGCACTCCCAGATCGTTCAGTCGACGAAGAGCACCCAGGTGAAAAAGAGAAGCACGAAAACCACCGCCCGAGAGACAAAGAGCAATACCCTGCCGTTCACGTTTGGGCCGCGGCAGATATTCCTCTTCGACGTGGTCCGGCGGATCTGAATCTCCACCTAAAACTCGCATTTATTCTTGCATTCCAAACCGAAATTAGCCGCACATTAACGCGGAGAACGCAGATCAATAAACTGATTCTGCGAAACCGCGAAAGGTCGAAAACGACACCAGCGAGTGAAGGCTACTTCCCTTTCACCCTTTCACCTTTTCGCCCGTTCACCCTACCCGTGGTCTTTCTGATCTGCGTCATCGGCGTTAATCTGCCGCTAAGTTCCTTGATTCATTCGGTGGTTGTCAATTCCTCGCCCAGAACATGAGTTCAATGCTCCGAAAATCTAAACGTTGACACTTTGAGCCTGTCTTATCTAAGATGCGCTCGAATCTTTCATCCCGTGGAAAGACATAACGCTGTTAGCAAATCGAAACCCTATCCGCGTGTCGCATTTTGCGCCACTCTCTGAGTTGCTCTAGCTCTTGACATACCAAAACTTCGTCAGTCAATTAGGAGACACTTATGCGGAATGCATTGCTTTGCTCCTTTGCCGTGCGGGCCAAAGGATTGGTTATTTGTTTGTTCGCCCTTCTTTGCCTGATTGCGCCCGTCAACGCACAGACACAAATCACCGCCGGTACGATCCAGGGTACAGTTGTTGACGCTAACGGCGCGGCGCTCCCGGGCGCCGATATCGAAATTCGGAATGTTGATACAAATCTTGCAAAGAACCTGACAACTGATGAAGGAGGCAGATTCGTTGCGCTGCAACTTCCGGCCGGTCGTTACAACATTACCGTGACGAAAAGTGGCTTCGCCACTTTGATTGTGGAAAAAGTCGACCTCACGGTTGGCCAGGGGTTGAATATTCCTATTTCCATGAAGGTATCGGGCGTTGAAGAGCGTGTGACTATAACGGGAACACCGGCGGTTGATACGATCAAGACCGAGTCGAGCTCTACGCTCAATGAAACCGCGGTGAGCACAACGCCTATCCTCGGAAGGAAGTTTGAAGATCTTCTAACGCTAACGCCCGGTGTAAGCATCGTGCAGGGTCCTGATGGTGATGAAATCAACTTCTCCGGGCAAAGAGGTGTCTTCAACAATGTGAGTTTGGATGGCGGTGATTACAACAATGGCTTCTTTGGTGAACAGCTCGGGGGGCAACGCGCAGCAATCGACATCCCGCTGGATGCTGTGAAGGAGTTTCAGGTCGTAGCAACCGGCGCAAGCGCTGAGTTTGGGCGAACGGCTGCCGGCGTCATTAACGTGATTTCGAAGTCAGGCACGAATGATTTCCATGGCAGTGCGTTTTATTTCCAGCGTCTGAAAGCACTGACTTCAAACACTTCGGATGGCAAACCTCTCAATGGTTTTCATCGAGAACAGTTTGGCGGAACCGCGGGTGGGCCTATCAGGAAGGATCGCGCATTTTTCTTCCTCGCGTTTGAAGGAATTAGGGAGACTCTGACCCGCGACAACCTGAGCGCAGCCATCGGCACACCTTGTCCCGTGAGTAACCCAACACTGGTGGCAAACGAGGCATTGATTAACAGCAATGCTGATTGTCAACGGATTGCGTTAGTCAACTTTTTCAGGACTAATCGCAACCAGGAGGAAGGTCTTCCTATTAAACACAAAGTCAATAACAGTGCGTTCCTGGCAAAGCTAGACTGGGATCTCACTCCCAAGCACAAGCTGGGCATCTCGTATAACTTCGACTATTCGAAGAATACGAATCAAACCTTTGACGTCGCAACCTACGGAAACTCTGCGAACGGAATAGAGGGTCCGTCGAAAATCAACAACCTCAACGTAAACCTGTTCACGACCGTGTCGGCAACGAAGGTAAATGAGGCACACTTTTCTTACACGCGCGAGCGGCGGCCACGATCGGCGATTCCTTCAAATGTACCACCAGATACGGCGATGGGGTTTGGGACGACCTTCAGGTTTGGCAATCCCTTCTTTCTCGGTCCCACAATTGATGAGCTGCTTTGGCGCGCGGATATTAAGGACAATTTCTCCATCGTCTCAGGCAATCACAGCATTAAGTTCGGTGGCGAGTGGTTACACACGCTCAACGATCAAATTTTCCGAGGATTCTTTGAGGGGAGATATATCTACGATAGCGTCGCGGGGTTTTTGCGGTACACGTCCGCTCCGGCTGTTAACGGTTTTGGACCAACTGTGGGTGAATGTTTTAGCGGCGCAGGCGCCTTCACTGGTTGGATCACAACAGGTGCTCCTTTTAGTCAGACCTGTCCTGCGGGAAGCTCCGTCGGTGGCCCACTGTTATTGTTCCTGCAAGGTGCTGGACCAACGGGTCCGGCAACCGACGCCGCTGGCGCCTCGAACATCACGAACCAGGACTACTCCTTATTTGCGCAGGACAACTGGCAGATACGGCGAAACTTGACGTTGAATTATGGACTGCGATGGGAGGCACAGATTTTTCCAAAGCCGGTAGTGCCACCGTCCCAGACAGCTTACGGAATCTTTCTCAATGATCCGCGCTTTCCATCTGATGGCACGCTGCACAGCCCGAAGAAGGAATTCCAGCCGCGAGTTGGTTTCGCGTGGAATATAGGCGGCAGAAGCAAATCAGTGCTACGGGCGAGCTACGGTATTTTTTACGCGCGTCAGAATATGCTGTCGCAGGTTGGCTCAATCACCACGAACGGCGTTCAACAACAGACGATCTTCGTAAGCTCGCAGCTGATTTCGTTCGGCGTGCCCGGTCCCACATGGCCGGGCCTGGTAACGCCTGCCGCGGGCTCATGTTCGACAATTCACAACTTCGCCGCTGCTGGTCCGTTCAATAATCCTTTCCCATGCTTTAGCGGTGTACGAGTGTTTAGTCGAGACTACGAGAATCCCAGAGTCAATACTCTCAATGCTCAGTTTGAGCAGCAGATTGCTCGCGACTTTACTCTCTTTTTCGATTTCACCCACTCAAAGGGTGTCCATCTGACTCGTTTCTTGAATTTTAATCGCAAGCTGGACGCGGCGGGATTCCCGATATTTGGCGACTATCTCGGCGAAGTGATGGTAACTAGTTCCCCCGGCAAGTCGGTGTATGATGGTTTTACCGTCGGCATGCGGAAACGCTTCAGCAGGCGTTATCAGTTCGAGTTGAATTACGTACTCTCGAAGGACAAAGACGATGATTCGAACGAACGCGATCCGTTCACCGATCGGTCTTTCAACATAAACAATCTGCAGCTTGATTACTCGCTTTCGGATCGCGACATCCGTCACAAGTTCAACTTTTACATGTATTCACAGCTGCCGTGGGGGCTTGAGTTCGTTCCGCGAGTCCAGGCGCGCTCGGCGCAGCCAGCCACTCCGCCCCCAGTATCCTCGCCCCCGTGCGCGCAGCCAAATCGGAATACGATCCGCAAAGACAACGACTACTTCTCGTTCGATTGGCGGGTGTCACGACCATTCAGAATTGGCGAGCGGTACGGCCTGATCCCGACTGTGGAAATGTTTAATAGCTTCAACAACGCTAATAAGATCAACTCGTTGACCGGCTGCGGAACTGAAAATTCTCTGACGGCACCTAGTCTCTTCAATTTCGATGGTTTCCTCCGGCAAGGCGTAGGTGATCCTCGTCAGGTTCAGCTGGCGATTAAGTTTACGTTCTGATGTTCTGGTGTTTCATTTGAGACGGTGGGCATTCGTGGTCTTTCGTGTTTTCTTCGCGTGATTTCGTGGATAGTGCGATTTGGTGGCAGTATTAAGACGATCCAGAAGATCCGCTAAGACACACGAATAAACACTAAACAAGACCACGAATGACCACGGCCTATGTAACAACACTGAGGCTATCGAAGAACTTTGAGAGTTTGACCTGATCCAACTTTCCATCTGTCCGAACACCGCTACACACATCTACGCCAAACGGTCGCACCTGCATCACAGCTTCAGCAACATTTCCGCTGTTCAAACCACCGGCCAGAAACAACGGCACTTGTATCTGTTCGCGAATCGCGCGGCTGATGATCCAGTCATGCGTTCGTCCCGTCCCGCCTAACTCTTTGATTGGCAATGACTGGTTCCCTGAATCCAGTAGGATCCCATTGACAATAGGCGCAACCGCCGCAGCTTCGGCAACAGATTCGCGTCCACTTACATGAATGACCTGCACGATTGAAACACCTGGAAGCGCTGCGCGCAGTTGCTGATGACTTCCCAAAGGCAAACTGTCGCAGATCTGGATCGTATTCACCCTCAACCGTTTCTGCTGGTCTACGATCGCTTCGACATCCTGCTTGCAAGTCAATAGAAATGAACTCACCGCGGGCGGGATTGCCCGAGCGATTTCAGCAATTAAATCTTCAGAAATTACGCCAGGCCCGCTCGGCATTTCGGAAACCAACCCAACTGCGGACGCACCGCACTTGATTGCCATCCATGCCTCGTCGATGCTGGCAATGCAGCAAATCTTCACTCGCGGACGACTTGTGGGATGCACGACTAGAAGTGTTCAGTAATTCCGGCAAGCTTGTCCAAATAAATGTCCGGCTGCGCATCAGCCACGCGCCAGCTGGTTGGATATGAACTTCGGACACCGACAGTCATTACTCCAGCCGTCTTTCCCATCTCAATGTCCTCGGGACTGTCACCGACGTAACAAGTGCAGTTCGGGTGACAATTCAGCTGGCGCATTGCTGTGTACAAACCTTCCGGGTGCGGTTTCTTGTTCGTCATGTGTTCGTTGCAAATTACAACTTCAAATAAACCGCCGAACCCGAGCCCGTCGATTTCTCGTGTCAGTCTCGCATGACTTCCGCTGCTGACAACTCCAAGCCGATAACCTTTGCGATGCAGATGTTGAATCGCGCTATCGGCGCCATTAATCAAAGAGGCAGTTTGCTCGCCGTAATGTCTGAGCCACAACCTGTCAGCCTCGTCCCACTTCTCTGAAGGCAAGCCCATCGCTTCATAAAGCGAATACCAGTTTGGTGAGTACGCCTTTTCGTAGATTTCCTGCGGGAAAGGTAGACCAAGCGCTGAAAAAGTCTTTTGGAAAGCAACCAGGCCAAGATGGGCTGTATCGACAACAGTGCCGTCCCAATCAAAAAGCAGCACCGTGATCGAATCAATTCGACGCGTCATCTTCGAACGGCGAAGTGAGGTTCAGGTTCGGGAGTTTTAGCGATGGTCTCGCTTGGTGCAAGTGTGCTGGGTCCGCCTGACTGCCGATGCACGTGACGGTAAAGAATGTCGCGCTGCTGGGGCGCAAAACCGGCCTCAGTAATAAGATAACGAAGCATTTTTTCATCGGCTTCGTTGTTAGCGCCTGCAGCTGACACGACGTTTTCCTCGATCATAATCGAGCCCATGTCGTTAGCGCCAAATCTGAGTGCCACCTGGCCGAGTCTCAATCCTTGTGTCAACCATGAGGATTGGAAGTTCTCGATATTGTCGAGAAAGAGCCGCGACACGGAAAGCATCTTCAAGTAATCAATGCCGGTGGGTTCGTCTTTGATACGGCGGCCTAGCGCAGTGTTTTCGCGCTGAAAAGTCCAGGGAATGAAGGCTGTGAATCCGCCGGTTTCGTCCTGAAGATCCCGGATACGTTTCAGGTGTCTAACACGATGTTCGATCTTGTCACCAATCCCAAACATCATGGTCGCAGTCGATCTGAGCCCAGTTCGATGCACAGCGCGCATCACAGCCAACCATTCGTCTGTCGTGCACTTTGTTGCTACGCGCTTGCGAACTTCGTCGTCCAGAATTTCTGCTCCGCCGCCCGGAAGACTGTACAGGCCGGCATCCTTGAGCCGTCGCATTATGGTCTCGTAATCAAGCCCGGAAATCAGGTGAATGTTGTGAATTTCCGGCGGCGAGAAGCAGTGCAGCTGAAAGCCCGGATACTTCTGCCTCAAATCGCGCAGCAGTTGTTCATACCACTCAATTCCAAAATCGGGATGCAGACCACCCTGCATTAGAACGCCCGTGCCACCGAGCGCTATCGTCTCATCGATCTTCTCGCAAATCTCGTCGAATGTGCGTACGTAAGTATCTGGCGCACCGGGCCGCCGATAAAAAGCACAGAAGGTGCAGACAACATTGCAGACGTTTGTATAGTTGATGTTGCGATCGATGATGTAGGTAACAATGTTGTCCGGATGGCGGCGTCTGCGTATTTCGTCAGCTGCCGCGCCGATGGCGGCAATATCGTAAGATTCAAGCAGCTGAGTACACTGCTCAGTGCTCATTCGCTCACCCGCAAGTGTGCGCTCGAGAATGGCCCGAATTTCAGGGGAAGAACTCATTTTCACCTCGATACTAAGCTATGGCTCGAACGTTTTCAAAGGCTTCAATGAGGGAATCAGACCGTGTCGACTGGCAAGTTGATAGTAGAGTTCCAGACCATCGCGCATTTCTTCATCAATACGATAAGTAACGTTATGCAAGAGGTAGTGGATTAATTCCGCGACGGGTAATCGCAGTAGTGACGCATACTCGCGGGCGATTTGTTCAACTTGCGATAACCCTTCGACGCACGCGCTTTCAAAGTCAATCGCTCGAACTACGCCCTTCGCGCTTGCGCGAATCATCCACATCGCGAACACAAAGCCAAGGCCGGTGAACTGGCGCCACAGGCTTGCGAGGTCCCAAATATTTACTCCAATCCTCCTGAAGGTCATCGCCGGATCGCCAATCATTAGTGCAGCATCGTGCACAGTAAGCATGCCCTGCAAATCCGGGGAACAACTCTCCCACATAGGTTCGTGGCCGATGAATTCACGGAAGAGTATCCTAACT
>Ga0114129_10018055_pt1 | contig 10048 bp, 8 predicted proteins | sample RhiMetdeltSRZDD1_FD_80071 | JGI IMG/M metagenome (GOLD analysis project Ga0114129, IMG submission 80071) | Populus rhizosphere microbial communities from Tennessee, USA - Rhizosphere MetaG P. deltoides SRZDD1 (version 2) (version 2) | ecosystem: Host-associated > Plants > Roots > Rhizosphere >...
CTAAGAGGCCCTGCCGCGCTCACACTGCGTAGCTGGGCATCCCAGGCCTCGGCTGGCGTACCGGAGGGAGCCGGTCCGCTGAGCGGAGCCCGGGATGGGGCAGTAGATCTCGAGGCACGTCACAACGGTCGGCCCTATATGGGTGACAGCACCTGCCCCGCTGGCTGTAGTCCGTTGGCGCCAAGCGAGCGGGCCCTTCCAGGAATCCGAGCTTGTGACCTTGATCGTTGTGGCCAAAGCATCAGGTACGACAAGACGATCCTCGTTGGCAATGGGCACACTTCTCCGGTCCGCTGCGGGAGCGAGCCCGGAAGCTGGTCACGGAACGTGGAGGCGTCACTGGAGAGGCGAGGACGCCTGCCCGCCGCCATGGCGGCCAGTGGATCTGAAGTGCTTGTCGACGCAGGCGCAGATCAGGCCGATCTACCGCGCACAGATCCTCCCGCAGGGGCCTGAACGTCTACCGCACATGCCGATGAGCGAGCGTTGCGACATCTAGTGCGGCGTCCGCATACCTTCGCTGGGCTGCTGCGACTCCGGCTGTGACTTCGATGCACGCAGCACCACTGAGCCCTTTCCAACCTGATCTTGTGGTGAGTCGAGCATACGGGCTGGCCGGGGGCGGCGTGGCGTCTTCGGGATCAGCGGAGCCCCTGGTAGATGAAGCGATCACCACAACCCTTCGTCTGCCCAGGGGCCCCGGATGCTTTTCTGCCGTGCTGCTTTGCCGTTGTCGCGTTCGACGCTGACCTACCTGGCCGGTGTGGTCCGCCGGCACCGTAAGAAGATCGGTTCGTGCTGGCGCAAGCTGAACCCCGGCCAGCAGGCCCTGCTGGTCCTTGTGCACCTGCGCAAGGGCGAGACTTTCACCGGGCTGGCCGCCGGGTTCGGCGTGGGCACCACGACTGCCTGGCGGTATGTGCAGGAGACTGTAACCTTGCTGGCCGCCCGCGCGCCCAAGCTGGACGCGGCGCTTGAGGCGGCCAGGCAGGCCGGGCGCGCGTTCGTGGTGCTGGATGGGACCCTTATCCCGATCGACCGCCTCGCCGCCGACCGGCCGTTCTACTCCGGCAAGCACCGCAAGCACGGGATGAACCTGCAGGTCATCGCCAGCGCTGAGGGTGAGATTTATGGGTCTCCGGCGCCTTGCCCGGCAGCGTCCACGACCTGACCGCCGCGAGGATCTGGGGCATCGTGCGCCGCCTGGCCGCGGCCGGGTTAATCGTGCTCGCGGACAAGGGCTACATCGGTGCAGGTGAACACGTCCTCACCCCGTACCAGGGCCGGACCAAGCCAGCCTCGCAAAAGGCTGCCAACCGCGCCCACGCCCGGCTGCGCGCCCCGGGCGAGCGTGCCAACGCCCAGCTCAAGGCCTGGCACATTCTGCGCAAGCTACGCTGCTGCCCTTGGCGCGCTGGGCGGCTCGCCAAGGCCATCCACGTCCTTCAAACCCACGAGATCGCCGGATGAAAACGCTCAATCCTGCATGGCTTCAGTGAAGAACTCCGGTGGTGCCTGCAGGTCGTGGGCGCGGAACAGAACGGCGTGCTCGGCGCCCATGGCCTTGCCGCTCATCGCGGTGAACTTCGGGATGATCTCCTCGGGAGCGGGGTGGTCCGGGAGCGCGGCCAGGTACGCGGCGTGCGCCTCGAGCGAGGCGACGCCGCGGCGCAGCGGCTCACCCGTGACCTCGACGCCGTGGGTCGCGCCAGAGCCGGCGAGCCCGGGGACGATGAGCCAGCGCACGGCGTGCGGTTCGAGGTCCTCGTCGTCGACCTGCTCCGGGAAAACCCACCGGTTGCCCGCGTCGCGCACCGCGTCGAGCGTCGCGAGCCCGGCCGCGCGGTGGTCGGCCTGGTCGAAGCCGTAGGGCGTCTCGATTTCGTAACCGGTGCGGAGTACGACGTCGGGCTTGAACCGGCGGATCTCCCGGCAGATGTCGCGGCGCAGGTCGAGGCCGTAGACGAGCACGCCGTCTGGATGTTCGAGGACGGTCAGGTGCTTGACGCCGACGAGGGCGCAGGCGGCCTGCTGCTCGGCGACGCGCAGGCGTGCCGTCTCCTGGGGAGGGTTCGGCATGCCGGCCTCGCCGCGGGTGAGCAGGAGATAACCGACCTCGATGCCGCGCGCGGTCCAGCGAGCGACGGCCGCGGACGTGCCGTACTCCATGTCGTCAGGGTGCGCGACGACGCAGAGCACGCGCTGGAAGGACTCCTCGGGGAGGGCAGGCAATGTCATGCCGGCCATCCTTCCAGAACTGTTCCCGGTCGAGGATGGACAGGCCGGCCCGCGTTACGCCACCCGTGATCACCCCATGCCCAGCACCCAAGATCAGTGAGCTGTGTCAACGATCTTGGACAGTTTCTCGGCTTGTTGATCATGCAGCGGTTGCTGCAGCCTGGAACTCTGTGAGTGCTTCAAAGGGCGTGCGGTAGCCGAGGGCTGAGTGCAGCCGCTGGCGGTTGTAGAAGACCTCGATGTAGCCGGCGGCGGCGAACCTGGCGCGGGCCCGGCCGGGGAATGACTGCCGGTAGTACATCTCGTTCTTCAGCGCTGCGAAGAAGCTTTCGGCGGCGGCGTTGTCCCAGCACACCCCGGTCCGCCCGGTGCTGGTGCGGATGCCGTTTGCCTGGCAGAAGCGGGCGAACTCAGCCGAGGTATATTGACCGCCCAGTCGTTCCGCCAGGCCTGCGAGCGGCTCGGCGTCACCCAGTCAATGGGCCGGCCCGGGTCCGCCCTGGACAACGCGGTCATCGAATCCTGGCACTCCACGCTGGAGTTCGAACTCCGCTCGGTGGAGCATTTCACCACCAAAGCGGCGGCCCGGGCCAAGGTCGCCGCCTGGATCAAGGACTACAACACCTGCCACCGGCATTCCGCCTGCCAGATGATGCCGCCGGTCACCCATGAGAAACACTGGCGGCCTGAGATGCCCGCGTTTCTCCCACCAGCCAGGATGCGCCACTGCTCGGGCCTGTCCAGGTCGTTCCTCCGCGGACCTGGCGGCCCTTGCGGGGGCTCCACCTGGACAACCCCTACGCTCCGGCGCTCTCATAGGGCAAGGGAGACCGCAGGCGGAAACAAGATCCGCATTACGAAAGTCTCCACGGTTCTAGGGGAACCCCGCTAGAAGCCGCGAGTGGCGCGGTTTGCCTGGAAGGTGTCCGCTCTGTGAGGTGTACAGAGGTGTTAGGCCACCGGAATTGTTCCGAGGCTGTAGCCGGCGCCGATCTGTCGGATCGGCCGCCATCAAGACACGTGGCCGGCGGCGCTCCTGGCAGGGGGTGGGTTAGCACGCCTGGCGCCGTGCGTGCCAGCGCCCTTGGGCGGAGCGCTACGGCCACGCGGCGCCAGCGCGCGCCGTTGGATGACGGCGTTCACTCGTGACTGCCGGCCGGGTGCCACCTCCGGTCATGCATCTGGTGCTCCCCGGTGAGCCCGTTACGGAAGAACTGCTGGTAGTAGCCTTCCTCTACGTGATGGGCCTGGAGCCACACCCCCGGCACATGGATCGTGTCGCAGTGCGCGGGGAACCGCCCGTGGGTGTGGAAGATGTAGGTGCAGATGTCGCGCGCGCAGGCGATCACGTCCGCGGAGTAGTTGCTGGCCTCCCGCAGGTAGTCGGCGCCGAACTCGCCACGGTAGATGCGCGCAAACAGGTTCTTGTCGGCGTAGATGCCCCGTGGCCCGAACTTCTCGGCCACCACGGCGTCCACGGCGTCGCCCATCGTGGGGTAGTTCGGCGGGCACATCGCCTTGATCAGGTGCTCACCGTGGTGCCTCAGGCCGACCGTGGTCGCCCTCACGTTGCCGGTCCACGGCAGGATTACCTGCCAGCGCAGGATGTCCAGCGGCTTCCACCGGGGCACGCTCCAGTCGAACCCGAGCATCGCACCGTACTGGCGGCGGAACTTCGGGTCCCCGAGCAGGACCGGCGGCGCGAGGGAGGCGTGGATCCACGCGCCCAGCCCCATGGCGTCGGCGGTGAGCATGAGGTTCTGCAGCAGCAGGTCGGCCTCGATCTGCGTGCGCATCGACCAGAGGGTGCCGAGCGGCAGCTTGATGTCCTTGTTCAGGAATCCCGACTTGATCCACTTCCTCACCCCCGCTGGGCGATAGAACCTCCGGTCGTCGAGGATGGCGGGCCGGAACCCGTCCGGCTGCGTGAGCAGGTACATCAACCCGTTGATGTACTGGCGGGACAGGTCCACCACCGGGAAGAAGATCGTGGTGCCGGGCAGGTTCGACAGGAAACGGTTGGAGTCGAGGTAGGCCGGGAAGTTGCGGTTCCCGGTCCCGCCCGGCACGTCGATGCGGTGGTCGAGCAGGCGGACCTTCGCCTGCGCGGCGCGGGCCAGCAGGGTCTCCGGGCCGAACACCGAAGCCGTGGCGTCCTTAGGAGGAGGCAGCTTGCGCAGGAAGTAGGTCCCGCTGTCGTTGATCATGAAGAAGTGGGTGCCCTGGGCGTTGTCGGGGCTGCCCGCGGTCCGGCCGGCCATGTTCAGGTTCGGCTTGGCCATAATCGGCTTGTGGTCCCGCGGGTCGGCGAATGGGCGGTCCGGCATGGTGAGGCCGGTACATCCCGTCAGCGAGATGAGCACCGCCTCCTCCAGCTCCGTCAGCGGGGTGCGCGGTTCGGACGATGTCCAGCTCATCGATCCCGCCTCGATCGAGCTGCCCCGGCTCATCCGGTGCGTGCGGCGGTGCCAGATCGATGTGAGCAGCGGACGTTCGGCGAGGGCGGCGAGTCCGGCGTGGCCCTGCTTTGTCATGGGGTCGGTCATGTTCGTGCCCTTCTCGCAGTGCCCTGGGCGGCCGCGTAACCTTGCCGGCCGGCCGGCGCGATGACCGGCCGCCACGGCGCGAACGCGCTCGCCGTCCGGGGCAGGACGGCCGCGAGATCCGGGCAGTGACGCAGGATGACGCTGGTCATGCCGTTGTTAGCGATCCAGTCCATGCCGAACGGCGAATAGATCTCGGGGCGGAAGTCGACGGTGAGGAAGCGGTCGCTCTGCAGCCGCCGTGATGCCATCAGGATGAAGATGCGGAAGGCGGTGTCGGAGAACCCGAAGCCCTCCGGGGGCGTCTCCGCGAACAGGCCCACCATCGTGTCGACCTCGTCGATGCTGCGGTAGATCTCCTTCATCCGCCGCACCGACTCCCGGTTGTCGCATAGCTGTTCCCAGTGCCTGATCCGTGGCTTGTGCAGCCCGGCCCGGAAGTCGTTGTAGCGGGGCACGCCGCGGCGGCGGGTGCGCACCAGGTCCACGACCGACACGTCTATCACCTCGCCGTTGCGCTCGAACTTCTGCAGCGAGCGCGGGTAGTTGTGCAGGGTGATCGCGCCGGGGTGGGCCAGTCCGAAGGAGTACAGCGTGTTCTCCAGGCCGAAGCCGTGCAGCTCCTCGTCGGCCTTGTCGCCCTGGATGTCGGCGAAACTACGGCTGCCGAGCGCCTCGCCCGTCCGGTGGTCGGCGAAGCGGTAGTCGTCGGGCAGCAGCGGGTGCATCCGGTAGACGGTGACGAAGTCCTCCGTCAGCGAGTACGGCACCGCGTTGTGGTCCGGCGTGGTCTTCGTGATGCCGACCCTGGCGTGGCTGTCGATCAGCCACAGGCCCAGCTGGTAGAGCCAGTCGTTGGCCGGGGGTCCGTACCAGTTGCTCTTCAGGCCCGTGTCGATGACCTCGGTGCCCAGGATCGCCGGCGTCCACTCCACCGTATGGATCTTGGCGATCAGCGCGGAGACGATCAGGCGCGCCGTCTGGTAGACCCGCTCGTCGCCCCAGTCCCGGTAGTGGGCCCGCAGCTCGTCACAGAGCAGGTTGTGCTCGCGGGCGAAGAGCGTGTGCAGGTTGCCGAGCCCCAGCCACCAGCTTTCGTTGAAGCCGGTGATCTCCAGCCCCCGCGCGTCGGTGGGCAGGTAGCCGTCCGGGGTGAGCCGCAGCTTCGGGCCGTCCCGGAGCTGCCCGGCCTTGGCGGCGTCGGCGCCGTAGACCTCGGACCCATCCCACCACGGCGTGGTGCTGTTCGGGAACAGCGGGCCCATCGGGTTGGGCCGGTCGTCGCGGAAGGGGATGTTCCCGGCGATCCGCATTTCGTGCTCGGGCGGGCCGCCCGGGGTGTTCGACCAGGTCATGCCGCCCGGCAGGGGGACCCGGACGTCCTCCTCGCCGGGCTTGTAGCGCGGGTGGGCCACCCAGTCGTGCACCTGGAACTGGATCCACGCCGCGGCGAGCAGGTTCAGCGACAGCGCCGGCAGGAAGTGCTCGCGGTAGAGCAGCTGCTGGCTGACGATGACCGGGTTGGGCTCGTCGAACAGGTCCGGCCGGTAGTCCGGCCGAAGGTTCCGGCCGAACGCCGTTCCCACCGAGCCCATCGCGGGCGCGGACAGGTCGTTGCTGGTCCCGTCGAACATCCTGGTGACCCGGGCATGCTCGGCGGGCGGCGCGGGTGGCACCGGCCGGGCGACGGGCGGTGCCTCCCGGAGCTGGGTGTCGAACAGGTTCTGCTCCCGCAGGACCTGCCGGAACGCTTCGAGGTTGAGCAGTCCGAGCCGCACCGGGAGCCGGTGCCACGGCACGTACCGGTTGACGACCTCGAACGTCTTGCGGACCGCCGCGCCGATCAGCACATTCCGCACCGGCGGCCGCGTTTCCCACCGGTAGCCAAGCCGGTGCGCCGAGCTGGCGTCGTAGACGGCCTTGCGGGCCCGGTTCAGGTTGCCCAGCGGGCGGAACTCGTCGGTGGTGTTCCACGGGTTGAACGCCATCCCGGCGATGATCTGAGCCTGCGCCAGCGCGTCGGGCGTGCTCAGGTCCCCGCGGGCGACGGTGAGCACGGCCACCGGCTCTGGCGGCGAGACCTGCTCCGTCCACTCGACGGCGGTGTCCTCGATCGGGGTCGACTTCTCGTCGACGTACCTCTGAATGCACAGCTGGAACCGGATGTCACCGTACGCGAGCCGGCGGGCGGCCTCGGCCGACAGGTAATCCGGGTCGTCCTTCGGCGGCGCCGCGGCCCGCAACGTGCCCGGCACGGGCCGGAGCAGGAAGCGCACCGCCAGGGCCGGCCCCCACCGGTACGCGCCGCGGCTCCAGTACCTCTGGGTGGCCACGCTGATCACCGTCTGGCGGCGTGCCTTCAGCACGTTCGTGAACATCCGCAGGGTCTCCCGCAGCCCGAACCGCCAGACCAGCCGGAGTATCCCAAGCGGCCGTGACAGGCCGCTGCCGGCGGTGGCCTTGGCGAACTCGACGAACTGCAGGGCGTTGCGCGCGTGGGATACCGGGAAGTTGGTCGCCAGCAGGTCGTGCGACTCCTCGGGCGATACCTGGACACGCACCGCCACCCCGCGCAGGTCCTGCTTGAAGTCGGGCTGGCCTATGCCGGACGCGTTGGAGAAGCGGACCACCGCCGGGTACGTCTTGCCGGGCTGCGCGTAGCCCGCCCTCAGGTCCTCGGGGAGGTCGCCGAATGTCAGCTCGGCCCGGTCGGTGGCGAGGGTCGGCTTGGCGTGGACCGCACGGTCGACCGCGTGCGGGACTCCGTGCGCGCTGGCTGCCTTCGCGTTCTTCAGCTGGACCCGCATGATGTCGCGGGCCAGCTTGTCGAACTCGGCCCGCTCGGCCTCGGGGCTGCCCCCGACCATGGTCTCTGTCCACGGTCCCTGCATGCTGCCTCCCTTGGCGTCGGTGCCGTGCACCCGGATGTCCACGGCGTAAAGAGGAGCGCTCGGTCATCGGTTCCTGAACCTCTCCTCGATGGCCTCGACGAGCCCGGCGATGACACCGTGGGGGGACGGGCTGTAGTGCGGCACCGCCCACCGGGTGATCTTGGCGTCGATGACGGTCGGCCGGCCGGATCGGAGCGCGGCGGCGAACGCGTCCTCGAAGTCGCCGAGCGAGTCCACCCGGTAGCCGTCCGCGCCGCAGGCGCGTGCGTACGCGGCAAAGTCCGGGTTGGCGAACTCGACCAGGCCGGTCTCGTGGTAGGCCGCAATCTGGTAGAGCTTGATGAGTTTGAACTCTTCATCGTCGAAGATGATCCAGATGACCGGGATCTGGTACTGGACCGCGGTCATCAGCTCGAAGCCGGACATCAGATAACAGCCGTCGCCGCACCCGACGACGACGGTCCGTTCCGGATGGGCCATCTTCAGCCCGAGCGCGCCGTTGACGTGCCCGGCCATCGGCCCGAACTCGCCCGCTTTGCGAAAGTTCTGGCCTTCCTCGAGCTCCACGTAGTAGCCGAGCCAGGCCAGGTGCGCGCCGGCGTCGGCGAGCAGGACGGCGCCCGGGGGCAGCATCTTCCCGATCGACTGGGCGAGCCGGCCGGGGTGGATCAGGCCGGTCAGGCCGGTCACGTCGAGGGGGCTGGGCCGGGCCTCGTAGTCCTGGGCGTCGACGTGCGCCGTCTTCACCTCGCCGACCTTGGCCTCAAGCGCGCCGGTGAGCGCGGTGACCGCCGCCCGGGCGTCAGAGACAAGTGCGTAGTCGGCCCGGTACGCCTTGTCGATCTCGGTTGGTGAGATGTTGACGTGGATGAGCACCTTGCCGTCGAACAGGCTCTCGTGGTAGTTGAACGTGGCGTGCTGGTTCAGCGCGTTCCCGATGCACAGCACCACTCTTGCCTCGCGGAAAGCCTTCCAGGCGCTGGAATGGCCGCTATCGCCGAAGACACCCACACACAGCGGGTGCCCCTCCGGCACGATGCCCTTGCCATCCAGGGTGGTGAGCAGCGGGATCTGGAACCGCTCGATGAAGTGCCTCACCAGGTCGCCCGCCCCGCTGCGGATAGCGCCGAACCCAACCAGCGCGACGACGGGCTCGGACCTGGTGATCGCATCCGCCAGCACGGCCGCGATCTCCTCGACCCGTCCCGGGTCGGGAAGGACCGGCGCCACGTCGAGCCGGATGTCGCGGTAATTCCCCACCTCGACCCCGCGGTGCGTGAGGTTCTCCGGCACGTGGATGTGCACTGGCCCCGGGCGCCCTTCGAACGCGAGGTTGACCGCCTGCTCGAGCACGTCGCACGTGTCGGCGATGTTGGTGAGCAGGTAGGACTTCTTCGTCGTGGCGGCGAACATCGCCCGCGAGTCGGGTGTCCGGTTCACTCCGGAGGTCTCGTTGAGCGACCCCCGTCCCTCCCAGGCCAGGGACGCGTAACCCGAGATCGCGAGCACCGGGTAGGAATCGGACATCGCGACGGCCAGCCCGGAGAAAAGGTTGAACGCCCCCGGCCCGGCCGTCGCGAAACATACGCCCAGCTGGTCGGTGTACATCGCATAGCCGCAGGCCATGAACGATGCGGCCTGCTCATTCCGGGTGATCACCGGGCGGATCTGCTGGGAGTGTTTTAGCGCGATCATCAAGCCGGCCGCATTCTCTCCCGCTCCGCCGAACGCGGCCGTGACCCCGATGCCTTCCAGTCCCTTGACGATGGCCTCGTAAACCCTCATGCGTCCTCCTCAACCACGCCGTCACCGGTCCTGGGCTCAGCCCCAGCCCGGCAGGGAGCGCCGCCGCCAGCGCATCACCATGCGTGATCCGCGGGGATGCCGACTGGGATATCCACCTGAGGGTGGGCATGCACTGTCTTGGAGGCGGCCAGGCCTCCCTCAGATACACCCAGGATCCATGTGACCGCCGCGGGCGGCCCGCCCTCGCCGGGCTCGGCAGCGCCCCGTGGCAGGAGGCAGCAGACTGATCACCTAATGCTGGCGGCTTCATGCCACTCGCCTTCCCCCATAGACCCTGAAGGCGATCCAAACCCCTGCGATAAGCGCCGACCGGAACTTGAAACGAATACTCCGCGCACCTGGTGTTCCTGTCAAGGGACCCCCACGTCACGGCGGCAAACGGTGCCGCCCACCCAGTAAGCGGTCCGCCGGGCACCAAATCAGGCCAATCTGCGTCCAGCCACCAGCCCGTCGGCTCAACTCACAACCGCTCGTATTCGGACGCTCCCTCGTATTCGGCGATCCGGTATATACCGCCAAGGCGCAGCATCACTTTCCGTGATTGGTGCTGCTCCTGGCTTAGGCGCCTAG
>Ga0114129_10018056_pt1 | contig 10048 bp, 8 predicted proteins | sample RhiMetdeltSRZDD1_FD_80071 | JGI IMG/M metagenome (GOLD analysis project Ga0114129, IMG submission 80071) | Populus rhizosphere microbial communities from Tennessee, USA - Rhizosphere MetaG P. deltoides SRZDD1 (version 2) (version 2) | ecosystem: Host-associated > Plants > Roots > Rhizosphere >...
GATCCTGTCGCAGGTCAAGCTGCTCCGCCAGATCTCGGCGGAATTCTCGAGCTTCGCGTCGTCGCCCACCCCGCGCCCGGAGCCGACGGTGCTCCCGGTGCTCATCGACGAAGTCATCGAGCCGTACCGAACGGCCCTGGCGGGTCGCATCGCGATCGAGGTCGGCTCGCCGCCGGACTTGCCATCGGTGTCGATCGATCGCACGCTGTTCGCCCGCGCGCTCACCAATGTCATCGAGAACGCGCTGCACGCCATGCCCGGCGAAGGACGCCTGACGATCCGGAGCCACGCCAACGGTGCGGCAGCGCTCATCGAGATCGCGGACACGGGCGTGGGCATGGATGAGGACGCGCTGGAAAAGATCTTCGAGCCGTACTTCTCGACGAAGACCACGGGAACCGGCCTCGGTCTGACGATTGCCAAGCGGAATATCGAGTTGAATGGCGGCACCATCGCGGTGCGCAGCGTACGCGGTCAGGGGACAACCGTGACGATTACCGTGCCGACCGCGTAGACACCAGTCGGCTGCCGCCAGTCCGGGCGGACCTGTGGCTCCTAACGCGATTGGGACTGGCGGCCAGCAACCGGCGGCTGGTGACTGGTGGCTGGCGACTGCTGACCACTGGAAAGGTCCATCGAGCCGCGTCCTCCCCGGTGCTTGAAGCGTACGACCGCCATCTCGACAAACGCCGAGGCGAGGTAGCTGTACGCCATCACGACGAGCACGTATCGGTGCAGCACGGTGATGAGGATGTACGCCGCCGCGATGAACAGCAGCACGCGGTACGGCCGGCGCGTGGGCGCGGCCAGCGTCTTGAAGCTTCTGAATCGAATCGTGCTGACCATCAGCATCGCCGGGATCAACACCATCGCGAGCGCCGGCAGCGCCTCGCGGTAATCCAGCAGCCCCGTCGGATACGCAAACACCGTGGCGGCCGGGATGGCCGCCGCCGCCGGGCTCGGCATACCGACGAAGTACCGCTTGTCGCCGCCGCTCGAGGCCTGGATGTTGAAGCGCGCCAGGCGCATCGCGGCGGCGGCCACGAAGAGGAAACCCGCCGCCCACCCCAACCGGCCGAGCGGCGACAGCCCCCATTGGAACGACAGGATCGCGGGCGCCATGCCGAACGAGATCACGTCGGCGAGCGAATCGAACTCCACGCCGAAAGCGCTGGTGGCGCCGGCGAGGCGCGCGATGCGGCCGTCGAGCATGTCGAGGAGGATCGCGAAGCCGATGAACGGCGCGGCGGTTTCGTACTCGCCGCGCATCGCGTACACGACGCAGGCGTACCCGCAGAACATGTTGCCCATGGTGAACAGGCTTGGGAGCAGGTACACACCGCGGCGAAAGCGCGGCCGTGGCCGATCCGCGGGGCGGCGCAGGAATCGCAGGCGCGGGTGCCGGCGGTCGTTGAGCATCGTGACCTGACCTGCTCGTCAGTGTAGCACTGCGATTACGGTTTCGCCGCCGCGGACATGGTCACCCACCTCGACGCACAGTCTCGCGTCGCCGGGCACGAACACATCCATCCGCGAGCCGAACTTCATGACGCCGTAGCGGTCGCCGGCGCGAACCTCCGCGCCGGTCTTCACGCGGCAGACCACGCGCCGCGCCAGCACGCCGACGATCTGCCGCGCCACGACGGCACGGCCGCCGTGATCGATCCACACCTCGCTGCGTTCGTTGACGCTGCCGGCGTCGGCGCGATACGCGGGCAGGAAGCGACCGGGGATGTAACCGACGCGCGTGACCGTCCCGGAGACGGGAATGCGGTTCACGTGCACGTCCATGGGCGATAGAAAGATGCTGATCTGCTGCCACGCGCCAGGCGGCGCGCCCTCGGCAACGGCCGGACCGGCCACCATGACGCGTCCATCGGCCGGCGCCAGTACCTGCTCCTCGCCGGAAGGCGGGGTTCGATTCGGATCTCGAAAAAAGAACGCGAAGAACGCGCTCAGCGCGACGAGCGGGCCGGCGCCGGCCCACCCGATGGTGAGGCCGGCCGCCAGCGCGAGCGCCAGCGCGCCGCCGATGAACGGCAGGCCGGCAGGATCGAATCGCAGATGTCTAGCCTTGTGCGGCCCGGCGGCGACGCAGAATGTCTTCCATCCGATCTTTCAACTGCAGCTTGCGTTTCTTGAGGGTGGCTTGTTCGAGCTGTTCGGGTTCCGAGAGGTAATGCTTGGAGGTCAGTTCGTGCAGCCGATCTTCCAGTTCGTGATGCTTGCCGACGAGTTGCTGGAATTCTTCGTCGGTCCGCATCAACTCTGCCTTCAGATCCTGCGACTCTGCATTCATGCTGCGCCTCCTTGGACGTCGATTAAGCGGGGAATTCTCGACCGATGCGGGGGGCCCTGCGGCTGCATGGAAACCGGGGTATTTTGGGGCGAACGTACCACAACCGCCGTCGGGGTTCAACCTAAACGGGTTCAACGCCTCAACACGGCCTGGACCGGACTTCGGGCGCCACACGCACGGCGTCGCGCCCAGCAACGGGACTGCCTTATGTTCAGCGCCTGAAACTGGGCGTGTTCGGCGATTGACCCATCGTCGCTGGTAAAGCAATCAGCACCTGCTCTGTCAATTTTTCAGCCTTGCACTGGACGATCTCGCACTGTCCAAGCCTCCGGGTTGAGCGTAGATTTATGGGCCGCCGTTGATCGCGTCGAGAAAATCCGCATCGCGCGCTTGAATACACCGCCCACCGACAAGACCCGCGACGATGTGCCGAGGCGATTCCGCATCTGCCGATCGCTCGCGCCAATCGTGTGGGCTGTCGTGCAGCTCGGTCTCGCCGATTCCGCGTCGGCTGCAGACCGTCAGAAACAGGTGCTCGTGCTGTACTCCGCGCGACGCGATGCGCAGATCTCGATCATCGGGGACCGTGAACTGCAGCGACTCCTCGATGTCGGACTGCAACGTCGCCTCGACTACTATGCCGAACACATCGATCTCGGGCGATTGTCCCATCCCGAGTACCAAGATGCCTTCCGCGATTTCCTGCTGATGAAATACAGAGGACAGCGATTCGACCTCGTCATCGCGATGTCGGATGACGTCCTCCCGTTCATCGAGAAAAACCGCAGCACGTTGTTTCCCACGGCGCCGGTCGTCTTCTTCGCGAAAACTTCCGCCGTCCACCGGCTGGAGAACTCGACCGGGGTGATCGCAGAGCTGAACCTCCGCGACACGCTCGCCCTGGCGGGCACGCTGCAGCCGGACCTTCGCAACGTCTTTGTCATAAGCGGCGCTGATGTCGGCGACAAGGTGTATGAGAGCCGGGCGCGGTCGCAGTTTCAGTCGTTCGAGCCTCGACTCATCGTCTCGTATCTCTCAGGCCTGGCGACGAAGGATCTCGTCGGGCGGCTCTCGGCGCTGCCCGAACATTCCATCGTCTACTATCTCATCGTCAACCGCGACGGCGCGGGCGAGTACTTTCATCCGCTGGAGTACGTCGACCGCGTGACGGCCGCCGCCAACGCCCCCACCTATTGCTGGGTGGACTCGGCAATGACGCACGGTATCGTGGGCGGCAGCCTCAAGAGCCTCGAGGCGCAGGTGGAGGCCATCGCCACGCTGGGCCTCCGCGTACTTCATGGCGAGCACGCCGACAGCGTGCCGGTGTCCACGCTCAACTTGAATGTCACTCAGGTCGATTGGCGCCAGCTCCAGCGATGGCGTATCAGCGAGGCGCGCGTTCCGCCGGGGACGCTGATCAGGTTTCGAGAGCCAAGCAGCTGGGAACACTACAAGGGCTATATCCTCGGCGCGTTGGCGTTGTTGATGGCGCAGACCGCGCTGATTGCCGGTCTGCTCCTTCAGCGCGCGACCCGCCGCCGGGCCGAGGCGCGGCTGCGCGCGAGCCAGGCCGAACTGCTCGACAGCTACGAGCGCATTCGTGACCTCGGCGGCCGCCTGCTCAATGCGCAAGAGGACGAACGCTCGCGAATCGCGCGCGAGCTGCATGACGACGTCGGCCAGCAGCTCGCGCTGCTGGCGATTGACCTCGAACTGATCAGCGGCGCCGGTCCCGATCTCCAGGCCGAGACCGAGCATCTGGCCCTCGAAGCGCGGAATCTGGCGCAGGGCATCGTGAGGAGCGTGCACGACCTGTCGCACCGCCTGCACCCGCCAAAACTGCGGCTGATCGGTCTGGTGGCCGCCCTCGACGGACTGCAGCGCGAGCTCTCGCGGCCCGACCTCGTCATCATGTTCGAACACGACAACGTACCGGCCACGCTCCCGCACGACGTCGCGCTGTGCCTCTTCCGCGTCGCTCAAGAGGCCTTGCAGAACGTCGTCAAGCACAGCGCGGGCCGCGAGGTGTCGATGCAGCTGATCGGGGCTGGGAACGAGCTCACGTTGACCATCGCCGACGATGGCGTCGGGTTCGAGATCGATGCGGTCAAGGGCGCCGGGATCGGTCTGATCAGCATGAGCGAACGAGTGGAAGCCATTGGCGGCAGGCTCACGGTTCGCACGCGGCGCGGCGCCGGGACGCGCGTCGAGATCGTCGTGCCTCACGCCGCGGCGCAGCCGGCATCACCCTCCGGCGGAGCGGCCGGGTCGGGTCCGATGACCCTTCCATCGACAGACCCTGCGTCTGGATACGGAGTGACGTGAGATGGGCGCCCGTGTGCTGTTGGCGGACGACCACTCGTTGCTGCTCGATGCGTTCGAGAAGCTGCTCGCGGGGCAATGCCAAATCGTCGGCAAGGTATCGGACGGACGCGCGCTGCTCGTCGCCGCCGAGACGCTCGAGCCCGAGGTCATCGTGCTCGACATCGGCATGCCTTTGATGAACGGCCTCGAAGCGGGACGCGAGATCAACCGGCGGTTTCCCGCGATCAAGCTGGTGTTTCTGACGATGAACGAGGACGCTGATCTGATGGCCGAGGCGTTCCGCGGCGGCGCGTCGGCGTACCTGCTGAAACGATCGGCGGCGTCCGAGCTATCCGCCGCGATCCAGGAAGTGATCGAGGGCCGGTCCTACGTCACGCCGTTGATCACGGAGGTGCCGGTTGCCGCGATGCCGATCGACGGCCGCACCCCTTCGTACGAGCTCACCCCACGGCAGCGTGAAGTCCTGCAATTGCTCGCCGAGGGCCTGTCGATGAGGGAGGTGGCCGCCGCGATGAAGCTCGCGCAGGGGACTGTCGCCTTTCACAAGTACCGGATGATGCAGCAGCTCAACATCAAGTCCACGGCAGAGCTCATCCAGTATGCGGTCAGGCAATCAATCGTGTGAGCATCGTTCAATCTCCCAGCGTGGCGACGAGCATCGCCTTCATCGTGTGCATGCGATTCTCGGCCTGCTCGAAGGCGATGTTGTATTCGGATTCGAACACGTCGTTGGTCACTTCCAGGCCGTCGCTCAGCCCGAACGTTGCGGCGATCTGTTTGCCCATCGTCGTTTCCGTGTCGTGAAATGCCGGCAGGCAGTGCATCAGTTTGACGTGCGGGTTGCCGCTGCTCTCCATCAGCTCCCGGGTGACCTGGTACGGCTTCAACAGCCGGATGCGATCCTTCCAGACCTCTTTCGGCTCCCCCATCGATACCCAGATGTCCGTTTGAATGAAGTCGACGCCGCTGACCGCCTCGGCCGGGTCGTCGGTGATGGTCAGCTTCGCCCTCGACTGGGACTGCAGCTTGCGCGCGACGGATGTGAATTCATCCGACGGCCAGAGCGTGTGCGGTCCGCAGAGACGCACGTCCATTCCCAGCAGGCAGCCGACGATCATGAGTGAAAGGCCCATGTTGTTGCGTGTGTCCCCGATGAAGGCGTACGAGATCGCGCTCAGCGGCTTGTCGCAGTGCTCGCCCATCGTCATGACGTCGGCCAGCATCTGGGTCGGGTGGTACTTGTCGGTCAGACCGTTGAACACCGGGACCCCCGCGTGCGGATCGAGATAGGTGACGTGTGCGCCCTGGTCGTAGCAGGCGACCTCGAACGAGCAGCGGGTCCGCGTGGACGTCTTCTCGAAGATCAGGCAGATCTCTTTCCCCTCGAGATGCTTCTGCTCCGTGCCGGCGTACTTGGCGCGCTTCAGGTCGCGCGCGAGATCCAGCAGGTACTGAAACTCGCGCGGTGTGTAGTCCTGCACCGTCAGCAGCGACGGGTTGCGAAGATTGAAGCTCATACGGGTTCCTCTCGCGTCGCGCGGTCACGCCGCCCCGTCAGGCAGTCCGCATGCCAGCCGGATCGTGCGTCGACGCGAGTCTCCCTCACAGAGGCTCACGACGCCCCGTCAGCCGCTCGCAATATTCGGTGACCAAACGGGCGCCGGCTCGCTGAGTGCGAGGGGTGACGGGCGGCGTGAGAGATGCACGCCGTCGCCGCGGAGTCGATTCGATGGCAGTCCGCTCCTGGCGGTGGGTTCTGACCGGCGCGCTGTCGATGCTCGCGACGGTCGGCGAGGCGGCGTCCACGCCTCAGGCGCAAACGCGCTTCGAGCTGCTGGGCGGCGCAGCGGTCGTAAACCTGCCGGACGTAGGCGTGTACACGATCCGCGATCGGCAGACGGCGAGCTGCTACGCGTTGTTCATTGGTAACCAGTCCGCGCTCAGCGGATCGCTGCCAGCCGCCGCAGGCAGGGCCGTTCCGAGAAGTCCGGAAGATGTGCCGGCGCCGAAGCCGCCCGCCGACAACTCTCGAGCGCTCACCGATCGGCCGAACTCACAGTACTGGGCCACGATCCCGTGGATGACGACGACTCCCGGCGTGCAGACCGGGGGTTGGGAAAATCTGGCCGAATCGATCCGGCTGGCGCTGATCGATCCCTCGACCGCCAAGGCCTTGTCGGCGCCACTGCTCGACGCGTTGAGCGACTTCAACGAACGTTTCCGGCGGCTTGAAGCGCTCCTGCAGAACATCGAGGCGTTGCGAAGCTTCGCCGTGTGGCCTGTATCGTGCGACGCGACCCAGAAGAAATGACAGCTCGTGGCGTTCACCAGCGTCCACGCAATCCCGCGCGAAGGTCAGTCGCGTTCGGAGTCACAAGGGCGTGCTCTCGTGCCGCAGACAAAAAGCATTCTTGATCTGATCAGATGGCTCGAGATCAGAGTGATCGAACCAATGCGCCGTGTCGTGTGCGGCAGGCGGGGACACGAGATGGTCTTCCACTACGAAAAGAACCGCCTCGCGCTCCGCTGCATCCGCTGCGGCCACCAGACGAGCGGGTGGATCCTCCGGCAGCGAAATGAAGAGCCGCCTGCTGGTTTGCCGTTTGCACAACGCTCCGGTCGCTCTGGTCACGCAACCCCGTGATCGCGAGCGATACCGGCGGACCGTCGACAGTCGAGCACATTGGAGTGCTCAAGGAGGCAATCGTGAAAAGGGATCTACGCGGCTTCGCATCGATGGATGGAACCAAGCAGCGCAGGATCGCGAGCATGGGCGGCCGCGCGGCGCATGCGAAAGGCACCGCCCACGAGTGGTCGAGCGAACAGGCGCGGGTAGCCGGCCGAAAAGGAGGATTGGCCCGCGCTCGCCTCTACAACGGAGCGACAAAGAAAACTCCGGACTGAGGTGAAGAGCTCCACCGTCGATCGTCGGTGGCAGGGATAACCGTCGCCCGTGATGCATCAACAATCGCCTGTCGCCACTCATCTGGCTGGTTCCTGACGGCGTTCTGAAGTTTCGAAGAACACAGTCGTTTTCCCGCGTCAGCGCCTGATGCGGCGCGCCACGTCCGCGGCATCCCTCTTGCCCAATCCTGCGGTAGTTCGTCGCCGCGGCGGCTTCGGTATGCCGTCACGAGAGAGGACAAGATCATGTGGCATCCGCTCTTGCGATCCAGCGCGGGTTCGGCACTGCTTCTCCTGGTGCTGTATCCGGCGCCCACTCAGGCCAGCGAACGGGACAAGCTGACGTACTTCACGTTCAGCGGACCGGTGCAGATTCCCGGCGACACGCTCGAAGCCGGCACCTACGAATTCAGGCTGACGAATCCCGAATCGGGCGGAAGCGTCATCCACGTGCAGGGCCGGGATGGAAAGAAGGTCTCCAGGCTGTTCTTCATGAACCGGGGGAACCGCCTGGACGAAACGACTGATCGCCCGATCGTCGTGCTGCGGGAGACGCCCGCGGGCACTCCTCCGGCCCTTCAGGGATGGTTCTACCCCGGAGAGGAGACCGGCTTTGAATTCGTCTACTCGCGGCGACAGGCGCGCGCGATCAACGGCGGCCCCGCCCGTCAGGCTGCAACAGGCGCAGCGACGACGCGGATTGTGGTGGGGTCGACGGCACCGCCGCGAATGAGCGCCAGGAACCGGTGACCCTGGCGCCATGGGCTATGGGCGCGTGCGGCCGAATCGTTCGAGCGTCGGTGCACGCGCTCACGGCCTGTTGTGATCACTCTCAGAGGTTCGAGGGCGCTGACCCTAAAAGTAGCTGAATTGCTCGCCCAAATTACTGCTGGGCACAGGAACGTCGTTTGCTTAATGTCCGGCTGGTTCGACCCCAACTCAGTTCCCGAACGTTGCGCCTGATTCGGCGCGGAAGGCGCCGGATCAGGCGCCGGCAGTCGACATCCTGGAGAGATCGCCACAGCGAGGCAATGCGCGCGAGATCGGTTTGCGCAGGAAGCGATGAGACCCTTGGAGCACAGCGACGAATTCCTGAAGCGGATGGCCGCCACCCTCGAGGCGCTGAAAGCGGTCTGGCCGCTGCAACCCGCGTGCGACGCCCCCCGCCCACGCCCGCGAGGCGTCGATGCGTCGATCTCGGAGCGTGATGGAGAGGTCTCGGATGCGCCTGAAACTCCCACCAGGGTTGCATGCTCTCGAGAGGCTTCTCACGGACCCTTCGACCGAATCCTGTGGCAGCCCTGGGAGTGGAATCTCCCCTATGGCGACTGGAGCTGTTCCGACGATCGCCTGGCTCGGTCTCCGGCCGGTGTTGGGAGCCGACGCGCGCTCATTGGCTCGACCACGAGCTCAGCACGTATTCCCGAACGATTGGACCGCAGCGTGAGAGCGCCGTAGCCGCTTGCTCGAATCCGTGCGTGATGCTGGCCACCACGTAAAGCTCGTGAAACTCGGCCGGGCCGTGCAGCAGCCGTTCGGTGATCGCGCGCTTCGCGGCGTGCGCCTCGCGACCCAGGTCGACAAGGCGATCGACGGTCAGGAGGAAGCCGTCGACCTCGGATCGCGAGGACGCCGCCGACAGGCCGCGGCTCTCCTCGAGGCAGCGAGCGTACTCCCGGACGCTCCGCACGACGATGTCGGCGAGTCCGCCGAGCATCGACAACGACTTGGGCGCAATCGCCTCGGGAATGAGCGTCAGCAGGAACGCCGTCTCGTCGATCGCGTCCGCGGCGCGATCGGCGTCCCGCAGCAGCGGCCGGAGGTGATGCGCGTCGCCGGCGCGATAGTCCGGACGGCCGGGCCGCACGATCTGGTCGGACGGGGCCGGCCAGGTATGGGTCGTCTCCGCGGGCCGGGGCGTCTCGTCCCCGCTCTCGCCGCCCGTGAGCCGCATCAGCGTTCGGCGCACGCGATCGGCCAGCGCGGAGATCACCACGGCATGGTCGGCGGCCTCGCCGAACACGTGGCGATCGTTCGTCTGCACATGCCGGAGCAATTCCGATTCGATTTCGTCATCGATGAGGCTCACCGAGTGGCCGGCGCGGAGGCCCGACGAGGTCATGCGGAGGACCGACATCAGGAACGACCGCGCGGCATCCCGGCCGAGCCACTCGTCAAGACGCGCGCCCGGACGCATCTTCAGCGGCGCGGCGCGCTCGAGCGCGGTCTCGACCAGGCGGATGTCGCCAGCCTTCAGAAACGCCCGATGTCCGAGATTGTTCTCGGCCGCCCACTTCAACAGCCCGAGGGCGTCCGTTTTGCCGACCAGTCGGGCGAGCCGCTTCCGCGCGCGATTCCAGTCGATGAGAAAGACGAGGCGTGTACCGAGGAACGTCAGAAAGCGCTCGAGCTGATCGCGCGTGTCGGGGGCGAACCGGCCGACGCAGACCTCGTGATCGTTGCCGGCGGCCTCGAGCGGGACCGTCCACGCGAGGTCGTACGGCTGCAGCATTTCCTGGA
>Ga0114129_10018058_pt1 | contig 10047 bp, 10 predicted proteins | sample RhiMetdeltSRZDD1_FD_80071 | JGI IMG/M metagenome (GOLD analysis project Ga0114129, IMG submission 80071) | Populus rhizosphere microbial communities from Tennessee, USA - Rhizosphere MetaG P. deltoides SRZDD1 (version 2) (version 2) | ecosystem: Host-associated > Plants > Roots > Rhizosphere >...
AATAGACGTTTATCCTTTTCGTCGTAGAGCAGAATGGAGGCAGCTTCACAATCCAGCAGTTCGCTTGCTGTGGCGGTGATCAACTGCAGCAGGGCATCGAGGTCGAGCGTCGAGTTGAGAATGACGCTCAACTCGACCAGTCGTTTAAGCTGGTAGGGCTGGCTGATAAGGTCGCGAAGTTGGCCCGTCGTCATGGTTACAGTGTACAGATTTTGATGCCTGGATACAAGTCCTACTTTTGGATTTGGTACACCACAAACCGGTTATTCTTCAGGACCTGGTCCAATGGCAGGTTGCAGGTATCGATCTCCTCGGGCGGAATCTGCTGGTTTGGTCCCACCTTTCGACTCAGGACAAGGTAATCGCCCTTGCGTATGCGGTCACACTCCATGCTCATGATGGTGGGATGTCCGGTCATCATCACCATGACGCGCGGCTTGAAGAAGATCACCACACTCTCGGGCGAGGTCTGTTCCTTAATGTAGTTATAGACTTCTGTGCTGTATGGATCAAAGGGTCCATTAATGGCGCGCTGATTCCGCAGATTGGCATAGGCCGTCAGGCTGGATTGCACCAGAAAGACCCCGGCGATCAGGATCCAGAATCCATACAATGCCGCCTGAACCGCGGGGTGGTATTTTTCGGGCAGCCTGCCGATCAAAAACTTCATTCCCTGAAAAGCAAAATAGATGAAAATAGGCAGCAGTGGGAAGATGTAGCGCGGTCCCTGCCAGTAGGGATAGCTAATGTGAACGAGGATCCACAGCACGAAGAACAGGATAAAGGCCGGTTCCAGCTTCCACCGATTCCAGGCTCCCAGCAGGAAGAAGAGGAATACCAGGTAATACAAATATTTCCAGACCTGCGTGGCCCCGAAGAAATAGCTGAATATATTGAAGTAAGCCGGTATAAAGGCCTTCGCAGTCTGCATCAGCTCTGCATACTGGGAAAGGTACGATTCTCCGCCGCTGGGAAACAACAGGAGATTCGCGATCCATAAGAGGATAAAGACAATACAAACGATGGTTGAACCCTTGATGATTTCCAGTACTGTCCCGCGAGCTTTGCGGTTTGCCAGCACTCGAAAAAACTCGACGATCAAAAAACATCCCAGTAAAAGAATACCTGTCACGCGTATAAAGGTGGTAAAGAAAATCGCTGCACCAAGCAATATATAGCGCAGAATGCTTCGGTTGCCTTCCCGTGTCATCAGTAACAATGACAGTGTCGAAAAGAAGAGAAAGGGAATATCCGAAAGGATCTGGTCCAGGAACTGGAGAAGCATGGGATTGAATGCAAAGAGTGCAACGATGAGCAGACTTTCTATTTGTGTGAGGCGCTCTCTCATGAGGAGATACAGGCAGATCAAAAATCCCGCGAAAAAAACTAAAGCAGGCAATTTCAATGCCAGTGGGCTGATCCCTTTGACCGCGTAGACAGGCGCGAGGATCAACGGATATCCCCACGGGTAGGCGGTGGGCCCGACATGGGTGGTGGATTGCTGGTTAGTGAAAGCGCTTTGCTCCATGAACTCATCTGTCGTGCCACTCAAAATACTTTTGGCTTGGACGATGTACCAGGCAAAGTCATCTCCCCATTGATGCCCGCGGGTGAGGGTGGATGCGCCAATGATGAGCGAAATCAGGATTATGACAGACAGCAGTGCATTACGCATGTCACGATTTTACCTGTTTTATAAACTAGAACATTTGTTCCATCCTGTTTTGGAGATAAAAATATCCGCCTGAGTCAAGACAGGCGGACGTGATGTTGTTCCCTGTTGCTGGTTTCCCAGCTCGGTGCTCAAACAGCGCCCTCTACATTTGGCAATGTAAGATCTTCCATATGGTGAGTGAACTTGTTTCTGACGCTTAAGGCGGTCCACAGGCTGATGATCGCGAAGATGGCGACAATCCCTTCCACCGCAAGAATGCCAACCTGCTGGCCCACGTAAACAGCCACGGCATCCACGAAGGCGTGCCATAACAAAGCGAGCCAGAACCAGACGGGCTTGCCATAGACAATTGCATACAGCACCATCACCGACAGACTCACATGCAGACAGATGGCAAAGACGCGTTCAACGAAACCCATCAGCGCCATGTACCAGGGCGCGGACCAGTAGGCCGCGACCTGCTGTCGCGCCAGCTCGAGTTGATCCGCCGGAATGCTGGGCACTGTGGACAGATCAATGCTGCGATAGCCGATCATTGTGACAAAACCGACCGCCGCCAGGATCCCGAGCAGCGCAGCCTCGATTCCACCATGTCCCAGCCCGACGAGGATTCCCTCTTTCCATGACCGGGTGTTCTTAAGAATGAACTTGAACAAAATATAGCGAGCCGTCTCTTCAAAAATCCCTGCCAGCACACCCAGGAGGATGGCATTGGCAAGTAATGGAAGGGTTTGCAAGAAGGTGTTCATGCCAAAGACCAAAGGGATATGAAGCACCTGTGAGGCGATGAACGTCAGCGCTCCTGCCAGGACCAGTTTCCAGGGAAGCGCAAATTTGCGCGTGAAATAGAACCACAAAAGGATGGGCAGAGCGATCATGCCCAGAAAGCTAATGACGTACGCGGCAGTAAGCATGTTGTTCCTTATTGAAGCGGCATGGAGCGCAGGCGGCGGGCGCGATCTGTCAGAGGGCGTTTGGCAACGATCGTGATCTTGCCGCTGCCTTCGGGCGTGAAGACATTGATCGCTTCCCAGCCTTCCGAACCCCATTCATTCAGCGTCGCCTGGATGTGTTCATCCTTGGTGCCAAAGACCCCGCCGATCGTTTGGACGCGGTATTCCCAATTTTTAATTTCTTCGGCCATTTTATCTCCAGATAAAAAAGGTTTGACTGGTTCTGTTTCACGTGAAACATGGAAGCAGATTTCTGCTTCCATGTTTTGGATTAAACTCTTGTCTCGCGCTGGTAGAGCACGTACGAATATACAAGCAGAAAGAGGGTGGAGCCGATGATGGGGGCGAACATCATCCAGAAGGCCATATTGCCTCCGAAAAAGCCTCCGAGGAATGCCAGCGCTCCGGAGATCATGAACAGCACGGCGCCAATCCGGTGGGTCTCATTCCAGACGGTATCGCTGGAAAGGGTCCACGGTGTACGGATGCCGATGAAGAAGTTGCGCTTCGCCTGCCGCATCATGAAGCCGATGAAGATGAAGAGCAGTCCGATGGCAGGCAGCATGGCACCGCTCATCTTGAAGCTGGTATATCCCAGGCTCCAGGCAAGGGACAACCCGTAAATATAGAGCATGAAGGCCACCATCAGCACGATGAACAGGTTGAACGCTTCACGGAACTGGGCGATATTTGCCTTGAGCGGGTCGATCGACGGGACCACGAGAAACAAGGCAACGATGCCGAGCGTGATCAGCGGCAGTAGAAACACGCCCCAGACCTTGGGCATGTAACCATTCACCTGGTCATTGATGTTCCAGTGGGAGGCCATTTGGTCCGGCAGGCGGTTCCAGAGCAGGAGACCGGCCAGGGTCGCGGCAGCGATCATGATCAGGACGACGATAGTGGTAGTACGAGTAGACATTTTTTCCTTTATTTGTAGTTTGGTTGCGGCGGGAACGTCGAAACCAACGTTATTTCATATTTTCTTTCGGCACGTTATTCTGCGCGATCGAGACAATTCCACTCATGGCGCCGAGGTTCATTGTGTCCACGGCGGAGCTTGGGACGATCACGAGTGCGCCTTTTTCCTTCAGGCCTTCAAAGAGCATGTTCATGGCACGCAGATGCAGCGCGGTGGGATTACTAATATATGCCTGCGATGCTTCGGCAAAGGATGCCGCGATCTGTTTTTCTGATTCGCCCAGGATCACGCGCGCCTGGCGCTCGCGTTCTGCCTGCGCCTGGCGGGACATGGAATCCTCGAGATCTTGCGGGATGACGATATCGCGGATCTCGACCGAATTGACGGTGACACCCCAGGGCGTGGTGCGCTCATCGATGATGCGCTGGAGCTCCTCGTCGATCGCAGAACGTCCGATTAGGATGTCTGCCAGCATCATCCGGCCGATGATGTCGCGCAGCGCGGTCTGTGCCGCCCAGGCAATCGCGGACTGGTAGTCCTTAACTTCGAGCGCGGCTTTCTCGGCATCCCAGACCACCCAGAACAGGACCGCATCCACGTCTACAGGCACGGTATCCTTGGTCAGCGTCTTCTCAGCGGAGAAAGGCGTCACCATGACACGGTGATCGATCCAGGATGGGATCGTGTCCACGATCGGAATGATCCAAAACAGACCGGGACCCCGCAAACCGTGAAATCTGCCCAGGCGCAGGACCACAGCCTTTTCCCATTGGGAGGCTACTTTGAGCGCGAACAAAATGTAGGTGCCTACCAGGACCATGACTGCCACGAACAAGCCGGTCCAAACCTCAGGGACACGGCTGTCCATGAGTACCGCGCCCAGGGCAGCAATCACCATAAAGATGCCGAATATTGTCCCGGCCACACCAGAGATATGTGGATCATCTTTCCCTTGTTTCTTTGGAATCATGTTCTTGATGTATTTCGAGTCCATTTTGACATTCTCCTTGGTTCTATCATTCACGTTCCGTTTGCTGCGATCCCAGCTCCGGCGATGCTGTCCATGCCTTGAGCTGATCTTTGATCATTTCACTGATCTCATCCTGTGAAAATTCCAGGCGCAGGGCTTCATTGATATATCTTTCTGTCAGCGCCTGTAATGATTCCCTGCGCAATTTTTCTGTGACGTTTGGCGGCGGAATCTCTGTAATGTACGTACCGCGTCCCTGTTGGGTTGAGATGATGCGGGCTTCGTCCAGGATTCTGTATGCTCTTGCCACGGTGTTGAAGTTGACGCGCAGCTCTTCTGCCAGCGCCCGCACTGTTGGGAGCTGGTCGCCTGGTTTCAGACTCCCGCCTGCAACCTGCGTCTGCACCTGGTTCACAATCTGTGTATAGATGGGCAAGCCCGAGCGGAAGTCAATGTGGAGCATTAATTTCTTATTCGTCATAAATTGTATCTTTGTATCATTGTAATAATTGTATCATTGTCACAATTGTATCCCAACCCGCAAATTTGTCAAGTCCCCGAGTTGCATCCCTTTGCGGATTAAATGCAGTGAACATCAAATTTTGATTTTATGAAAATCATAGCCACTCTTTATCTGTAATTTATGGGTTTTGCTTGAGATTCGCGATATGAATGGGGAACGAAAACGCTGAGCAGAACAGTTTCAGATGTCCACAGAATGGATTGCTCACAACAAATGAAAGAATGGATCGCAACTATGATTTCTCCCTGCATACTCCTGGTCGATACCGATGTAAAAGTATTGGTAAAACTGGAAGTTGTGCTACGCCAGGCAGGCTACCGTGTGCTCACTGCCCATGCAAGCCAACAAGCCATATACCTGGCACAGGCAGCCCTTCCTGAAGTCATCATATGTAATGCGAAGATGCCGTCACTACATGACTCCGATATAAAAGGAACGCTTGCTCGAGACTCGCAAACTGCTTCCATTCCTTTTATCTTTATAAAAAAGCCATTTGACAAACATGAACTGGTTGCCCGCGTCAATGAGGTGATACGTAGTCATGTCATTGACTAATCCTCGCTGCAAAACAGCTCCAAACATTTATTATCAGTATCGCGAAACGGGACAACTGTACTGTAGTTTTGCTCGATCTGGCTCAGCTTCTTGATCCCCAGGAACAAAATACTATTGAAGCGATTTCAACACAAAAAATCATCATAGCAAGCTAGGAAAAGAACATGAAACTAAATATCCGCAATAAGTTACTTTTGGCATTTGCAGCTGTTGTCCTGCTTACAGGAGTCGTAGGCTACATCGGCTATGATGCCGCCTATCGCATCAACACGATGACAGATACTATGTACGATAACCACCTTCAAGGGATTATTGAACTGAAAAATGCTGTTATTAACCTGTATACTGCCCGTACTGCATTGCGTTCATCCATGCTGACCAATGATCCTCAGCTCACGGATGAGCAGATCAATCTGGCGCACGAAAACAATGCCAAGTTCGAAGAACATATGATCTCCTACGAGAAAACGATCGTAACGGATCAGGCACGGCAAATGTACCAGCAAATCATGAAAGATTATGAAGAATATATGGCAGCTTCCAACAAAGCTCTCGACCTGGCAGCTGCGAATAGGAACGAAGAGGCCGCGCAGATCATATGGGCTGCTGCTCCAATAGTCCAGGCGATCGAGGGCTCGATGAACGAACTGGTAGCAAGCAAGGAAGGATTGGCGAAAGATTACTATGTGGAGACCGAACAGGTCTTCTTTCGGTCGCGCAACCTGATCATCGGCCTGAGCATTTTCTCCGTCTTGGTTGGCGCGGTAATCGCTTTCTTCCTGTCACGTTCGATTTCCGGCGCTGCTCAACAGATGGTCACCGTCGCTGATGGCATTGCCGCCGGTGAGCTGGATCACACGATCACCGTTCGTAGTAAGGACGAGATGGGCGATATGGCCGCATCCTTCTCCCGCATGATCGCGTATGTGCAAAGTATGGCCGGGGTGGCACAGAGACTGGCAGTCGGGGATCTTACCCAGAATGTGACCGCGATCTCCGAAAAGGATGTATTGGGGAATGCCTTCAAAGGCATGGTGGATAGTTTGCGCAGCCTGGTAGGCGAAGTGGCCGACAACGCGAACTTACTCGCGTCGGCTTCTCAGCAACTCGCCTCAGCGGCCAACCAGGCGGGCCAAGCTACCAGCCAGATCTCCACGACCATTCAGCAGGTGGCGAAGGGGACGGCGCAGCAATCCGAGTCGGTCAGTCGCACCGCAACCTCCGTCGAACAGATGAGCCGCGCCATCGACGGGGTGGCACGCGGCGCGCAGGACCAGACTCAGGCTGTCACCAAAGCTGCCGAGATCACCAGTCAGATCGCCACCGCCATCCAGCAGGTTTCCACCAGCGCTCAGGCGGGTGCCAAAGGTTCAGAAAAGGCCGCTGCAGTTGCCGACGGTGGGGTTCAAACGGTGAGCGCCACTCTGAACGGCATGGAAACCATCCAGTCCAAAGTGAACTTGTCGGCGCAGAAGGTGCAGGAGATGGGCGCACGTTCCGAGCAGATCGGCGTGATCGTCGAGACCATCGAAGACATTGCGTCTCAGACCAACCTGCTGGCATTGAATGCCGCTATCGAAGCAGCCAGAGCCGGTGAGCACGGCAAGGGTTTTGCCGTGGTGGCAGATGAGGTGAGGAAGTTGGCTGAGCGCGCCAGCACGGCCACCAAAGAGATTGGTGGGTTGGTGAAGGATATCCAGCGAACGGTCAGCGATGCAGTGAAAGCCATGAACGACGGCTCTGTAGAAGTGGAGCGTGGTGTGGAGCAGTCCAAGCAGGCCGGACAGGCACTCGAACAAATTTTGAGTGCAGCCAAGGAAGTCAACGGGCAGGTAGCTCAGATTGCCACAGCCGCTAATCACATGAGTAATTTGTCCAATGAGCTGGTCGCGGCGACCGATGCGGTCGGGGCGGTGGTGGAAGAGAACACGGCTGCCACCGAAGAGATGAGTGCTGGCTCGGCGGAAGTGACCCAGGCGATCGAGAACATCGCCAGCGTCAGTGAAGAGAACGGTGCCGCAGTCGAAGAAGTCAGCGCCTCCGCCGAAGAGATGAGTGCCCAGGTGGAGGAAGTCACCGCTTCCGCGCAATCGCTGGCGGAGATGGCAGAAGCGTTGCAACAAGTCGTTGCTCAGTTCAAGCTCTCCGCGCAACAACAGACCTCCCACTTTTCCCCAAACCCTAAAGCCGTAAGGCCGATCGCGCCGGTTATGCATGAGGTGAGCTTCGCAGCCACGCCCGCCGCTTCGACTGCGCTCCTCGAGGAACACTCATCGTTCCACTCCGCGCGAAGCAATGGACACTTACAAAAAGCTTAAGGAGATGACTGATGGAAACCCAAATCGTCGTATTTGAGCTTGGCTCGGAACATTTCGGCGTGGAGATCGCCAGTGTGGAAAGCATCATCAAGATGCAGCCGATCACACAACTGCCGCACGTCTCCAGCTTCGTAGAAGGGGTGACCAACCTGCGGGGCAAGGTGCTGCCGGTGATCGACCTGCGCAAGCGCTTCGGATTGGCCCCTCGGGAGACGGACAAGAACAGCCGTATCATCGTAGTGAGCCTCGACCAGACAGAAGTGGGCATGATCGTGGATGAGGTCAGTGAAGTGCTGACCGTACCGGCAGGAGTCGTGGAACCGGTCCCTGCGATCACAAGCACCGTTGATTCATCGTTCATTACGGGGATCGCCAAGCTCAATCAGAGGCTGGTCATCCTGCTGGATTTGCACAGTATCTTGGCGAACGAGGAAAAGCTCAGCCTGCTACTCGCATAGTTTCTTTTTCCATCGTACCTGCGTGTATGTGTGACAAAAAGTAGTGGTTGTCTTAGAATCAGTGTTCCTGCTAACAGCAGGGACACTACTCATTTAAGCTGTATAAATTATTTCTCCACTGACATCAAGCGTTTCATAGCCCGCCCCAGCCTTTTTATACCCTCCTCAATTTTATCGGGTGCCTGGGAGACAAAATTGAGTCGCAGCCAATTTCTGCCATCCGTGCCATCAGAGAAGAATCCGTTTCCGGGGGAAAATTCCACGCCCTCCTCGCATGCCAGAGGGAGCAACCTTCCCGAAGATAGATCCGCGGGCAGTTGCAGCCATATGAAAAGCCCTCCCTGCGGTGGATCGAGGCGGATCCCGGCAGGCAAAAAGCGTTCGATTGCCAATAGCATGGTGTCACGACGTTTATGGAAGAGTTGGCAGGAACGACGCAGGTAGCTCTGATAGCGCCCCACTGTGACGTACACTTCCAGGGCTCGCTGGATGAGAGTCGATGTTGCCAGATCGTTGACGCGCTTGAACTGGACCAGACGATGATAGATGGGTCCCTCGGCGACGAGGAAGCCGACACGCAAACCGGGCATCAGGATCTTCGAAAATGTGCTAACGTAAATGACGCGGCCGCCGGGATCAAGCGCCTTGAGAGCCGGCTGGGCGCGGCCCTCATACCGCAAATCCCCCACAAAATCATCTTCCAGGATGGGAATGTTGTAACGATCCGCCAGGATAATCAGCTGGATGCGGCGCTGACTGCTCAGGCAGGTACCGGTCGGGTTATGGAAGGTCGGGATGGTGTAAATGAGCTTTGGGTGATGCTGCTGGAGAAGCTTCTCCAATGCCTCCACCTGCATGCCATGCCGGTCCACCGGAATGCCCACCACTTTGAAGCCGAGGGCGCGGAACAGGTCCAGTGCGCCGGAGTACGTGGGACTTTCCACCATGATCACATCGCCTGGTTTGAGCAGGAGCTGTGACACCAGTGATAACGCCTGCTGCGAGCCGGCGGTGATCAGAACATTTTCGGAACGTGTTTGAAGTCCCTGGCTGGCTAAGATGTGCGTAATCGTCTCACGCAGCGGAGCGTGCCCGTTAGGCTCACCATAATCGAGCGCGGCGATCCCATCGCGACGCATGACCGTTTGAAGTACTTTGCGAAAGTCTTCCGCCGGAAAGAGATGAGCATCCCCGATCCCGCTCGCAAAGCTGATGAGATCGGCTGGGCGGGCCGTCTTCCTATGCTTTTCCTCCAGTGCTTTGTTTTTGGAGGTCGCCCCTTCGAGCTCCAGACTTTGCTGCCAGAGCGGCCAGGAGTCGCCAGGCTTATCTTTGGAAAACGCTAACAGCGGATTGGGGGGCAAAACATAGGTGCCGCTACCCATCCGGGAGTAGATCAGACCATCCGTCTCCAGCACGGCGTACGCGTTTTCCACTGTGATGCGGTTTACGCCAAGGTCGCGCGCAAGCTGGCGGCTGGCCGGCAGGCGCGTGTCCGCTGCCAGGCTGCCTGAAAGAATCCCCTTTCGCAAATATGTTTCAATCTGCTGGTAAAGCGGAACTTCACTATGACGGTCAAGAGGTATGCGCATCTGGGACCTCCACGGGTATAAAGCGCTATTGGTATGGTAGATATATCACCTTTTCAGGTATTGTTATAGAGCCAATTCCCA
>Ga0114129_10018059_pt1 | contig 10047 bp, 8 predicted proteins | sample RhiMetdeltSRZDD1_FD_80071 | JGI IMG/M metagenome (GOLD analysis project Ga0114129, IMG submission 80071) | Populus rhizosphere microbial communities from Tennessee, USA - Rhizosphere MetaG P. deltoides SRZDD1 (version 2) (version 2) | ecosystem: Host-associated > Plants > Roots > Rhizosphere >...
CGCTCGCGGTGCCGCCGCGCTCGAGTGCACGCTCGCCGGTCCTTCGCTGCGCTTCGTGCGCGCGGTCGTGTTCGCGGTGGCCGGTGCCGATCTCGGCGCCGTCTTGTGGCGGCACGACCTCGGGCGATGGGTGGTACCCGCCGGCGCGGCGGTGCGTGCCCGCCCCGGCAACGTCCTTTCCTTCGAGGGCCGGCGTCGCGGATGCCGAGCGTACATCGCGTTCGCCGGCGGCATCGAAGTGCCCGTCGTCCTCGGCTCGCGATCGACGGACGTGGGTGCCGGCTTCGGCGGCTTCGTGGGCCGCAGCCTGCGCGCCGGCGATGTCCTGCGCGTGGGCGGCGGCCGTGCTTCCGAGCTGCCGCGGGAGAGCGCCGCACGGTGCCACCACGAGACGGCCGACGACGCCGTCGTCGAGCTGCGCGTGGTTCCGGGGCCGCAAGCCGACTGCCTCGAGCCCGAGTCGCTCGCCGACTGGCTCGGGGCGGAATGCCAGGTCGCGGCGGAAGCGGATCGCGCCGGCGTACGGCTTCGCGGGCCCCGCCTGCGTCATCGCGGGAGAGCCGACGTTCTTTCCGATGGCATGCCGATGGGCTCGATCCAGGTGCCGCCCGACGGCCAGCCGATCGTCATGGCGGCCGAGGGCCCGACCACGGGCGGCTATGTCAAACCGCTCGTCGTCCTCTCCGCGGACCTTCCGAAGCTGGGGCAGCTCGTGCCCGGCGCCAGCCGCGTACGATTCCGTCCGGCATGAGAGCAGGCACGCTCGTCCACGCGGATCGAGCCGAACGCCCGGCTTCCTGACCGGCGCCGTGACGCAGATGTGCGGTGGAAATGCTGATGCAGAAAGACGCGACGAAGGATCGTGTGCCGCGCTGGCCCACGATCCTCGTGAGATTCGGATTAGGTCCCGTTCGACATGCGGATCTTCGGGCCGAGCTGCAGCCCGTTATCCGGAATCACGAGCACTTCTTCCTCGAATACCAGGCCCCGTCCGGGACGGCGGGTGAAGCGCAGAAACGTCGGAAAGTTCCAGCTGCTGCGTTGTGAGGACTTCATGACCAGCCCTCCCTGAGTTTAGCTTCGGGGCCGGCGTCGCCTTGTTGCGGCGCCGACCCCGTCCCCTACGGCTGCCAGCTAGTACAGCAAGGCGTATGCCAGGCCATACCCAACGCATTTACGGCATTGTCGCTGGAAACCCCGCCAATTCTGGACCTCACTGGGGGCAAAAAGTTCACACGGCGGAATTGCCGGTCCGAGAATCGGACCGGCTCTGTCCCCGTCAAGGGAACAGGGTTTGGACACTCCAGCCGGCGCCGGAACGCACGTAGAGCTGCCGGTCGTGCAGGCGGAAATCGCCGGCGCGCCAGATCTCGATGCGAGCCGGCGACAGCCGATAGCCGCCCCAGTGCGGCGGGCACGGAACGGGCTGTCCGCTGAATTGCATCTCGTGCTCGCGAAACCGCGCGAGCAAGGCGTCGCGCGAGGGCAGCGGCGCGCTCTGGTGGGACGCCCACGCGCCGAGCTGGCTCTCGCGCGGTCGTGTCGCGAAGTAGGCCTGCGATTCCTCCGCCGAAACGCGCTTCGCCTCGCCTTCGGTCCGGACCTGCACCCCCAGCGTGGGCCAGTAGAAGCAGAGCGCGGCCTGCGGATTGGAGTCGAGCTCGGCGCCCTTGCGGCTCGTGTAGTTGGTGAAGAAGGTGAAGCCGTGCTCGTCGACGTCCTTGAGCAGCACGATACGCACGGAGGGGGCGCCGGCCGCACTGGAGGTCGCCAGGGCGCACGCGGTGGCGTCGAACGCCTCCCGGGCGCGCGCATCGGCCAGCAGGGACTTGAACTCGGCGATCGGATCGAGCGGCGTCATCTCCCGGAGTCTATCGAAATTCGCCGGCAGATTTTTTGGGGAGCGGAGCAAACCATCCCGCGGCCTCCTGCGTCTTACCTTGATGAGGGTCGAAGCCGTTTTGCCGGCGTCCTGGCTGCCTTAGCCTCCTTCCCGGTCAGGACGCCGGTTGTTTCGTTTCTGGCTCCCCGTATCCCAAACTCTTGATGCGCTCCAGGATCGGCGGGTGGGAGTGGTACACCCACGAGAAGAGCGGGTGGGTGACCGGCATCCATCGGCTCTGCTCCCGCAGGCGCAGCAGCGCTTCCGCGAGATCGATCCCGTTGCCGTGGTGCACGACCGCGAAGCGATCGGCGGCGAACTCGTGGCGGCGCGAGATCGTGTTGAAGGCCGGCTGCATCAGGAACCCGATGGGTCCGAACCACGAGCCGAAGACCAGCAGCGCGCCGTAGGCGGAGGGCCCGGCGAGGCCGAAGCCGAGATAAAACGGCGTGAGCCCGATGCAGAGGCTCAGCACGTAGAACATCGCGCCGGTCAGGGCCACGCCGCGGATCAGATGCCAGCGCACGTGGTGCAGCTTGAAGTGGCCGAGCTCGTGGGCGAGCACGGCCAGCACGTGCCGCGGCTCCATCGCCTGCAGCAGGGTGTCGAAGAGCACGATGCGCTTCTCGCGGAAGACGCCGGTGAAGTACGCGTTCCCGTGGCTCGTGCGCCGCGAGGCGTCCATCACGAAGAGGCCGCCGGCCTTGAAGCCGATGCGCGCAGCCAGCGCGTGGATCCCCTCGCGCAGCTCGCCCTCGGGCAGGGGGGTGAACTTGTTGAAGATGGGCGCCAGCACCCGCGGGTAGAGCCACAGCGTGAGCACGCTGAAGCCACTGACTACCGCCCACACGTAGAGCCACCAGCGCGGCCCGCCGTTCTGCATGAAGTAGAGGACGCCGCCCATCAGCGCTCCGCCGAGGACGGCGGTGAGGGCGAGGCCTTTCAGGCGGTCGAGAACGAAGTCGCGCCGCGTCTGGCGATTGAAGCCGTGTTTGGCCTCGATGCGGAACGTCTCGTAGTAGTCGAAGGGCAGGCCGAGGATCTCGCCCAGGAGGCTCAGGGCGCCGAAGAAGATGAGGCCGCTGACGATCGGGCCGTGGCCCCAGCCAAGGGCCCAGCGCTCGAACCATCCGAAGCCGCCCGCGGCGAGGAACGCGAGGAAGGCGATGAGCCGCGTCCAATGGCTGATGCGAGCGAACGCGTGCCGGTCTTCGGCGTACGCGAGCGCACGCGCCATGTCGTCGTCGGACAGCTTCAGGAGCCGCAGGGCTTCCTGCTGATGGTCCTTGTCGAGGTAGTACCGCCGATTGAGGGCGGCCAGCCACGATTCGACGAGCTCGCGCGCGACGGAGAGCGCGATGAAGAGGAAGAGCAGGGCGCGCGGGGTCACGAGCGCCGAGCGGAAGGAGCCGGCACCACGCGGCCGGTGGGCGGCAGCGCCGCGCGCAACGCCCGCACCACCTGCTTGCCATGGAAACGGCCGTTCTCGATGAAGACTTTGTTGTTGTCCACGCCGGCGATCACCACTCCTGCCATGTAGAGGCCCGGCACGTTCGACTCCAGCGTCTCGGGGTCGAGGGCCGGCTTCAGTGTCTCGGGATCGATGCGGACGCCCAGCGATCGCAGGAAGTCCGTGTCGGCATGATAGCCGGTCAGCGCGAAGACGTAATCGTTGGGGATGTCGTGCCTCTCGCCCGTCTGTGTCTGATGCACACTCACCGAGGTGCGGCGGATCTCCGTCACCACCGTATCGAACATCGCGCGGATCTCACCCGCCTTGATGCGATTGGCGAGGTCTGGCGCTACCCAGTACTTGAGGCCCGGCGCCGGCTCGCTGCGCCGATGCACGAGCGTCACCCGCGCGCCGCCTCGGAAGAGATCGAGCGCCGCCTCCGCCGCGGAATTGCCCGCGCCGATGACCATCACCTCGCGGCGGTGGAAGGGGTGGGACTCCGTGTAGTAATGCGAGACCTTCGGCAGGTCTTCACCGGGGATGCCCAGGCGGTTCGGGTTGTCGAAGTAGCCGGTGGCCACGATCAGCGCGCGGCTGCGATGCTGGCGCGGCTGGCCCGTCATCTCGCAGCGCGTGACGATCTCGAAGTGGCCGTCGTGACGCTCGATGCGCGTCACCGCCTCGTACTGGCGGATGTCGAGGTCGTACGTCTCCGTCACCTTCCGGTAGTACTTGAGCGCCTCCAGGCGCGTGGGTTTCTCGCCCTGGCAGACGAGCGGCAGGTCCCCGATCTCGAGGAGCTCCGGGGTCGTGAAGTAGACCATGTTCGTCGGGAAGTGGAAAAGCGAGTTGACCACGCATCCTTTTTCGAGGACGGCGTAGCGATACCCCTCCCGCGTGAGCTCGATGGCGCAGGCCAGGCCCGTGGGTCCCGCTCCGATGATGGCAACGTCGAGCAGCGTGTCGTCCATGACGCGTGTGTGTTCATTCTCGCACGCAGCCGTGTTGGAACCGCCGTGGCTCCGCAGGCGCGTCGCGGGCACGAGGAATGCATCGCGGGCGCCATGCCGAGGTGCATAGCGCGCGCGGACCTCGCGGTGGCGATTGCGGCGCCGGCGATCTTTGCGTGCGGCCTCGTCGCCGGCTTCGAGCTCGGCTACTGGAGACTGCGTCCGCCGGCTCTGCGGGAACCGCCGCCGCTGCCACCGCTCGCGCGGGCGGCGCTGCGGGCCGAGTGTGGCGCCACCGAAGGTGAGGAGCTGCCCGTCCTCTTTCCATTCCTGGAACCGCAGATCGCCGCGCTGTTCATCGGCGAGCTCCTCGGCCCGACGTCACAACGCGACCGCCCGCACAGTGACCTGCTGTCGCGGCTGGCCAAGACGCAGATGTTCGCATTGGGGGAGGGAACGCTGCCGAAGAGGCTCTCGCATCCGAGCTTTGCCGCGCGTGAGCTCGCCACCGCCACCTGGATCTCGCGCCACTGGTCGTCCACGCAGGCGATCGACGCCTACGGCGCGCTCGTCTACGTGGGTCACGGCCGGCGCGGCCTGCGTCGTGGTGCTGAGTACTACTTCGGCCGGCCCCTCGAGTCCCTCGGCGTTGCCGAAACGGCGCTCCTTGTCGCGATCACTGGACAGCCGACTCGGCTCGATCCCGCCTGTTTTCCTGAACGTGCAGCGGTCGCTCGAAACCGGGTCCTCACGCAGATGTTCTTCGCCGGGGTGCTGGACGGCGGCGCAGCCGCGCGAGCGGCGGCGGCGCCTGTTGTCGCGGCCGGTGAGTGCAATCGCCTGACCGGTGTACCGCGTACCGGCCGTTCGCGCAGTGGGAAGACTACGGCTGGCGCAAGACGAACACGCAGGATGGCGGCATCTCTAAGGCACCCCGTGGCCCTGGAATTGGACTGAAACCCGAATTTGACCCGCAGCCTTTAGAGAGGTTAGCTTGTGCCAGACATGTTGAAGGAAGCGATGGATTACCGGTTCCCCCTCATCGAAAAGCTGCCGCCTTACGTCTTCGCCGTCACCAATCACCTGAAGATGGAGGCCCGGCACCGGGGCGAGGACATCGTCGACCTCGGCATGGGCAACCCCGACCTGCCCACGCCGGAGAAGATCGTCGACAAGCTCGTCGAGGCCTCGCGCAACCCCAAGAACCATCGCTATTCCGCCTCCAAGGGCATCCCGAAGCTGCGCGCCGAGATCGCCCACTGGTACGCCCGGCGGTTCAACGTCGAGATGGATCCGGAGACGGAGGTCATCGCCACCATCGGCGCCAAGGAGGGCTTCTCGCACCTCGTGCTGGCGCTCGTCGAGCCCGGGGACCGCGTGATCGTCCCCGCGCCCAGCTATCCGATCCACGCCTTCGCGGCCACGATCGCCGGCTGCGAGCTCGTGAAGCTGCCGATCCAGGAAGGCTCAGGCCAGTTCATGGACGCGCTGCGCAAGCTCGACGACCGCAGCGCCAAGGCCAAGATCCTCGTGGTGTCGTTCCCGCACAACCCGACGGGCGCGTGGGTGGAGAAGCCGTTCTTCGAAGAGATCGTGGCGATGGCGCGCGAGCGCGGGTGGCTCATCATCCACGACTTCGCCTACGCCGACCTCGTCTTCGACGGCTACCGCGCGCCGTCGATCTTCGAGATCCCGGGAGCCAAGGACGTCGCCGTCGAGATGTTCTCGTGGTCGAAGAGCTACTCGATGGCCGGGTGGCGCGTGGGCTCGTGCGTCGGCAACAAACAGGCGATCTTCGCGCTGACGCGCCTCAAGAGCTACCTCGACTACGGGATGTTCCAGCCCATCCAGATCTCCGCCATCATCGCCCTGCGCGACTGCGATGCGGAGATGGGCGAGCTCGTGTCCACGTACCAGCATCGTCGCGACGTGCTCGTGAAGGGTCTCGCCGCCGCCGGTTGGGACGTGCCTTCGCCCAAGGGCACAATGTTCGTATGGGGCAAGATCCCGGAGCGCTTCGCCGGCATGGGCTCCCTCGAGTTCTGCAAGGAGCTGATCCGCAAGGCGCAGGTCGCGGTGGCCCCGGGCATCGGCTTCGGCGAGCTGGGCGAGGGCTACGTGCGCTTCGCCCTCGTCGAGAACGAGGAGCGCATCCGCCAGGCCGTGCGCGGGATCAAGTCGTTCCTGGCGCGCTAGCAAAGATGGTCGTTAAAGCTTAGTGTCGATCGAGGGCGTCGCACGGCGCGCCGCCCTCGAATCGACGGGGCCTGCGGGGCCACTGACGCCGAACTATGGCGCGGCTCCTCGGCCCCGGGGAGCGCTTGCATGCTGAGTTTCGTTCTTCTCGCCGCCGTCACGACCGCGGCGGCGCCGTCCCTCGACTCCGCCTACGAGCCCGTCGAGCGCGAGTACGTGCTCGAGTTCTTGCGCCGCCATCCGGTGGTGTCCACGTACCTGGGAGGATCCGGCCTCGACCCGTCGCTGTCCGAGGCCGACGGGAAGCTGCGCGACTGGTCGCCGGCGGCTCTCGGCGCCGAGGCACGTTTCTACGAGCAGACGCGCGGCAAGCTGCAGAAGATCGATCCCGCGCGGCTCTCCTCGCGGCATCGCATCGACCGCGAGATCGCGCTGCATCAGATCGCGTTCATGCTGCGGTACAACCAGGAGCGCAAGTTCTGGCGGCGCTCCGTCGACACCTACGTGAACGAGGCCTTCCGCGGCCTCGACTGGTACATGCAGGGCATGAGCGATCAAGGCGAGGGCCGCCTGGGGGCCGCCGCAGAGTGGCAGCGCGTCATCGAACGCGTGCGGGCCCTGCCGGCGTATCTCAAGCAGGCGCAGGCGAACCTCGAGGCCGGGCGCGTGGCCGGCGACACTCCCGACTGGCGGATGGTCGAGAAGGACGGCATGGCCGCGTGCGAGGCCAACGCCGCCTACTTCGAGAAGGAGCTGCCCGAGCAGGCGGCGGCCCGGACGAAGGGACAGGCCTTTGCGGGGTCCGTGGGAGCGGATCTGAAGACGGCCGGTGCCGCCGCCGCGGCGGCGTTCCGCGAGCTGCGCTCTTTCCTCGAGAAGAGCCTCGCCGTGCTCCCGAAGAAGGACCGCTTCGCGATGGGCGAGAAGGAGTACGACTGGGCGATCGAGAACAACCTCTCGCTCGGCACGACGGCGGCGAAGCTCTGGGAAGACTCGCCGAAGGCGATCCAGGCGACGCGCGAGGAGCTGATCGCCACCGCCAAGCGCATCGCCGATAAGCGCGGCCTCAAGGAGCTGGCCTGGGACGAGAAGAGCCGCGAGGCCTCGACGCGCGCGATCATGGACCGGCTCTCCGAAGAGTACCCGCGCTCCGACGAAGAAATGATCCGCGGCTATCGCGACGCCGGCGCGCGCCTGGTGGAGTTCGGACGCAAGGCGAAGCTGTTCGACATCCCCGCCGACTACAAGCTCGACGTGACGGTGGTGCCGCCCGCCCTCGAGTCTGCCATCGAGTCCGCCGCCTTCTATCCGGCACCGACGTTCAAGGACGCAGGCGTCGGACGTTTCTACGTCGCCCCGCCGCACGGCAACATCGAAGAGCTGAAAGACCACAACACCGCCGCCATGGCCGACCTCGCGGCCCACGAGGGCTTCCCCGGCCACGACTGGCACTACAAGGTGATGACGGGATTCCGCGACGTCATCGGTCCCGTGCGCTGGCTGACGCCGGGCGAGGTCGAAGGCTCCGCCTCGATGTGGCAGGACTCCGTGGCCTCCGAAGGCTGGGGACTCTACGCCGAGCACCTCATGTCCGAGCCGGCCCCCGGCGCCCCGGACGGCTTCTACACGCCAGAGGAGCGGCTGTACCAGCTCCGCGGACAATTGAACCGCGACCTGCGGATACGCCTCGACACCGGCCTGCACACCGGCCGCCTCGGCTTCGACGACGCCATCGACCTGCTCTCCACCACGCGCGATTTCCTGCCCGGCTCGTGTCGCGATGCGAATCTCTCCCCGTCGAAGAAGCAGTCCTGCGACGCCTCGCACGGCGCCATCTTCCGCTACTCGAAGTGGCCGACGCAGGCCATCACGTATCGCCTGGGCAAGGAGCAGATCCTGGCCCTGCGCGCCAAGGCGGAGAAGATCGCGCCCGGCCCCGAAGGCAAGAAGCGCTTCCACGTCCTCTTCATGAAGCAGGGCACGATCCCGCCCGCGTACTTCGAGGCGGCGCTCCTCGAGGAGCTGGCGTCGTCCGCCCCGCGTTAGGCGCCGGGCCGCTACAGGAGCGTGACGACCAGGGGGACGGAGGCGTAGGCCGCCACGAGGCTGTCGTTCGTTTCATGTCGTGGCACGGAGAGGACGGTCACGGATGGCAGCAGCCGGCGCAACGCATCCGGATTGGTGCGGTCGGCGAGCGGGGCGGGATCGGGTCGTCCGTTCAGGACCACGCCGCGCAGTCGCACGCCGCGAGCGCGCAGGGCCTCGGCGGTGAGGCAGATGTGATTCAGGGTGCCCAGCCCGCTGCGCGCGGTGATCACCACGCCGAGCCCGAGCCGCTCGGCGAGATCGAGGGCGTTGTAGTTCCAGGCGAGAGGTGCGAGCAGGCCGCCCGCGCCTTCGATCACCACGCGGTAGCCCGCCCCGCGCAGATCCTGGACGCGCTGCTCGAGCTCGGGCACGGAGAGGGCCTGGCCCGCACGGTCCGCCGCCACCGCCGGGGCCAGCGGCTCCGCCAGGCGCATCAGCGGTTTCGCCCGTGGCTCGATCACGCCGGATGCTTTGGCGAGGATGTCGGAGTCGCCCTCGTCGTCCGGTCCGATCCCCGTCTCCACCGGCTTCCAGCCGAGGGCGCGGACGCGCCGCTCCCTGAGCGCCAGGACGAGCGCGGCCGCGATCACCGTCTTGCCGACGCCCGTGTCCGTGCCGGTGACTAGAATATCCATGACGACGACGACAGTTTAACCAATGCCCCTGTCCATCCAGGAACACGTCCCCCTCGCGCCGTTCACGACGCTCGGCGTCGGCGGCCCGGCGCGCTACTACACCCTGGCCCGCACGCGCGACGAGGTGCGCGAGGCGGCGGACTGGGCGTTCACCCGCCGGCAGCCGCTGCTCGTGCTGGGCGGGGGAAGCAACCTGGTGATCGCCGACGACGGCTGGTCCGGCCTCGTCCTGCACGTGGCCGTCTGCGGCATCTCGAGCGAGTCGAGCGGCTCGGAGGTGGCGCTCGCGGTGGGTGCGGGCGAGCCGTGGGACGAGCTCGTGAGCGCCACCGTCGACAAGGGCTGGGCCGGCTTCGAATGCCTCTCCGGAATCCCGGGCTTCGTCGGCGCCACCCCCATCCAGAATGTCGGCGCCTACGGACAGGAGGTCGCGGAGAGCATCGTCGCCGTCGAGGCGGTCGAGCTGTCCACCGGCCGCCTCGCCACCATCGAGAACGCGGCCTGCCGCTTCGGTTATCGCGACAGCCGATTCAAAGGCGCGGACCGCGGCCGCTACGCGATCGTGGGCGTCCGCTATCGGCTGCGGGTGGGCGCGCCCGCGACCGTGCGTTATCCCGATCTCGTCCGTGCCCTGGAGGAGCGCGGCGCGGCGGAGCCGACCCTCGCCGATGTGCGGGCGTGCGTCCTCGCCGTGCGCCGGCGCAAGTCGATGGTGGTCGACGCCGCCGATCCGTTCTCGCGCAGCGTGGGCTCCTTCTTCGTGAACCCGATCACGCCCGCCGCCGCCGTCGATGCCGCCGAGGAGAGCCTGCGCCGGCGCGGCCATCTGGCCGCCGACGAGCG
>Ga0114129_10018060_pt1 | contig 10047 bp, 12 predicted proteins | sample RhiMetdeltSRZDD1_FD_80071 | JGI IMG/M metagenome (GOLD analysis project Ga0114129, IMG submission 80071) | Populus rhizosphere microbial communities from Tennessee, USA - Rhizosphere MetaG P. deltoides SRZDD1 (version 2) (version 2) | ecosystem: Host-associated > Plants > Roots > Rhizosphere >...
ACTCATTTCATCACTTGTTCCAGCTCCTCGCGAGTCTTAGCCCCGAGATAGTTGCAATGCGTCGCAGTGCTGTGATCCAGAACATCGGATAAGTGCGTCGAGGGCTTCTACTATGCCGATGGATTGGTGCTGAGAATATGCGCTCGGAGGCCTAAAAGAGCTATGAAAATCGCACAAGTCGCGCCGCTTGATGAACGGGTGCCTCCTCATTGCTACGGAGGAACCGAACGCATCGTATCCTATCTAACCGAAGAACTGGTCAGCCAAGGTCAGGACGTTACCCTTTTCGCAAGCGGGGATTCGCTGACTCGTGCCCGGCTGATTGCCCCTTGCGAACATTCGCTTCGCCTGGATTCTCATTGCAAGATCCCGCTGCTTCCGCATCTGTTTCAACTCGATCAAGTTCTCCAAAATGCCGGGGCATTTGACGTCATTCATTTTCACACCAGCTTCACGCATTTCCCTTTCGCTCGACGACTAGGAAGACCTCACGTCACCACAGTTCACGGCCGGCTCGATCTCCCGGAGTTGTTCCAGTTCTTCGTGGAATTCGCCGAGGTTCCGGTGGTTTCGATTTCAAATTCCCAGCGGCGCCCTTTGCCGCCTATCAACTGGCGAGGAACCATTTACCACGGACTTCCTTCGAAACTTTACAATGTGTCGACGAGCGAAGGAACATATCTCGCATTCCTTGGGCGAGTTTCTCCGGAAAAGCGGCTCGATCGGGCCATTGAAATCGCCAAGCGCGCGAATATGAAGATCAAAATTGCCGCCAAGGTCGACCCAACGGACAATCACTACATGGAAACTACAATCCGACCTTTGCTGGATCATCCATTAGTCGAGTTCATTGGAGAGATTGATGAGGAGAAAAAGCAAGAGTTTCTCGGCAACGCGTACGCGCTACTTTTTCCGATCGATTGGATGGAACCGTTCGGCCTCGTCATGATTGAGGCGATGGCTTGTGGCACGCCCACCATCGCATTTCGGTGTGGCTCCGTCCCGGAAATCATCGATCCCGGAGTGACCGGATTTATCGTCGAAAATATCGAAAGTGCCGTGAAAGCTCTCGAGCAGGTCCCGGGCTTCGACCGGATGCGCTGCCGGGAAACTTTCGAGGCCCGTTTCTCCGCTCAGCGGATGGCAACGGACTATTTAAGGATATATGAGAGCTGTATCGGCGCAAAACGTCGCGCTCGCCCCACAATGGCCCGACCAAAGGAAAGAGCATGTCCCACGCCGAGCATTGGCCTCTAAGGTTTTGATCGGATAGTGCCTTTCATCACGGAGCCGGCGAACTTTTTCCAGGTCCGCGCACATTTCTGGCGGTACCGCCCCGATGGCCTTACAGCGAAACTTGCCGACAGTCGAAAGCGGCGATTACGCGTGACGAATAGAGAAGAATTATCACTGGACTCAGCAGTTAGGCACATTCTGGAAGAATGCAGAATGGTTCTGCCGGGCATTCAAGCGCTGTTTGGATTTCAGTTGATTGCTGTATTTAACGACGGATTCGCGCAGAAATTATCAACCGTGGAGCAGCAAATTCATTTTGTTTCGATCGTTCTGACGGTAATTGCCGTTGCTCTAGTGATGACTCCCGCCGCACTTCACCGCCAGACTGACCCATTGGCCGTAACCCAGCGCTTCATCCGATCGAGTACGATCCTATTGCTCCTAAGTATGTTTCCACTCGCGGTGAGTATTTGCTTGCAGATCTACCTCATTGCTCACATCATAACGAGCCTTTTTTGGTTGGGCTTAGTATCCGCTGTTGGGCTTTTCTTGTTGTTCTTATCTCTGTGGATTGTTCTGCCCCATATCGAGAAAAGAAAGGATTGATCCAGCGCGACTAGCGAAATGTGCCGAGGAGAAACGCGGCGAGTCGAGGAAAATCCGCGTGAGCACCACAAAGGCTGCTCTGGGGCAGACTGTATAACTTCGGAAGAATCCGGATTGCACGATTGGACTCGTGCTTCGTGCCTGGCCTAAGATTGCAGGAGCCATGTTCGAGTCCCTCCAGTCGACCGCGCTGGTAAGATTCATCTTGCTTTATGCCGCGATGTATGCGGCGTTCGGAGTCGCTTCGCCATTTCTACCTGCCTTTGTCAGCGCGCGCGGTTTGCCGCCCGAACAGCTCGGGCTCGTGCTCGGCGCGGGCACGGCCGTGCGACTCCTCACCTCGCCGCTCGCAGGCCGCATCGGCGATTTGTTCCAGGCGATCCGCCTCGTGCTTGTCATCTGCATCGCGCTTGCCGCCTCGGTGACGCTCGGCTATCTCGCGGCTCATGGATTTTGGATTTTGCTCGGCATGAGTCTTCTGCATGCCGCGTCACTGGCGCCAATTACCGTCTTGGCCGACGCATTGGCGCTCGGCTCCGCGGCGCCGTCGCCGCCCAGCGATCGCCGCGGCTTCGAGTATGGCTGGGTGCGCGGCACCGGCTCGGCCGCCTTCATCGCCGGCACTTTACTGTCCGGGCAGGCGGTGAGCGCATTCGGGCTCGACGTGATCGTCGGTCTGCAGGCCTTACTGCTCGGCGCGGCAGCTCTTGCCGCGGTGCTCGTGCCGGAACTGATGCACCCTCGGACAGTCGATGCCGTGCGCGCGCCGGCGGGCGGTGTTCTCATTCTGCTCCGGCTGCCGCTGTTTCGGAATCTTGTTCTTGTGGCGGCGCTCATCCTCGGCAGCCACGCCATGCACGACGCATTCGCGGTGATCCGCTGGAGCGCCGCAGCCATCAGCCCGGTTACCGCGAGCTTGCTTTGGTCGGAATCGGTCGCCGCAGAGGTGCTCGTGTTCTTCGTCATCGGCCCGGCGCTCGTGACTCGGCTGACGCCAGCCGGCGCGCTCGCGATCGCGGCGCTGGCCGGCATGCTTCGCTGGGCGGTAGTGGCGCAGACCACCGATGTGATGGCGCTTGCGCTAGTGCAGCCGCTGCACGGTATCACCTTTGCGCTGCTTCATCTCGCCTGCATGCGTCTGATCGCCCGCATCGTGCCGCGAGGCCTCGAAGGGACGGCGCAGGCGATCTATGGCACAGTCGGCATCGGAGCAGCCACCGCACTTCTCACCCTCGCCTCCGGCGCACTCTATGGCCGCCTGGGTGCTCAAGGATTTTGGGTCATGGCTGCGCTGTGCGCGCTTGCTTTCCCATTGGCCTGGAAGTTGAAGCAATCCGCATTCGGCGAAAGCTGCGCCTAATGAGCTATTACGCAGGAAAGGATTTTGAAAAACGTTTGCGTGTTGATCGCAAGGTTGAAGTCATTCGTATTCGTACTGGCGTAACGCGCCGTGAAATAATTTTTGCTGATTTTTCATTACGTACTTGGAATAGAGAGGCAGATTTTGCTTTGGTATCCTCCGTTCCGCAAGTGACTTAAGATCGCATAATCGCCATGCAGGGCAGTAAGTGCTAAAGTGCACGTTCTGCTCTAAGCGCGTGAATCATACGTTCGTACTCTGTTTGACTATGGAGCTATTGAAGCACTCCGGCAGTTTCGCGATCCAGACGCTGAAGGCTTTTCGCGCTAATCAGGGAGTGCTTCTGGCTGGCGCGGTCGCTTACTACGCGCTTCTATCCATCGTTCCCCTGCTCATCCTTACGGTCATCGCGCTCTCCCACGTTATCGATCAGGCCGAGTTGCTTAATGCCTTAGGCCGTTATCTGGAATGGCTGGTTCCAGGGCAATCCAAATCGATTGTGGCTGAGCTGACAAACTTTCTTGACCACCGCGACGTCATCGGCTGGGTACTATTGGCGTCGATGGTATTTTTCAGCTCACTCGCTTTCACCGTTCTGGAGAATGCGATGTCGGTAATCTTCTTTCACCGCGTCGCCATCCGTAGGCGCCATTTTTTGGTCTCAGCGCTGCTTCCTTATTGCTACATCTTATTCCTGGGGGTCGGCGTTTTGCTGGTTACGCTCGTCTCCGGTAGCCTGCAAGTAATCGGCCAGGAAAACGTCGATTTTCTGGGGCATCACTGGTCCCTTGGCCGTCTATCTGGCGTACTTCTCTATTTGCTTGGTCTCGGCGGAGAAATCTTCGTCCTTACGTCCGTATATCTGGTCATGCCGGTCGGACGGCTGTCGCTGCGGCATGCGCTAATCGGCGCCATCTCGGCCGCACTTCTCTGGGAACTCAGCCGCCATGTGCTCGTCTGGTATTTCGCCACTCTGTCGCAGGTCAGCGTAGTCTACGGATCATTGACGACGGCAATCGCCGTATTGCTGAGCTTGGATATCGCGGCGACGTTGCTTTTGCTCGGCGCCCAAGTCATCTCCGAATACGAGCGAATCGGCAGAACCGACCAGGACGCGCCGCCGAAGCCCTTGCGCACCAGCTAATGTTCGGCAATCTTCGTCAGAGCGTTTCCTCTGACCCTCCAGGGCATCGAGCATCGAGCACAGCCTTGGACAGCTCATTTCTGATCTCCGCCTGCATTTTTGAAATTGAACCCTAGTCGGCACGCATTCTGTAAACGAAACCGTAAACCGGACTTAACCGATACTTGCAAAGTCGCGGGCAGACTGGCGTCCGCAACGGCACACCGGATCGGGCCATGGCCGGCGCCGATTCAATTCTGTCGCAAGATGAAACTCCGAATGCTACCGGTGCTTACAGGTTCCGTGAAGTAATCTTGCTTGTTCTATTCTTGAAACTGTGCCACCGGCGAAATTCTCATGGCTAGGACACATGGGAGTGAAATTTTACAAAATGTAATTGTCGATGATCGCAATCGTTATGGCACAATCGATGCGAGCGGTTTGTATCTGTAGCAAGGGAGGTTTTATGTTTATAGAAACTTATTACAACGATAGGGCTGCGGTTCCCGGAAACATAAGTGAAACAGGGATACCATATCCTGAATTGGCGGGAGAGGAACTGACCGTGTGGCGGAAATACTTACCGTTTAACAGGCAGGTAGAAAGTCTCCACTACTCGTTTAATGGCGCGCCTGTTCCTGACATCGTGAGTGCAGAGGTAGAGAGAGCCAAAAAAGCCCCACATTTATTTGACCACATAGAGATCTGGAGTCGCACAGACGATCCCATGGCCGTTGGAGTCATCGCTGGCGCGAAGCCACGTTATTTTTCTATCGTACGCTGGGGCGATGCGGAATTAACGCTGGCGCAGGTGAAAAGAAAACTGCGGGCCGAGAAATGGATACTCTCGTTAACCTGGATAGCGGGGATCTCGGTTTCCCTCGCTGCCGCAATTTACATCGTGCTGCAATAGGCCGCGTAGGGGTTGATTCTGTCAGAAATCGAGCGAGGGGGCGAGGGATGTAAAAAGCTTTTAGCTATGGCATTATAATGGCATGGCAAACAAAGCAAAGAAAAGAGCTACGGGGTCGAATAGAAAGAGCACGGACTGGAATATAGGCCAGCCACTAGCCTTCCCTCCAAAGAGGATTCCGATTATTAATCGCCTCGCGAAAGAAGCCGTGGAGGAAGCTGTAAGAGGGCCTCTCAACCTCAAGCGACATAAGCGCAAAAAAAGATAGCTAAACCGCTTCCCCGATCTCTACCCCATCAGGAACGATGTGGCTCTATCGACCAAACGATCGAAGCCGTCATCAAGAATAACCAGCCCGCAACGACTTAGACACCACGTATGCATAGGGATAGCGACAAACTCACACAACTTCGGCTACTTAGAAAACCTTCCCCGTGAATTCAAAAACCAATTCACCTCCCTTCATGCCAATTAACAACCCGCTTCTTCGTTCCATCCGCCAAAGCCTGAGCTCTCGTTGCAGGACGAATCCGTGACACTTCGAGAACGTAACTCGCGTTGTTATTAGCCTCTTTGAAATAAGAGCGACTGTTCGGTCGTTGACGATCATAAATAGTGAATTTTCGGAGGGAAATGTGGCCAGGGTCCGTCTTCTTTGTTGCGGTTACCTCGATCGGTTTGGTGATGCCGAGGGATTGCCGCAGCCACTCCGCTTCCGCCCCTAATCCATGCTTCTCGGCCTTTTTTGCGATCTTCTCTGCATCGCGCTGATACCTTTCCATTTGCCTTAAAAATCGCTCGTGTTGGTTTTCGAATTTGTCGCGATGGGTTCTGGATCATCTCTAATGGTTCGCGTGACCTGCTCTAATCCACGATCAGAACGAAACATATATATGAAACCAGGATACGCAATCCTGCTGCACCTGAAAAGATTTTCAGTATCAACGCGTAGGCCGTAGCAAGACCCTAGAGCGCCTGTTAGTCTTTTATCATGGCGCTAATCGGATGCGCGCAGTCTTTAGCTGCGAGAAAGGGGACTGTTATGAATAGAATTTTTTTTCTTCTTTTCTTTCTCTACTCTCTTTTTGTTGCTTCACCTCTGTCAGCAGCTGCTGAGAGTCAAACATGGAAGGTACGGTCCGGCGACAATCTTGACATCATTGCGACGACTCTTGAAATTTCCAAAGAAGAAATTAAAAAACACAATCCCGGGGTTCTGGAGAGCAATCTCCAAATCGGCCAGAAGCTGAAACTGCCGCTTTACTCGTATGTAGAGAGTAAGGCGCTGGAAGAAGAACTCGCCAAAACAATTGAGCGGATTGGAAAGGTTGAAAGAAAAAACGGTGATTTGGAAAAAAACATCGTTAGCGCAGAATCGCAGTTGCGCTGGCATCCCATTTGGCTTTGGGGATTCTGGATTTGTTTCGGCATTATTGCATTTATAGTTTCCGGCGCATATTGGATTTTTCGGCAAACGCACCCGCGGGTTTTTGAGCAACCGCATGACCGGTCCATCAGAGACTTAAAAGAAAGCCAAATGCGAGTGCGGTCATTTCCGCATGAAGAAGAAGGTGCAAGCAGCCACGGAGTCCAATGGCACCCGCCACTGAAGCGGGTTCCCGCACACCGTTAAGCTGGACAGATGAAGCTCAGGAGCCAAGCCGCACTTGCGGCTCTGATTGGCGCCGGTAATCTTAGCTGGTGCTAACTGTAACGCGGCTCTTTGCGCAACGGTAATAATTTGCCGTTTCACGGCACCAGTTCCCCTACACATAACATTCTGCTGTTTGTTGAGCACACCGTCTTGTCCGTAATGCCGTAACGATAACGTCAACGTGGAGGCGGACCAACTCAGCAGCCATTTCGGGAAGTCGATCTATTCTTCCAGCTGCATACCTATATTCGATGGCGATGTTTTTTCCTTCGACGTACCCGAGTTCGTGTAGCCCTTGTTGGAACGCCTCACTGCTAGTAGATGAGGGCCCAGGCGTGAGTGATAAAAACCCGATCCGAGGAATTTTACTCGGCTGCTGTGCCTCCTTGAGATGAACGGAAGCGAGAAAGAGAACCGTGAGTAGCCCAAGAAATCTTCTATTCATACCGCGTCTTTTTCATGGCAATGGCTATGCGACAAACCGAAGCTCGTGAAAATCACATTTTTACCGAGAATAGAGTCATGACGTGATGAGTCTATTTTCTTGAGTAGTGACCCGCCTGGCCGCCTATCCCGGTTGACTTCGACAGTAGTAGATAAAATAGCCAAAACTTGCCAACCCTGCTCGATCTTATCAGCCTCTTCTGCGGTGTTCTCCAAATATCACAGGACAAAATTTCGTAGGCTCGGTAATTTTTAGCGCTTATTGCCGAACCTCCGTTCGCGTCAAATGCTCGGAATGTTGGCAGTTAGCTTATGGCATGATTGCTGCTTTAGGTTCGCGCAGAAAAGCCACGGTGGCAAAAACCAAAGGAGAAAGTATGAAGATTTCGAAGCTACAAAGGATCGTGCCCGCACTCATTGTCATCTGCGCATTGGGACTGACGTCGTCTCCTGCTTTGGCCAAGCAAGAAGGCAAGACCAAAGTTAAGAGCAGCGAAAAGACTACGACCAAGGAAAACTCCGGTCGTCAAGCTGGCGAGCTACCTGGTGGTCTGCAGAAATACACAGAGAAAAAAGGCCAGCTTCCATCCGGGCTGCAAAAGAAGAAAGACGAAGACGGCCAATTGACGAAGGGACTTGAGAAGGGTGGCAAAAAACTTGAGTCGAGCGCGAAAAGCAATAAACCTTCCAAGTAAACATTTACCCGACAATGAGCAGTCGCCTGTATATTTTGATTGGCTAACTGCAAAACGCCGCCCTGCTCTTTTTCACCTGAGTTTATTTGTGACCAAACTCGAAGTTTCCTATTTTCCTCAAATCTTAGCATCTTCTCTCGAGTTCATGCGTGCCCGTGGGACGGCAATATGTGTCTTACTGCGCGAATACTTTATGCAGGAGCGTCGCCTTTATGACGTTTAACTGGATCCCATTCAAAAGGCTTTATCACTCGGTGACGCAGGCTCGCAGCGTCTGCTATTCTGCTTTTGGCTCACCCGGTTTAGGAATTACCTGGTCGCTCGTGACTTTGTTAAGTGGACTGATTTATCTCATCTACGATGAGCGCAAGCGGCGCAATTTCTAAATGGACCGGAAAAAGCGCGCTGTTAAACTTGGAAATAGTTGTGCAGCCGCAAAAGAAGAATAATGACAGGATTCAGCATCTACAATACCGCGATTGCTTACGAAGATACCCGTAGAATTTGAAATATAGTCCAGCCGTTCCACTCCATTGTATCTAATATTTGCTCTAAATCCTTGCCCGAAAAGCCAGGTTCACCCATCCATTCGCGTTTCTTGATCATCAAACTCCTCCTTTGAGTCTCTTGATTGAGCGATGTCGCTCTTGTCGCCAGATCTTTTCACATTGCCCGATGGTCATCTGCGGCATTCGAGTTTTGCCGGTCTGAGAGATAATGCGAGGCTCGGCAAACTAGTCGGGAATAGTTCGGCGCCTAAAGGTAGGAATGACTGAAGAAACGCCGGATGAATGGTTGAAGTTTCGCGCCCGAGTCCATGTGGACGAACGGGTGCGAGGAAGTCTCTTGAGGGGAACGAGAGAATCTTCCGAGCGAGTGCGGGGAGGGTAACGAAAGGGCGCCCAGCTATCGACGACTTTGGAATTTGTGAGCGGCTGACCGATAGCTTTCATTCTTTTGTTTGCGTTTCTGGCAGAGCTAAATCAGTTACTTTTCTGCAGACCATTTCTTGACGTTCTATAAGTGAAACTGAATTCTTCGTTGCGAATGATTAACGGGACTTCTTGCGAGGGCGCGATGTTGTAGCGCGGCGTGAAGAGCGGTAAATCACGCTAGAGATTCCAGCGAACTTCGATTTCACGGAACTGACGATGCTGAGAATCGCCCGCACACGACGAGTATTATTCTTGTGAAATTTTAACTTTTTGAGTGCAGCGATGTTGGTGGCGTCCGCTTTCCGTAAAGCTCAAGGAAAAGCCTATAAAAAGAAGAGATAGCTCGGTCTTCTTCTCGTTCGTGACCTGCCTTGTCTCGATACAACAGTGTGATGGAAATTCGCCTTTTCTGCAGCTCAAGTAGCTCGACCTCTCTGGAGTCGAGATAAGCACCTATCGTGCGCAAAGTATTCGAAAGCTTGCGAAAATCCGTAAGCTGCCCTGCCTTGGACCGCTTCGCCTTCCCAGTTTGGGACAATCTTTCGACATCCGCTCTGGCTAAAGTTAATAACTTAGCCCTGGAACCGCTGCGCAATCGCTGGAGCCACTGCCGTACTTTCGAGCCCGTCTGCTCAGGCATACCCTCAATGGCATAGTTGTCTGCAAGCCGTTTTAGTACGAAGACGTTAATGTCTCTAGCTTCGAGCGCCTGGCCAATAGCCCTCAAATCTTCATCGTAACGTCTCTTAGCCGCCATAACACACACCTCCGTGGTATGGCATTGTATTGGTTCGCTCGCAGCAATTACGTTCAGAACGGCGGGCGGGTCATACCGAGAAAAACCCACACGGCTCGGGCCGCAATAACCGGCGACATGACTACATCTCTGGGAACGTACAAAATTCTCGGCGTGCGATCTGCTAAATCTTCGTCCAATTCTCTTTCACATGTTGCCGGGTCTTGTGCTTCCGGACCTATCGATGTTAGGCGCGTGCTGCCCATCTGGCGACACCATTTATTCAAATCATAGGGCGAATGCATCGATGCACATCCACAGAGCAGAAAGACCGCGCTGATTACA
>Ga0114129_10018061_pt1 | contig 10046 bp, 3 predicted proteins | sample RhiMetdeltSRZDD1_FD_80071 | JGI IMG/M metagenome (GOLD analysis project Ga0114129, IMG submission 80071) | Populus rhizosphere microbial communities from Tennessee, USA - Rhizosphere MetaG P. deltoides SRZDD1 (version 2) (version 2) | ecosystem: Host-associated > Plants > Roots > Rhizosphere >...
ATGTCATGGCCAATATCGCCAAGGAGACGGACGACTTCTGCCAATCTCGCCTCCTGATACAGACGAGCCCGCTCGATGGACGACGCCGTGATTGCAGAGATGATGGTCAAAATCGCAAGGTCCTCTCCATTGAGGATGCCTTCCCGCTTATTCATCACTTGCAACACGCCGATTGGGTCGCCTTCCCAGCGCTTCAAGGGAAGCGTGATCAGATCGCGCGTGCGATAACCGGTCAATTTATCAATGGACTCCAAATGACGGGGATCCTTCCCGGCATCGGCAATGACGATTGGATCGCCCGAGTGGAAGACGGTGCCGGCGAGGCCTTTATCCCATGGAATCCCGGTGCCCGATGGAACGGAAGAGGTACCGATGGAGTGATGGAAAATCAACTGTTCGGAGGTATGATCTGCCAACAGTATGGAGCCGCATTCGCCGTTGGCCACCTCAATGGCAATCTGAAGGGCCTTTACAACCAGCTCATCGAGCGCGAGGTGTTCGTGCAATGCGCTCGTTATTCGTATTGCGGCCTCAAACTCCCGTTCGCAGCGCAGCAGCCGCCTATCTCTATACCTTCGCTCACTATGTCTTCGCTCTTCTTTCGGTTCAATGAACATGGCGCCAATCTATGTACATCAAGTTGGGGTCTGATCCTTAACCAAATCTTCCCAGAAAGTACGCGAGCATAGCATGTTTAGAAGTCGCATTTCGACAAGGCGAGCGGTTGGACGTCCCGGAGGGGAGCGATGCTCGGGCGTCAATGTTCCTTGATTCAACCCATACAAAGAGGAGTGGTGAAATTGAATCGAAGGAAATACGATACTACGTCCACCAGCTGCACAAAAGTAGAGCCGATTCAAAGGATCGGAGGAATGGAAAGAGATCAGCAATCAGTTAATGCCGTTGATCCTGAAAGTGCAATGGGGATGCTTGATACACTGCTGTGAACATCCCCTCGCTGGTCGAGATTTTTCTTCCGCATGATGTTGCCCAGATGGCGGAGGAGCCGCAGGACGTGCAAGACCGTGCTAGCGGCCAGCTGGCATTGTGCCTACATTACCCAATGTTGGCGTGGCCAAGACGGTGGGGAGGTACTGGTCGGCCTGAATCCCGCTCAAGGTTTCAATGGCAGCAATAATTCTGAACTTTGGCGCATTGACTGGATAATGGTTCCTGAACCTTTTAAGTCTTCTTTTCTATCTCACAATCAGAGAATCCAAGTGGCACGATCAGTTACTCACCTGCTTTGCATTTGTCATCAATCTCGTCGCGCCTGGGTTCGTATGCACGTTCACGAAGCAAGCGATTTTTGATCAATGCGACCTGGGGTCCCTCCCGCATCTTCTTCCATGCGGTCTGGATCGAGCAGATCTCAGCGTCTGTTAATTGCCAGGACAATGGACCATCCTGTGGAGGCGCAAGTACCACAGACTCAATAGGAAGTGCCTCCGCCCAACGGTTCTTGAAGAGGGACAGTTCGAGATCGTTGCGGGCCGGTTGAGTTGACGTACGGACATTAAGAATAGTAGAGAGCGGCCCGAAGATTTCACTCGATAGAGCTGACTCAGCCTTTGCGCTCCCCTGTTTTTGAGGATAAGCCCGAATTTCTATTAAGAGGACTCGATCGATCTCGGAAGAATGAACATCGAGCACTTCCTGCAACCATTCAATCACGGTCATCACGCCAAAATTGTCAAAATAGCCTCCGTCGGCCACATGATATCCGGAAGACCGCCCTTGTGGTACGTGTTCACGCGTTAGAGGGCTGACGAACGGAAACGTTGAGCTGAGTCGCGCAGCGGTAACAACGCAGATGTCTTTTTCCGACAGATAGTCACTGACTTGACGCGACGATGAGAGTTTGATCGGTCCTAACAAAAGTCGTTGACCGTTCTCAGCAATTGTTGCATTAAAAACGAAGGCCGGCAGAAAACCTTGCTGCACGTCCAATATCCAAGAGCCAATACTCTCCTTACGATCACGCAGTCGGTGTTCCCACGCCCGTTCGATTGCCCATCCTCGATCATAAGACGGATTGAGAATGGGTGGCAGGGTTAAATTCAAGAGATCCGGATACGTGAGCCCCCACGCGGTGGCTTCAAGGCTCGAGCTACGACCAGCCTCGCGGACCTTTTCAAGATCCTCTGGGTTCCTGGAATGAAGCCGATCCAGATAATACATGGTACCTACTGCCCCTCCCGAGACCGCACTGATAAAGGCAACCGACTCCTGGAAGACAGGCCCAACTTCTTCCTCTAAACCCGTGAGGACTTGAGTGGTCCACGCCGATGCGGCAATTCCTCCTCCACTTGCTGCTACCACGACCATGACAGGTTTCCGGGCATCATGTTTTGTCTGAGCAAGCCATGCGGATACTGCTTCATTCGCTGTCAGAGGGCGAATTGGCTGACCGTTGGGGGATGTCAATGGAAAAGCCGTGAACACATGGTCCCGGTCGTACACCGAATAGTTAAAAAGACATAACCCAATGATGACGAAGGCACACGGTGTCCGGTAATAGTCGAAATAAAAAGAAAGACCGGAAAGTAGCCACATCAGCAACAGTATCAACATGAGGAGATAACCTAAGGCTGGCAACGGTACTAAAGGATGAGTCGGTTTCTGTATGAAATATCCAATCCAGTACACAATGAGGACGACAATGAAGAGACTAATGGCGTAGAGGTGCCCCGAGCGAAGTTTCTTGTTGTCGTTGTCGTAGTATCCGGGTCCCAAGAGCTTCCGAAAAATCCAGTGCACGCCAGGCTTGATGAACTGAATGGCTTTATTGCGCGAGACGCGATCCTGTTTGTGTAAGTAGGCGAGGGGTCCTTTGAGTGTGATTGGATCGAGAAACGCATCATGGGGCTCCTCTGGCGGCACCAAAAACTCGCGTAAGCTCACCGCAAGCGAAAGACAAATAATCGCACCGATCGCACCGATGGCCCATGCCACCAGTTTAGATATTAGTGGCGGTGTTGAACTCGTGAGGGCGACATAGACGATAGGCAGATGGAGTACAGCGCACACAGCGATACGTTTGTTCTTACTCCATACCTTGCGTTTCTCCGTCGTCTCGCTCTTGAGTCGATCTAAGCCAAATCGAGCCTTTGCGTGTCGTTGGATAACGGTCGCCGTCCAGACCGCGGACCATGCAGCCAGCAGAGTTAAGAATGTCGTGACGCCGATTTGGAGCGTAGTCATGACAAACAAGGAGCCGAGTATTGACTTCCCAAGGTCTGTCCTGGAGGCTACGAAGGGCAGGATCGCCAGAACCGCACCGAACAGGAAAGGAAATCGACAAAGAAATATTCGCGCGACAATCGGTCTAGACCAAACCTCGACATGGATGATCCAAATAATCGGCAGGGATACCACAAAGGTGACAATCGCGGGACGGAGTTCTCTTACAAAAAGATATTGGATCAATGCGATGGCGGCACAGGAAATCGGAACCCATATAAATGACGAATATGTTACGTATTCATTTATCCACTTAAATGTGCCGGGCTTCATCGCGAATATTCGCTGATGCTATGGTTAGTCGTGTTAGGCAAAAATGTCATCACCTGCCTCTTTTGGTCTGAATCCTTCTGCGGAAAAGCGTAATCTCCCGTCAGGGAGCAGTGTTATGCGCTGCCCCTTGTACAAGAACTGCGACGCTGGGCTCGAAGCCGGACGAGATGAATGAAACGTGCTGTTGAATGCGGGGTGTTGCTGATGTCGGAGAAGACACGCTGCAACCCTGTCAAGCTACCTCCGTGAGGTTAGCCCTGAATCCTCGCTGTTGTGAGCGGCGGTCTCGGAGGGATTGCTTTGAAATGTTGAAAGAGCTGCCTTCTCACATGAGAAGTTATGCGAGGGCATTTAGCATAACCGTCTTGGACAAATCAAATTTTGCTGCTTCCTTTTCTCGATTTATTACACGTATTTTACCCATTCGGCCCTATTGTTGACTCAACGACGTTGGCGCATAATACGGGCCGCATCGATTCCCCTCGGGAATATCGCAATGGCGATTATGGGAGTGAATCTCTCTAGGTGCTCGGTAGTCCCTCCGACTCTTTTATCACTTCTGATTGCTCTTCTTCTTCCGGTTTCGACCGCACGTGCCGGCGGATTCCGCATTATGGACCAGAGCGCATCAGGAGCGGCTCAGGGCAACGCATTTACCGCTCAGGCCGATGATCCTTCTGCAATTTACTACAACCCCGCCGGCATGACCCAATTGCAGGGCATCCAATCATCCTTTGGCGTTCTCTTCGTGGGAGGACACCACGACTTTCAAAGTCCGACGGGTCAAACCGCCCGAGGCGATTACGGCAACAGCGTCGCGTATCCTCCACCACTCAATGGATACATCACCGCCAACCTAAGGAGCTTAGGTTTCAATGCGCTTGGTGACCTTACGGTTGGAGTTGGGGCCATTGGAGCATTTGGCAACATGATCCGATGGCCAAACAATGGCCCCTTCAGCACTGCCAACACGTCCGCAGCACTCCAAATGGTCGATGTCAAACCCACTGTCGCATACAAATTCAGCGATCAGTTCTCGGTCGGGCTGGGAATGGATATCTATACCTTTTTCAACTTTTGGGGCGAGGGACAAGCGGAGAACAAATTCAATTCAGCAGGAGGTTCCGGTCAGCCCCCCGCAGGGACGCCCTTGGAAGTCAATGGAAGAGACACATCGCTCGGGTTTAATGCCAGTTTTATGTACACACCGTTGCTCAATGCAGACAAGAAACCGCTCGCGAGCATCGGATTTGTCTATCGCAGCCAGGCCACGCTCCACCTGAATGGTCAGTTTCTTGTGAATGGTAGGGTCGCCGCCGATGACAGGATCACACTGGTCCTGCCGCAAATTTTCACCGGCGGCATCGCCATCTGGCCCATTCGTGATTCAGATCACGAATGGAAACTCGAGTTGGACGTGGATTATACCGACTGGAAATCCGTCCGAAACCTCAACGTGCATCTTTCGAACGGGGCCGTCTTGCCTAATCCACAAAATTGGCGGGGAAGCTACACGGCCATGTTCGGCACCGAATACAAATGGCTACGCCTTGAAAAACTGCCGCAGTGGGAAGTAGCGGTGCGCGGTGGATTCGTGCAGACCCAGACTCCTATTCCAAACGCGACCTTCAACCCGACTTTACCGGATGCGGACCGCATCGGCATCAGTACTGGACTTGGACTCCTCTGCAAGGCAGGCGGGCGTTTTTTCGGCCTAATCCCTTGCGGCAGCTCAAGCGACAGCGTGTTTCTTCCTAAAGCCGTTGCACTGGACGTCATGGCACAAGTGTTCTTCAGCGAGCCCCGGACGATCACCGGCAACATCAATCCGACCGTCAACGGTGATTACCACTCAGAGGAGTACGTGGGCATGATAAATTTGCGAGTCAACTTTTGACGCTACTACAAGCTTTTAGATCGATCAGACTCCGAGTTGATAATTGCGCCCTAACCCGCCAATCTCAAAATACACGTATGTTGATCAGCCCATTTGGCCCTATTGCTTAGCCGAGCCGGCGCTCCTACAATTGCCCTCCCTTAGTAAGGGTCTCTACCGATCGGGGCTCATTATGGCTCGCCCCATTTTCTTGGGAGACGTCCTTCGTAATCAATTAGCGAATCTTGTCGCGCTCGGAGTTCTGCTCGTTTTTTGGGCCGGTTCAATCCTTTTTCTCGCCCTGAATATTCTGCTCATCCCCTGGTACCGCCTCTGGCGCGGGTTTGGCATCTGGAATCTCGTAGCGTTGCGCTTTGTCATGCGCATGCGCAATCTCATTGATACCTCTGCGACTGTTCCGCCCACTGAGCCACGTACCCTCAAGTGGCAGCCATCCTTTCGTTACCAGCGGACGGCCGATGGCCGGTTCAACGATCTGAGTGCTCCTCTGATGGGCGCGGCAGGGACGCGCTTCGGGCGGAATTTTCCACTCTCTGCGCTAAAGGTTGATGATCAGAATCTTGTGAACCCCAATCCGCGCGACGTGAGTCTGAAACTATTACGACGTGACCGCTTCCGGCCAGCGGCCTCCCTCAACCTCCTTGCAGCCGCGTGGATCCAGTTTCAAGTTCATGACTGGTTCAATCACAAGCGAAGCACAGAGAAGCTGCCCCCCATTCCCTTAACCGATGACCATGACCCTTTTCCGGTGCCGGAATGCGCAAATCGAACAATGGCAATCCGGCGCACGCTCAAAGATGAGCGATATTCGGGTGATCCGGAAAACGTACCCATGTTCTGTAACACGGAAACGCACTGGTGGGATGGTTCTCAACTCTATGGGAGTGACCGCGCCAGGCAACTGCTATTACGAAAACAGAAAGGAGGCCATCTAAAAGTATTCTGGGATAGGAATGACTGGAGGCTACTGCCGAACACAGATCCGGACATGCCGGGAATCGATCTCACAGGGTTTAATCACAACTATTGGGTGGGGCTCAGTCTCTTACATACCGTGTTTGCGCTGGAGCACAATGCGATATGCGATCAACTCCAAGGGGCCTATCCGGACTGGGACGATGACCGCCTCTTCGAAACGGCGCGTCTCATCAATGTCGCCGTGATGGCGAAAATCCATACCGTCGAATGGACGCCGGCCATCCTTGGTCATCCAACATTGCTCCTCGGCATGCGCGCAAACTGGAATGGGATCCGGCTGTTGCGAAGTATTGGCAGATCCCCTCTCCTCCGTGCCTTGCAGGAAGAGCTCAGCGGCATTCCCGGATCCGGTCATGACCATCACGCTGCTCCCTATTATATGACCGAAGAATTTGTGTCGGTCTATCGCATGCATCCGCTGATCCCCGATGACTATCGCTTTTATAGTGTGAAAACGGACGAGTTGCAGGAAGAGCAAGACTTTACAAACATCCAGGCAAACGGGACCCGTCCTTTCATGAACAGGTTCGCCATGGAAGACCTGTTCTATTCGTTCGGCGTGGCGTGTCCCGGCGCGCTCACGCTTCATAACTTTCCCCGGGCCCTGCAGCAGTTTCACCGACTCAAGGATGAAAATGGTCCGGCCGGTGGAGAAACCTTGGATCTTGCAGCGGTGGACATCATGCGAGATCGGGAACGTGCAGTCCCGCGATACAATCAATTCCGAAAGCTCCTGTTGCTCCTCCCCACTTTCTCCTACCGTCGTTTGGTTGGCCTGCCACTACTGCCATGGTTTACCGGGTTAACGAAGCGAGAGCAGAAGGAGCGGAAAGAATGGGCTCAGGAGTTGAAGCGGCTTTATCCACGGCGAAAGCTGCTCGATCTGATGGTTGGTTTGTACGCGGAGCATAAGCCAAAGGGATTTGGATTTAGCGATACGGCTTTTCGCATCTTCATTCTCATGGCCTCACGCCGCCTGAAAAGCGATCGATTCTTTACAGACGACTTTAAACCTGAAGTCTATACAGAAATCGGTCTCAAATGGATCGAAGACAACGGGCTCAAGAGCGTTCTGCAGAGACACTACCCAGCGCTCGATGCCGCATTGGCCGAAGTCGACAATCCCTTCAGCCCATGGCCGCGGGTGGGGCAGCCAGCCCCGGAACCAGTGCCGGCGACGCCGTTTGACTTTTCGATTCAACCGATCCTGGCCGGTACAACATTGGGGGCCATACTCGGTCCAGTCGTCAATGTGTTGCTCAACTGGAGCACAGGCGCCTTGCTACTCCCCACGCTGATATACGGCGCCTTGTGGGGCGCGGCAATCGGCGGCGCTTTCGGAGGCGTCTCCATGGCAATTCTCCATGCATGGAGCGACTGGGTCAGCGGAAAGTTGACGGCGGGTGGACGTGTCGCCATCGCGTACCTGCTGGCGGTGTTTTTTGCGGTCGGCACCGCCGCACTGCAACCCACTGACCCGAATCATCCTTTGAGTTCTTTACCATGGGACCAGCTTGCCAAGGCAGCGGGATTCGGCGGCCTGCTTGGTCTCGCGGTTCTGGCCATCATTGATCTGAGCAAGCTCTTCGGGAGCGGTACTGGTGTCGAGCGTCTCTCGCTCTTCGGAAGGAGTATCGTCATCGGAGCAACGGGTGCCATCATCAGTACAGGTTTGGGCACCTTCGTCGGATGGGCGATTGGGAACTTGGTCTCCGTGACCAATACGAGCCTGATGGATGGACATGAAGTCAGCATCGGTTTCGATACCTTTTTCAGTTCCAGAACTTATACGGGAGCCGGGATCGGCTTCCTCTTGGGTTTCCTCAATCGCAATGTCCTGTCCGGCGTTCGATGGGCAATCGCAGGATGGTTGGTCGGCGCGCTGGTGAATGTGCTGTCGGCGACGCCGGTTGTACAGGAATTCAGAATCGGAATCGACACCTTTCTCAACGATAGAACCTATATCGGAGCCGCTATAGGAGCGGCGATCGGCTCCCTTATGGGTTTCGTGAATCGCAGTGTCCTGTCCGGCGTTCGGTGGACGATCGCCGGATGGTTGGTCGACGTTCTGGTGAGTGTGCTGTGGGGCATGCCCACCTTGCTGGATGGTATTAAAGCCTCAGTGCATACCGATCATGCTCTGTATGGAGTAGGAATCGGAGCCTTGATCGGTATGATTGCCTGGATCATTTGGCCGCTCTATCGCTGGTCGCTTCGAAGGGATGTCTGGAATGTGATCGCTTGGATAACATTTATGGGGAATAAGCCGCTCGAAATCGCTTGTCCTAAGCCGAATTCTCAAAAGATTACTCCGGTGTTTCTTTCAGATGTCTTTCCCACGCTGAAAGTATCAGACCCCAGGGTGCCGCATGTCATCAAAGTGGCCGATATTATCCCTAAAGATGAGAAAGTTTGGCGCCTCACTCACTATCTGCTTAAGCGAGTGTCCTTTCCGTTCATGCGGGTGCTTTCGCGTATTTTCTCCCCCATGCAATCGGATCTGCCGCCGATTGCTCAGGACCCGATGGAGACTTTGGATCAAGCGTATCGCGGACTGCGCAGAAGACAATACGATTCTCCGGAGATTCCGGCGGAGTTCGAAGGAAGCCCCGACCTGGGCGGCCTCGCCGTGAGGGGTCCGTATGCCTGTTATACAACGAAAATTCGAGAAGGGGAAATGGCCGGGAAGTATGAATGGAACCTTCTCGATCTCAATGACCCAGAACTCGAGTATCGGCCAGGTGTGTACAAGCTGGGCGTGAAAGTGTTGTTTAGGGAAGTATCTCATCCGCAGGGCGTGAAGCTTGAGGCTTACCAGATCGATAGTGCATGCGGTTGCTCTCATCCGGGTGATCAGAATTGGCAGCTGGCCAAGAAACTCGTGCTCTGTGCCCTCGCGAACCATATGTCATTAGTGCGGCACTGGAATTGGATTCATTTGACGCCGACCGCTCATCTCGCGATTGCGACGCGCAACCATCTGCCATCGACCCATCCGCTGTGCCGCCTCCTCTGGCCGCATGTTTTTGGCACGCAGCAAAGCAACTACTTCGGTACGTTGTCCCAGATGACCGGTGCTGACTTCGGTGAGATCTTTAGCTTTACCTTCGAGGGCATGTGCCGCCTCTTTCAGAAGACGCATAGGGAGTATCGGTTCATCACGACCGATCCATGCCAAGATGCTCGCGAGCGCGGCATCGATGCTGTAGCCTTTAAGACACCCACCCAAGACAATCTTAAAGCGCTCTTCACGGTCATGAGCGAGCATGCTGAATTCTTCGTCAACCGCTACTACCAGAATGATATGGAAGTTCAACAGGATCAGCACGTCCAAGCTTGGCATGATCAGCTGAACGAACTGATACCTGGCAAGACTGGAGTGGCGACAGGCTCCCTCACCCGTGCGACGTTGGCCAATCTCATTGCCCGGTTCATTTACCTGGTGACGGCTCAACACGAATCGGTCGGGGCGATGCTTTGGAATTATCAGTTATGGAGCCATAGGCAGCCGGTCCGAGTGTATCAAGACGGCCGGCGAGAGCCGTTGGATGTGTACCAACTGTTGGTGAATTACAACTATCTGCTGAACGTGAAGCGCACGCCACTGATTCCGGGAAAAGGTGATTATTCGTATTTGGCTCAAGGGTTAGGTGGA
>Ga0114129_10018062_pt1 | contig 10046 bp, 8 predicted proteins | sample RhiMetdeltSRZDD1_FD_80071 | JGI IMG/M metagenome (GOLD analysis project Ga0114129, IMG submission 80071) | Populus rhizosphere microbial communities from Tennessee, USA - Rhizosphere MetaG P. deltoides SRZDD1 (version 2) (version 2) | ecosystem: Host-associated > Plants > Roots > Rhizosphere >...
GCCGATGGGAAGACGCTGATCTCGCTGCTTTTTGTCGAATCGTTCCGGCGCGGGACGTAGCGGGCGGCCGAACCCACCTCGTATCTTTCGGCAGCATGCCGTCTCAGACGATCGATACGTTGCTCCGCTCTCTGAAGCGGGGCGAAATTGTGCCTGCCTACTACTTTTTCGGCAGCGAGGATCTCCTCAAGGAAGAGGCGATCCGTTCTCTGCTTGACCAGGTGCTCGACCCTGGACTTCGCGACTTCAATCTCGATCAACGCTGGGCCGCCCAAGCCGATCCCGAAGAGGTGTATGCCCTTTGCCGTACGCCGGCCATGATGGCGGAGCGACGGGTCGTGATTTTGCGCGACGTGGAGGCCTGGAAGCGGAAGACCAAGGCCCGCAATGTTGCGCTCGACTATCTGGCCAAGCCATCCCCGGACACCGTTCTGGTTCTGGTGCAAGGCTCGGCGGATGAAAGGGAAGACAAGGAGCTGGCACGCTTGGCGGTAACAGTTCACTGCGATCCGCTTCCTCCGGAGCGTGCCGCCCGATGGGCGCACCGGCACGCCAAAAAGCTCGACATCGAGCTCGCGCCGGGCGCCGCCGACCTGCTGGTGCGAACTGTTGGCGTAAGCCTCGGCGCGTTGACCGCCGAGGTGGAGAAGCTTGCGGCCGCAGGAGATGGGACGCCCGTTTCGGAAGAACGTGTGGCTGCACTGGTGGGTATCCGGCACGGCGAGACCATGTTCGACTGGCGTAACGCCGTCTTCGACAGTCAGGCGGCCCGCGCGGCCGGCATGCTCGATATCGTCCTGGATCAGGCTGGAGTGACGGGCGTCAAGCTGCTCACCTTGATTGGAGCAACGCTGATCGGTATCGGCGCCACCCGTGCCGCGTACGACCGGAATGTGCGCGGATCTCGCCTCGAGGATTCCGCTTTCCAGTTGATGCTTCGGGCAAGGCCGTCCGCCCTGGCCGGCGTCAGCTACAAGGAAGAATCTCGACTCTGGGCCCGCTGGTCGGCGAGCTGGCCGCTCGAGCGGATCCGCGCCGGACTGCGCCAGAGCGTCATTGCCGACACAGCGCTCAAGAACACCACGGTCTCCGACGAGCGCGGCGTCTTGCTGGATCTGGTCTACGGCCTGGCGATGCCAATGTCGGAGGTGGCATGAGCAGTAGTCTGGTCGGCCCCGCTGTCGTGGTTTGCCTCGCCTCGCTGTCCCCCGAGCTGCTTTGGGGACAGACCGATGCTCGCCTGGCTCAGGGCGTGCGCCTCGCTCAGGAGGGCTTGGGCGACTCGGCTCGCACTGTGGTTCAGCGTGTGGTTGACGCTACCAATCCAGCGGACACGCTCTATCCCCAGGCGCTCTACACCCGGGCCGTCGTTGGGGCCAATCCGCAGGACATTCGCCGGGACCTCCAGCGAATCGCGGTTGAATATCCCAACTCGAGCTGGGCGGATGATGCGCTCCTGCGTCTGGCTCAGCTCGACTATGCTGCGCGTGACCTGGACGCCGCTTCGCGTGACCTGGAGCGCCTCCGCCTCGACTATGCAAGTTCCCAGCTCTACCCCCAGGCCTCGTTCTGGGCAGCGCGCGTCTACTTCGATTCGCGTAGGCCTTCCGCTGCCTGCCGGTGGGTCGCGGAAGGCCTGCCCCGAGTCGGCAAAGATGTCGAGCTGCGCAACCAATTGGACTATTACAAGGACCGGTGCGTCGGCGTGGCCCTCGACACCGCATCGGCGGATACGAGCGGCAAGGCGGTTGCTACGATTCCTCCCGACTCTGGGAGCGTTGCGAGTGCTCTGCCCGGAGCAGCCGACACCACACCGCTTCCTGCCGCCGACACCACACGGCGCCCTGCCGCCGACACTGCCGGCAAGGCGCGGACCGACTCGGCTTCCACCAAGGCGAGCTACCGCATCCAGGTTGCCGCGGTCAATACCCGCGCCGCGGCCGACAGCATAGCCCGCAGGACCAAGGCCGCCGGGTTCGAGTCTGTTGTTGCGTCGGAAAAAGGGCTGTTCAAAGTCCGGGTGGGCCGATACGCGACTCGCGCGGAGGCCCAGGCTGCGCTGCCCGGCGTTCGCTCCAAGTTTGGTGGCCAGCCGTTCATCGTGGCGGCGTCGTGACTGGTCGCGTAGCGGAAGGAACGACTCCTCTGCTCCAGCAATACCGGGAGATCAAGGCGCGTCATCCGGGCGCCATCCTGTTCTTCCGGATGGGCGACTTCTACGAAATGTTCTTCGACGACGCGCAGCTCGGTGCCCGCTTGCTCAACATCACGCTCACATCCCGGGGTGACGGCGTCCCTCTCGCCGGCGTGCCGGTCAAAGCGGCGGCGGACTACTTGAAGCAACTGGTCGCCGCGGGGCAGCGTGTCGCGATCTGCGAGCAGGTGGAGGATCCCAGGCTCGCGAAGGGACTCGTTCGACGTGAGGTAGTCGAAACTGTCACGCCTGGCGCCCTGCTGGTCGAAGGTTGGCTTCCTGGAAGCCGCAATAACTGGATCGTCGCAGTCGGAGTGAAGAACGTTACCGAGTCGGCCGGTCTGGCCGCGATCGATCTCAGCACCGGCGAGTTCGTCCTCGAGACGGTAAGCACCGGCGGTCTGGAAGAGGGGTTGTCCCGTTTCAATCCCGCCGAGCTGGTCGTGCCGGCTGGAGCCGCCGAATTACGAGCAGGCTCGACCAGTGAGCAATGCCTGGTCACTCAACGGGAGGCCTGGGAGTTCGACCCCGATCTCGCCCGGGCAGAGCTGACCCGGCGGCTCGGTGTCACCTCTTTGGACGGATTTGGAGTCGAGGTGGGAGATGCGCGCGCGGTGGGAGCCGCCGGGGCGCTGCTGCGCTATCTCGGGGAGCTTCAGCCCGGCGGCTTGCCTCACCTGGCTCGTCCGACAGTGCGCCGAAGCCAGGCCCATCTCTGGATCGACGAGATGACCCGCCGCAATCTGGAGCTGGTCGAGCCGTTGAGACCCGGCATGCGAGGCGCAACGCTGCTCGAAACCGTTGACCTCACCCTTACCCCGATGGGGGCGCGCCTCCTGCGCGGCTGGTTGCTCTCTCCTCTGTCCGATCCGATGGCAATCGCTGCCCGGCTCGATGCGGTCGAGACCATGGTGCAGGACAACCGGGGACGTGGTCGCCTCCGCGAAGCACTGGAAGGCGTCCGCGATCTCGAGCGGCTCGCGGGGCGAGCCGCCGCGGCCCGGGCCACTCCCAGGGAGCTCGCTGCGCTGCGCGACTCGTTCCGGCGGCTGCCTGATGTACTCGAGTCGCTGGTGACGTTGTCTGGTCGCGATCGGAGCGCCGCGTTGGGAGAGGTCGAGAGTCGGTTCGACCTGCTCGCCGACCTCGCGCAAGTACTCGGCGATGCCTTGGCCGACCGGCCACCCGCGCTCCTGGCGGACGGCGGCGTTATTCGCCCCGGCCATGACGCCGAGCTGGACGAGTTGCGCGACCTGCGCGACGGGGGAAAGCAGTACATCGCCACGTTGCAGCAGCGGGAGCGCGATCGCACCGGCATTCCGTCGCTGAAGGTGGGCTTCAACAAGGTCTTCGGTTACTACCTCGAGATCACCAACGCCCACGCGACCAAGGTTCCTCCGGATTACGAACGGCGGCAGACGCTCGCGAGCGCCGAGCGCTACGTGACACCGGAGCTCAAGACCTACGAAGCGAAGGTGCTGGGTGCCGAAGAGCGGATGGGGATTCGAGAGGCGGAGCTGTTCGCGGCGCTCAGAAATCGAGTCGGTGGGGCAATCGATCGAATTCAGCGCACCGCGCGGGCTCTCGCCCGGCTCGACGTGTGGAGCGCATTAGGCGAAGTGGCGGTGCAGTACCGCTACGTCCGCCCCGTGGTGGACGACAGTTTTGGCCTTATGCTCCGCCAAAGCCGGCACCCGGTGATTGAGCGGCTCATTCCGCGCGAGCAGTTCATCCCGAACGATGTTCGATTCGCCGAATCGGAGAGGGTTCTGCTGGTCACCGGCCCAAACATGGCAGGTAAGTCGACCATTCTACGCCAGATCGGGCTCTGCGTCGTGCTCGCCCAGATGGGCGGCTTTGTCCCCGCGGAAGCCGCCCATATCGGCGCCGTGGATCGGCTGTTCACCCGGGTGGGCGCGAGCGACAACCTGGCGCGTGGCCAGTCGACCTTCATGGTCGAGATGAGTGAGACCAGTGCAATCCTGCACAATGCCACTGCACGTAGCCTGGTCCTGCTCGACGAAATTGGACGAGGAACGTCTACTTATGACGGTGTCGCAATCGCCTGGGCCGTAACCGAGCACCTGCACGATCGGATCGGCTGCAAGACCATGTTTGCGACTCACTATCATGAGCTGATGCAGCTGCCTGAACAGTTGGAGCACGCCCGCAATCTGAATGTCGCGGTGCGGGAGACCGGAGAGACCGTGGTGTTCCTCCACCGGCTCGAGCCGGGCGGAACCGATCGGTCTTACGGCATTCATGTGGCCGGGCTTGCCGGGTTGCCCTCCCAGGTTGTCTCCCGAGCGAAAGAAGTGCTCGCCACCTTGGAAGGGGAGCACCGGGTGGTGGCGGGTGCACCTGCGCCACCCGCTGATCCCGGACAACTCACCCTCTTCGCGGCGGACCCCGGCTCGGATCCGTTGATGCAGGAGATCCGGGGACTCGATCTCGATGCGATGACCCCGCTCGAAGCCTTGAATCGGTTGGCGGATCTGCAGCGGCGGGCTGAGGGCCGATGATAGGACGCGGCTCCACTGCGCTGCTTGCGTTGGCCATGGTGCTGCCAGGCCGATGTGCCCGCTCGGACGACGCTACGGTTCGGCTGCCGACGGAACGCCCGGGGTCGGCTCCGCCTCCCGAAAGCCCTCCAGTGGCGCTCAACGCGGAGTCACCGGTCGGCTTTCCCCCCGCCTTGCTCACGCAGGGCGTCGAGGGAATCGTGGTGCTGCACCTCTTTGTCGATGCGAACGGTATGGCAGCGGCAGAATCGACTCGAGTAGCCGAATCCAGTGGGTATCCGGCATTGGACTCAGCTGCGCTGGCGGCGGTGCCACAGCTGCACTACGCGCCCGCGATGCACGCGGGTACGCCGGTCGCCACAGCGTTCCTGCAGCCGATTCAATTCCGGAATCCGCAGGGAAGAAAGTAGGAGTATGTCCGAGCCCCAGCATCTGAACCCGTACCAATCGGTGCTCGACACCATCGGGTGGACGCCGCTGATCCGGCTTGCCCGAATCGGCGCCGGCGTCCGCACGCCGATATATGGCAAAGCGGAGCACAAGAATCCGGGCGGCTCGGTGAAGGATCGCATTGGAATCGCGATCATCGAGGCCGCGGAGGCAAACGGACGGCTCAAGCCAGGTGGGACCATCGTCGAGGCAACCAGCGGGAACACCGGGATCGGACTCGCCATGGCGGCCGCGATCAAGGGCTATCGGTGTGTCTTCACCATGCCGGACAAGATGTCGCAGGAGAAGGTCCGGATGCTCAAGGCATACGGTGCGGAGGTGGTGGTGACACCCACCGCCGTTCCACCCGAGCACCCGGATCACTACCGAGCCAAGGCTCAGCAGATTGTGCGGGAAACCCCCGGTGCCATTCTCGCCGACCAGTACTTCAATCCGGTCAATCCCGAGGTCCACTACCGCACCACCGGCCCGGAGATTTGGGCTCAGACCGGAGGAAAGATCACTCACTTTGTGGTAGCCGCAGGCACCGGTGGTACCGTGAGCGGCGCTGCGAAGTTCCTGAAGGAGAATAACCCCAAGATCACGGTTATCTCCGGAGACCCTGAAGGGTCCGTCTACGCGGGGTTTGCCCGGACCGGAGAGACCTGCGGCGGCGCCCCCTACAAGGTGGAAGGCATCGGCGGCGACGCCATCCCCGCAAACATCTGGTTCGACTACATCGACGAGTTCCGGACCGTCAGCGATCGAACGGCGATGCTGATGACCCGCCGTCTCGCGCGGGAAGAGGGAATTCTGGTGGGGAGTTCCTCGGGCGTTAACGTGGCGTTGGCGCTGGACGTGGCCCGCGAGGTCGACGATCAAGCGGCTGTCGTGGTCACGGTTCTTTGCGATACCGGCGAGCGCTACCTATCGAAGGTATTCAACGACGAATGGATGCGGGAAAATCAGTTGTTGGATTCACCTCGCGTTACCGTGGAGCAGCTGCTCAGCCGGCGTCCATCGGGCGCCCCGCCGTTGGTAAGCGTCGCTCCTGCCGCGGCCGTACGGCAGGCCTTGGGCCTCATGAATACCTGGGACGTGAGCCAGATTCCCGTTGTCGATGGCGATGAGGCCATCGGCACTCTGCTCGAGAACACCTTGATGACTCGAGCGCTTTCGCAGCCCGCCCTACTGGATCGGCCCGTCCGGGAGGTGATGGATCCGCCGCTTCCCATCGTCGATGCCCATTTCCCAACTGATCGATTGGGAGCAATGCTGACCCGGGAGAGTCCCGCCGCGCTCGTCCGCAAGGGCGGAAAGCTGGTGGGCATCGTCAGCCGTTACGACGTTTTGCAGCAGCTCATCGGGGCCCGGTAACCCGACGTGAGCCGCATCACAGTCCTCACCGGCGGCACCTCGACCGAACGGGATGTCGCGCTGGCGTCCGCGGCACAGGTCATCGCGGCGCTCCGCGCCTGCGGCCACGAGGTCTCAGTGGTTGATACCGCGCGAGGGTACATCCCCCAGGGCGAAGAAGCCACCCTGGTTGCGAGCAGCGTGGGACGAGAACCCCCCAAACTGGCCGACCTAAAGGCGCTGGAACGGGGTGTGTTACTGTCGGGTCTGGGCAACATCCCGGTGGTGCGCAACGCCGACGTGCTGTTTCTTGCTCTTCATGGCGGCCGCGGGGAAGACGGTACGCTCCAGGCGTTGCTCGAGATAGTTGGGGTTCCCTATACCGGAAGTGGCAGGCTGGGCAGTGCGATGGCCATGGACAAGGACGTCTCCAAGCGACTGTTCCGCCTCGCCGGTGTCCCCACCGCCGACTGGTTGATGACCCCAATTTCTGCCGGAGAGGTTGGGAACCGCTTGGGCTGGCCCGTCGTAGTGAAGCCATCCAAGCAGGGATCCACGGTGGGGTTGTCAGTCGTTAAACAACTGGGAGAATTCGACGAAGCGGTCGCGCTCGCTCGTCAGTACGACGACGAAGTCATGGTCGAGCGGTTCGTCCATGGCAGGGAGTTGACGGTTGGGGTTCTCGAGGGCAAAGCTCTCGCGGTTGGGGAGATCATCCCACGGCACGAAATTTTCGACTATGAGTGCAAATACACGCCGGGCATGTCCCAGGAGATCTTTCCGGCTGACCTCCCGGCGGCAGTGGCGGCGGAGTGCGGCAGGCTGGGCCTGCTCGCTCACCACGCTCTCAAGCTTGGGGGCTATTCGAGGGTAGACTTTCGCTTGACACCGCGCGGGGAAATCCTCTGTTTAGAGGTGAACACGCTGCCCGGCATGACGGCGACCAGCCTTCTCCCCCAGTCCGCCCGAGCCGTTGGCATGGAGTTCCCCGAGTTGTGTGACCGGATCTGCCGGATCCCCCGGTCTGCCCGGCCGACCTAAGGTGAAGCTTAAATAGGAGTTAAGGGCGTCGGCACGATGAATTCCCCTCCCTATCCCCGGATCACGCCCTGGGTGGGCCGGCTGATCATCGCAAATGCGGTGATCCTGCTGCTCTCCCTGACGCTCTTTACGTCGCCAGCACTCGTCGGTCGGCTGGCTTTCGATCCGGCGCACGCCCTCGCCCGGCCTTGGACGTTTCTGACGTACATGTTCGTGCACGGAGGGTTGCTGCATCTGCTGGGCAACATGCTCATGCTGTTCGTGTTCGGGTCAGCAGTCGAAGCCCGGATGGGTAGTCGCTCTTTCATCTTCTACTATCTCTTCTGCGGGGTCGGCGCGGCGCTCTTCGCGCTGGGCCTGTCCGGCTTCATGGCGGTCTCACCCTTCTACGGCGCCTCCGGAGCTGTTCTCGGTCTCGGCATGGCGTACGCGACGTTCTGGCCGGACGCCGAGCTGATCCTGTTCCCCTTCCCCATTCCGGTCCGGGCGCGAGTTCTGGTGGCAGTGTTGGCTGCGGCCGACGTTTTCTTGGCAGTGGTCTATCGAAGCCAAAGCGATGGCATCGCCCACATCGCGCACATCGGCGGATTGATTGCGGGGTATTTGTTCTTCCGCGTGCAGGCTCTTTCTCATCGGCCCACAACAACCACATCGCGCCCGGTTGAGCGCGTGGTGATGGTGCAGTCCAGCGTACCGGAATCGAGCCGCCCGGCGCCGGCCTCGCCGACCCGCCGCCGTCGCATCGATGCCGACCCCGTTGCGGCGGAGGTCGATCGCGTACTCGACAAGATCAGTGCTCTGGGCTTGAGCAGTCTCACTGCTGCCGAGCGACGCTTTCTCGACGAAGTAGCCCGCCAGAAGAAACAGGAGCACTGACTCTCACAACCGATTCACGCGTGAGCCTTGCGTCGCGATGGCATCGCTTCGTATAGTGCCGCGTGCTCATAAATCTCCTCCCGGATTTTCTCGCCGTCCTCGACGCGGCCAATCCTGAGGCAGCCTACCAGCAGTATCGCGACGCTCACCGACCGATTCTCGACGCTTACTGGCACAACTACGTCCTTGACCCCGACAGCTCGCACGCAGAGGCCATTGTCGCGAACGCGCTCAAGGCGCCGCGCGACGATCTGCGCGCCCTCGCACGATCGGCCAGCCTCAACTCTCTGGCTGAAGACGCGATCGGCCGAGCAGCAGAGCTACTGCAGATCGACCGGCCCACCGATTGCTATCTGATGGTTGGTGTGGGTGGTGCCAATGCCGGCGAGCTCGTGGTGGCCGGCCGGGGCATAGCGTTTGTTTGTCTCGAACACTTCACTGGCCGCGCCAATCCGGATACGTACGGCATAGGTCTGCCACCAGATCTCATTCCTCTCTGGCTGGGACACGAGTTGGCGCACACGGTGCGGTACACGTCGCCCGGCAGTCAAAGCGAGATGCGGCGTCTGGTCGCGGACCTCGGCGGCTACTACGACTACTGGCAAACCGGCAGTCGAGCTACGCTGCGGGAGCTGTTGGTCAATGAAGGGTTGGCAGTCCACGCCTCGAGGGCCGTCGCGCCGGCATTCGGTGCGGCCGACTACTTCGGCTACCCCCGGCGCCAGTATCACCGCCTCCGTGAATTGGAGGCGTTCTTGCGTCGGGCTGTCGCTCCCGAATTGGACCGGGCGGCGCTTGGGTTACGGCTTCGCTATCTCTCTGGCGGCATGAGCCCGGCTGCACGCCTGGTCAACGGGCGGGTCGTGCCGGAGCGGTCAGGTTATTACCTGGGATATCGGATGGTCGAGGCTTTAGTAGCGGAAAGAGGACTGGTCGCCGCTTTGCGGGCGCCGGCCGGAGAGTTTCAGGCCGCGGAAGATGCCGCGCACGGAATGCAGACAGCGTAAGTAGCTTTCCCTCCATGTCTGAAGATGCGCTTCCGCCCCGAACCAGCGTCACCTGGAAGCCGACCGGCCCTTACGTCATCGAAGGACCGGTCACAGTACGTGACAACGAAGGTCGGGAGTTGATCCCACCGCCCACCAAGGTCCCGGGGCAGGTCAAGTTGTGCGGCTGCGGCCTTTCAAAGACCAAGCCGTTCTGCGACGGAAGCCACAAGCGGTAGTTGGCGAAACTACTTCCCGACGCAAAAGCTCGCGAACACGCTCGCCAGCACTTCTTCCACGTCGATTACCCCGACCAGCTCATCCAGCGCGAGCGTCGCTCGGCGAACGTGGTGCGACACCAGGACCGCGTCGCCACCTGTGCCGAGGTGAGGTTGTGCGTCCGCCAGGGCCTCCCTGGCCCGCGAGAGCGCCAGTTGGTGGCGCTCCCTGGTCAATGCCGGCTCGAGATCTGCTAAAGAAATTCGGTCACCAAAAATCCGCTCCGCGACGGCCTGCCTCAGGTGTCCCAGACCTTCACCGGTAACGGACGACACCCGGAGCCCGCCGTCGGGCATTTTGTTCGAAAGGTCCGCCTTGGTTCGAACCAGAACCGCCGGCCGCTGCTCCAGTATCGCACGCTCA
>Ga0114129_10018064_pt1 | contig 10046 bp, 7 predicted proteins | sample RhiMetdeltSRZDD1_FD_80071 | JGI IMG/M metagenome (GOLD analysis project Ga0114129, IMG submission 80071) | Populus rhizosphere microbial communities from Tennessee, USA - Rhizosphere MetaG P. deltoides SRZDD1 (version 2) (version 2) | ecosystem: Host-associated > Plants > Roots > Rhizosphere >...
CCAGGCGTGGTGAACGTGCTCTCGGCGCCGGGCATCGAGCTGGCGCAAGCGTTGGTCACCCACCCGGGGATCGACCTCATCTCGCTGACCGGTGGCCCTGCGACGGGCCGCGCGGTGATGGCGGCCGCCGCGGCGCGGCTGACGCCGGTGCTGCTTGAACTCGGCGGCAATGATGCGGCGATCATCGCGCCCGACATGACGATCAGCGAGCAGCTCGTCGAGCAACTGGTGACGGCGACGTACACCACCTGCGGGCAGGTGTGCATGGCGATCAAGCGGCTGTATGCGCCACGCGATCGCGTCGGCGAGCTCGCGGAGGCGGTGCTGGCGCGGTGTCAGCGGGAGGTGGTCGGCGACGGTCTGGCGGACGAGGTGACGCTCGGACCGCTGCACACCGCGGCGGGGCGCGAGAGGGTCGAAAAGCTGGTGAAAGATGCTGCGGCACAAGGAGCGACGGTGCGCACGGCGGGCCGGCTCCGCGAGGAAGACGCCGACGCGGGCGGGTACTTCGTGTTGCCGACGGTCGTCACGGATGTGGCGCCGGACTCGGCGTTGGCGTGCGAGGAGCAGTTCGGTCCGGTGCTGCCGATCTTCGGCTACGGCGAGATCGACGAGGCGGTGGCCGCGGCGAACGCGACGGCGTTCGGTCTGACCGCGTCGGTGTGGACAGGCGACGAGGCGCTGGCTGACAAGGTGACGGGTCAACTGATCGCGGGGACGGTGAGCGTGAACTGTCACGGCATGGCTGCGCAGGACCCGCGGGTGCCGTTCGGCGGCGTGGGGCAGTCGGGCCTCGGACGCGAGCTCGGGGTCGACGGGATCCGGGCATTCAGCCAGGCACGCGGCTACGTTCGCCAGCCGGCGCCGCATTAGTAGCGTCTGATCCCGACTTGTCGGAGGGACACGGCACTCTTCCCGAAAGCGTCAACACATGATGACGCCGCCGAGAAGGGTGGTTCTCCCATGGAGAATGGCAGCAAGCCGTGGTCGAACGTGCCCGGGCCCGTTACGAAGACGCGGTGCGTAGCGCCCGCACAGCGGGGCACTCATGGAGCGAAATCGGCCGGATTCTTGGGGTTTCGAAGCAAGTGTTGCACCGTCGGTTCAGCCAAGGTGACACACTGTCGCGATGACAGACAGGGAAATTATCGAACGGCTGGGTGTGCTCGAGCAGCTCGTCCGACACCTCTACGAAAAGACGGGGGTGCCAATACCCGATCTGCAGACCCTCGCCCAGGTGTCGCCCAATGTTCGGGAGCTGCTCGCCGCCGGCAACAAAATCGCCGCGATCAAGGCCTACCGCGACGAAACGAATGTCGATCTGGCTACCGCAACCCGGATGATCGAGTCGCTCTGACCTTATGGCAGCACGGTCTTCATCAACATCACGTTGTAGTCGTTCCACTCCGAGAGGTTGTAGTACAGCGTTCTACCCGTCGACCACGGGTGCAGGAACGGTGCATAGATGCCGCCGGGGAACTGGTTCGACGGGACGATCATTTGTTCTGGACTCCACGGTCCTTGCGGCGCAGGTGCGGTCCTGAACACGACGTCGTTCATGCCGTTGCAGTACATGATCAGGTATTGCCTGAGGTAGGTGTTGTATTGGGCCGACATCTCGCCCACCGGTCCGGGGACTACCGGCGTCGCAGCGGCCGGATTGCCTGGGACCCAGGCGTTTTGGTCTGAGTTCCAGTACTCGTACTTGGTGACGTCCGGCAGACCGTCCGGGACGACTCGCGCCAGATACGCCGCACCGGCGCGGCCGGCTGGCGTCCCGTACGAGTAGATGTAGGGGTCGCCGGGTCCGGGCTTGAGGAACGCCCCCTGCTGGAAGTTCTCATTGCCCGCAACGTGCCGGGCTCCCGGGATGGCGTCCGGTCGTGGAGTGCGGACGGATCCGGGGTAGACACCCCAGCGCTCGCCGTTGTCCGGCGACACCGCGATTGCCGAGTAGTTGGTTGTCCACGCGCCGTTGGCATCCCAACTCTTGATGGACATGTAGTTGAGGTACTGCTTTCCGCCGACGGAGATGCCGGCAGTGGGAATGATCCCGGTCTCATCGGGCGCCCACTTGGTGGTGTTGATGATCTGTCTGGAGATGCCGCGGGCCCACATCGGTGAATTGGCCACGCTGATGGTGTTGGCCAGCGCGCCGTCCTGGCTGCGCATCAACACGTTGTACCGCCACTGGTGTCCGGGGGCGCTGCAATAGCCGGACGTGTCGCCGAACGCCATCAGAACCTGGCGAGAGCCGTTGTCCCACATGATCCCCAGGTCGGTGCCGGAGACGGCGAACCGTTCCAGCGTGTTGTTCGGGCTGTTCGGTCCGGTCACCCAACCGACGAGCGATGTGCCGGGCGGGTCGGCCGGCTGTGCCGGTGCCGGCGGCGGAGATGGCGCTGCCTCAGGAACCGGCTGGGCAGCGGCGGGCGGCTGTTGGTTGGCGTTGGGGGGAGTGGGTTGAGGCGCCACGCCCGCCTGCTTCTGTACCTGCCCGGACTGGGGAGTGAACGCGTTGAGGAGGGCTCTCGATATCTGACCCAGCCGAGGCAGCGGTGCGCTCGTATTCGCATTGGGTGGCCGGTGCCCTCTCGGTGGACCGCCGGTCGTGGGCAACGGCTGAGCCGGGGCTGCGGGAGCAGCAGGTTGGGCTGCCGCGGCCGCATCGGTGCACGGCTCGGCCCCCGCGGGTGGCGCGACGCCGATCGCGGTGCACAGTCCGATTGCAGCCGCCGACGCCACCGTTGCTGAGGCGATTCGCAGACGCGGCGACATGACACACCTTTCAAAGGGGCATGACGTCGCTTTGACGTCAGCAGTCAACTGATGTGACGATAGTGATCCCTGAGGCTTGTGTGCTCAGTGATGTACGGATAGGTATCCATCCGTGACCGTGTCGCTATCCATCGATGTAATTCGTCCCCGCGGCCGCCGCGGCTGGGAGTTTGCTGAAGGTCCTTCGAACAGCCGAGTCCAAGCGAGAGGCGTGTGCCCATGGTCCTCCACCACCCAGCTGACCCCTCACACCGATTCGTCGTGGATTGGGATGCGCCCCGGGCATGACTGCGCCAGTCTGCGATCTCGCTGTTTTTACACAAATAGCATTGACAGCCGTCGAAAAGCGACGATAGTCGTCAGGTATGGCGCTGCTGCCCGACCCGACGCCCCGGGAGCGACAGCACATTCTGATCTCGGTGGACGACCACGTCATCGAGCCTCCCGACATGTTCGACGGCCGCCTGCCCATAGCGCTGGCTGACCGGGCGCCGAAGATCATCGAGACCGCCGGCCGTCAGGTGTGGCGCTACGAGGACCGCGAGTACCCGAATATCGGCCTCAACGCGGTCATCGGTCGGCCCAAGGAAGAATGGAGCATGGAGCCCGCCCGCTTCGACGAAATGCGCCGTGGCTGTTGGGATATCGACGCCCGGATCGCCGACATGGACCTGGCAGGGATCTGGGCCTCGCTGAACTTCCCATCGCTCATCGCCGGGTTCGCAGGGACGGTGTTCTGGAAGAGCGACGACCCCGAGCTCGGCCTCGCGGTGCTGCGGGCGTGGAACGACTGGCACCTTGAGGTGTGGGCCGGCTCCTATCCGGACCGGATCATCCCGCTGCAGCTGCCCTGGCTGGCCGACCCGCAGCTGGCCGCCGACGAGCTCCGTCGCAACGCCGATCGCGGCTTCAAGGCCGTCAGCTTCCCCGAGCTGCCGGCCCAGTGCGGGCTGCCCAGCCTGCACACCGGGGTGTGGGATCCGTTCCTGGCGGCGTGCGAGGAGACCGAAACCGTCATCTGTCTGCACACCGGCTCCGCGCAGTGGGCGCCGATCCCCGCGCCGGACACCCCGTTCGAGACCATCACGACGCTGTTCCCCGTCAATGCCCTTGTCGCATGCGCGGATTGGCTGTGGTCGGGCATCCCGGTCCGCTTCCCGAAGCTGAACATCACGCTCGACGAGGGTGGCCTCGGCTGGGCGGCGATGCTCGCCGACCGCGCCGACTTCGTCCTCGCCCACTCCGCGTCGGGCGCCGAGGGCGGTTCCTGGAAGGGCGACCTGCTGCCGAGCGAGGTGCTGCGGCGCAACTTCTGGTTCTGCTCGATCGACGACCCGTCGGCGTTCGGCGCGCTCGACGCGATCGGGGCCGAGCGCATCCTGATCGAAAGCGACTACCCGCACGCCGACTCGACGTGGCCCGACACGCAGCACGTCGTCGCGCGCAACGTCGCGAAGCTGTCCGCGGAGGACGCCGCCCGCATCACCCACCGCAACGCCGCGGAGCTGTTCCGTCATCCGCTGCCCGACGACAAGTGGCTGACATGCTCGACCTCCTGATCCGGGGCGCCTCGATCGTCGACGGCACCGGCGCGCCCGCCCGCCACGGCGACGTGGGTGTGCGTGATGGGAGAATCGTCGCAGTCGGCGAAGTCGACGAACCCGCGTCGAAAACCGTTGATGCTGAGGGGCAGACGCTCGCACCCGGCTTCGTCGACCTGCACACGCACTACGACGCGCAGCTGTTCTGGGATCCGACCGCGAGCCCGTCCGTGCAGCACGGCGTGACGACCGTGTTCGGCGGGAACTGCGGCTTCACGCTGGCCCCTGTGGCGGACCAGCAGGACTACCTGACGCGGATGCTGGCCCGGGTCGAAGGCATGCCGCTCGAGGCGTTGCGCGCTGGGCTGGACTGGCAGTGGTCGTCGTTTGGGGATTGGTTGTCCCGGCTCGACGGCCGCATCGCTATCAACGCCGGATTCCTGGTGGGCCACACGGCGATTCGGCTGGCGGCGATGGGCGATGACGCAGTCGGCGGCAAGGCGTCCCCAGAGCAGATCGAAAAGATGGCCACGATTCTTAGTGCCGCGCTGGCGGACGGCGCGCTCGGGTTGTCGACATCGCAGTCGAACACCCACAACGACGGCTCGGGACAGCCGGTGCCGTCGCGCAGCGCGTCGCGGGAGGAGCTGGTGGCGCTTGCGGCCGTGCTGCGCAACCATCCGGGCACCCAGCTCGAGGCGATCATTCCCGGCTGTCTGTCGGGCTTCACCGACGATGACATCGCGCTGCTGACCGACATGTCGAGGGCCGCCGACCGGCCGTTGAATTGGAACGTGCTGGGCGTCTCGGCAGGAAACCCGGAAGGGCACGAAAAGCAGCTGCGTGCATCGGAAGTCGCTGCCGAACGTGGTGGCCGCATCGTCGCGCTGACCCTGCCGCACTCGACGAAGATCCGGTTGTCGTTCCTGTCGGGCTTCGTGCTCGACGGGCTGCCGGGCTGGCGCGAGACAATGCACCTGCCGGTGGCCGAGCGGCTGCGGGCGCTCGCCGATCCCGAAGTCCGCCGCCGCCTCAACGAGGGCGCCCATTCGGAGGAGGCGGGAATCCTTCGGGGCCTTGCCAATTGGGAGCGGCTGATCATCGTCGAGACGTTCGCGCCGGAGAACGACGACGCGACGGGCCGCACCGTCGGCGAAGTAGCTAAGGCCCGTGGGAAAGAACCGTTTGACACCCTGCTCGACATCGTGATTGCCGACGAGTTGCGCACCGGACTGTCGCCGAGGCCGTTCGGCGATGACGAGGCGGACTGGAAGGCGCGGGCCCAAGTCTGGCGCAACCGGGACGCGGTGATCGGCGGCTCGGACGCCGGCGCGCATCTCGACATGATGTGCGGCGCGATCTACACGACGTCTCTGCTCGGCCACGGCGTGCGCGAGCACCAGGTGGTGACGCTCGAGGAGGCGGTCCGGCTCATCACCGACGTGCCGGCGCGGCTGTACGGCCTGAAGGAACGTGGCCGCATCGCAGAAGGCTGGCACGCGGACCTGGTGATGTTCGACCCGACGACGGTCGACCACGGCCCAGAACGCACACGCTACGACTTGCCCGCTGGTGCACCGCGTTTGGTGGCCGACGCGAAGGGGATCACGGGCGTGTGGGTGGGCGGTGTCGAGGTGTGCCGCGACGGGGTGGCAACGGGCGCAATGCCCGGCACAGTGCTGCGGTCGGGCCGTGACACGGAGACGGTGACGGCGTCGTGACGAACCGGGCGCCGCTGGAGGAGTTCGACCCCGGCAAGTTGCAGGGCGGACTTCTGAGTGCCGTCGAGAACGTGCACGAGAAGCTGCGCGTGGCACGGGAGAAGCATCGCGTGATGGTCGGCAATCCAATCGTCGAGACGCCGGCGCAGAACCTCGACATGGCCGGGGTGACGGTGCTCGGCTACGACGAGTGCCAAACGGTGCTCACTCATCCAGAGAACTTCTCGTCGTCGATCTACGAGCACATCATGGGCCCTGTGATGGGGAAGACCCTGTTGCAACAGGAGGGAGACGAGCACCGGGCGAGCAGGGCGTTGGTTTCGCCGTTGTTCAGGGCGAAGCTGCTGGAGCGCTGGCGCACCGAGCTGGTCGAGGTGGTGGTGCATGAGCTGATCGACCGCTTCGCGCCGCGAGGCAAGGCAGATCTCGTGCGGGAGTTCACGTTTGCGTTCCCTGTGCAGGTGATCGCGCGGCTGATGGGGCTGCCGCGGGAGGACTATGTGCGCTTTCAGCAGTTGTCGATTGAGCTGCTGAGCGTGGTGTACGACTGGGACGTCGGGATGGCGGCGTCGGCGACGTTGAAGGAGTACTTCGGTGAGATCCTGGCCGAGCGTCGAAAGGATCCGCAGGACGACTTGATCAGCACGCTCGCCGAATCCGAGATCGACGGCCAACGGCTGAGCGATGACGAGATTTTCGCGTTTCTGTTGTTGATCCTGCCGGCAGGAGTGGAGACGACGTACCGCGCGTCGGGAAATCTGTTGGTGGCGATGCTGACTGAGCCGTCACTGCTCGACACCGTGCGCGCGGACCGCTCCATGCTCCGGGGTGCGATCGAAGAGGCGCTGCGATGGGAGCCGCCGATCAGTACGGTGGTGCGGGTCGCGCGCCAAGACTGCGAACTCGGCGGGATCACAATTCCGAAGGGCACCAATGTCAGCGTCAGTGTCGCGGCGGCCAATCGGGACCCGGCGCACTATCCGGATCCGGACCGGTTCGACCCGACGCGCAAGAACTTCGCGCATCTGACGTTTGGCGGCGGCCCCCATGTCTGTCTGGGGATGCCGCTGGCGCGGATGGAGACCACCGTCGCGATCAACGCGCTGTTGGACCGACTGCCGGACCTGCACCTGGATCCGAGTGCACCAGCGCCGGTTATCAACGGCGTCGCGTTCCGCTCACCGGCAGCGTTGCCGGTGGAGTTCACGCCACGCGAGCCAACAGGTTTCGCGCGGCCTTCGCCACCAATGCACGGTCGCTGGTGACGAGGAATTCGAATCGCCGGTCGCCGTTGTGTTTTGCGGTATCGGCGAGTTCGCGGGCGACCAATGCCTTACACGTGTCTGCGCCGAGCGCGACGACGACCCACTCCCGGCACAGCGGATCTTCGGGTTGCAACTCCACGCTGCGCACCCCTCCGCCGAGGTCGGCGGGCATGTCGCGGCCGAGCACCACGACGAGCGGCGACGTCTCCGCCAGTTCCTGGTAGAGCTGTCGCGAAGCGGCAGAGAAGTCGTGTGCTCGATGCAATGCCGCCAACACGATCGGTTGATCGACGGAGTGCCGCGCCTGCTCCTCGATGTGGCGGGCGAATGCGGCAACAACGTGCTGGCGCGCCACACGCAGCGGCCTCCGGCCGTCCTCCGCTGCGGCGTGGGCAGAACTGCGAGGGTGCCGCTGTGCACGCACCGCCGGCGGTCGACCTGCCGGGAGCGGCTGCCGGCACAGCGGGCGGGCTCGGCCGAAGCGATAACCCTGCGCGAAGCCGGCCCCCATCGCGAGCGCCTGCTCGAGATCTTCGTCAGTCTCGACGCCTTCGGCGATGATCAGCGCGCCGGTCCGTTCGTGATGGGCAAGGACACCGGTCAGGGCGTCGGCCTTGTTTCGCATTGTGCAGTTTTGGATCATCGTCATGTCGAGCTTGATGATGTCGGGGTCGATGATGTCGAGCACCGCGAGTGAATCCGGATGCGCGCCAACGTCGTCGACGGCGATCGCGATCCCGTCAGCGCGGATCGCGGCGACTTTCTCCAGCAGCGTCTGTGGATGCGCGAGCATGTGGCGTTCGGTGAGTTCGAAGGCCAGCTGAAATCGTTCACCCGCTTCGGTCAGCGCCGGATTCTTGGCTAAGGGGACGTGTGCGACAGCGGGTTCGGTGTTGATCAGTAGCAGGCTGTCGCGCGGCAGCTCCGAATCGAGCGCGGCATGGACCGCCGCATCGATGCACTGTTGATCGAGGACATCGGCGTGCCGCGAGCGGTTCGCGAACGAGAACACGTTGTGGGCCGTCATCGTGACGAAAGTCGGCCACCGTGCCAGAGCTTCGAAACCAACGACCTGTTCACCGGGTAACGACACCACCGGTTGAAACCAGGGCGTCAGACCGACACCGGCCGACGCGGCGTCAATGCCCTGGTCAGGTCGAAACCCAAGCTCGCGGACCACACTTGCGTGCGCGGCGCCGTGCCGCGGCAGGTGCGGGCCTTGCGCCAGAGGCGGCACGAGACGAGGTTGGACTGTCACGGACGTGTCACCCGCAGTAGAGGACTCGACGGTCGCAGGGGGCTGGACACGGCGCGGAGCATTGATGTCACGCTCACCTCGATCCGCCCCCGGTGGTGTCGCAGCTGAGAGTAGCGGAAGTTGGCCGGAAAGCGCTGATTTCGCAAACGTGTCGCATTTTGCTGTCACGATAATTTTTGCTAGAACTCGACCTTCGCGTGCGGTGGCCCGCAAACAGCGAACGGACCACCGTTTTGCCGCTGTAAACAGGCAACCTTGCAAGGACTTGGTCGTCCTGGTCGGTGGACACACCGGCATCTGATTTGTTCAACAATCAATCACTTGGTTGTGCTGAAATAGTCACAGCAAGTGCACGCCTGGCTCGTGAAACCGTCCGCGTCGACTGGTCGATGACGCCATCGCGAGAAAGGAAGGCCGTAGGTGGACAACCACCACACCGACCACGGTCTGACCGATCCGCGTCGCGCCGTCCACCAAATGCATGCGCTCGTTGAGCTGCTGGACGACGGGGTCGTCGTATTGCGGAAAGACGGCTACATCAAGTACGTCAATGCGGCCGCTATGCGGATCGTCGGTCTCGGGCCAGAGCACAAGGCTGCGGACTTCGCGAGGTGGACGGCCGCGTTGCCGATCTATGACGCCGACGGCGAACCGGTGCCGCCCCAGCTGAGACCGGTGGCGCAGTTGTTCCGCACCGGGGTGACGGTCTCGAGGCGGGTGTACGGAACGGAGCTACCCAACGGCGAGCGGAAGTGGATGGTGGCCAGCGGGCGTCTGCTCAACCCCGATGCCCCCGGGGACTCGGACATGCTCTTTTCGTTTTCCGACATCACCGCAGAGCGTGCGGAGGTCGATCGGCTGGTTCACAAGGTCAACCATGATCCGCTGACGGGCTTGCCGAACCGTGGATTCGTGCTGCGCAGAATCGCGGAGGCGCTCGCGGCGACGGACGGGCGGTTGCGTGCGGTTTTGTTCATCGATCTCGACGACCTCAAGACGACGAACGACACGTTGGGGCACGACGCCGGCGACGACCTCCTGCGCGCAGCCGGGGCACGACTTCGGCAGGCCGTCGGCCCGGCCGACGTGGTGGGCCGGCACGGTGGCGACGAGTTCGTTGTGCTGATCTTCGGCGCGGAGACGCAGGGCGAAATCGACTCCCTGGTGGATCGGCTACGGCTTCGGCTCGCTGAGCCGGTCGTGCTGGCCGATACCACCACCCCGATCCGCGCCAGCGTCGGGCTGGTGGAGGTGCACCGCGACGACGAGCGAACCGCGGAGGACATACTGCGCGACGCAGACCGGACGATGTACGCAGCGAAGCGGGGCGGCCGTGGTGACTGGTGCCTCGAACGCGTCCGTCGGGGTGGTCGGGGCCCGTGGCCGCCGAGGTGTTGAACAGGTGCTCCACTAGTTAGTGATGGCTATCACATCCGGCGATCGCGGGCCGGGTTGCGATCGTCAAAAGCCTTCTGGCTATACG
>Ga0114129_10018065_pt1 | contig 10045 bp, 8 predicted proteins | sample RhiMetdeltSRZDD1_FD_80071 | JGI IMG/M metagenome (GOLD analysis project Ga0114129, IMG submission 80071) | Populus rhizosphere microbial communities from Tennessee, USA - Rhizosphere MetaG P. deltoides SRZDD1 (version 2) (version 2) | ecosystem: Host-associated > Plants > Roots > Rhizosphere >...
ACTTCGCCGCCGGCTGCTTGCCGTCGAGAAAGCATTGCACGAAATACCGGTTCTCGGCTTCATATCCATATTCCACTGTTTCGCTGCCCACCACCGGCATCATTCCTTGCTCCGCGTTTTGTTTTTCGACCAAGTCTTCACCCGCCTCGCCCTGTACCCTACGACTGAAGAAGAGCTTCAACCCGCTGTCCAGCGAATTCATCGCCAGCGAATATTCAGGCCCCAGCAACTCCATACTCAAGCGGAGCCCGGCTCCAACGTAACTCCACGATGTGGTTGTCTCCACAATCAAGGGTGTTTTCTGTTCGTCGACATAATGGATTGTTGATCGGGCGAAATCTTCTGACGGGGCCTTCAAATAGTCGACCTCAGGTCCCATGCTTTCCTGCAATCTTCTCGCATAGTCGGGACGGGCCCATTTCAGACAGGCAATCTGGGCCGAAACCTTCGTCGGACGAATGCTATTCCGCGGCGCCCCCGGCTGGGTGAGCAAGTAGCGCCCCACTTCGATGCTATGACACATCATGTCGTTAAGCACGCCACCCCCTTGCAACTCACCTTGCCAGAACCAGGGCATGTGGGGTCCGCTGTGCTCTTCAGCGGCGCGAGCCAGATAAGGGCGTCCTGTGAGCGAGGCTCCGCGAGCCCAAACGATATTTCTGCCTCGTTCAACACCGGGCGAAAACAACTGATCCTCGAGATAGCCGTGCAGGACTCCCGCTTGCTCTATGAGTTTCACCATTCTTTTAGCCTCCCGAACATTACGGGCCAACGGTTTTTCGCAGGTAACCCCGATTAGTCTTCCCTTCCCTGACCGGAGAGTGCTGACAATCCGCTCCATGTTGTCCAACCTCATATGATTGGGACCGCAAATCCAGATGCAGTCAATTTCAGGCGCGGCCACCATCTCTTCAATGGAATCAAATGCGCGGGCTTCACCCACGCGCAATTCTCGCGCCAGCGAAGCGGCTTCTTCGCTGTGCTTGCGGTTTGGGCTCCAGATGCCGCGTATATCTGCGTCCCGAACACCTAACCAGGACCTGATATGGAAACGCGCGATAAAACCGCTGCCGATGAAACCAACTCCCAACATTCTTCTAGCAACCATGGCTCTGACTCCTTGTGAGATGAGCGCTCGTTTCCTTGACTTTGACGCCCTTCCGCTCATAATATCAAAACTTGATATTGTTTGAAGTAGGAGTCTCCATCATTGATTGTTGATACCGTCCTTAAGAAAATATTTGGCAGCAAATACGAAAGAGACATCAAAGCGCTGCAACCCCTTGCTGACCGAATTAATGCTTTCGAACCCTCGATCGCAAAGCTCTCCAATGACGAACTGAAAGCCAAAACAGCCGAATTCAAAGAGCGCCTGTCGCAAGGTGCGATGCTCGAAGACCTGCTACCCGAAGCATTCGCCACTGTGCGGGAGGTCGGCAAACGTGTGCTCAATATGAGACACTTTGACGTTCAATTGATTGGCGGCGCGGTTCTCCATCAGGGCAAGATTGCTGAAATGAAGACCGGAGAAGGAAAAACCCTCGTCGCCACCCTGCCCGTCTACCTGAACAGCCTGGAAGGAAAAGGGGTTCATGTCGTCACCGTCAACGACTATCTGGCGCGTCGTGACAGCGAGTGGATGGGAAAGATCTACAAATTTCTAGGGCTGTCCGTTGGAGTAATCCAGCACGATTTGGATGACGATGAGCGCAGGGAAGCGTACCACTGCGATGTCACCTACGGCACCAACAACGAATTTGGCTTCGATTACCTCCGTGACAATATGAAGTTTGACGTCAAGGATTGCGTTCAACGGGGGCACCACTTCGCCATCGTCGATGAAGTGGATTCCATCCTCATTGATGAGGCACGGACTCCTTTGATTATCTCTGGTCCCGTTGAGAGCTCCCAGCAAAAGAACTACATCGCTATGCGGCCGTTCGCTGAGAGACTGCGTGAGGCCCAGTCGCGTTTCATCAACCAATGCTTGCGCGAAGCGACAACCAAGATTGAATCCAATGGCGACTATCCCGATGAGGCCTTGGAGAAACTCCTGCTCGTCAAGCGAGGTGATCCCAAGAACCGGCAATATCTTGATCTCCTCGTCAAACATCGCGACGTCAAAAAGAAGATTGATCAGCTCGAAGGGGTTTTGATGTCTAACAAGCAGCTCTCGGACTTTGACAATGAGTTGTATTGCTATATCGATGAAAAGTCTCACAACGTGGAGATCACGGAAAAGGGCAGGGAGTTTCTAGCCGGAGGCAAGATAGAAGAGTTCATTATTCCCGATCCTGAAGATCCCAACTACTCTGAAGATCGCTACATTGAAGTAACTGAGCGTATCCATACCATTCAGCAACTGGTCAAGGCTTACTGGTTGTTTGAAAAGGATGTCCACTATGTGATCAACGACAACAAGGTGGTGATCGTAGACGAGTTCACGGGCCGCCTGATGCCTGGCCGGCGTTGGAGCGACGGGTTGCACGAAGCCGTGGAAGCCAAAGAACGGGTCAAAATCGAGCGCGAAAATCAGACACTGGCAACCATTACCTTCCAGAACTACTTCCGCATGTATAAGAAGCTGGCTGGCATGACCGGTACGGCTGACACGGAAGCGGTCGAGTTCAACAAGATTTACAACCTGGAAGTGGTGGTGGCGCCACCCAACAAACCCATGGTCCGAATTGATTTTCCGGATATCGTTTATCGCACTGAAAGAGAGAAATTCAATGCCGTAGTGGAGGAAATCAAGGAGCTGCATACTAAGGGACAGCCCGTGCTAGTTGGGACCATCTCGATCGAAAAATCAGAACGTCTGAGTGCCATGCTCAAGAAGGCCGGGATCAAGCACGTGGTCCTCAACGCCAAATACCATGAGAAGGAAGCCGAGATTGTGGCCCAGGCAGGACGCAAGGGCTCCGTAACGATTGCGACCAATATGGCTGGCCGCGGGACCGACATCCTGCTGGGTGGGAATGCTGAATTCTTGGCTAAAGAACAATTGCGCAAGAAAGGAATGGATCCGACCACTGCAACCCAGGAGCAATGGGAGTAGTCTCTTAATAAAATTCAGACGCAAGTTCAACAAGAGCACGAAGAAGTGATTCGGCTCGGAGGTTTGCATATCCTGGGAACGGAGCGTCACGAATCGCGAAGAATCGACAATCAATTGCGAGGCCGATCGGGCCGACAAGGAGATCCCGGCACCTCGCGCTTTTACCTTTCCTTGGAAGATGACTTGATGCGCATCTTCGCCAGTGAAAAGGTTTCCAACATCATGCAGCGCTTGGGGATGGACGAAGGGGTGCCCATTGAGTCCCGCTTGATCAGCAAGCGAATCGAAGCCGCCCAAAAGCAGGTGGAAGGACACAACTTCACCATCCGCAAACACCTGTTGGAATACGACGATGTGATGAACCAGCAGCGCAAGACCATTTATGGCCTGCGCAAGAAATTCCTCGAAGAGGAAGACCAGAAGGAATTCCTACTCAATCTGACTGAGGACGTGATCACAGATTATCTCGATAGCCACTGCGGGGCTGAGGTGAATCCGTCAGAATGGAACGTTGATGGACTCCGACATGCGCTGGTCCACCAGTTCGGCCTGGATATCAACCATGAGAAAATTTCCCCAGGCGAACTGACTCGCGATGAGCTTCAGCGAGCCATTTTCCTGAAGACCAAGCAAAAATATGAGCACAAGGAACAGCTGATCGGCTCCGAAGCGATGCGGTTGCATGAGCGAGTGATTCTCCTGAATGTTCTGGACTCCCACTGGAAGGATCATTTGTTGTCTATGGACCAGTTAAAGGAAGGGATCGGCTTGCGCGGTTACGGACAGCGAGACCCGCTGGTCGAATATAAGAAGGAATCCTTTGATACCTTTCAACAGATGATGAATACGATTGAAGAAGAGTCGCTGCGCTACCTTTTCCTGCTTCAGCCGGTTGAGGAACAAGAGAAAGTTCGTGAGATGGAGCGGCGACAGAGGAAGCAGGACTTGGTGCTGAGCGGCGGAGATGCTGCCCCTGAAGCGCCCAAGCCGATTATTCGAGGACCCAAAATCGGCCGCAACGACCCTTGCCCATGCGGTAGTGGTAGGAAATACAAGAAATGCTGTGGTCTGAAGGCAAGCTGAGAATTGGGCAAAAATGGAGATCCAATGTTAGACACAAACATCCCCGAGGGGCTTACTTTTGATGATGTGTTATTGGTTCCACAAAAATCGGACGTCCTCCCTACGGAAGTCCTGACTCAGACCCGTCTCACGCGAAATATAAGCTTGAACATCCCTGTTGTCAGCGCTGCGATGGACACGGTAACGGAGTCTCGACTGGCAATTGCTATGGCTCAGCAAGGCGGTATCGGAATTATCCATCGTAATCTCCCCCCTGAAAAGCAGGCTTCGGAAGTCGACAAAGTGAAGCGGTCAGAAAGCGGAATGATCGTGGATCCAATCACGATGTCTCCCGAGAACCGAATCTACGAAGCTTTGGAGATGATGAAACACTACAAGATTTCGGGTGTTCCTATCACTAAGAATGGAAGGTTGGTCGGCATCCTGACCAACCGGGATCTTCGTTTCGAAACTCGGCTTGATCTTCCTATCTCCGAATTGATGACCAAGGAGAATTTGATTACGGTTCCCGTAGGCACAACGTTGGAAGATGCCCAGGAAATGCTTCATAAACACAAGGTCGAAAAGTTACTCGTTGTTGACAAAGACTACATGCTGAAAGGGCTGATTACAGTCAAGGACATCCAAAAGAAGATTCAGTACCCCAATTCAGCCAAGGATAGTCACGGCCGCTTGCTCGTAGGCGCTGCCATCGGCGTGACCGGTGACTTCCTGGAACGTGCCGAAGCCTTGGTTAAGGCCAAAGTAGATGTGCTCGCCATTGACACGGCTCATGGGCATTCGAAGCGGGTTATGGACGTCATCAAAATCATCAAGAAGAAGTTCTCTGAAACAGAACTGGTCGCGGGAAATATTGCTTCTTCCGAGGCTGCACGGGATCTTATCCGCTGCGGCGTCGACGGGATCAAGATTGGCATTGGTCCCGGATCCATTTGCACCACCCGTGTGATTTCCGGTGCAGGTGTGCCCCAGATTACTGCTATTGCTGAGTGCGCTCGCGTAGCCCGCGAGGCCGGCATCCCGATGATTGCCGACGGCGGGATCAAGTTTTCAGGAGATATTGCCAAAGCAATTGCGTCCGGCGCCGACACGGTCATGATCGGCAGTCTTTTTGCCGGCACTGATGAAAGCCCTGGAGAAATCGTTTTGTTTCAGGGACGCAGTTTTAAGTCCTATCGGGGAATGGGCTCACTGGCGGCAATGCAGATTGGAAGCCGCGACCGGTACCATATGGAAAGTGAAACCAACGAACAGAAACTGGTACCTGAGGGAATCGAAGGACGAGTCCCGTACAAAGGATCTCTGGCCGCGATGGTGACTCAACTCGTCGGAGGCCTTAAGGCGGGCATGGGCTACGCCGGTTGCGCCAATATCCAGGAGTTGCAGACCAAGTCCAGGTTCGTTCGCATCACCGCCGCTGGCTTGAAAGAAAGCCATGTTCATGATGTGATCATCACCAAGGAAGCGCCTAACTACCGACTCGAATAGGTTGCTGCAGCGTACCCTTCAGTCCGTTTGGAACAAAAACCCGAACGTTCCCGAAATCTTCCCATCACGAGTAAGCTGGCATGGACTCCTTCAATGTATTGCGCGAGTGGAAAGCCGGAGACATCTGCGAGTTGACGGACAAACAACTTCGCCAACTCGAAATGGATGGAGCCTTCGATTCCTACGGTCACGTCTATGAGTTCGAAGGCAGAAAATGGAAAGTCCGCACTAAGGTTGCCCGCCCGGATTCCTCCACGGTTTTCATCTTGCAGTGCGTAGCGGAATGAAAGAGTGGTTGCCGGCGAGGTTTACTTTTCATTGTGCTCGGATTACTCGTCCGTGCGATGGGCGCGCGAAGAAGCATCTGTCCCTCCCGGATTCGCCTCGCATCAGCCGCTATCCCCTGGTAGCCGCCGCTCCGGCCAGGGCGACCACAACACGCAGAGCAGACTTGCCCTTAATCAATCGCTACACAATTTAGACACTTCACGTGACTCACCCTCCGGTCGAGTGCCCACTCGGCAGTGGGACTTCGTACCGTCTGCCCGGCTGGGAATTGCAGAGGCTCGAACTTAGCTAAGTCTCAAACAATTAACCGCGAGTTAGCCTCACTGCCACACAGTTTCAATCCGCACGAGAGAGAGTTGCGTTCCAACTGCACTGGATCTTCTGTCCCGATCACTGCAGAGGGTTCGGGCGCTCTGTTGTTCCGCCGACCCAGGCAATCCACAATCCTAGTCTCAGCTTTCGGCATTGCAACCAACTGAGAAGGCCGTCCCTAACAGTAGCTACCCTGCGATTTCTTTGAAGAAACTCGTCATTTGCTGGTCGATTGTTTCTGCTAAGTCCGGATGGGTCAGGAAACTCACTTCCGGAAATTCGGTCTCGTCCATGAAGAGCGTAATCCCGAGGGATGTGGGAGTCCCCTTGAAGTCAATTGGAAACTCCCAGTGTTTTTTGGAGTCAATGGGCATACTTTCTGCTGCGGTTTGGATCTGAAGAATTTCGTCCTCACTAAATCCTGAGTCTACCAGAGTCGTGACGCGCTGAAGAAAATGCTGCAGATGGTCAACCTCAAAATTGCCTGATGTCTCGCGCAACTCCATGGTGTCTCCCTTAGCCATTCAGAAAAAGATGATTCCAATTCGTTCTTTAGAAACGGAACTTCGTGGCGCGCAGAGCGGGCTCTCGGGGCTTCCGACGCCGATCATAAAGAAGTCCCTGTTCAATCAGGATATTAACAACGTGACTGTAATCCTCGTCCAGCACCCGCATCACGTCGGCAACAGACAGCCTATGATTCACGAAGAGATTACATACCGTCAGTTTACGTTTCGTCACTGGATCCGCTGAGCCGTGGTTCGGTACAGCGAAACTCTTTCGCCTGATCTTGAATCCATCCCTGTCCGGCGTTTCCCCTTGCGGATACAAGCTTGTCATGCGGCAGCCGCTCTGGCGGCTTGAGTTGTGCGATCGATTTCCTGGAGGACTTGTTGCTCCGCTTGTAACCAGCCCTGCAAGTCCAAACCATGCAGGTAGCCCCTCGAAGCGTACAGATAGTACGCCCGCAACGAGATTTGCTCTTGTAATGGAATTTGACTCAGTGGTTCCTTCTGCGTAGTGAATTCGGTTGTTTCCGACATGTCAGTGGTCTCCATTCAGGAAGATTGCGTGTTGATTTCTACCTTCTTCAAGTAGTGTAGCGGACTTCCATTAAGCTTAGGTTTCCTTGAAATGAAAATTGGGTTAATTGTGGAGCCCTGCAAGCGGCTGCTCTCGGGCTAACATCAGGCGAGCACCAGGCTGGAATTGAGAGAACGAACGAAGATTGACTTGTAGGGACAAATGGAAAAGTAGAGCTTGGCCGAGCACGACTTCCTACCTCGGTTGGTTACTCGCGTCCTTGCCATCAGAAAGCTACCTCGCCGAAATAACGTGGCAAAAGACCGGATTTTGATTTCCAGCTCATCGACCCCCAAAAGTTGTCTTGATCTGCGGATGACGGTTGTGAATCCGCTGCTGAACGTCTTCGAGATGGGCCGGCGTGCAGTCTACTCTCGTTACCGACCCAATAATCGAGTGACCAGCCATCTGCCACGGTGTTACCAGTCCTCGCGGATCGACGACACAGAGATGGGAATTCCCCCAGAGCTTTCACGGTCGTCTAGTTTCTCTGGGTAAGGTTAATGTGTGAAAGAGTGTGGCTCTGCGGCACAAATCCCTTGTAGCAAGGGTTGAATTGGCGCTCCACCCAAAAAGGCTAAATCAATCGCGGTTTGACTGGATGGCCAATGTGTTTGGGAGTCCGCCTAAGATGCATCTTCAGCTCGAGGCCAACGAGATCTTTGGGAATTCCTTCGTTCTCAGGGAGGCTCATCCCGGTGACGGCGTCCACGAGTGGTAAGCTTCCCAGGATACCGTAGAACTTAAGTGCCTGTTCGAAAGAGAGTGAGGGGATAGAAGAGTTTCATTCGTAGGGCGAGGGCGGCAGGCTTGGGGACAGACCAGCAGATTTCCCTACCGCTTCGCACGCGACTTGACGAAGAAGAAGGTATAGAGCCTCTATAAAATTACAGATCGGCTGTCCTGTAAATGGTTCACATTTAGACTCTTGTTTGACACTCTTCTCTGTTATGATTAGAACATCGTAACTAACTGGTTCTCCTACCAGAGTCGGGATCTGCTCGGATCATGTGCAGGTCGGGGGAGAGGGCCTTAATGTTTTGCGCTGGTTCTTCTGCCCGAATTCTTTGTTTGGTGGCAACGCTCGTTCTAGGTTGTTCGAATCAACCGCTCTTTGCGGATTCCAGCGTTGGATTTGAACTCGTCAACGGCCAATTCATCGTGGTCTCAGTCTTCATAAACAACTCCGGACCCTACGACTTTATGTTGGACACGGGTTCCAACGTAACTCTGGTAGACCCTGACTTGATCGCGAGATTGGATCGCGTTTTCCTGGGAAATAAACGATTAGAGACGCCTGCCGGATCTCGGTCAGTTCCTTGTTTCCGCCTTGAGGAACTTCGCTTAGGCTCACGCAGGGTAGAATCGCTCGATGTGTTCGTGCTGTCTGTCGTTTCACTCAAAGGAAAGAGAGTGTCCGGTCTGGTCGGCCAGGACTTCCTGGAAAACTTTAACTACGTCCTGGACTACAAAAACAAACAGATCGTGTTTGAAGACAACCACGAGTTGGAAGAGCGCCTATCCAGCAGGGTTTTCAGTACATACAATTACGCCAAGAGAGTGCTGGTTATGCTTCCACCTCAATCCTCCGTAAGCCGGCCCTCCCTGTTTGTGCTGGATTCGGGAGCTCAACATATGGTCCTTTTCGGCCATCAGCAAGACGGTCTGGGCTTCGATTTGAGATTCGGCTATCAGACCGGGAACCTCAGCTCGATAGCAGGCAATCGCACGGGCCTGACCAGTCGGATTGGGTTCTTCAGCATTGGTGGCACGGCTCTCACAGATCTTTCTGTTGTCGTTACCCCAGAAGCCTCAGCCGGCAAGTCGTTCCGGGTCGAAAATGGTCTGTTGCCGACAAGCTACTTCCGATCCATCTACTTCAACAATACGAAAAACTACGTCTCGTTTAACCCTCGCTTCGAAGCTGATTCCTCCAGGTCGGGGAAGTAGACCACGTTTTAGCAAACTAGGCTCAATGCCTCCCCAGGATAAGTTCAGTTATCGTTCTCCTTCCAGGAATACAAGCGGTCGCCTAAGAGATTGTTCCCGCCCGCAGGGTCGAGGGCTGCACGGGCTCTACGATCATCTCCCCAGGGATTAAAAACCCCACATCATTCCTTACCCTTCCAAAAGTCAAGGTAGAACCTCTCCCAACTCTAGTTTTTCAGCACATGATCTTGCACAGGTTGCCATCTCCTGATGAATTGAGGGATTTCTGAAACGACAACCGTGAGCCACGAGGCCTTTGCGGGTCGCTACTCTGGCTCTGCGAGCCAGTCAGCATGGCGGCCTGCCTGGGTTTGGCACCAGCGGGTCTATAGGCACATGAGGATATTTACCGGACAGAAATTGCACCTTTATGATGCGAACCTTGATTTCTTGTTAAGTGTGAGAAGCAAAGCTCATTAAACGGGGAGACCGTCGAGGACAGCATAGGATCGTGGAGGCGGGGATTGTGCTCCCAAGAGCACGGAGACTGTCATTCGGCTGAACAATGGTTAACTGTTGCTGCCAACAATTCACCGAAAATTAACACTTACGTAACATGGTTGTAATCTGCCCTTCCTAAGATTCCGCAGTATTTCACTCTCAATCAAAAAACTGTGAGGAGCCAACCTGACACCTCAAACCGTAAATCACGTCACTAAGCCAACTAAACCATCAACCACGGAGGTACATCAATGAGCTGTCGCTTATCAAGAAGAACGGAGCGTCCTCAAAGCAATCTCGCCA
>Ga0114129_10018066_pt1 | contig 10045 bp, 9 predicted proteins | sample RhiMetdeltSRZDD1_FD_80071 | JGI IMG/M metagenome (GOLD analysis project Ga0114129, IMG submission 80071) | Populus rhizosphere microbial communities from Tennessee, USA - Rhizosphere MetaG P. deltoides SRZDD1 (version 2) (version 2) | ecosystem: Host-associated > Plants > Roots > Rhizosphere >...
GCGGGAGCGGACGTAGACGTGGGCCACCTGGTGGTCGGCCACCGCGAAGGCCTCGGAGCCGCCCGCGTCGAGCAGCTCCCGTCCCATCTCGGCGCGCACGCGCAGCAGGCCGGCGGCGCGCAGGGCGCGGTTCACGTGGACGGCGTCGCGCACCTGCGTGATCCCGTACTCGGACAGCACGACCACGCGCGCCCCCTCGCCGCGCGCCAGGTCGACGAGCTCGCCGGCCACCTCGTCGATCTCGCGCAGGGCGCCCGCGATCCGCGGGTCGCCCGGGCCCCGGCGCTGCAGGTCGTAGTCGAGGTGCGGCAGGTAGACGAGGGCGAGCGTGGGCGTGCGCGTGATCCACACCTCGCGCGCGGCCTGGGCGATCCAGCGACTCGAGGTGATGTCGGCGGCGGGCCCCCAGAAGCGGAAGAGGGGGAACGCGCCGAGGCGGGACTGCAGCTCCTCGCGCAGCTCCGGGGGCTGCGTGTAGACGTCGGGGATCTTGCGCCCGTCGGCGGGGTACATCGGCCGGGGCGTGACGGTCACGTCCGCCGTCGAGTACATGTTGTACCACCAGAAGAGGTTCGCGCACGTGAAGCCGGGATCGCGCCGGCGCCCGGCCTCCCAGAGCTTCTCGCCCGCCACGAGCGCGTTCGACTGCCGCCAGAAGAGCACCTCGGCCAGCTCGCGGAAGTACCAGCCGTTGCCGACGCAGCCGTGGCCGGAGGGAGGAAGGCCGGTCAGCAGGCTCGACTGCACGCTGCAGGTCACCGCCGGCGTCACGGTGCGGAGGTCGCGCAGTCCCCCGGCCCGGGCGAGCGCCTGCAGGCGAGGCGTGTGCTCCCCGAGGAGCGCCCGGGTGAGCCCGACCACGTCCAGGACGAGCGTGCGGCGCACGCCCCTCGCCTAACGCTCGACGACGGGCGACTGGCCGCCGCGCAGGACCGAGCTGCCTTCGAACAGCCGGGCCTGGTCGATGCGCGGCCGCTCGGCCACGTCCTCGAGCCGGCCGCTCTGGGCGAAGAAGGCCACCGGGTTGCGCCAGAACACGGTCTCGATCACCGCCTCGTCCAGGCCGCTCTCCCGCATGAGGGCCGCGGTCTTCGGCACCTTCAGCGGGTCGCTCACGCCCCAGTCGGCGGCGCTGTTCACGAGGATGCGCTCGGGGCCGTACTTCGTCACCAGGGCCACCATCCGCGGCTCGTCCATCTTCGTGTGGGGATAGATGGAATGCGCGGCCCAGCAGCCGCTGTCCAGCACGAGCGGCAGCGTCTCCTCGGTGTTGTGGTCGATGAGGACGAGCCGCTCCGGGAAGCGGGCCTCGCGCACGAGGGCGAGGCTGCGCTCGGTCCCCCGCCTCTTGTCGCGGTGGGGCGTGTGCACGAGGACGGGCAGCTCGAACCGCCGGGCCAGCTCGAGCTGCGCGAGGAAGGCGCGCTCCTCGGCCGGGGTCATGTCGTCGAAGCCCACCTCGCCGACCGCCACCACGCCGTCCTTCTCGAGGTAGCGGGGCAGCAGCTCCAGGACGCCGCTCGCCACGCCCGGGTTGTTGGCCTCCTTCGGGTTCAGGGCCAGGGTGCAGAAGTGGCGGATGCCGAACTGGCTGGCCCGGAAGCGCTCCCAGCCGACCAGCGACAGGAAGTAGTCCTCGAAGGTGCCGGGGTGGGTGCGGGGCTGGCCCAGCCAGAACGCGGGCTCGACCACCGCCACGATGCCGGCGCGGGCCATGGCTTCGTAGTCGTCGGTGGTGCGCGAGGTCATGTGGATGTGGGGATCGAAGAGCTTCATGCCTGCCTCCGGCCGAGGGCGAGGATGCGGTCGATGTCGGGGGGAACGGGGCGGGACGCGGCCCGGCGCTCGCTCGCATAGCCCTCGGCCATGCGCGCGAGGTCGGCGTTCGCCCGCCGCTCGAGGCCGGCGATGCGCGCGACCGCCGCCCCGGTGAACAGCGCCTTGAGGACCATCTGGTTGAAGCTCGTCTCGGGGAAGTGGCGCGCCGGGTACGGGTTCTCGCACGCGATCGCCTCGAAGACGCCCTGCACGCTGCTGCGGCACGCCTCCACCGCCACCTCCAGGTGCGCCTCGGGCTCGGGGAGATACGCGAGCACGCGCAGGAGCGCCTGCCGCTCGCGATACTCGCCGCGATAGAAGAGGTCGGCCACCAGATCCTTCCTCTGCTCGGGCGAGCGGGGCGTCAACCCGGCCAGCACGAGCGCGCCCCGGCCGCACTCGTCGACGCCCCACGCGTCGGGCGGCGCCTCCATGCCCGCCTCCCGCGCGCCGGCACGTTCGGCGGGCGTCAGCTCGACCGGCGAGCGTCCCAGGCGGCGGCCCGCGCCCGCGACCGCCACCAGCAGCGCCTCGCGGTCACGGGAGCAGGCGGCGAGGGCGTCGGCGAGCCACTGGGCCGCCGCGGGCTCCACGCGGGGAGGGACGAGCGAGGCCAGGGTCCGCGCGATGGCGTTCATACCTGCGCTCGGGAGCAAGAGGCAATCCAGGCACCCTCGGACGACGGAGCCGTCCGACCGCGGCGCCCACCTTTCGTAGTGTAGAACTCCTGCCGGGCCGCCGCCGCGGCCCCGGGCGTTTCTCGGGCCGCGAGCCGCTCACGGCCCCACCGCGGCCGGCAGCTCCAGCTCGACGCGAAAGAGGTCGCCCCGCGTCTGCAGGCGCAGCACCGCCTCGCGCCCGTAGAGCGGCCGCGACGTCGCCGTGGTCTTCGTCACCGCCTGCGACGAGCACGCGCTGCGGGCCTTCGAGGTCAACGCGGTCACCGCTCGTACCTGCTGAACGTGGACCGGCTCGCTCGCCTCGAGAGCGACGGAGACGCGCGCGTGGCGATCCTCGGAGACGGGACGCGGCTGCCGGTGAGCCGCGCCGCGCGCGGAACCCTGGCGCCGGGAGAGTTCTCCCGCTACGATTGTCTTGGTAGATTCGGCCCATGCGCGTCGACCTCCTCCACCTCTGGCGCAGCCTTCGCCGTAAGCCGGCCAGCGCGGGCGCCGCGATCTTGACGCTGTCGCTGACGCTCGGCGCCGGCGGTTCGATCTTCGCGGTCGTGGATGCAGTGCTGCTCACGCCGCCACCTTTTGCGAATCCCGATGCCCTCGTCACCGTCGGTGAGATCCCGATCGACGAGCCCACGGCCTCTCCCCGAACGGTGAGCTACGCCACCTTCGAGGCCTGGCGCGAGCGGGCGGGATCGCTGGCGGCGGTCGAAGCGGCCGACGGGACGAACTTCACGCTGACGGGCCTCGGTGCGGCCGAGCGAGTGCGGGCGACGTACGTGACGCCGGGATTCCTGTCGCTCCTCGGCGTCACACCGGCGCTCGGTCGCGCGATCGATCCCGACGACGTCGGGCGGCCGGTCGCCATCGTCAGCCACGCGTTCTGGCGCGGAAAGCTGGCGGCCGATCCCGGCGTCATCGGCCGCGAGGTCGTTCTCGGAGGCCAGCCGCACACGATCGTCGGCGTGCTGCGGGAACGGTTCTCCTTTGCCTTCGACCGTGATCTATGGCTGCCGTTTCCCGTGACACCGGCCCAGGCGGCGCGCTCGGGGTATCGGGTGGGCGTCGTTGCCCGCCTTGCCCGCGGCGTCACGCCGGCCCACCTCGGGCTGGCGCTGGACGACGTCAGTCGTACCTCTTCGCCACCGGCACGGGTGGTCGCGACGCGCATGGCCACGGCGATGGCCGGCGACGCCACCAGACCCCTGGGCCTTCTCGCGGGCGCGGCCGCGCTCGCCGCGCTCATCGCCTTCACGAATCTCGCGGGCCTGCTGATCGTTCGATCGATCGATCGCCGGCGCGAGCTGGCGGTGAGGAGCGCTCTCGGCGCGCGCCGTTCCGAGATCGCCAGGCAGTTGCTCCTCGAGGCCGCGGCGCTCGTCGCCATGGGAATCGTCGGCGGCGTGCTCCTCGCGTGGTGGATGACACCGACCGTGGGACGTCTCGTCCTGGCGCAATCCGGCGGCATCGCGAACCGTGAGGTGGCGGTGAGCTGGCGGGTGATCGTCGTCGTGTCGACGCTCGCGTTGGCCTGCGCGGGGACCTGCGGATTGCTGCCGGCTCTGGCGGCGGCACGGCGCAGCGTCGTCGACGTGCTGCGTCGGAGCGCCACGCCGCCGCCGCGCGAGCTTGTCTGGCGGCGCGTGCTCGTCACCGGCGAGGTCGCGCTCGCCTTCGTGCTGCTCGTGTCGGTGACGCTCCTGGGCCGGAGCCTGCGCAGCGTGCTCCAGGTGAGCCCGGGATTCGACGCGCAGGGCGTGTTGGCGATGCAGCTTTCGCTTCCGGCGGCGAGCTACCCCGACCTCGAGCGAGCGGCCTCGTTCTACTCGGCGCTTCAAACCGCCTTGGCCGAGCGCCTGGGACCCCGCACCATTTCGATCGTCGACGAGATTCCGTTGACCGGGGACCGCGGGCGCAGCCTGGTGAGCGCACGGCCGGCGGAGGTCGGACGCGAAGCCGTCGTGCGCGAGGCCGGCCCGGACTACTTCGACGTGATGCGGATACCCGTGGTAGCCGGTCGGTCCTTCGACCCGCGCGACGGCTCCTCGGCCCCCGCCCGCGTCGTGGTGAGCGAGTCGCTCGCCAGGAGCCTGTTCGCATTCGACCGGCCGATCGGCCGTCAAATCCGGCTGGCCCCGGGCGCGCCAGCGGCGGAGATCATCGGCGTCGTCGGCGACGTCAAGCACCGGGCCCTCGATGAGGCTCCTTCTCCAACCGTGTATCTGTCCGGCGGGCAGTCGCCCTCGCGTTCCCGCATCGTCGTCGTCCGGAGCGTGCGTTCCGATGCGGATGTGATCGCCGTCGTGCGCGAAGAGGTTGCGCGGCTCGACCGCGATGTGCCCGTGTACGCCGTCCGATCGATGCGGGACGTGGTCGCGGCCTCGCCGGGAGTGCCCGCGCGGCGAGTGCTGACCGCTACCTTCACGGGATTCGCACTGCTGGCGCTCGCGCTCGGCGCGATCGGGCTGTTTGGTGTCGTCGCACACGATGTGGCATGCCGGCGGGCGGAGCTGGCGCTGCGCATGGCACTGGGCGCGGATCCGATGCGCATCCTGCGGGCAACCCTCGGGCAGGGCGCGTCGATGGTGGGATCGGGCCTCGTCGTGGGAGGGGTCCTCTCGATCTGGACGGCGCGCACGTTGGGCGGTCTGGGATTCGCCACCGATCGCCTGGACGGCCTGAGCGTCGGCGCGCCCGCCGCGCTGCTCGTGGTCGCCGGCGCCGTCGCCGTGCTGCCGGCGGCGCGGCGCGCGGCGCGCACCGACCCCCTGATCGCCCTGCGAAGCGAATAGAATCTGGCCGGGCATGGCCGCGACCGAGACCGCCCCCGCGCCGTTCGCGGAGCGGCGGAGCTATCGCTACTACGACCTCGTCATGGCCGCGTTCGTGACCGTGCTGCTGTGCGCGAACCTCATCGGCGCCGCGAAGGTCTGCCGGATCGGGCCGGTGACCTTCGGGGCGGGCGTGCTCTTCTTCCCCATCAGCTACGTCTTCGGCGACGTGCTGACCGAGGTCTACGGGTACGCGCGCGCGCGCAAGGTGGTGTGGGCGGGCTTCGCCGCGCTGATCTTCGCGTCGTTCATGAGCTGGGCGGTGCTGGCCTTCCCGCCCTCGCCCGAATGGCACGACCAGGCCGCCTTCGAGACGGTCTTCGGCGGGACGCCGCGCATCGCGCTGGCGTCGCTGGTGGCCTACTGGGCGGGCGAGTTCTGCAACTCCTACGTGCTGGCCCGCATGAAGGTGCTGAGCGAGGGGCGCCACCTCTGGATGCGCACGATCGGGTCCACCATCGCCGGCGAGGGCGTCGATTCGCTAATCTTCTATCCCCTGGCGTTCCTCGGGAGGTGGGAGACGCCGGTCGTCTTCAAGGTCCTCGCCTTCAACTACGTCGTCAAGGTCGCGTGGGAGGCCGCCGTCACCCCGGTCACGTACAAGGTCGTGGGCTTCCTGAAGCGCGCAGAGCGGGAGGATTACTTCGACCGCCACACCGACTTCAACCCCTTCACCCTCGGCACCTGAGGGCGGCGGACGGGTGGCCGATCCTCTCGACGCGTGGCTGCCGGCGCTCGAGAGGCGCCACCTCGCGAGCCTGACCTTCCCCCAGGTGCGCCGGGCGCTCCAGGCGCTGTCCTCGCTCTACGTCGAGCGCCGCGGCCGGCTGGGGACGGGGGCGGCGCTGGACGGCGCCGGCAAGCGCGCCGCCTTCGCGCTCTTCTACGGCCCGCTGCACTTCATCGCCGTGCGCGAGGTGGTGGGTGCGCTCGGCGCCCACCGGCCGCCGCCGGCGCGGATCCTGGACCTGGGCTGCGGCACGGGCGCCGCGGGCGCGGCGTGGGCCGCCTCGGCCGGCGGCACGCCCCTCGTCGAAGGCGTCGACCGCAGCGCGTGGGCGGTGGCGGAGGCGCGGTTCACGCTCGCCGCGCTCCGGCTGGCCGGCACCGCCGCCCGCGGCCGGTTGGAGGACGCGCGGCTCCCCGGACGCCGCGGCGCGGTCGTGGCCGCCTATGCCGTGAACGAGATGGACGACGAGGGCCGGGCGCGTCTGCTCCCGAAGCTGCTCGAAGCGGTGCGCGCGGGGGCGGCCGCGCTCGTCGTGGAGCCCATCGCGCGGCGGAGCGCGCCGTGGTGGGGTGCGTGGGCGACGGCGTTCGCGGAGGCCGGCGGGCGCGCCGACGAGTGGCGGTTCCGCGTGCGCCGGCCGGAGATCGTGGCCCGGCTCGACCGCGCGGCCGGGCTCGACCACCGCGAGCTGACCTGCCGGTCGCTCTGGAGGCCGGGGAGGGCCTAGGGCGCGGACTTCGTGCGGGCCGCCGCCGGCTCGGCGGCCGCCGGCGCCGCCGAGGCCATCCGCTCCAGCTCCTCGTCGATCACCTGCGCGAAGCCCTCGTAGGGCTGGGCCCCCACCAGCAGCCGGCCGTTGATGAAGAAGGACGGCGTGCCGGACAGGCCGTACTTCTGGCCTTCCTCGACGCTCTTCTTGATCTCGGCCGCGTGCTTGCCCGAGTCGAGGCAGGCCCCGAACGCCTCCGCGTCGAGCCCCAGCTCCGTGGCGTGCTGCTTGAGGTCGGGGACCGCGAGCTTGCTCTGGTTGGCGAAGAGCCGGTCGTGCATCGCCCAGAACTTGCCCTGGTCGTGGGCGCAGGCCCCCGCCTCCGCGGCCTTGGCCGCGAAGGGGTGGATCTGCGACAGCGGGAAGTCGCGGAAGACGATGCGGACCTTGCCCGCGTACTTCTCCTCGACCTGCTTCAGCGAGGCGAGGGCCCGCGTGCAGTAGGGGCACTGGTAGTCGGCGTACTCGACGATCGTGATGGGCGCGCCCTCGGGGCCCCTGGCCGGCCCGGCGACGGGGTCGAGCTTGATGCGCGGCGGCTCGAGCATGACCTTCACCGCCGCCGCCTTCCGGAGCGAGGCGACGTATTCCGTGCGCCGGTTGTTGATCCGCTGCTGGCGCAGGCCGGTCTCGATCTTCTGGAGCGCCTCGGCCTCCGGCGTCTGGCCGAAACGGCCCTTGTTCTCGTCGTAGAAGGCCTTCGCCTCCGCCTGCGTCACCGGCGCCGCCTTCCCCTCCACCTCGACGCGGTTGAGCTCGTCGACGCTGATGCCGCGGGCCTTGGCCTCCTTCTCCAGGAGCTTCTTGCTGATGATCTCGTCGAGGAGCTGCTTCCGGAGCTGGTATTCCTGCGTGTAGAGCGAGAACAGGCGGGCGCCGCCCGCGGCCTCCAGCTCGGACGCGTCGATCGTCACCCCCGCGACGGAGGCGACGACGGACGGAGGGCCGGGGGTGGCGGCCTTCTCGCCCGGGATCGCGGAGGCGGCGAGGACGACCGCCAGCGCACAGGCCAAGGAGATGCGGCGGGTCATGTCGGCTCCTTTCGACGGCCCCGGGGGGAAGGGGCCCACCAGTATATCAAGAGGCGGTCGGCGCCGCTCAGCGGGAGAAGGCGAGGGCGCCGAAGGTGACCACGCTCTGCTCGTCGATGTTCCACTGCTCGTAGCGGAGCAGCTCGGAGCGCAGCCCCGGCACCGCCTTCAGCATCGTGTAGAACGGCGAGGCGCCGCACCAGCGCAGGTCGTCGCCGTTCTGCCTCAGCAGCTCCCAGAAGCCGCCGACGTCACCCCGGCCGATGGCCTCGCAGCGCAGGCGGTCGCGCGCCTCCACCTCCGCGAGCGACCCCGCCTGCGCCCGGGCCGCGAAGTCGTCGCCGTAGCGCCGGCCCACGTGCGCCATGTCCACGCCCAGGACCCACCGCAGCCGATCTCCCTCCCTCGCGGCCAGGTTCCCCAGCGCGTCGATGACCCGGGCCACCCCGGGATCGTCCTCGGGCCGTCCGCCGTCGCGGGTGGCGCCGGTGAAGGGGCCGCAGAGGATCGGGAGGATGCGCACGTCCGGCCCGAGCACGTGCTGCAGGAACACGACCTGGAACTCGATCGAGTGCTCGACCGCATGGCAATAGTCCTCGAGGCCCACCGCGTCCCCGCCCCGGGCGGCCAGCTCGTCGACGAGGGGGACGTCCACCTCGGCCTCCCCGAGGGGGGTGAGGAACGGCTTGCGGGTCAGCCCGAAGCGCTCCGGCTCGCCGTAGTGAGACGTGCCGAGGACGACGAAGGTGCGGCCGCGATGCTCGGGGCCGAGGCGCGCATAGGCGGCCTGGTAGCAGCGCCAGCCGCCTTCCGGGCTGACGTGGGGCGCGGCGATGCCGATGAGCGCCGCCGGGCTCTTCACCCGGGCCGTCTCCGGGTCGGCGAGGTAACCGTCCAGGGTCTGGCGCAGCGCGGCCCGCTCGGCGGGATAGGCGGCGCCGGCATGGGCCGCCTCCCGGCGGCGCGCGTCGGCGAAGGCGCGGTGCCGCTCGTCGCGGAGGCGGGAGAAGTTCTCGTCGTCGAGGAACCCTCCCTCGCTGAGGACGCGCGCCAGGTGTCCCACGACGTCCCCGACGCGCGGGTCGCCGGTGAGCCGGCGCAGCGCCTCGGCCACGTCGGCTTCCAGGTAGCTCCCGTTGAAGAACGCCAGGCAGGGGACGAGGGGCGAAGGGACGACGATCATCGACTCCGCGTAGCGGAAGGGATCGCGCACCAGCAGCCCGGGCCGCTCCGCCAGCGGCGACGGCATCAGGTCGAGGTTGGCCCGGAGCGCCGCCAGGCGGGTCACGCCACCATGGTACCTTGTCCGCCAGGACCCGCCGCACGACGATGGCCTCCGCCGCCGAGCCCGGCCGTCTGCCCGACCTCACCTCCGACTACGCGCTGCGTCCGGAGCAGGCGGCCGCCTTCCTCCGGGACGGGCACGTCCGGGTGGACGGCCTCGCCACCCGCCCGGAGGTCGAGGCCTACCGCCCGGCGATCCGCGAGGTGCTGGATGCCGTGGCCGCGCGGCACGACACGCAGGGGCGCATCGACGACTACGACCGCCTCTTCACGCAGGTGACCAACGCGTGGCGCCTCGACGAGCGCGTGCGCCGGTTCGTCTTCGCCCGCCGCTTCGCGCGGGTGGCGGCGCGGCTCATGGGCGTCCGCGGCGTGCGCCTCTATCACGATCAGGCGCTCTTCAAGGAGCCCGGCGGTCAGCCCACGCCCTGGCACCGCGACCGGTACTACTGGCCGCTCGACACGGACGATACGGTCACGATGTGGATGGCGCTCGTGGACGTGTCGGTCGAGATGGGGCCCATGACCTTCGCCTCCGGCTCGCACCGGGCGGGGGACGTGCCCGCCCTTCCCATCGGGGCCGAGTCGGACGCGATCCTCGCCGGCTACGTCGCGGCGAAAGGCTTCGCGCTCGCCGGCGAGGCGGTCGCGGCGGGCGACGCGACGTTCCACTCCGGGCGCACGCTGCACTCCGCGCGGCCGAACCTGAGCGCGGCGCGGCGGGAGGTCATGACCATGATCTACTTCGCCGACGGCGCGCGCCTGCGCGCGCCGGACAACCCGTTCCAGGAGGCCGACGCGCGCGTGTTCCTGCCCGGGGTGAAGCCGGGCGAGCCGGCCGCCAGCGAGCTCAATCCGGTCCTCTATCGCGAATAGCCTTCAACGGACGGGAACGTTCACGTTCA
>Ga0114129_10018067_pt1 | contig 10044 bp, 12 predicted proteins | sample RhiMetdeltSRZDD1_FD_80071 | JGI IMG/M metagenome (GOLD analysis project Ga0114129, IMG submission 80071) | Populus rhizosphere microbial communities from Tennessee, USA - Rhizosphere MetaG P. deltoides SRZDD1 (version 2) (version 2) | ecosystem: Host-associated > Plants > Roots > Rhizosphere >...
AACCAATCCCACCCAGGTAAGAACCAGAAGCCTGGTAGCTTGGATGGCAGGGAGGAGAGAAATCAATGACCTGAAGCCCATCGACAGACACATCTTAAGGATGTGGCGAGTCACCGGGCCGCAACGAAAGTGAACGCAGAGGTGGCCTCGAAAGTGCGTAGCTCCGGAGGCCGAGCCCGCAACTTTAGGGCGAAGGCAGCATGAGGCGCCGTAATCTGGTTGATACGGTGAACCACTCCGGCGGGGTGAGAAGCGGCAGCACGGTGACAAGGACGCGCTAAGCAACTGGAGAAGCCCTCCTCATCCCGCTGCGAAATCGGCGGAAGCAAGGTAGGCCGTATAACCGGCTCAACCGGGAAATCGGCTGAAGATGAGAGGGTGGCGGAGGGGTCCGTAGGAGCTGAGAAGCGGGGTAATGGAGAGCATTAGATTCCGGGGGGTCATGCAGCCGCCTTCTGCGGCCGTGGCCGGAAACCGGGATACCAAGCGCGGAAGCATTTCTCCAAATCCTCGTTTAGGACCCCTGTTCGAACCTGCAATAAGAGATGCGCGCCACGCCTACTCCATTGCATTTGCTGTTTTTTGGCCATCCGCTTGCTCATCACCTGGTTCACTGCCGATTCGACAAAACCCGTGCCGATCCTTTCGCCGTTGCGGTATCGTTCGCCATAGTTCGGGATGAAGGCTCGATTCCGCTCGATGTAGCTATGGAACTCATTGATTGCCTGGAGTAATTTCCGCGTCGTCTCGCTCGGACTCTCGAAGTCTGCCGATTCCAGATCCATACTGAGGGACTCCAGTTGTTCGAGCGCCTGAAAAACGTTGCCATGCCAGAGATACCATTTGACGCTCTCAATCAATTTCAGCGCCGTCTCGCGGAGTTCACGCTCCTCATCACCTTCGCCGACTTTTATCGGCAGGCCCTTGGCGGTCTGCTTGAGTACGGTGATCCTCATCGTAAGGTGAAACCAATCGAGTATATGTTGACCTACGAGAACGATTCGTACAATTTTCTCCATTTCTCTAATCTGAATATATCTCTCGGCGCCGAATCCGAGATCAACTCGCTATGTGTGTTTCAGAGCCCAAGAATCGGCAATTTATTATCTATCGGCGGCGGCGGCCGGTTCACATCGAACCGATATTCACCGAACCGATTCAGCAGATGCCCCGTCAGATATGGATTGAGTCGGTCTTGGAAGAGCTTTATATAAGGAAGTAACGCTATATTAGCGAAGTGGAGAAAATTGTACGAATCGTTCTCGTGGGTCGGAAGGTGAATACCAAATGGCCCGTTCCGTCAACTTCGTTGCCATGGGTCTTTTACTCTTTCCAATTCCGCCCTTAGCTTTTCAATTTCCAGCTCTTTTTTGGCGTTGTCCAACTCGAAGCTTTTCTTTTCTCTCTTTTCTTTGCGCCAGGAAAGGGTTGTGGTCACGATGACACCGGCAAGAGATATAAACGTGCTTGTCAGCGAAGCGACTAGCATGATGTCGCTGTGGTCAGTCTGAGACGTGGACGTGCAAGTAGGGCAGGAGGTTTCAGGCTCAGAGATGGATAGAGCTTGATATAAAAACCAGATTAAAGAGATCAGGAATACGCACCACAATCCCTTTTTCCATATCTTGAGCATGTCAATTGGCTTGCTCATGATTGCCCCCCCGATTATCAGTGGTCGGTGTGAATCCTGCACATTAATGATAGCCCTAACCAACTGAATCCGTCGAGACCAGGCCATAGCTGCATGATATGCCTTCTGAAAACACAATCGTTTTCCCCTTCCTCTTAACGATTTTAAACTAGCAGAGGAAAAGACCTTACGTTTATAATATCTACGCCGTGCGGAAAGCGGCGAGGAACATGAGCTCCAAAGTGTGGCAACGCTGCCACCCCAATTTATCTCCTGCATGCAGTCCAAGAGGGGGTATGGCAACGATTCGGGTCCAAATTCGCCACTTTACTAATCTGAAAGTTCCGAAAGCCACGCTCTTGTGCAAAGATCTGGTCGATATCACCAATGTCATGATTGAAGAACTGGTGCGTCGCCGCTATGGGTTGCAGTCCGCCCATTGGAACTTAATTCTTTCGTAATTTATTGGCATAGTTTGTGTTATAGCATTTCCGATAATTGTATTTTTCGGATATAAAACTCCAAATCACAAAATCGCCGGGCCATTATTTCTCGTCACTTTGTCAACGGTCTGATTTCAACAGGAGGGTCTGATGCCTGCAAAGAGCCTGATGATCATATCCGGCGCGCTGCGCCTTGCGAGAGAGCCGGAGGCCGAGACACCCGAACCGAGGAAGGCCAAAGAAGCGCTGGCGGAACGGCGCGTGCGGGCAAGGGAAGCGACGTCGCCGGAAGAAGCGCCTGCCGCAGCGTTACGCCGGCCTTCAGACGCGCGATCACGGTGAGGTAGTGAGAGCCGCGATCAGTCAAATCGCTCTGGCTGAAAGTAGCTGGTATCCAGAGCCCGCCCCCCTTCCCCAGTAATTGAAAGTCCGCCGCCGCCACGCCAACGACGGTGAATTTCTGGTCATTCAGCAGAATCTCTTTGCCGATGAGATCAGGATCGCCGCCGAAGCGCCGATGCCAAAGGCCATAACTAATCAAGACTACTTTGCCCGCCTCCGGGCGGCCTTCTTCTTCAAGAAAGGTCCGCCCCAAAGCCGGCTTACTCCGTAAAAGCGGGAACAAGTTGGTGGTCACCGCCTGAGCATTGATTTTCTCCGGCTCGCCATCTCCGGTGAGATTCATGCTAGTCCCGGAGAACGCGGCTACGTCCCCAAAGACTTGGTTCTGCGCTTTCAGGTCCGAATAATTCCCCGGCGCCGGATTGCCGCGAAAGGAACTTTTCCCTAAATCATCCTCCCAAATCATCACCAACCGATCCGGCTCAGGAAAAGGAAGCGGCCGAAGCAAGACGGCCTCGACCAGACTGAAGATCGCGGTGTTCGCGCCGATGCCGAATGCGAGCGTGAGAATGGCGACGAAAGTGAATACTCTGTTTTTAGCGAGCATCCACACGCCATACCGCAAATCCTGAAAGAGTGTCTCGATAAATCTAATTCCACGCATCTCGCGATTTACCTCCTTCAGCAATGTCACGTTTCCGAACTGGCGGCGCGCGGCCCGAATGGCTTCGTCCTCTGTTATCCCCTGACGGACATAGCGCTCGGTGAGCAGGCGCAAGTGAGTCTCAATCTCATCATCGAACTCTCGATCCGCTCTGCGATCTCCGAACAATCCTCGAAGCCTCGCCACGAGGGCGCGCAAATAGTGGGCCATTTCTACTCCTGGCCCTCCAGCCTCAACAGACGCCCGATCACCCCGGCGATCCGCTCCCAGTTCTCGGTCTCGCGCGCGAGCTGTTTTCGGCCACTTTTCGTTATCGAATAGTATTTCGCCTTGCGATTGTTTTCCGACGCCCCCCACTCTGAAGCGATCCATTTCCGCTGCTGGAGCCGCAGGAGGGAGGTATAGACCGTTCCTTCGTTCAATTGCAGAACATGCTCGCTCACCTGCTCGATCCGGCGGGCGATCCCATAACCATGCTGCGGCCCCAATGCGTCGAGAACTTTCAGGACCATCAGATCGAGCGTTCCCTGTAAGACTTCAGATTTCTGCGCTTCCGCGCTTCTTCCTTTGGACATGTCAATGAAGATACCTTTCTTCCATTGTAATGTCCATAGATAGACGATAAATTAGGAGTAGCCGTGAAGATCCGCTCCTCCAAACAATCCATACGGATTTCACAGGTCGTGCCCTGCGGACTTTCGGTTATCAGTCAGGTTGTCAATCAATCAGGTTAATCAATCAACACGTCAGGAGGCGCAATGAAAGACTACCGTCTTCGTATCGGAATGCGTTTTATACAGCAGGGGCACGAATTCATCATTGAAGGTCCACTGCCGGACGATTAACTCAAAATCAAAGACACGTTCACCGACGTTTGTTCCGCCAGAACGACGGCCGACCTGCTGGAGGACCTGTTCGCCGGGCGTCTCGAATTAATCGGCGCAGGCAAAGAGGGTCAGGTGTTGCGGGACTCTTTGGCGCAAACGCGGGTTTCCGATTTGACATTGCTCTATGACGGCGATCCGCTGAAAGTGGAGGCGCTCAGGCGGCTTCACTATGTACAGGCAGTCTTTGATGAGCGTCCGCGCGTTCGGACACGGGAGACGCTCTCGCCGATCATCGAACGGATCAGCGAACAGATCAAAGATGAAAATCCGCCGTCGTGGACCACTCTCAAACGCTGGAGCCGTATTTATGGAAAATCCGGAGAAGACGTGCGCGCCTTGGTTCCAGCTATCAAGGCGAGAGGCAACCGCCGGGCGAAATATTCCGGCCGCATCGTTGAGGCTTTTAGCGCCGAAGATCAGCAAAAGGCTAAGGAAGTGGCGCAGATCGTCGATGAGACGATTCGAGTAAAGTACCTGCGCCTGGAGAGACCTTCTGTCGCCTCTGTGCATGAATCGGCCGTCGCCAGGATCGTTTCTCTTAATCAATGTCGCGCCGAGGCTGACAAACTACCACTGCCGCATCTGAGCAGCATCTATACAGCAGTGGAACGACTGGACCCGTACGAAGTCGCCATGAGGCGTTACGGAAAGAGATATGCGGATGAACAATTCCGCGCCCGGGGGGAGGGGCCACGGCCGGTGAAGCCGCTGGAACGCGTTGAGTGCGACGACACAAAGCTCGACCTGATGGTAATAGACACTGAAACGAGACTGCCGCTCGGCCGGCCGTGGCTGACTACGATGATCGACGTCTGTACGAAAATGATCACCGGCTTCTACCTCAGCTTTCACCCGCCGGGCTATCTCAGCGTGATGCGGTGTTTACTGCATGCCGTTCGTCCGAAGTCATATCTCAAGACCGATTATCCACAGATCGAGCATGACTGGCCGGCTTACGGCGTGCCGGAGACGTTGGTGGTAGACAACGCCGAACATTTTCACAGCAAGAACTTCGTGTTGGCCTGCGCACAGATCGGAATCCGCATCGAGTATGCGCCGCCCCGCACTCCTCAGTACAAGGCGAGCATCGAGAGGTGGTTCGGGACGCAGAACCGGCGTTTGCTTCACGAACTGCCAGGCACGACCTTCTCAAACGTGCTTGACCGAGACGAGTACGACCCGCAGAAACATGCGGTCATCTCGATTGACGCCTGTCTGGAGTTGGTCCACCTCTGGATCGTGGACATTTATCACCAGACGGTTCACCGCGGCATCCGCGACATTCCACATCGGCGTTGGGTAGAAAACATACGGGAATGGCCGCCGAACCTCCCGCCGCGATCAGCGGATCTGAAGGTGTTGATCGGGTTCAACGCCGATCGCGCGATCAGCCCCTCGGGAATCGAACTCTTCACCCTGCGTTACAACAGCCCCGAGTTGGCCGCGCTCAGGCTGAATCTGGAAAAGGGCGAGAGGGTAGCCCTGAAGTACGACCCCCAGGGCATTTCCGTCATCTACGTCTATGACCGTTTCGAAGACCGGACGATTGAGGTTTCGGCTTTGAATCAGGAGTACACCCGTAAGCTGACGATCTGGCAACATCACGTCATTCGCAAATACGCCAGACACGCCGTGCAGGACTGCGTAGACATCGAGGCCCTGTGCCGGGCCAAGGAGAAGATTCAACAGATCGTCGAGCGCGAAAGATTCCTGACAGGCAATATGAGAGGGAAACAGAAGATCGCTCACTACCTTGACTACGCTGGCTCTCAAGGTTGTATCCATATATGGCTGGATTTCGAGAGAGCGTAAAAACTGGAGGCATCCACAAAAGATTGTGTTGTAAAGCCAAGCCTACTCAATTTGTTGAGGTGTCGTACTCTCTCGACATCCGGCCACATACGGATACAACCTCGAAAGCCACTGCATACCTTGACCTCGGTCAGAAGATTTCCGACGGCGCGCCAGAAGAGGAAGGGACTAACGGTAAGGGATTGCCTGACTCCGCCTCTATGAGTCTGATAGAAACAAAAGAAGATGCGAAAGAGATCAATCCGTTGATGGAGCATCCAACCAGCCAGGCCGACTCCGGCTCCTCACGTGAACGTGGCAAGCAGAAGCCTGCGAGAAATTCAGTTTCGAGCAGCGAGAGCGCGCGGGCGAGGTCCCCGCAAATCATCGCCGAATCTCTGCTGTTAGATCAGCCGGGCTGGAGCGCGGATTACAGTCTGCCGACGGGCAATCCCAGCGAGGAGGCGCCGCAATGACGGAGAGCAACAGCGTAGAGATCGCCCTTTCGGATTTTGAGCGCAAGAGGCTGGTCGAGCAGATCTACATCGCCTTCCCGCGGCTCAACCGCGTCTACTCGCTCGTCGAACACTGCCATCAACACTCAAAGATCGCCGCCGAACCGGAGTGCCTGCTTATCACAGGGCGGCAGGGCGCAGGCAAAACGACGCTGGTGCAATACGCGAACACCTTGCTCAAACACACGGCGCCGTTCGATTCGGATTATCCGCTGATTGCTCCGGATGGCTGGCTGGAGGATTTCGAGAAGATCGCCATTCGTGATAATGTGCGGCCACTGATCCTGAAAGAAAACGCGATGCGGCTGTTCGGGCTGGCCTAATGACCGATACAGGACGTGGCGCTCGCCTGCGAGGCCCGCGCGTAAAACGAAAGCAGTGTGTGACCTATCTTTTCGTCAATTAGTCTTAGACGCGCAATAAAGGGGAAAACGAATATGGTTAATAGCACCTTCGCCAAGCGTGCGCTGGTGATGGCGATTCTGCTCGTTGTCGCAGCGCGCGTGATGCTGTCTGTAGCGGCGCAAACGCAAAACCCGCCCAACCAAAGACCCGGACAACCTACGCAAGGCCCGCCAGGGCCGGGCGGTCCGCAACGACCTGGCGGCCCCGGTGGCGGCGGCGGCGGATTTGGGAACGCTTTCCCGCAAAAGCCTCAGGCCGCCCCCGAAGTGATCGAACGAGGCAAGGCGCTCTATTCCGTGCATTGCAGCTTCTGTCACGGTTCGGACGCGCGTGGCGGCGGCGAAGGCGGCCCCAGTCTGATTCGTTCGGATGTGATGCTGAACGATCAGAAAGGCGAATTGCTCGCGCCGGTCGTGCTGAACGGGCGCGGCGGGATGCCGAAATTCTCACTCACGACGGAACAAATCTCAGACATTGCGGCTTTTGTTCACAGCTTCCGTGTGAGCGGCTATGACGCCGCGCGCAACCGTCCGGCCACGATTGTTGTCGGCGAAGCCAAAGCGGGCGAAGCGTATTTCAACGCTACATGCGCCAAGTGCCATTCGGTAACAGGGGATTTGAAAGGGTTCGCGGCCAAGTTCCGTGATCCGCGCACGATGCAACAGAACTGGTTGATGCCGGGCGGCGGCGGCGGCTTTGGCCCCGGCGCCAGACCTTCGCCCATTACTCCCAAGCCCGTCACTGTGACTGTCACGCTCGCCGGAGGCAAAATCGTCGAAGGTACACTCAAGCGCATTGACGATTTTCTGGTGACCCTGACCGAGGCTGACGGCGCGACACGCACCATACGCCGCAACGGCGACATGCCCAAAGTCGAGATCCATGATCCCTTGGAGCCGCATAAAAAGTTGCTGGGGTCATACACGGATAAAGACATTCACAACGTAACCGCCTATCTGGAGAGCCTGAAATAAAATGAAAAAGCCGAGCATTATCCTTTTGCTGTGTTTGTTATCAGGTCCCGCCGTAGGGCAAAACCTGGATTCCGCCGACATCCTCAAACCATTGTCTGATTCGTGGCTCACCTACTCGGGCGATTACACAAGCAAGCGTTACAGCGCGCTGAAGCAGATCGATCAACTCAACGTCAAGAACCTGACGCTGGCCTGGGTGACGCGCGTAACGGCGGGCTTGGGACAAGGCGGCGGAGGTCGCTTCGGCGGCCCTTCGTTCTCGACGATTGTCGGCGGCGAAGGGACGCAAGACGCCGGCCCTGGCACGAACATTCGCGCTTCAATCTTACAAGTGGACGGCGTGCTCTATTTCTCCACGCCGGACAACGCCTGGGCGGCGGATGCGCGCGACGGAACGGTGCTGTGGCATTACGTGTGGAAGACCAAAGGCGGCACGCACATCGGCAATCGCGGGTTGGCGATGTGGAAGAACTGGCTTTACATGGAAACGCCGGACGATTACCTCATCTGCCTTGACGCCAAAACGGGCAAGGAACGATGGCACAAAGTCATCGCCAGTTTTGACGAACAATATTTCTCGACGATGGCTCCTGTGGTCGTAGGCGATCATTTGCTGGTCGGCACAGGCTGCGACATGGACGCGCCGGGCTTTCTGCAGTCATTCGCCCCCGATACGGGCGAAGTGCAATGGAAATGGTACGCCGTGCCGATGAAAAAAGGCGATCCCGGCTTGGAAACATGGGCGAGCCTCGACGCGGCGCGCCACGGCGGCGGCAACATCTGGATCCCCGGTTCTTACGACCCGGAAACGAAACTGTACATCACAGGCACGGGCAATCCGACGCCGGCTTACACCGCGCAAACGCGTGGAGAAGGCGACAACCTTTATACCTGCGCGTTGGTGGCGATCAATGTAGAGACGGGCAAACTGGCCTGGCATTTTTCGCTTTCGCCGCACGACACGCACGATTGGGATTCGGCGCAAACGCCCGTGCTGGTAGACGCGCCGTTCAACGGCAAGATGCGCAAGCTCGTAATGACCGCGCAACGCAACGGATACTTTTTCGTACTGGATCGCCTGACGGGCGAACATCTGGTGACGACCAAATACTCCGACACGGTCAACTGGGCCAAAGGGATTGACAAGCGCGGGGCGCCCGAACGCATCCCCGAAAAGGATTACCACATCGGCGGCGCGCTCGTTTCGCCCAATAATGGCGGCGTGACAAACTGGCCTCCGCCTTGCTTCTCGCCTGACACCGGATTGTTTTACGTGCCTCAATCGGACAATTACGCGATGTATTACCTGGCCGAAACCGACCCGCGCGGCGCAATGGGCTTGGGGGGCAAAGAAGAATTGAGCGTCGCGACGTTGGACAATTATCTGACGGCGATTGATTACAAGACAGGCAAAGTCGCATGGCGGCATCGCTATCCGGGCGTCACTGCGGGGCGAGGGATGAACGGCTTGCTTGCTACGGCGGGCCGGCTTGTCTTCGGTGGCGATATGGCGGGCAATCTGGTCGCCTATGATGCCGCGCTCGGTAAACCACTCTGGCACGCGCGTCTGGGGCAAGTCTCGAATGCGCCGGAAACGTATTTGCTCGACGGCAAGCAATACCTTTTGGTCGCGGCTGGGGATACGCTTTATGCTTTTTATTTGTACTGAGGCGGAAGCATTTCGCTTATTGTATCCCTTCGGCGCGCCAGCTTGACACTCTCAAAAGAGTGTCAAGCTGGCGCGCCGAAGGGATACGAAAGGCAAGCAAAACCGGATAGCGACGTTCTTCGGGCATCCGTTGCAGCGCCTGATTTGTCGCTCTGCGGCCGGTCCGCGCGAGTAGTTTCAAACGGTTTGGGTTAAATAGACTGAGATCACGTTCGTTCAACTTTGTTGTCCGTAATTGCGCGATCTTCTTCAGTGTCTCCAGGATTGCGCCTGCCGAATGTGAGGTTGCAGCGGTCCGGTACCAAGTCAGATGCGTCAGGCCGAGATTCTCCTTCACCACGAGCAATTGATCTAAATGCTTCCGATCTTGCTTACCGAGCAAGGGCGCGATCATCTCCCAAGTCACGGCATGCGCCTGCTGCCGCGCGGTCGTCACAGATCTTTCCAATAACGAGAGCCCCGGACGGATGATCTTCTGCTGATGCAGCCTTTCACAGAGTAGTTGCAACAAGAAGAGGGGGCGGTCGTGCTCCAGTGCGCGTTCCCGAAGCCAGCGCTCGATCTGCTTTTTCTCCGCCGCGCTGGTTTTATGAAAGCCGAGGAGTATGATACTCCCCAAAATTCAGACAGCTGATTAAGGTGTAAAATCGCTGCCGATCATGGGGAGTCTATGAAGAAGAAGCAGCGAAAATCCTACACCGCCGCCTTCAAGGTAAAGATCGCT
>Ga0114129_10018068_pt1 | contig 10044 bp, 8 predicted proteins | sample RhiMetdeltSRZDD1_FD_80071 | JGI IMG/M metagenome (GOLD analysis project Ga0114129, IMG submission 80071) | Populus rhizosphere microbial communities from Tennessee, USA - Rhizosphere MetaG P. deltoides SRZDD1 (version 2) (version 2) | ecosystem: Host-associated > Plants > Roots > Rhizosphere >...
CACGTCGCGCTGGAGTGTTTCGTCGCGCGCGCGATAGACCTCGCCCATTCCGCCTGCGCCCATCGGCGACAGGATGCGGTATCGCCCGACGACGCCGCCTGGTTGGAGCGACTGCGTCACCGTAAGCCTCCCAGCAGCGAAATCCAGGACGCGGGACGTCAGTACATACCACAGGTGTGTTCTTCAAGCGCCGCGTTAGGGCACCAACAGACGGTACTTGCTGCGCTTTGACAGCGCTCCCCTGCCTGTTGCCTCAGGGAAAGTTCATCTCGATGAGCAGCGCGTACCTGCAGAGCCTCGAGGCCAAAGCGCAGGCGATCGCGTTTGTCACGGGGCTTGAAGCGCCGTCATCCCGGCCGCTGAGGCGGAACGTGGCCGCGCTTCCAGATCATGAACGTCCGCGTGAATTCGATCACCGGCGTGCGGTGCTGGTTCACGCCCGTCGTCTTCACCGTCACGACGCCGACGTTCGGCCGTGACTTCGACTCACGGACCGTCAAGACCTCGCTTCGAGCGTAGACGGTATCACCTTCGAACAGCGGATTCGGCAACTTCACGTCGTCCCACCCAAGATTCGCCACGCCGTTGACCGTCAAGTCGGTCACCGACTGGCCGGTCACCAGCGCCAGCGTGAAGCACGAGTTGACCAGGGGACGCTTGAACTCCGTGTGGCGCGCATATTCCGCGTCGAAGTGGATCGGGTTGGTGTTCATCGTCAGGCAGGTAAACCAGATGTTGTCGGCCTGCGTGACCGTCCGTCCGAGCGGATGTTCGTAGATGTCGCCAACCTCAAAGTCCTCGAAGACGCGACCCGTCCAGCCAGCTTTGATGCCCATGTAAACAAGACCGGAGGGCTTCGCCCCGCCGGACCCCCCATCGCGCCTCTAGCGCGCCTACACCAGTCCTTCTTTGTGCCACGACGCGATGACGCTGGCGTCGAATCCCAACTCCGCGAGAATCGCGTCGGTGTGCTGACCGAGCGACGGCACCGCGCCCATCGCCGGCGTGACACCGCTCATCTCGACCGGCGGCAGCAGCGCCCGTAGGGGGCCCGATGGAGAGTCGATATCGCTCCACCGCGCTCTCGCCGTCAACTGCGGATGATCGACGAAATCGTCGATCGCGCCAAGCCTGGCGTTGGCGATGCCGGCTGCGTCGAGCCGCTCGACCACTTCTCCTGCGCTCAAACCACTGAACACACCAGCGATCGCTTCATCGAGAGCCGCCCGGTGCGTTACCCGATCGCGGTTCGCACGGAAACGATTATCTTCCGCCAACTCCGGACGCCTGAGGACGTCACTGCAGAAACGGACCCACTCCCGCCCATTCTGAATGGCCAGATAGACTGGACCTCCCTCTCGCGTGTCGTAAGGTCCGTACGGAGCGATTGACGCATGATGCGCGCCCGTTCGGCGGGGCGCCGAACCGCCATAAGCGGTGTAGTACGCGGGAGCACTCATCCACTCTGCCAGGGCGTCGAACAGCGAGACGTTCAGGACCGAACCGCGGCCCGACTTCGATCTCGCCAGAAGTGCGGTGAGGATTCCGGAGTACGCATACATCCCGGCCGAGATGTCAGCCACCGAGATGCCGACCTTGGACGGATGCGCGTCGGTGCCGGTCAGCGAGAGGAGACCCACCTCGCTCTGCACGAGCAGGTCATACGCTTTCTTCGTCGCATACGGCCCTGAGGATCCGTACCCGGATACGCTGCACGCGATCAGACGTGGGTGACGCTCGTGAAGAGCAGCAGGATCGAGACCTGCACGAACGGCAGCTCCGGGTGCCAGGTTTTCGATGAACACGTCCGCCTTGGCTAGTAGCCTGGCCAACACCTCGCGCGCCAAATCGTGCTTCAGATCCAGCGTGAGCGATTCCTTCGATCGATTGAGCCACACGAAATAGCTCGACAAGCCTTTGACCGTCGTGTCGTAGCCGCGAGCGAAATCGCCGGAGCCTGGGCGCTCGATCTTGATGACCCGGGCACCGAGATCGGCAAGTTGGCGCGTCGCAAATGGCGCCGCTACCGCTTGTTCGACGGCGACGACGGTTATGCCGTCGAGGGGACGAGACATGCGAAGTTCACCATGGTCCGGATGTTAGTACGAACGAGGCAGTCCTAGCACGTGCTCGGCAACGTAAGTGAGGATCAGGTTCGTGGATATCGGCGCGACCGAATACAGACGCGTTTCGCGAAACTTGCGCTCGATGTCGTAGTCTTCGGCAAAACCAAACCCGCCGAATGTCTGCACGGCCGCATTCGCGGCCTCCCACGACGCATCAGCTGCCAGCAGCTTCGCCATGTTGGCTTCGGCGCCGCAGGGCTCGCCGCGATCGAAAAGCTCCGCCGCGCGGATGCGCATCAGGTCTGCAGCTTCGACGTTCACGTGCGCTCGCGCAATGGGAAACTGCACGCCCTGGTTCTGGCCGATCGGCCGCCCGAACACGACACGATCGTTTGCGTATTTGGTTGCACGCTCGATGAACCACCGGCCGTCGCCTACGCACTCGGCGGCGATGAGTATGCGCTCGGCATTCAGACCGTCAATCAGGTAGCGAAAGCCCTTCCCCTCCTCGCCGACCAGCGCATCCACAGGAACCTCGAGATCATCGAAGAAAAGCTCCGTCGTCGCGTGATTCATCATCGTCCGGATCGGCCTGATCGTAAGTCCATGGCCCACAGCCTTGCGCAGATCGACCAGCAGCATCGACAACCCGTCCGTGCGTTTCTTGACCTGATCCGGCGGAGTCGTCCGCACGACGAGCAGCAACAGATCGGAGTGCTCGGCGCGCGAGATCCAGATTTTCTGGCCGCGCACGACGTAAACGTCGCCCTTCCGAACCGCTGTTGTCTTCAACTGGGTCGTATCCGAACCTGTCGTCGGCTCGCTGACTCCGAATGCCTGCAGCCTCAGCTCGCCGCTGGCGATGGCTGGCAGGTAACCGCGTTTCTGCGCGTCCGAGCCGTGCCGCAGGAGCGTGCCCATCGTGTACATCTGCGCATGGCACGCGCCCGAGTTGCCGCCGCTCCGATTGATCTCCTCGAGGATGACCGATGCTTCCGCAACGCCGAGACCCGATCCGCCGAACTCCTCCGGGATCAGCGCCGCAAGATATCCGGCATCGGTCAGCGCCCTCACGAACGTGTCCGGATACCCCCGCCGCGCATCCAGTTCGCGCCAGTAGGTATCAGGAAAGGACCGGCACAACTCGCGAACGCCGGCACGCAGATCTTTGTGCAATTCAACGTCTGACAACAGCCCTCCTTAAACCCGTGGTTCGTGGTCCGTGGTTCGTGTCTCGTCGAGCGACCGTGGTCAGAAGTATGGCGAGACACGGACTACGAACTACGGACCACGGTGTAGCATAGCCGCTTCATGCCTGCGCTTCGCGACCTGATCGTCGCTCGTCTGCAACAGATCGGAGTCCGCGCACTCTTCGGTGTGCCTGGCGGCGGTGGAAACCTGGATTTGATCGATGCCGCCGGACGGGCCGATCTGCGCTTCGTGCTGACGGCGACCGAGACTGGCGGTGCTCTCGCGGCGATCGCCCAGGCCGAAGTTCTCCAGCGTCCGGGGTCGTGCCTGACGACGCTGGGTCCAGGCGCAGCATCCGTTGCCAACGGCGTCGCGTGCGCATTCCTGGATCGAGCGCCCATTATCGTCTTCACGGACTGTCATGCCTCGACGTCCGCGGGCGCCTTCGAGCATCAGCATTTCGATCAGCAGTCGTTCTTCAAGCCCATCACCAAATGGACCGGTCGTCTGTCGCCCGGGAGCGGACAGCACACAATCGATCAGGCCTTCGCGGCACTGCTCGATGTTCCGCCCGGGCCGGTGCATCTCGACTGGCCCGAGGATGCTGAATCTGGTTTCGGTGATCGGGACTCGGGGCTCGGCTTGCCCGCCGACATCTCCGCCATAGCCTCAGCGAAGGCGGGGGCTCGGCTTGCCCGTCGACTTGTCCGCCATAGCCTCAGCGAAGGCGGAAGCCTTGGCGAAGGCGGGGATTCGGGACTCGCCGCGTTCGAGACTGCTGTCTCGGGTGCGCGGCGGCCTCTCGTGATCGTAGGGTTGGGCGCGCGGCGGCCGGCGGACGCTCGCGTCATTTGCGATCTGCTGGAACGTCACAACATCCCAGCAATGGTGACCTACAAGGCGAAGGGCGTCATCCCGGACGACCATCCATGCTTCGCCGGGGTCTTCACAAACGCGTCGATCGAGCGGCCGATCGTCAACGCGAGCGATCTGATTCTCGGGATCGGGCTCGATCCGGTTGAGCTCCTGCCACGACCGTGGCCGTACAAACAGCCGTGCCTCTACGCCGGGGAATGGCCTGTCGCCGATCGCCAGGTACCCTTCGCAGCTCAGCGGGTGACCAGCCTCGCGACAGCCCTGACGGAAATCGACGCGCTGCTCGGGCCTTCCGAATGGAACCTCGAAGACGTTCGGAAGAAAGTGTGCGATCAGCGTCAGGCGGTCGACATCGGCGACGAGGCCGGATACATGACGTCACAGCGCGTCGTCAGGCTCGCCGCCGCGCGCCTCGCACGTAACACCCGCGTAACAGTCGACGCCGGCGCGCACATGTTCCCGGCGACGATGCTGTGGCCGAGCGGCGAGCCGAATCAGATGCTGATCTCGAACGGATTGTCGACGATGGGGTTCGCCTTGCCGGCAGCGATCGGCGCAGCGCTCGCCGACCGCGAACGGCCGGTGGTCGCGCTGACCGGCGACGGCGGCCTGCTCATGTGCGCAGCAGAACTTCTGACCGCCGTTCGTGAGAAACTCCGGATCATCACGATCGTGTTCAGCGACCGCTCGCTGAGCTTGATCGAGATCAAGCAGCAGCGCCGCCGCTACCAGCCGGCAGGCGTGGCGCTCGGCGACATTGACTGGCCGAAACTGGCGGAGGGATTCGGCGTGGCCCCGTTTGTCGCCGCCAGCGAAGCCGCGTTGGAATCCGCCATCGAGCAGGCATCCAGGGAATCGGGACCGTGCCTGATTGAGGCCAGAATCGATGGATCGAACTACCCTCGCACGCTCGAAGCAATACGAGGGTGAATGAAACCCGTGAGGTCATAGATGTCGACGACAACCACTCAGATCGAAGGGCTCCTGATCGACGGCGCGCGGGTCGATGCATCCGACGGACAGACGTTCGACGTCTTCGACCCGTCAACGGGCGAGCGGCTCGCGACGGTGGCCAAGGCCACGAAGGCTGACGTCTCACGCGCGGTGGCGTCAGCCCAGGCTGCGCTCGAGTCAAAAACCTGGGGCGGACTGGCACCAGCTGAGCGCGGCCGCATCATGTGGCGCATCGCCGGCGCCATCCGCGAGCGGGCCGAGGAGCTTGCCACGCTCGAGAGCCGAGACAACGGCAAACCGCTGCGTCAGGCGCGCACCGACGTGCAGGTGGCCGCGCGTTACTTCGAGTTCTTTGCGGGGATCGCCGACAAGATCATGGGCAACACGATCCCGCTCAGCCCCGGCTTTCTCGACTATACGGTGCGCGAGCCCATCGGCGTCTCGGCGCAGATCGTCCCGTGGAATTACCCGATTCAAATCGGCGCACGCGGCGTGGCGCCGGCGCTGGCCGCTGGATGCACGGTCGTGCTCAAGCCATCGAGCGAAGCCCCGATGACCGCGCTGAGGCTCGGCGAGATTGGACTTGGCTGCGGGCTGCCAGCGGGCGTCCTGAACGTGATCCCCGGTACAGGTTCGGAAGCGGGCACGGCACTCGCCAGCCATCCGGACATCAATCAGTTGACGTTCACCGGCTCAGTTGACGTCGGTGTCCAGGTCGCCAAGATGGCTGCCGAAAACGTCGTCCCCGTCGTCATGGAACTCGGCGGCAAATCACCGAACGTCGTATTCGCCGACGCGGACTTCGACCTGGCCGCGGCGGGCGCCGCCAATGCGATCTTCCAGAACGCCGGGCAGACCTGCTCGGCAGGATCCCGCCTGCTTGTCGAACGCAAGGCTCACGACGCCTTCGTCGAGCGCCTCGTCGCGCGCGCGAAGACGATGACCATCGGCCCTGGTGTCAGCGATCCCGACATGGGCCCGATCATCTCGAAGCGTCAGCTCGAAACCATCGAACGATATGTGGCGGTCGGCAAGGAAGAAGGCGCGACCGTGGCGGCCGGCGGCAAACGCCCTGCGAACGCCGCACTTCCCGGTGGTTTTTACTTCGAGCCCACGCTGCTCGACTCGGTGAAGCCCGACATGCGCGTCGCGCAGGAAGAGATCTTCGGCCCGGTGCTCGCAATCATCGACTTCGAGAGCATCGAAGAAGCCGCCATGCTCGCCAACCGCAGCGTCTATGGCCTCGTCGCCGGCGTCTGGACGCGCGACATCAACAAGGCATTGGCGCTCTCGTCGAAGATCAAGGCTGGACAGGTTTACGTCAACACGTATGGCGCCGGCGGCGGTGTCGAGCTGCCGTTCGGGGGATACAAGAAGAGCGGATACGGACGGGAGAAGGGCCTGGAATCGCTCGCAAGCTATACGCAGGTGAAGAATGTCTGCATCAAGTTTGCGTAGCTCGATAGGCTTCATCGGCTTGGGCAACATGGGCCGGCCCATGGCCTCCAATCTCTGTCGCAAGGGCTCGAGCCTGCTCGTCTTCGACATCAACCCGGAGCCGATGCGGACGCTCGAGGGCCTCGGGGCGCGCGCAGCGGGCGATGTGGCTGGCGTCGCTGCAGACTGCGACATCGTCTTCACCATGTTGCCGACGACGGCCGCAGTCGAAGACGTGATTGGTGGGCGCGGAGGACTGCTCGAATCATTGCGCCCGGGCAGCATCATCGTCGATATGAGCACGATCGATCCCCTTGTGACCGATCGACTCGCGGCAGCCGCGGTGGCCAAGGGGATCGCGTTCGCCGACGCGCCGGTCGGAAGGCTGGCCAGTCATGCCGAGCGCGGCGAGTGCCTCTTCATGGTTGGCGCCGATCCCGGTTCGTTCGCGCGCATCAGGCCGCTGCTCGAGGCGATGGGCACGACGATTCACCATTGCGGAAACGTCGGCACTGGAATGCGCACGAAGCTCGTGAACAACTACCTCGCGATCATTTCCTGTCAGCTCAATGCCGAAGCGATCGCGCTGTCGCAGCGGTTCGGCCTCGAGCTGGAAAAGACACTCGACGTGATTCATGGCACGACGGCCACCAACGGCCAGCTCAAGATCGCGTGGCCGGCGAAGGTCCTCAAAGGTGACATCACCCCGGGGTTCACCATCGATCTCGCTCACAAGGACCTGACGCTCATTGTCGAAGCCGCCAATGCCGCCAGGGTCCCCGTCCCGATCGCGGCTGCCGCTCGTGAAGCGTTCAGCGTGGCGCGCAGCCGCGGGCATGGTAGCCAGGACTTCTCGGCGATGGTGGATGTCCTCTGTGCGTACGCGGACATCGAGAAGCCCCGGCTTCGTTAATCAAAGGGAGTTCACTTCAGTGGCGACGACGTTTCCCAACCTGATCGACGGCCGGTCGGTGGAGTCTGCCGAGCGCAATGCCGATATCAACCCCTCGAACCTGACGGACGTCGTCGGCGAGTTCGCGCGCGGTACGAAGTCGGATCTGGACGAGGCTATCGGCGCGGCACGACGAGCGTTCCCTGCGTGGTCGCAATCGACGCCGCAGCAGCGGTTCGACGTGCTCGATCGCGCGGGATCGGACATTCTCGCCCGCAAGGAGGAGCTCGGCCGCTTGTTGTCGCGCGAGCAGGGCAAACCCCTGGCGGACGGTATCGGCGAGGCGGCGCGAGCGGGCGCCATCTTCAAGTTCTTTGCCGGTGAGGCACTCCGCCTGAGCGGCGAGAAGATCGACTCGGTGCGTCCTGGCATCGACGTCGAGGTCACACGCGAAGCGCTCGGGGTCGTGGCCGCGATCACGCCATGGAATTTCCCGCTCGCGATCCCGGCCTGGAAAATCGCACCGGCGATCGCCTTTGGCAACTGCGTCGTGTTCAAACCTGCCGAACTGGTGCCGGCTTCGCCGTGGACGCTGACCGACATCGTCCAGCGTGCCGGCCTGCCGGCGGGCGTCCTGAATCTCGTGATGGGACCAGGCTCGAGCCTCGGCGCGGCGCTTGCGGCATCGCCGGACATCGATGCGGTGAGCTTCACCGGCTCGCAGGACGTCGGCCCCTCCGTAGCGCTCGCGGCCGTCAAGGCCGGCGCGCGCGTGCAACTGGAAATGGGCGGGAAAAACCCGCTCGTGGTACTCGACGATGCGGATCTGCCGACAGCGGTATCGGTCGCGGTGAACGGCGCGTTCTTCCAGGCCGGGCAGCGCTGCACGGCATCCAGCCGGCTCATCGTCACCGAGGGGATTCACGATCGCTTCGTTGACGCCGTCATCGATCGCATGAAGGCGCTGGTCATCGACGACGCGCTGAAGCCCGGCACCGAGATTGGCCCGGTCGTGGACGAGCGGCAGCTCGAGAAGAACGAGCAGTACCTGGGAATCGGCCGGAAGGAGGGAGCGCGTCTGGCGCACGGCGGCGAACGCCTCCGGCGCGATACCGACGGCTACTACATGGCACCCGCGCTGTTCACGGACACCACGCCTGAAATGCGTATCAACCGCGAAGAGATCTTCGGCCCGATCGCCGCCGTCATTCGTGTGAAGGACTACGAGGCCGCGCTCGCCATGGCCAACGACACGCCGTACGGCCTCTCCGCCGGCATCGTCACCACATCGCTCAAGCACGCGAGCCACTTCAAACGTCACTCGTCGAGCGGCCTTGTGATGGTCAACCTGCCGACCGCCGGGCTCGACTATCACGTCCCGTTCGGCGGCCGGAAGAAGTCGAGCTATGGGCCGCGTGAGCAGGGGACGTATGCGAAGGAGTTCTATACGATTGTGAAGACGGCGTATGTCGCACCCTGACGACAACTCCCAACGTTTAAAATGAACATCAACGTTGTCAGCACGACACGGATCGCTGGGCGAGAGAAGATTGGACGGCGCAGCCAGGCTCGGCTGTCAGTCCGGAAAGTCCGTCCCCGATCGTTATTGATGGCAAGGGTTCTTGATCCCGAGGTATGCCATGACACGATCGACGGCATTTGTCGCGGTTCTTCTCAGCTTTTGCGCATGCGTGGCTTGTGAAAACAGCCCGCAGCCGCCTACATCCCCCAGCCTTCCCGAATCTCCGTCCGCGCCGGCTCCCCCACCGCCACCACCACCCCCGGCCGGCAGCGACCAACTCGTCGGCTCGTACACCTTGAGCATCGACGCGCGGTCGAATTGCAGCGCCCTCCCTCAGGCGGCGGTGGTTCGAAACTACAATGCGACGATCAGTTCGCGCGGCGGCTCGAACTACCTCGTGACGTTGGACACCGGCACCTTTCTCAATGGTTTGATCTGCACGTGGGGCGGCGGGGAACTCGACGGAATCGGCTGCGGCCAATTCCTGGCAACACGGAACGGCGACACCCTTCAGTTCGATCTCGTGAACAACAACGACAACGCGCACGGCGGGCACATCGTGGAACAGCTGGAGGACGGCACCTGGATCGAGCTGATCGGCACCAGCACCGGCCACCTTCGCGAGACCACCATCGAGGCGAGGGGAAGCGGCTCGATCTGGTACTGCCCGACCTCGAGAGGTTACCCGTTCCCCTGCTGGGAGTTCGTCAGCTGCAAGCCGGATGACCTGAAACTGACCTTCACGCGCAAATGACCATGGGCGTCACGCAGCCTGATCGCGCCTCGACCTGGAGCGGACGCGCGCGTGACACTCAAGGGGACAGGCTAAATGTAGAAGACGATGGGTCCTTCGATTGACGAGCGACGGACCACGAACCACGGATCACGGAATCTTGACCATTAGAACGTCGAAGTATTAGACCGCTCCGCTGACGTTGACGGCCGTGGCCATCGCCCTCGCGGCAACCGGCTGCCTCGCCGCGTGGCTGCCTGCCCGCCGCGCCGCGGGCGTCGATCCGGTGACCGCGCTGCGCGTGGAGTAGCAACCCCGCACGTCTGACGATCAGGCGCGACGACCGCGACGGTCACGACGACACGACGACCGA
>Ga0114129_10018069_pt1 | contig 10044 bp, 7 predicted proteins | sample RhiMetdeltSRZDD1_FD_80071 | JGI IMG/M metagenome (GOLD analysis project Ga0114129, IMG submission 80071) | Populus rhizosphere microbial communities from Tennessee, USA - Rhizosphere MetaG P. deltoides SRZDD1 (version 2) (version 2) | ecosystem: Host-associated > Plants > Roots > Rhizosphere >...
GTAACGAAAACCATGTCAGCGCCTTCGAGGACTTCAATAATTTTGTCCGTATCCTCGAGGGCAGCTTCGCGACCAACGTTCGGGTCTGCTCCGGCGCCAAGTCCTTTTGTAAGTCTTCCGCCGAGCTGAATCTTAATCGGCGCTCGTGATCGCTTCAGCGCCTGAAGATCAGTGTTCGCGACTAAGAACTCGATTCCTTCAATCCCAGCCTCGATCATGCGGTTGACTGCATTACTTCCACCGCCACCGATGCCGATTACTTTTATCCGCGCGCCGGTCAACGGCGGATCATCATCAATAAAAATATTAATGCCTCTTCCGGGTTCACGAGCTTCCGGTGTCATGTTTATTTCCTCTCTCCCAAAGCGGGAAGGCTTCCAGGGCCCTTTTCTTCTATATTGTGCTGCTCGCGGCATTGGCATCGATATGTTGCGGGCAATATCTTGTGCGGCCGGGCCGCAAGCATACAACAAGTTGTCAGAAAATACTACTGAAACGATTTTTAAATCGCGAAACAAAATGTGTGAGTTTGCCCGTCTGACCTCGCCGATTCATAACAGTGCGCATCTCTGTAGCTTGCGCACGATATGCCAGCAATGACAGTCCCGCAGCAGCAGCCCACGCCGGGCTTTGGATGTCTTCAACCAAACCGCCAAAGCGGTCACGTTCGGGAAAACCAACTCGTACAGGCGCATCAAACACTTGTTCAGCAATTTCAGTCATGCCGTTTAGCAATGCGCCTCCACCCGTCAGCACGACACCACTCGAAAGCTGGCGCTCCCAACCGGCATCTTTGATTTCATCAGCCACGTGCATCAACACTTCTTCTGCACGTGGCTGGAGGATGTCGCAAAGAATCTGACGGGATAATTGTCGCGGCGGACGACCGCCTACCGAAGGCACATCAACCATTTCGCCGCGTTCCATCTCGCTCAGCGATGTACTGCAAGCGCAACCTGCGGATCGTTTTATTCGCTCAGCTTCAGGAATTGGCGTGCGCAAGCCAAAGGCAATGTCGTTCGTGAAATGAGATCCGCCAAGCGGAAACACAGCTGTATGCTGCACTGCTCCGCGCTGGTAAATAATCAGACCAGTTGTTTCTGCGCCGATGTCGACCAGCGCCGCGCCAAATTCTTTGTCATCATCAGTTAATGACGCTTCCGCAGCGGCGAGTTGCTCGAGCACCATGTCAGCAACGATCAAACCCGCCCGGTTGACGGCATTAATCGCGTTCTGGCGAGCGGTGACGGGGCTGGTGACGATGTGAACCTTCACTGCTAGGCGCGCTCCGATCATCCCAACTGGATCGTTAATTCCGTCCTGGTCATCAACAATGAATTCTTGTGGCAGACGATCGACGATTTCCCTTCCTGCCGGAAGCTGAATAGCACAAGCGGAATCGATCGCACGGCGCACATCTTCAGGAACAATTTCGCGATCGCGTCCGGATACTGCAACAATCGCCTGTCCATTGAACCCGAGAATATGCGATCCAGCGAGGTTGATTGTGACTTCCTCTGCCTCGAGTCCGCTCATTCGTTCCACTTCTTCAACTGACTTCTTTATCGCATCTACAGCCGCGTCTGGATTTACGATTACTCCTTTGCGAAGACCGCGCGCTTCCGCTTCGCCGATACCAACAATATTCAGCAATCCACCCTCGCCCGGTTCGCCGGCGATACACGTTACCCTGCTTGTCCCAATATCAAGCCCGATGGTGTATTGGGTGCGCTTTGGCATCTAGCTGCGTCCTCCGGAAACGAAGTTACCGGGTCTTTTCACGTTCACGGGTCTTCCTATTTGTGTTTTGATTTTCCTTCGCGACAGTCTTCTCTGCCTTTTTTGTTGTTCGGGATGCATCTGAGTTTTGGTTGGCATTCCCACTCGCACCTGCGGCGGCAACTGCGTGAGCTCCCGACACGAATCCCACGACCGCCCTTTTTCCTTGACTCAAGTCCACATAGCTGATGAAAGAACCTCGAGGCGTTTGTCGTTGCTCGTCCAGGACATCCAGGGCTTGCTTAAGACGTTTGCCCAGATCCTGGGCACCAAGGCGAACTTCAATCTGGGCATCATCTCCAGCGAGTTGCGCACGCACATCATGAACGTCGATCAAATTCACTTCACTAACGCGCTCGGATAAACCGATGCCGTCCCAAACCGACCGCAGTTCCAAAAATTTTCTTACGCGTTCGCGATTCTCTTCTCGGGCAGTCGTGGAATCATCTTCACTCCACCCACGAAGAAAGAATGGAGGCATATCGTCTGTAGGCTGCATCTCTCCAAGCAAGACACCATCATCATCGACCCAAACAAAGCGGCCTGATGCCAGTCGTACCACTACACGCGGCACTCGCTCAGTTACTCGAACTCGAATGCCATCAGGCAGCACGCGACTTACGATTGCAGAACGGACCCATACAAGCTGTTCGATGTGAGCACTAATGGCGTTCAGATCTGCGCGCCAGACTCCCGTAGAAGAAACATCACGTTTCACGATTGCCTGCACCGCCTGCTGCGATGCTCGTTCTGTCCCTCGCACTTCAACATTGCGCAAATTAAAAAACCTGGCCGAAGCCGCACTTTTGTAACCAGCGAACATCAACAAGCCGAGAACAATCGCAAACGTAATTTTGAGGATTGCTGGTAGATAGCCAAGGAGATGTCTCAGGCGATTTGCCAAACTTTCATTAGCCGTTGCTCTGTCTCGTCGCGCCGGTCGCTGCTGCGCCGACGCGGAACGATTACGACCCGACATACCGCTGCGATTTCCGACTTTTTGATTCATCACCTGTTCTCGCAAGGTTACTCCTCCTTTCCGCTGCCTCCTGTGCCTTCTGCAGAGCTCGCTCGCCAAACCTCAACTTCATATTCCAATTCAATTCCGTGTTCGCGTTTAACCCGTTCACGAATCTCTTCCGCCAATGACAACGCGTCTTCAGCGCGCGCATTCTCACCTTCAGTAACTATGAAGTTGGCGTGCTTCGGCGAAACGATAGCGCTGCCGCGCTTGGTGCCTTTCATGCCCATCTGATCGATGATTTTCCCGGTACCAATCGTGCTTGATGGGGGATTCTTGAAAAAGCAACCCGCGGAGCGCGCGCCATGTGGTTGAGCGGCCAATCTTTTTGTCTTTGCCTCTTCCATACGCTCGCGAATTTTTTCCGGATCATCGGGATGCAAGAGTAAAGTGGCGCCTAACAATAATTCTCCGTCTTTGAACGAGGTGTGGCGGTAATTCCACTCAACGGTTTCGCCTGGTATTTCAACAACGCGACCTTCACGCGCTACTCTGACGCTTTGCGTCACTTGTCCGATTTCATGACCGTATGCGCCGGCATTCATCCACAGGGCGCCACCCACAGTTCCTGGAATGCCACCAAGGCCTTCGATTCCCGATAAACCCTGCCTTGCTACATCAATGCAGAGGCGTGGCAACGAATACCCGGCACTCACCGATACCTTATTGCCGTCAAATCGAACCTCACCTTTCAGGTCACACAAACTGAGAACAATGTAATGGTGCGGCGCATCATCGGCGAGTATGTTGCTTCCGGATCCAAGGGCACGCCAGCCAATATCTAATTGCTCGAGCACAAGAACGACGGCTGCTGCCTGTTGCTCAGTTGTGGGAGAAATTACCCAATCAATTGATCCACCTACGCGCAGACTGGTCAGTTCGGCGAAGCGACGACCGCGTTCCGCACTTATTCCGAGATTGCGAGCGATGTTTTCAATCGTGCGATCCCGCTCTTCGAGACTTTTTTGATCTTGGTCAGCCATCTTTTTTTGCGGATTTTGCTTCGCCCTGGCCTCGCATTAGCTCCAGCAGCTGTTCGCTTACCCGATTTACTGTTCCCGCTCCCATCGTTAATACAAGGTCTCCCGGTTGCACATGCGCTCTCAGGGCCTCAGCAGCATTGTCGAGATGGCCGACGTATCGAGCGTCCTTATGACCAAAGCGCTTGATAGCATTCGTCAGGGCTTCAGCTGTAACGCCTTCAATTGGATCCTCGCTTGCGGCGTAGATGTCGGTGATGAAAAGCGAGTCAGCGTTATTGAAAGAGCGGGCAAATTCCTGCATCAAATCGTGTGTTCTAGTGTATCGATGTGGCTGAAACAGAACGACCAGGCGTCGCCCGCCCGAACCAATCTTTGCTGCAGCGAGTGTCACACGAATTTCAGTGGGGTGATGGCCATAGTCTTCGATCACCAAAATGTCATCTACCTGACCGCGCAATTGAAAACGTCTGGCGGCGCCGATGAAGCTTCCTAAAGCGTCGGCGATTTTTTCAAAGGGTACATCCAACTCGAAACCAACGGCGATCGCAGCCAATGAGTTGTAAACATTGTGAACGCCCGGTACCTGAAGCGAAACGTCTCCGACAACTTCGCTTCCGCGCCACACTGTGAAAGTTGAGCCGAAATTATTGTTATAGCGAATGCCATGAGCCGATACGTCAGCCTGGGCGCTGAGCCCGTATGTCATTCTTCTGCGTTCGATATGCGGAATGATTGCCTGCACATTCGGATCGTCGAGGCAAAGGACGGACGAGCCATAGAACGGAACCTTGTTGACAAAGTTCGTGAAGCAAACTCGCACATCATCCATGTCGTGGTAGTAATCCATGTGCTCGCGATCGATGTTGGTGACGACGGCAATTGTGGGTGTCAACATCAAAAATGATCTGTCGCTCTCATCCGCTTCTACGACCATCAAGTCGCTTGTGCCGAGGTGTGCGTTAGAACCGAAAGCACCGACTACACCGCCGACTACAATGGTTGGATCCAAACCGGCATTTCCCAATACTGTTGATACCATTGAAGTAGTCGTGGTCTTGCCGTGCGATCCCGCAACAGCAACAGAATGCGGTTTCAGCCGCATCAACTCAGCGAGCATTTCTGCGCGCGGTATTACCGGAATCGAAAGACGTTGAGCTTCGATGACCTCTGGATTATCGTCTCGCACCGCTGTTGATCTGACGACGACATGCGAGTCGCCAACGTTTTCAGCGCGATGACCTTCAGCAAACTCGACTCCCATTTTCTGTAATCGATCGGTAACGTTGGACCGCTTCACATCGCTGCCCGACACACGAAAACCAAGATTGACGAGTACTTCGGCTATCCCGGACATACCAATTCCGCCGATGCCGACAAAGTGAACATGTTGAATACGACGAAACATAGTTCTCAAGCGCTACTGATAAGCTTTTCAACCAGATCCACTACAGCCGCGGCTGCATTACCGCGAGATAATTGGCGGCTAGCATTTTCCATTGCCGATACCCGTTGTGGCTCATTTACCAGTTCCCTGATCGTCTGTTCCAATCTCTTCGCGTTAAGGTCCTGCTGAAGAATCATTCGCGCTGCGCCTGCTTGCTCCAAAGCCTCGGCATTTTTTCGTTGATGGTCATCAGCAGCAAAGGGAAATGGAATCATTATGGCTGCTTTCCCCGCGGCGATCAGCTCTGCTGTCGTTGTTGCCCCGGCCCGGCAAATCACAAGATCCGACGCGGCAAATTCTTTCACAATATCCTCTATATAAGGGCGAACGTCGGCATTGGTCCAATTGACAGATCGATAACCGTCTTGCACGGTCCCATGATCTGCAGTTCCGGTTTGATGTGTGATTCGCAACATGTCCTTTAGATCCAACAACTGGGGCAACGCCGCGACCATTGCTTCATTGATCGCGTGGGCGCCCTGTGATCCTCCAAAAATCAGCAGGGAAAAACAATTTCTGTCCCGAGGCTTAGCAGGAATCTCAAAAAACTCCTGCCGCACGGGGTTTCCGGTGACCACGCCCTTACCGCGAAAATATGCAAGAGACTGGTCGAAGGAAACGGCTGCCGTGTCGACGAAGCGTGCCAAAACCCGGTTCGTCCACCCAGGCAGTGCATTCGACTCCATGACCAGAGTACGCCGGTTCATTAGCGTAGCAGTAAGTAGAACTGGTCCGGATACATAACCACCGGCTCCAATGACGGCGTCTGGCTTTACGTCCGAGATTATGCGGGAAGCCGAGTAGAAACTTTTCGGCAGCAAGGCCAGTCCGCGTGCGCGTGCAACTGGGCCGACGCTCTTCAGTCCCGATATGTCAATGAACGAAAGTTCAAATCCTGCTCGCGTAACCAGCTTTGATTCCAGTCCGCGTTGTGTTCCAACAAATCTAACGAAACTGTTTGGATCGCGACGCAGAATCTCCTGTGCGACTGCAATCCCGGGATATATGTGTCCTCCTGTTCCACCGGCAGCGATCAGCACGCGCATCTCTTTAACTAAAGCGCGTTGAGATCAAGCGCTGCAAACTGGCAACGCTCAAGCGCGTAGTCTCCTTTTCTGCCCTGGCGTTCGCAGTCTCGAGATTGCCGGCGTCAAATGAACCTCCTGAGTGCTGCGATACATTCAGCAAGATGCCGATGGCTCCGAGCGTTGGTACCAGAGAAGATCCTCCGTACGAGATCAGTGGAAGCGGTATTCCCTTCGTCGGCACCAATGAAAGTACAACGCTGATATTGAACATTGCTTGCGCAACGATACAGGTTACAATTCCGATCGAAAGCAACATTCCAAATCTATCAGGCGCGTGAAGTGCGGCGCGTAGACCACGCCAAAGAAACAAAGCAAAGATCAGAACAACCGCCAATGCTCCTACCAATCCTAGCTCCTCGCTGATGACCGCGAAGATAAAGTCGGAATGCGCAAACGGCAGAAACAGCATCTTTTGCTTTCCCTGCGCGAAACCGAGCCCATCCGCTCCGCCAGAGCCAACAGCAATCAGTGACTGAACCACCTGGAAACCCTTGTTCTGCGGATCCGCCCAGGGATCCAGGAAGGTCACAATCCGCCCCAGGCGCCATGGCACGAAGATCAACATCGCAGCGAAGCCCGCGAGTGCCGGAGCGGCAGCTATCGCGAGATGCTTCACACGCGCGCCGGCAGTAAACGTCATCACTACAAAAACAACAGCGAGCATCAACGCCGTCCCAAGGTCCGGCTCGGCTACAACAAGGAGCGCGAGGATTGCAGTCATGAAGCCGCAAGGGATAAATGTCGTCCAAAACTCACCCTCTTCTCCAGCGCGTTTCTCGAGGAAGTAGGCGAGGAAGATCGTTAGCGCGAGCTTCGATAGCTCGGACGGCTGAATTGAAAATACGCTCAGCTTGATCCAGCGATGGGCGCCGTTTATCTTCGAAAATGCAAATACGGAAAGCAGTAACACAAGAGTCAACAAGAAAAGTCCGTAGACCAGCCGGCGACTCTTCAGTTGCTGATAGTTGAACTGCATCGCTGCAAACATCACCCCAAAACCAATCGTGAGCCACATGCCCTGTTTAATCACGTAATAAAACTGGCTGCCGTTTTCGCGTTCTGCTATCACGGCCGAAGCGCTGTAAACCATCACTACGCCGAACAGCGCAAGTCCGACCGTCGCTGCAAACAACCATTTGTCAGGAGCTAACTTCCGTGCCATTAGTTAAATCTTCGTTGCTGACTTCTGTTGTTGAGTTTCACTCTGTAATTCGTGTACTGCCTCTTTAAAAACCTTTCCGCGGTGCTCGTAGCTTTCGAACATATCGAAGCTCGCGCAAGCAGGTGCCAGCAAAACAATGTCATTGGGTGCGGAAGACCTGAATGCCTCGTTGACAGCTTCGGTCATATTTGCGGCGCGCTGATTAGGAGCGTAATCACCGAGTTCCCGAGCAATAGTGTCAGCATCTTCGCCGATCAGAATCGTCTTCCTCACCTTTTGCTTTAGCAGTTCGGCAAGTGGAGCATACGGTGCTTTCTTGCCGCGCCCGCCCAAAATTAGAACAATCTTTCCTGCATCTTCCTTGAATGCTTCAAGTGCCTTCACTGTCGCATCCACACTGGTCGCTTTCGAATCGTTGTAGAACTTCACAGCTTCGATTTCAGCAACAAACTCCAGGCGGTGTTCGACGGGCTCAAACCGTCTAATCGTCTCGCGCATGGATGCCGGCACAGCGCCACAGGCCAGACCTGCGGCCACTGCAGCTAGAACGTTTTCCACATTGTGCAGTCCGCGCAATTTCATCTCGTTCCGTTGCAGAAGCACCTTCTCAGCTTTACCGGATCGCGAAATGATGTCGTTTCCTCGTAAAAACAATCCGTCGTCGAGTTCACGCGTAACACTGAATTTCACAACATGTGATTTCAGCCCGGTTTCCCATGACGAAACAACCTCATCATCCGCATTGAGAATGGCCACATCGCTTGCAGTCTGATTCATGAAGATGCGATGTTTCGCCGCCGCATAATCCATAAATGATTCGTACCGGTCCATGTGATTTGGCGTTACGTTCAGAACCACTGCGACTTCCGGGCGAAACTCGCGAGTTGTTTCCAGCTGAAAACTCGACAACTCGACCACCGTCCAACCTGACTCGTGTGAATTCTCGACCATCGAGATCAAAGGCTTACCGATATTTCCTCCTACCTGCACCTGAATGCCCGCATCCATTAACAGCTCGCCAATCAGAGAAGTAGTAGTGGTCTTACCGTTACTGCCCGTTATTCCGACCGTTCGTCCTTTCAAGAAGCGACTTGCGAGTTCAACTTCGCCAATTACTTCAGCTCCGGCACGTTCTGCATACCGGATTGGGATGATGTTCGACGGAACGCCAGGACTGACTACAATTAGTTCAATTTGATCAAGCAACCAACCAGGAACATCTCCTGGAAGCAGCGCAATCCCATCACTTTTCAGCTGAACAGCTTCGGTGGTCCATTTTTCAAGTGGCTTTTGATCGTTAAGAGCGACGATTGCGCCGCGTGCAGCCAGAAACTTTGCGGCCGCAATGCCGCTGCGCGCCGCTCCCAACACAAGAGTTTTCTTACCCGCAACATTCATTCAGCAAATAAAACTGGACTCACCTGAGTTTCAGAGTCGACAGGCTCAACAGCGCAAAAAGAATCGCCAGAATCAAAAAGCGGAAAACGATCTTCGACTCTTTCCAGTCCTGCATTTCGAAATGATGATGTAAGGGCGTCATGCGGAAGAGACGACGTCCAGTGCCCGTCGTCCGCTTCGTCATCTTGAAAACACTGACTTGCAGCATCACTGAGAGCGCTTCGATGACGAATACGCCGCCCACCATCACGAGCATGAATTCCTGCTTGGTCAAGACAGACACCGCTCCAATTGCGCCTCCAATGGCAAGGCTTCCAACGTCACCCATGAACACTTGCGCCGGAGGCGCGTTGTACCAAAGAAACCCAAGGCTCGCGCCCGCCATAGCTCCGCAAAACACGGTCAACTCTGCAGCCTCTGGGCGGTGCGTCAGATCCAAATAGCCCGCCCAACGTCCATCGCTGCTCAAATAAGTGAATCCCGTAAGCGCAGTCATCACAATAAAAGTCACGCTAATCGCCAAACCGTCGAGCCCATCAGTCAAGTTCACTGCATTCGACCAACCCAACAATACAATTACGATTAATACGAGGTAGAGATACGGGCCAATCGTACTGACGATGTTTCCTGGTTTGGCCGTAATTTTGAAAAACGGAATGCTAACGTTCCAGGAGTAATCGCCTCCGTAGTTCTTCACTGAAAGAAAAAGTACCGCCCAAACACCCACGGCGATCAGGCACTGTGCAAGAAGTTTTTGACGGCCTGTAAGACCAAGGCTGCGCTGCCGTGCCATCTTTGCGTAGTCGTCCACAAAGCCGATTGCTGCAAACGCAAGTGTCGCCAGCATTGCTGTCCACACATAAAAACTGGAAAGGCGCGCCCACAACAGAGTGGAAATGATCACCGAACCAACAATAAGGACCCCACCCATTGTTGGTGTTCCGCGTTTGGTCATGTGTGCTTGAGGACCCTCTTCGCGAATTTGTTGGCCGATGTTCCACCTGCGTAACGCCGCGATCAATTTACCGCCGAAAATGAGTGAGATTAGAAGAGCTGTAACTGTTGCGTAGGCAGTTCGAAAAGTAACGTACTGAAAAACATTGAGCGCCTTAATGAGGTACCACTCTTTATCTTTAAAGTGGTTGTAAAGGAGCTCGTAAAAAAAGTAA
>Ga0114129_10018070_pt1 | contig 10044 bp, 9 predicted proteins | sample RhiMetdeltSRZDD1_FD_80071 | JGI IMG/M metagenome (GOLD analysis project Ga0114129, IMG submission 80071) | Populus rhizosphere microbial communities from Tennessee, USA - Rhizosphere MetaG P. deltoides SRZDD1 (version 2) (version 2) | ecosystem: Host-associated > Plants > Roots > Rhizosphere >...
CCGCCCAAGACCCTCGAGGAGTACAAGAAGATCGGCGTCGCCCTCAAGAAGAAGGGCAAGCCGGTCGGGCAGACCCTCGGGCATACCTTCGGGGACGCGCCCACCTGGACCTACCCACTCGTGTGGTCGTTCGGCGGCGCCGAGGTGGACCCGAGCGGCAAGAAGGTAGTGCTGAACTCGAAGGGCACGGTCGAGGCGGTCAAGTGGATGGTCAGCTTCTGGAAGGACGCCTGCGACGAGGGCGCGCTCGCGTGGGACGACACCAACAACAACCGGGCCTTCCACGCCAACGAGATCTCGGCCACCCTCAACGGCGCGTCCATCTTCATCTTCGCCAAGCGCAATCCCGACAAGGTCAAGAACGAGGCGGGCCAGCCGATGTGGAACGACATCTCGCACTTCGGCATCCCGGACGGGCCGAGCGGCGCCACCCCGCCCTACTTCGTGCCGTTCTCGCACGCGCTGATGAAGTACTCCAAGAACCAGAAGGCGACCAAGGACTTCCTCAAGTGGCTCCACGGCAAGGACCAGTTCGGCAAGTGGTTCGCGATCGAGAACGGCTACAGCGTGGGCGCCACCACCATGTGGGAGAACCACGCGATGTGGAACACGGTGGACGACGCGCTCAAGCCGTTCCGCATCGCCGCGCGGGGCTCGCGGATGATCGGCCACGCCGGCCCCTCGAACGCTAAGGCCACCGAGGTCTACAGCAAGTACATCATCACCGACATCTTCGCCAAGGCGGTCCAGGGCATGGCACCCCAGGACGCGGTGAAGTGGGGTGAGGCCGAGCTGAAGAAGATCTACGAAGGCTAGCCGGCAAGGCCGGCGCCCCGCGCCGCGATCAGAAGATCGCGAGCGGGTGCGCCGGCGCGCCGGTGGCGCCGACCAGGCGCAGCGGGGTCGCGGTGAACAGGAACTCGTTGCGCCCTTCCTCCGCGCACGCCCTGGCGAGGCGCTCCGGATCGGAGTTGTCGATGAGGGCCAAGCCCAGGAACGGGATCGCGAGGTGCGCGGACATGCCGAAGCCCGGGTAGCGGCTCGGGCGCTCGTCCATCATGTCCCACGAGATCCCCGCGATGTCCTTCGCGCGGAACCACTCCAGGCAAGACAGATGCAGGCCCGGGTGCTCCGAGATCCGCGGCTTCCAGTCCGGGTTCTCGAGCCGGAACCGCTCGTCGCCGCTGCGGACCACCACCACGTCGCCCGGCTCCACCTTCACGCCCGCGCGCCGCTCCGCCTCGTCCAGCTCCCGCGGCGTGACCGGATGGCCCACCGTGACGTAGCCCTCCTTGCGCCCGGCCGCGATGTCGAGGAAGACACCGCGCGTGGTGATCCCGCGTTCGAAGATCGGATCGATCGGGCACCAGAGCGCGCCCTCGATGGTGAGGCTGTCCGCGAACGACCGGCCGTTGTAGAGCTCGCCGTCCCAGCCCACGTGGCAGAGCGCGTCCACGTGGGTGATCCAGAAGCCGTGGTAGACCATGTCGAAGCGGTCGAGCACCACGTCCACCCGCTCGCGCTTGGACGGAAACGTCATGTGGTACATGTACACCGGCCGCGGGATCACGTCGCGCGCCAGCGATACGGTGCGGCCCTTCTTGATCAGGCGTTGGGCCTGCGCCTGCTTGGCCGGGGTGATCAAGTTCACGGTGCCGAGCTGGTCGTCGTGTCCCCAGCGGCCCCAGTTGTTCAGCTCCTTGAAGTACCCCTCGACACGATCACGGGTGGGCAGGGCGGCATCGGCCATGGACGGGATCCTTTCCGGGCGGCTAGCGGCGCGCGCCGAAGCGGAAGCCGAGCGCCGACGAGGCGATGAGCAGCAGAAGGACGGGCGGCCGGACCGAGGCCGCGCCCATCGCGGCGGCGGACAGGACGACGCCGACCGCGAACACCGCCCAGAGACCCCACCGGGCGACCGCCGCGCGCCGGGTCAGAGCGAGTGCGAGCGCCGACCCGAGCAGGGCGCCAACCGCGACCGTGAAGAGCAGCGACGCGGCCGGATAGCCCGCGGGGCGTGACGCGGCGGGATCGACGAAGGCGGTCAGGCGCCACCCGGCACCCCAGATCGCAGAGGACAGGAGGCCCCAGGCCAGCGCGACGAGATGCGGCGCCACGAGGCCGGCGAGCCCGGCGAGCAACGCGTCGCGGACCGTTCGCACCGGCAGGGCGGCCATGGCCTGCGTCGTCATGGCCGAGAAGGTAGCACGACCCCCGGGGGGTCGTGGTAGCCGGTGACAGAATCATGACGTTTCGATAACGAAGTGGCGACGAGCGGGTGGCCTGTGATAGGGTCCGCCCTGCCCCGGGCAACCGGGGAATCCCGCATGCCGAACTCGAGCCTTCGCCGCGTTCTCGACGAGCTGTCCACCCACGTGCAGGCCCTGAGGGCCCACGAGGCGGGCGCCAGGGCGGGCCGGGATCCCGAGCATCTCCACGAGATGCGGGTCGCGGTCCGCCGGCTCCGCGCCATCCTGCGGGCGAGTCGGGACCTCTTCGACGCCAGGTGGGTGGAGCGCCTTCGGAGCGAGCTGGACTGGCTGGGCGGCCGGCTCGGCCTCGTCCGCGACCTCGACATCCTCGACGCGTATCTGCGTCCCCGGCTGGCCGCGCTCGAGGGCGCGGAGCACCGGGCGGGACAGCGGGTGCTCCGGCGGCTCTCGGCCGACCGGGCGCGGGCGCAGGCCGACCTCAACGCGGCGCTCGACAACCCGCGGTATCCGCGGATCCTGGAGCAGCTCGAGACGTTCCTCTCCCGGCCGCCCGCGTCGGCATCGGACGTCTCCCTTCCCGACGTCGCCGCAACCGAGTGGAAGCGCCTCCGGAAGGCGGTCCAGAAGCTGCCGGGGCGCCCGAGCGCGGACGACCTCCACGCGGTCCGCATCAAGGTCAAGCGCGCCCGCTACGCGGCCGAGCTGGCGCGCGCGGCGGCGGGCGAGCGCGGCAAGCGATTCATCAACCAGGCCAAGAAGCTGCAAGACATCCTTGGCGATCTGCAGGACGCTGTGGTAATCGAACAGTATCTGCACGATGCCATCGATCACACGGAGCCCGCGCAGGCCCTCGGTAAGGACCTCGTCAAGCGGCAGCGCAAGCGCCGGAAGAAGGCCCGGGCCGCCTTCTTCGAGGAGTGGCCGAAGCTCAAGCGCCGGGGCCGAGAGGCGTGGATCGCCTGACGGTCGCTCGTGAAGCTGCTGCTCATCCGGCACGCCCCCGCGGTCCGCAACGGGTCGGTCGGCATTCGTGATGGCGAGCGGCCGCTCACCCCGCGGGGCCGCGCGCGCTTCCGCCTCGCGGCCCGCGGGCTGGCCCGGATCGCCGAGCGCCCCGACGTCCTGCTGACGAGCCCGCTGGTCCGCGCCCGTGCCACCGCCGATATCGCGGCCGCCGCCTTCAAGAAGGTGACGCCGCGCGTCGAGCCCGCCCTGGGTCAGGAGAACGTGGACGCGGTGGTGGCCGCGCTGAAGCGATGCCCCCGCGATGCGATGGTCGCGGTGGTCGGCCACGAGCCCACGCTCTCGCGGCTGCTCGCGCGGATGCTCGGCGTGCACCAGAACGACGACCGCTTCGCCTTCAAGAAGGGCGGCGCCGCGCTCCTGGACCTTCCCGACGGCCCGGCGGCCGCCGGTCAGCTCCGCTGGTTCGTCAAGCCGCACATCCTCCGCGCGCTCGGCGACACCTAGCCTCGCCCGCCATGCCCGGACGCTCGAACGGTCGGCCGCGCACGGATCTGGTCGCGATCGTGGACCTGGGCTCGGCCGCGATCCGCTTCATCATCGCGCGCATCCGGCCGAGCGCCCGCTACGACATCCTGGTCGAGGAGCGGGTGCCGACGCGACTCGGCGGCGGCGCCCCCGGCACCCTACCCGCGCGCGCCATCACCAAGACCATCCGGGCGGTGCACCGCTTCTTCGCGCGCTACTCGCCCCGGCGACGCGAGGGGCCGCGCGTCCTGGCCGTCGCGACCTCGGCGGTCCGCGACGCGCGCAACCGCGAGCGCCTCCTCGACCCGCTGCGGCGCAACGAGGGCATCGAGGTCCGCATCCTGAGCGCCCGCGACGAGGCGCGGCTCGGCGTGGCGGCGGCGCTCGCGAGCCTGTCCTTCGGCGACGCGCTGGTGGCGGACCTGGGCGGCGCGAGCCTGCAGCTCAGCCGGGTCCGCGGCGGGCGAATCGTCTCGATGGCCAGCCTGCCCCTGGGGGCGGTCCGCTCCACGCATCAGTTCCTGCGCCACGATCCGCCCACCCGGCAGGAGCTCCGCGCGTTCCGTGACGTCATCCGCGCGGGGCTGCGCCCGGCCCTGCCCGCGGCCGAGCGCGGCGAGCTCCTGGTCGGGCTCGGGGGCACCATGCGCACCCTCGCCAGCGTCCACCTGCGGGCGACCCCGGGCGAGCGCAAGCACCGCAACGGGCTCGTGCTCCACCAGTCCGACGTCACCGTGATTCGCGAGCGGCTCGAGGCCCTCTCCTCCCGGCGGCGCCGCAAGATCAGGGGGCTCAAGGGCGAGCGTGCCGACATCATCCTGGCCGGGGCGATGGTGGTGGAAGAGGTCATGATCTTCGGCGGCTACCTGCGCCTCGTGATCTGCACCCGGGGCGTTCGCGACGGCCTGCTCTTCCAGGAAGCGTCGAAGCGACGGAGCTGATCCGGCCGGATCAGCCGAGCACGACCGCATCCACCGGACGCCGTGGGCTCGGCGGGGCCGGCCGGGTGGGCACCCCCGCGCGGAACGCGAAGGTGGGCTTCCACGCCGCCTCGCCGGTCAGCGCGAGCAGCGCCTCGGCGGCGCGCGGCGCCTTCCCCTGCTCGCGCTCCCGGTCCACCATCTCCACCGGCTGGTTGATCGGCTGCATCGCCAGCCCGCGCGCCGTGGCCATGAGGTGCAGGCGCTGCCACCGCTGCCCCGCGCGCAGGGCCTGCGGGCGATCGTAGAGCTCGCGCACCGCGATCAGGCCGAAGAGCGCGCTGGTGGGAATCTGGACGTCGCGGGTGGCGTCGCGCCAGTAGCGATGGCCCATCTCGGCCGAGGCCGGCGGCATCAGCTTGCCGAACACCGTGACGAGCGGGCCGAGGGCGGCCGCGTCCAGCGTGAGCCCGTCGCGCCGCCGCTGGACGTCGAGCCAGCGATGGCGGAACCAGCGGTCGCTGGCCGCCACCATCGCGGGGTCGGCGATGATCGCCTCGGTGGCGGAGAGCACCAGGTCGCCGAACTGCTTGCGCTCGCCCGGCGCCGAGAAGAGGAACAGGCGCACGTCCGCGTCGTCCTGGAAGGCGGTCCACATCGCCTCCAGCATCTCGCCCGGCACCGGGCGCGCCGGCGCGTAGGCCCCGCGATCGGTGTGCCGCCGCGGGATGGCGTCCACGAGCTGGTCCGGCCGCGGCCGCGCGGGGGAGAGCTCAAGCGTCGCGACCGGCTGCGGCCGGGCCGACGGGACGGCCGCCGCGAGCGAGCCCGGATGCAGGGTGACCGCGACGTCGTAGCCCAGGACGCGGGCGGTGCGCGTCATGTTCTCGAGCGCGCACCCCAGACCGATGTGCATCTCCCGCAGGTAGGGATCGAAGGCGCCGAGGTGACGCCGGGTGTCGGCGAAGAGCTCGATGCGCCTCGCCCCCACCTGGAAGAGCCACGGCTGGGTATTGTGGGGATTGGCGGCAAGGATCCCCGCCCGCACCAGGGCCAGCGGGCCGGGCGTCGCGTCGCTCCGCCAGTCGGTCCACGGCTCGTAGGCGGCGCCGGCCCCGGCGGCAAAGACCCCCTGATCGTACGCGCGCCAGACCAGTCCCCCGGCGGCCACGACCGCGACGACTCCCGCACCCTTCAGGACGGCTCGACGGTTCACGCGAGGAAAAGGTAGCACGGCGGGCCGGTTGACCGTCGCGCGCGGCCCATGCTACAAGCGGGCTACCCCAACGGAAGCGCCAGCCGCAGGCCCGGCAAGGAGGCCCCGCCATGGATCTCAACTACACCGCCGAGGACGTCGCCTTCCGCAAGCAGGTCCGCACGTGGCTCGACCAGAACATGCCGCGGCAGATCCGGAACCTCGAGGAGCGCAAGGCCTGGCACCGCAAACTCTACGAGGCGGGCTATCTGGGCATGGGGTGGCCCAGGGAGTACGGCGGCCAGGGCGCGCGGCCGATGGAGCAGGCGATCGTGGCCGACGAGATGGCGCGCGCGGGCGCGCCCGCCCCGACCAACGGTCTCGGCGTCGGCATCGTCGGCCCGACCATCGTGGTGCACGGTACCGACGCCCAGAAGCGGCGCTATCTCCGGAAGATCCTCACCGCCGAGGAGATGTGGTGCCAGCTCTACTCCGAGCCGAACGCGGGCTCCGACCTGGCCGCGCTCCGGACCGTGGCCGAGGACAAGGGCGACCACTTCCAGGTCACCGGCCAGAAGATCTGGACGAGCGGCGGTGCCCTCGCCGACTGGGGGCTGCTGCTCGCGCGCACCGATACCGCGGTGGCCAAGCACAAGGGCATCAGCTGCTTCCTGATCAACATGCGGCAGCCCGGCGTGGATGTGCGCCCGCTCAAGCAGATCACCGGCTCCTCGGAGTTCTGCGAGGTCTTCATGACCAACGCGCGGGTGGAGAAGGAGGACCAGATCGGGCGGCTGGGCGAGGGCTGGGGCATCGCGCAGACCACCCTCGGCTACGAGCGGGGCGGCCGCGCGCTGGCCCGCATCACCAGCTATGCGGGCCAGTACAACCAGCTCATGAATGCGGCCCGAAGGCTCAAGCGGAACGGGCGGCCGATCCTGGACGATGCGGTGACCCGCCAGAAGCTCGGCCGCATCTGGGCCGATCTCGAGGTCGAGCGCTACGGCGCCCTCCGCGTGCTGACCATGCTGGAGCGCGGCGAGCACCCCGGCGCGGGCGGCTCGCTCACCAAGCTCTCCTACTCGGAGTTCGAGAAGCGCTTCATGGAGATGGCCGAGGAGATCCTCGGGCCGTACGGGCAGCTCACCAACGGCGTCCCGCCCGAGTTTCGCCTCGAAGTCGACACCGCGGTGGGCGATCACGGCACGTGGGCCTACGCGTTCCTGTGGTCGCGCGCGGGGACGATCTACGCCGGCTCCTCGGAGATCCAGAAGAACGTCATCGGCGAGCGCATCCTCGGACTGCCCAAGGAATCCCGGGCCGACCGCGTCGGAGGGACCCGATGAACTTCTCGTTCAGCGAAGATCAGATCCTGCTCCGCAACTCGGTCCGGGCCGCGCTGGACGAGCAGTGCAAGCCCGCCCACGTGCGCGCGATGATGGAAGACGACGGCCGCGGCTACAGCGAATCGCTCTGGGGCGAGATGGCCAAGCTCGGCTGGCTCGGCCTGCCCTTCGCCGAGGAGCAGGGCGGCGCCGGCCTGGGCCTGGTGGAGCTGGCCCTCGTGCTCGAGGAGATGGGCCGCGCCGCGTATCCCGGCCCCTATTTCGCCAGCGTGGTGCTGGCCGGGCTCGGGCTCCAGGCCGGCGGCAGCGCGGCCCAGAAGGAGCGGTGGCTCCCCGCGATCGCCTCCGGTCAGGCGCGCGGCACCGCGGCCCTGCTGGAGGACTCGCTCGACTGGGATCCCGCGTCCACCACCGCGACGGCCACCAGGACCGGCGCCGGCTGGCGCATCAACGGCCTGAAGCGCTTCGTGCCGTGGGCGCACGCGGCCGACGTGGCGCTGGTACCTGCGCGCGCGCCCGAGGGCGTCTCGCTCTTCCTGGTGGACCCGCGTGCCGCCGGCGTCACGGTGACGCCGATGGTGGGCATCGATCTGGCCAATCGCTGGTCGGAGCTGCGCCTCGACGGGGCGGCCGGTGAGCTGATGGGCCCGGCGGGCGGCGCGGGCCCGGTGCTGGAGGGTCTGCTCCGCCGCGCGGCGGTCGGCGCCTCCGCGGAGATGCTGGGCGCCGCGCGGCGTTGCCTCGACATGAGCGTGGGCTACGCGAAGGTGCGCGAGCAGTTCGGCCAGCTCATCGGCTCCTTCCAGGCCATCCGCCACCGGTGCGCGGAGATGCTGCTCGAGGTGGAGAAGGCGCACGCCGCCGTCTACTACGCGGCCTGGGCGCTCAGCGCAGGCGCCGAGGACGCGGCCATGGCCGCCTCGGTCTGCAAGTCGTTCGTGAGCGAGGCCGCGCGCCAGGTCTGCGGCGACGCCATCCAGGTGCACGGCGGCATCGGCTTCACCTGGGAGTACGACCTCCACCTCTACTTCAAGCGCGCCAAGGCCCTCGAGCCCCTCTACGGCGACGCGGCCTACCACCGCGAGCTCCTCGTGCGGGGTCAGACCGCCTGATGGCCGAGCGCGAAGAACCCCCTCACCCCGGCCCTCTCCCCCACAGGGGGAGAGGGGGGCGGATGAACGACCCTCTCCCCCAGGGGGGGAGAGGGCAGGGTGAGGGGGGCGCGCTCGCGGGGGTTCGCGTGGTCGATCTGACCTCGTATATCGCGGGGTCGTACGGGGCGATGATGCTGGCGGACCTGGGCGCCGACGTCATCAAGGTGGAGGCCATCGAGGGCGACTCGTTCCGCGAGCTGCCCGGCTTCTACGGCTGGAACCGCGGCAAGCGCTCGATCGCGGTGAACGTCAAGGACGCCGACGGGCGCGCCATCGTCCACCGCCTGGCCCGCGAGGCCGACGTGGTGATGGAGAACATGCGCCCGGGCGTGGTCGAGCGCCTGGGCGTGGACTACGAGACCCTCCGGGCGATCAATCCGCGGATCATCTACGCGACCGTGACCGCCTTCGGCTCCGACGGCCCCTACAAGGAGCGTCCCGGCTTCGACCCGCTGCTACAGGCGATGGGCGGGGTCATGAGCCTGCAGGGCCTCGGCGCGACCCCCCAGTACTTGCGCATCGCGGTGACTGACTACTACTGCGCCGCGCTCAACTGCCAGATGGTGCTGGCGGCCCTCTTCGCGCGCGAGCGCACCGGGCGAGGGCAGCGCGTGCAGACCTCGCTCCTGCAGGCAGTGCTCGCGCTGCAGTCCGGCAACGTGGTGGCCTATCCGGGTTACGAGGTCGTCTACCGTCCCACGCCCACCTACCGCCTGTACCAGGGCCGCGACGGGGAGTGGTTCTTCCTCGCGGTCGGCAACCAGTCCTTCTGGGTGAAGCTCTGCAAGGCGGTCGGCCGCGAGGACCTGGCCCAGGACCCGCGGTTCGGCTCCTGGTTCTCCCGGCGCGACAATGCCGACGCGCTCATGCCGTTGCTCGAGGAAGCGTTCGGCTCCAAGCCCGCCGCCGAGTGGGTGCGCATCCTGACCGCCCACGACATCCCGGCCGCGGCGACCCAGTCGCTGCCGGAGTTCATGCGCGACCCCGCGGTGCTCCATCACAAGATGGTCGTCGAGTACGACCACCCGGAGCTCGGCCCGCTCTCCCTGATGGGCCAGCCGCTCCGCTTCTCCGAGACGCAGGCCCCCGACGCGGGCCCGCCGCCGCTCCTCGGCCAGCACTCCGCCGAGGTCCTGCGCGAGGCGGGCTACGCCGACCCCGAGATCGCCGAGCTGCGCCGCCGCGGCGTCGTCGCCGGCAAGGACATGCCCTCATGACCGACGCGGCGACCACCAAGTATGAAGCGATCCGCTACGAGCAGGCCGACGGCGTGGCCACCATCACCCTGAACCGGCCCGACGTGCACAACGCGATGAACCAGGCGATGCGGCGCGAGCTCCTCGAGGTCTTCACACGGCTCCGCACCGACGACACCGTCCGCGCGGTGGTCGTGACCGGCGCGGGCGACAAGGCCTTCTCGGCGGGCGCCGACATCCGCGAGTTCCTGGAGCCGCCGGTGCCGACCCAGTTCCGCGAGGCGCGCCGGCGCGTGGACTTCCGCCGCGAGATGGAGCGGTGCCCCCAGCCGATCATCGCGGCCATCCGCGGTTACGCCTTCGGGGGCGGCCTCGAGCTGGCCCTGGCCTGCGACATCCGCGTCGCCGCCGAGGACGCGCAGCTCGGCCTCACCGAGATCAACCTGGCCATCATCCCCGGCGGCGGCGGCACCCAGCGGCTGCCTCGGCTCGTCGGCCGCGGCAAGGCGCTCGAGATGATCCTCACCGG
>Ga0114129_10018071_pt1 | contig 10043 bp, 12 predicted proteins | sample RhiMetdeltSRZDD1_FD_80071 | JGI IMG/M metagenome (GOLD analysis project Ga0114129, IMG submission 80071) | Populus rhizosphere microbial communities from Tennessee, USA - Rhizosphere MetaG P. deltoides SRZDD1 (version 2) (version 2) | ecosystem: Host-associated > Plants > Roots > Rhizosphere >...
AGGCCGAGCAGGATGTGCTCGGTGCCGATGTAGTTGTGTCCGAGCGACAGCGCTTCGCGCAGCGCGAGCTCCAGCACCTTCTTCGCGCGCGGCGTGAACGGAATCTGTCCGGTCGTGACCTCGTCGCCCTGGCCGACGATCCGCGCCACCTGGGCGCGCACCTCCTCGACCGTGATGTCGAGCGATTCGAGGACGCGCGCCGCGAGCCCCTCCTCCTCACGAAGGAGGCCGAGCAGGATGTGCTCGGTGCCGATGTAGTTGTGCTTCAGCGCGCGTGCTTCGTCCTGAGCGAGGACGACGACTTGCCGGGCCCGTTCTGTGAAGCGTTCGAACAATTCTCCGGGTCACACTCCTTGGTCGAGGACCGGGTCATCGTACCCCAGGGGGTACCCCATAAAGAGTCGGCAGATCGGGATGATCACTAGAGGGTGCAAAGGTTTTTCGGCCGCGCGCAAAACCCTGCACGCCGCGCCTGCGAGCACGACCCGAAAAGAAGAAAGGGCCTCCCCCGGAGGAGGCCCTTTCGGCTTGGGAAACGGATTCCCAGCCGTTTTGGATACGAGGCTAGTTGGGCGGACCGGGCGGCCGCGGATCCGGGCGCGGCGGACCGGGCTCGGGGTCCGGGCCTGGCACCGGTTCGGGCTCGGGAGGATGTTCGATCACGTCGCGGGCATTATTCCGCGGATGGCGAGGGCGTTAGTGACCGGGGGCGCGGGCTTCATCGGCTCGCACGTGGCCGACGCGCTCCTCGACCGCGGCTACGAGGTCGTCGTCGTGGACGACCTTTCGACGGGCAAGCGCGAGAACGTCCCCGAACGGGCGGAGCTCGCGGTGGTCGACATCGCCGACGCCGAGGCGCTCGTCGCCGCGCTCGACGGAGCCGACGTCGTCTGCCACCTTGCGGCGCAGGCGAGCGTCACCGTGTCCGTCGAGCGACCCGAATACGACTGCGACGTCAACGTGCACGGGACGCTGAACGTCTGCGAGCTGGCCCGCAGGTCGAGTGCACCCGTGGTCTTCGCATCGACGGGCGGCGCGCTGTACGGAGACGGCGTGCCGATGCCGACGGGCGAGGAGCTCAAGCCGCAGCCACTCTCGCCGTACGGCGCCTCCAAGCAGGCCGCCGAGGCGTACGTGCAGACGTGGGCGCGTCTCTATGGGATACCGAACGTCGTTCTCCGTCTGGGCAACGTGTACGGGCCGCGGCAGAACGCGCACGGCGAGGCAGGCGTCGTCGCGATCTTCTCCGAGAAGCTCCTCGCCGGAGAGCCGCCGCGCCTGCGCGGCGAAGGCGAGCCGACGCGCGACTACGTCCACGTCGGCGACGTCGCGCACGCCTTCGTGCTGGCTGCGGAGTCCGGCAAGGCCGGCGTCTACAACGTCGGCACGGGAGTGCAGACGTCGACCGCTCGGTTGCTGGAGATCCTGCAGGACGCCGCGGGAACGTCACTCGAGCCGCAGCAAGTCCCGCTCATGGACGGCGAGCTCAAGGCGAGCGCGCTCGACGCCTCGCGGATCGAGCGCGACCTCGGCTGGCGGCCGACGGTCGCCGTCGACGCGGGGCTGCGCGAGACGTTCGCGTGGTACCGCGACCCGGGCGGCTAGCCAGGGCTCGACAAGTCGTCGTCGAGGATCTCGCCGAACGTCTCCGCGACGAGCCCGTCGAACGTCGGCGGCAGCCGGCCGTCGACATCGGTGTGCTCGCGCAGGAAGTGGAGGTAGTACCGCCACTCCTCCACGCGGTCGGGATAGGCGTCGGCGTGCTGCGTGACGGCACGGTCGAGCTCCTGCATCGTCCATCCGCCCGGGCGTTGGGCGGCCTCGGGCTCCGGCTCGGGCGGCGCTGCCTCGCGTTCCTCGAGGTCGCGCTCGCGCTCCGCGAATCGCTCGGCGCGCGTATTCAGCTCGTGTGCGCGCGCGTCGAGACCGGCGTCGCGCGTCTTCAGCCTGCGCTCGCGCTCCTCGACGGAAGCGGTGCGCTCTGCGAGCGTTTGCTCGCGCTCGTGAAGCGTCTGCTCGCGCTGCTTGAGCTCGGCCGCCTGACGCGCCATGCCCTGCTCGCGCTTCGTCACCTCGGCGATCCGCCGCGCGAGCCGTCCCTCGTCCGCCTTCGCCGCACGAGCTTCCTCGACAACCACGCCGAGCTCGCGTTCGCGCTGCGCCATCGCGTCTGCGCGTCGCCCGAGCGCCTGCTCGCGGTCGGCCAGATCCTGCTCGTGCTCTTCGTCGATCACCGCCCGCCGGGGGCGCAGGAGCGGCGGCAGCAACAAGATCAGCGCCGCCAGCCCGAGCCCGATTCCGATGCCGGCCGGAAGAACCACGCCCGCGTCGGGCCAGGCCGCGTCCGCAGGCGCGACGGCGACCGTCAGCGTCTCGAGCGTCGGGTCCGGACGCCCCTGAAGCGTGCGGAGATCGACGACGCGCCGGCGCGCCTCGACGCTGCCGAGCTTCCCCACTTTCTCGAGCACGGCAGCGAGCTGCGCCTGGAAGCGTGCCGTCCGCTGCGCGATCCCCGCCTGACGGACGGCGTTGGCGATCTCGGCGGCGCGGCGCGCATGCTCGTCCTTTCCGACGACCTGCAGGACGTTCGATCCGGTCAAGGGACGGACGTCGAGGTGGTCGCGGACGTCGTCCGCGCTCATCCCGAGCGCATCTGCCGCGGCGGCGACCACGTCGGGCGTCTCGAAGTACGCCGCGGCCGTCGACATCGTGCGCCCCTGGTCCTGCGAGTCCCGAAGCACGTCGATGCCCGCGTAGGTGTTCTCCCCCGCCGGGACCGGATGGACGACGACGCGCGAGACCGCGTCGTACCGCTTCGGAGCGGCGTAGGCGTAGGCGACCGCCGCGCCGACGGCCAGCGCGAGCACCAGCGCCGCGACGATCCATCGCTTCATCCGCCGCTCATTCTCGATCAGCCCGTGCTCACCTGCCGCGGCGGACGGTCTTCAGGGCGATGCGAGTCGTTCCCTCGCCGCGGTAGATCGCGACGCGCGGCAGCGCGAACCGCTCGCCGCGCTCGCCCTCGACGGCGAACGCCGCCTCGTAGCCGGCGCGCTCGGCGGCCCGTCGAACCCGCTCGTCGAGGTCGCCGAACGGGTACGCCAGGAACCGGCAGCGCCGCCGCAGTCGGTCCTCGAGAGCCGCCTTGGCCTCCCGCAGCTCGCGGTCGAGCTCGTCGTCGCCGAGCTGCGGAAGGTGCCGGTGCGACAACGTGTGCGACTCGACGCCGACGCCGCTCGCCGCAAGCTCCTGGATCCGGTCCCACGCCATCGTCAACAGCTCCTCGCGCGGCTCGTTCACGAGCTCGGGAACGGTCAGCGGGGCGCCCGCGTCGGCGAAGCGCGGGCACACGAAGATCGTCACCGGGACGCCCCGCGCCTCGAGCTCCGGGAGCACTCGCTCAGCGCTGCGGAAGGCGTCGTCGAACGTCACGTGAAGCACGCGCCCCCGACCGTCGACCGCGTCAGCGAGCGGCGCCGGCCGGTAGCGCAACCGGAGGAACCGCTCGACCTGCCGCACGATCCGCCGCGGAGGCAGCGACAGCGCGTGCCGCCACGACTCGGAGGCGGCGTGGAAGCAGAGGACGAGCGGGTAGCCGGCTATGTCGTCTGCCGCAGCGCCGGAAAGAGAATGACGTCGCGGATCGTGTCGCGACCGGTCAGCACCATCGCCAACCTGTCCATGCCCACGCCGCAGCCGCCGTTCGGCGGCATCCCGTAGGACATCGCCTCGACGTAGTCGGGGTCGCCTTCCTCCGCGGTCACGTCGCCCGCGGCGCGCTCAGCCTCCTGCATCGCGAACCGCTCCGCCTGCTCCTCGCTGTCGTTGAGCTCGCTGAAGGCGTTCGCGAACTCCATCCCGGCGACGACGCACTCGAAGCGTTCGACGAGCGTCGGGTCGTCGTCGGTCGCGCGTGCGAAGGGCGACATCTCGATCGGCCAGTCGTAGACGATCGTCGGCTGGATCAAGTCCGGCTCGACGAACGCGGAGTACGCGTGGTCGACGAGCTGCGCCCACGTGCTGTCGTGCGCGGTGTCGACGCCGGCGGCCTGCAGCTTCGCGCGCAGCTCCTCGGCGTCGCGCGACCAGACGCCTTTCTCTTCCAGCGCGTCGACGAAGCGCACACGCCGCCACGGCCTCGCCAGCTCGATGCCGTGCCCGCGGAAGATCACCTGCGTCGCGTCGAGCGTCGCCTCCGCCGCGCGCTCGACAAGCGTCTCCGTCCGCTCCATCGTGTCGCGGTAATCTGCGTACGCCTCGTACCACTCGAGCTGCGTGAACTCGGGCGAGTGCTTGTAGGAGATGCTCTCGTTGCGGAAGTCCTTGGAGAGCTCGTACACCTTCTCGAGACCGCCGACGATCAGGCGCTTGAGGTACAGCTCGTCCGCGATCCGGAGGTACAGATCCCTGTCGAGCTCGTTGGAATGCGTTACGAACGGGTGCGCGAACCCGCCGCCGTAGCGCGGCTGCAGGATCGGCGTCTCGACCTCGATGAATCCCTCGCCGTCGAGGTACGCGCGGATCGCGCTGATCATCCGCGCGCGGACGATCGCGTCGCGCCGCGAGTCCTCGTTCATCAGCAGGTCGAGGTAGCGCCGCCGGTAGCGCTGCTCGACGTCGGTGATGCCGTGGAAGGTGTCGGGGAGCGGCGCGCGGATCTTCGCCAGCAGCTCGAGCTTCTGCACGGCGACGGACGGCTCGCCGCGTCGCGACTTCGTCGCGATTCCCGTCACGCCGACGACGTCGCCGAGGTCGAGGTCGGGCGCGTCGATCTCGTCCGGCCGCACGAGCAGCTGGATGCGGCCGCTGCGGTCGACGAGATCGAGGAACATCAGCTTCCCCATGTCGCGGCGGGCCATGACACGCCCCGCCAAGCGGTGCTCGGTCGTCCCGTCTTGCTCCGGGTCGAGCTTTTCGGCCTCGGCCCGGACCGCGGCCACCTCTACCCGGTCGGGAAACCGCTTCGGCAGCGACATCCGCGCGATGTTATTCGCGCACGGGATCGACGCGTCACGGCGATACGTCCGAGCGCATCGTCCACATGCGCGGCGGGCCGTCGCGGTGCCAGAACTCGCCGACGACCCGTAGGCCGAAGCGCTCGTAGAAGCCGATGTTGGCGCGGTTGCTCGTCAGCAGGCCGACGCGGCCGCGGTCGAGCCCCCACCGGAGAAGCTCGGAGCCGACGCCCTGCCGCTGCCGGTCGGGGTCGACCGCGAGACCGCTCAGGTACCAGACGTCCGCGAGGTCACGCTGCTGCAGGTCCGCGCACGCGCGCAGGTACCTGCGCAGGCGAAGCCGCTCGCCGGCCCGCAGGCGAAGAGGCGCGAGCACGAGACCGGAGCGCGCCGTCTGGAGGAGCGTCGGGCGGGGTGCCCCGGCCGGGATCCAGATCGCGACGCCCGAGTCACCGTCGGCGTGGACGTGCCCGCGTAGCGACTCGAGGCGCAAGGCGCGCTCGAAGAGGTACGGCAGCAGGGCCGAGCGGCGTTCCTCGTCCGGGAAGATCCAGATCCAGGCCGGATCGTCGTGGAACGCGCGCGCGACCGTTCGCGCGAGCGGTTTTAGGCTGCCTTGATCTCGAGGATCTTGTATTTGAGCGACCCGCGCGGCGTCTTGACCTCGACGGTCTCGCCCTTCTTGTGGCCGAGGATCGCCTGGCCGACCGGGGACTCGTTCGAGAGCTTGTACTCCGCCGGGTTCGCCTCGGCCGAGCCCACGATGTGGTACTCGACCGTCTGCTTCGCGTCGACGTCGCGCAGGCGCACCGTCGACCCGATCGAGACGACGTCCTTGGCGATGTCGCGCTTCTCGATCACGCGCGCGGCGGCGAGCCGCTCCTCGAGCTTTGCGATGCGCGCCTCGAGCATCGCCTGCTCGTTCTTCGCGTCGTCGTACTCCGCGTTCTCGGTGATGTCGCCGAACTCGCGCGCAGTCTTGATCCTGTCGGCCACCTCGCGGCGGCGGTCCGTCGAGAGGAACTCGATCTCGTCCTTGAGCTTCTGGTAGCCCTCTTTGGTGAGGATGACGTCCTTCAAACTGCTCCTCCAAAAGGAAAACCGGGCGGAACCCCGCCCGAGCGGGCGCGAATGGTAGCGCGGCGCCGAGAGTTCGTCAACGAAGAGGGGCTACACTCTTTTCCCTGCTCATGAGGCCGTTTTCCACAGATCTCCGCGAATCGTGGCGGATCGGGCCCGTGGAGGTGCCGACCAGAGTCGTCCTGGCCCCGATGGCCGGCGTGAGCGTGCAGGCCTTCCGCCGCCAGGGGCGCCGCTTCGGCGCCGGTCTCGTCTGCTCGGAGATGGTCTCCTGCGCTGGGATCGAGCACCGAAACGAGCGCACTTTGGGCTATTTGCGGGTCGCCGCCGACGAGCACCCGCTCGCGATCCAGATCTTCGGCTCGGAGCCGTCGGTGATGGCCGAGGCGGCTCGGATGGTCGAAGCCGCCGGAGCCGACATCGTCGACATGAACTTCGGCTGCCCGGTGCGCAAGGTCACGAAGACCGGCGCCGGCGCGACGCTGCTGGACGACGGCGAGCGCGCCGCGAGCATCGTCGAGGCCGTCGCCGGAGCGGTTGCCGTTCCCGTGTCCGTGAAGATGCGCCGCGGGCTCGAGGACGGCTCGCGCGTCTGCCTCGAGATCGGCCCGCGCCTCGTCGAGGCGGGCGCTCAATGCCTCACGCTCCACCCGCGGAGCGCGCGGCAGATGTACACGGGCGTCGCCGACCACTCGTTGACCGCGGAGCTCGTCTCGCTCGTCGACGTGCCCGTGATCGCGTCCGGCGACATCACGTCGCGGGCAAAAGCGCAGTCCGTCCTCGCGACGACCGGCGCCGCGGCGGTGATGATCGGCCGAGCCGCGCAAGGGAACCCTTGGGCGCTCAGCGAGATCCTGCTCGGCGGAACGGGCGAGCCGTCGCGGGAGGAGGTCGTGGCGGAGCTCGTGCTGTTCATGCGCGAGACCGTGCGCGAGCTCGGCGAGCGGCGCGCATCCGGCTTCCTCAAGAAGTTCTACGGCTGGTACCTCGGACGCGGCCGCTTTCCGCGGCCCTTCAAGCAGGAGCTCGTCCAGCTCGCGACGACCGCCGAGGTCGAGACGCGGCTGTTCGACGAGGTCCCCGGAGCGCGGTTCGTCCTGCAGCGCGTCGAGGCGGAACAGCCCGCTGTGGACGACGTCCTGCTCGCGGACATGCCGATCTCGATCTACGGCGGCGGTTGATGCGATCGCTGCGCGGCCGGCTGCTGCTGGCGTCGCCCGCGTTGCTCGATCCGAACTTCCGCCGCGCGGTCGTGTTGATCGTCGAACACGACGACGAGGGCGCCGTCGGCCTCGTCCTCAACCGGCCGTCCGAGACCGATGTCTCCGAAGCCGTGCCCGCGCTGTCCGATCTGGTCGAGCCCGGATCGCCGGTGTCCGTCGGCGGGCCGGTGCAGCCGACCGCCGTGTGCGTGCTCGCCGAGTGGGACGACCGCGACGCCGCCGGCTCGATCGTGTTCGAGGACATCGGCCTGATGCCCGCCGAGTCGGACCCGGCGCAGGTGGCGACAGCGACACGCCGCGTTCGCGTGTTCGCCGGCTACGCCGGCTGGTCGGCGGGGCAGCTCGAGGACGAGCTCGACGAGCCGTCGTGGATCGTCGCGCGAGCGCAGGTCGAGGATGTGTTCGACCCGACGGCGGACCTGTGGGCGAGCGTGCTGCGACGCAAAGGTGGTCAGTTCACGCTGTTGGCCACCATGCCCGAAGACCCGTCGCTCAACTAACGATTGAGGTCCCAGACAAGACGCAGGCCCTCGAGCGTCAGCCACGGGTCGACGCTCTCGATCGTGCGCGAGTGCGGGGCGATCAGGTCGGCGAGCCCTCCCGTGGCGATCGCGCGTGCGTCGACGCCGAGCTCGCCGCGGATCCGGCTGACGATCTCGTCCACCTGTCCCGTGAAGCCGTAGACGAGACCGGACTGCAACGAAGCCGCGGTCGTCTTCCCGATCACGGTCGCCGGCGTCGTGAAGTCGATGCGGAACAGTCGCGCGGCGCGCCTGAAGAGCGCGTCCATCGAGATCTCGACTCCCGGTGCAAGGACACCGCCGACGTACTCGCCGTCGGGTGACACGACGTCGAAGTTCGTCGACGTCCCGAAGTCGACGACGATGCAGGGCGCGCCGTACCGCGCCTTGGCGGCAACGGCGTTGACGATGCGGTCCGGGCCGACCTCGCGCGGATCGTCGTAGCGAACCGGGACGCCGGTCTTCACTCCCGGCCCGACGAGGAGCAGCGGCACATTCCACCGTTGTGCGAGCTCCTCCCACGCGTGAACGAGCGCAGGAACGGTCGAAGAAAGGCAGACGCCGTCGACCTCGTCGGGATCGAGGAGGCCCGCGAGGAGAACGCTCAGCTCGTCGCCGGTGCGCTCCGCGTCGGTGGCGGTGCGCCAGTGCTCGCGCAGGTCCGCACCGTCGTAGAGCCCGAGCACCGTTTGGGTGTTGCCGACGTCGACGGTGAGCAGCATCGGCGGCAACCGTAACCCGCTGGGCGCGTCGACCGTTGAAGCCTCGACGATGTTCGCCTACTACCCTCAATCCCAGTTCCACCCGTGCCCCGACTGCGGCGCCCCCGTGCCTGAGGATCACGACGAAGCTCACCGCTGCGACCGCCGTCGCTTGGTCGAGTATCAGATGCTGCTGCTGCGCCCCGAGATCGTCGCGTTCGAAGACGAGCTCGCCGCTTGGCTGCGCACGCCGCCTGGACGCTTCGAGTCGTACTACGCCGCACGCGACCGCTTGCTCGCGGCGTAGATCGTTTCGGGCCGCGCAGACGGATCAGAAGTCGTCGTCGACTTCTGAACGTCCGTCGCCGATCTTCTCGGCCAGCGTCTCCGCGGTCAGTTTCGATTCGTCGCCGTCGCCGCGGAGCTCCTCGATCGTCACGTCGCTGGAGGTGTACACCTCGGCGCGCGGGATGATCCGCGTCGGCCGGTTCTTGTCCCAAACCCACACGTCTTCCAACTGGAGATGGAAGAACGGGTATGCAGGCTGCGGCACGTACTTCACTTCGAGCTTGTTGCACAGGTAGGTCGCGTCCTGCGTCAGGACGCAGTACCGGAACAATCCGAAGACCGCCGAGTACTCCCTCTTCAGCCGGAGCTCGAGCTCGGCTTCGAACTCGTCGAGCTCGTCGAGATTTCCACTCACGGAAGAACCACGCTCAGGTTTCCACTCACGGAAGAACCTCGCTCAGGTTTCCGCTCACTGACGAACCTCGCTCAAGTGGCCGCTCATGAGCCTCAGTCTAGCTTCGCGAGGAGGGCCTCCACAGTGCCTTTTCCAGGCACTTTCAGCCCTGGCCGAAGCTCGGCGAGCGGCTCGAGGACGAACCGCCGCTCGTGCAGCCGGGGGTGCGGAAGCGAAAGCCCAGGCTCGTCCAGGACCTCGTCCTCGTAGAGCAGAAGGTCGAGATCGATCGGCCGCGGGCCGCCCGCCGGGCCCTCGCGCACCCGCCCCAGCTCGGCCTCGACCGCGAGGAGGGCCGCCAGCAGCCCGCGGGGCGCGAGATCCGTCTCGAGGCGGGCGGCGCCGTTCAGGAACTTCGGTTGGTCTAGCACCGGGCCGACCGGATCGGTCTCGGTCAAGCTGGAGACGGCCTGGACGGAAACGCCCGCCAAGGCGTCGAGCCGTTCGAGCGCTGCCCGGATCGTCCCGGCTCGATCGCCCAGGTTGGCTCCCACGGCCACGTACGCCTGGGCCATGTGGCCAGTCTTATCGCTAATCCCATGTGGAAAAGTGCCGATACCGTGTCGGCAGTGCGCAGCACCTTCCTCGCCGCCGCCGTCGCGCTCGTCGTCGCCTCCCCTGCGGCCGGCCGCGGCTTGCCCGCGACCCAGGACCGGCTCGGACAAGGCCCGACCTCGCTCGTCGAAATTCGCTCGGGAGCCGGATTCATGGCGGCGCCGGTCCTTCGCGGCGCCGGCGGCACCGAGCTCGCAGCGAGCGTCGGCGTCTGGCGCGTCCGCACCGCCTCGGCGCGCAGGATCCTGCCGTCGCTGAGGCGCGCC
>Ga0114129_10018072_pt1 | contig 10043 bp, 9 predicted proteins | sample RhiMetdeltSRZDD1_FD_80071 | JGI IMG/M metagenome (GOLD analysis project Ga0114129, IMG submission 80071) | Populus rhizosphere microbial communities from Tennessee, USA - Rhizosphere MetaG P. deltoides SRZDD1 (version 2) (version 2) | ecosystem: Host-associated > Plants > Roots > Rhizosphere >...
ATCCTGCGCAGGAGCCGCCTGTAAATGCTTGCCCGTTTGTAATTCGCAAAAAAATCGACGCCTGTTTTGGTTTTAACGATCAAGAGTATTTTCTTTAGTTCCTCTGTATGATCATCAATGTCATCTATCTGCTGTTCTTCAATTTTTTCAGATGGCAGACACGTGTAGGGAACTTTTACCAGGCGTGCCAGTTCATTCGCGATTCCTTCCGGTGAAAGCCGGAAATCAACATATCCCGAATCGAAAGCATGAACGGGCATTCCTGAAAATTCAGCCGAATCGTCCTGGGCGAATGTAATACCACCTTCGGCCTTGATGGCTTTTAAACCCAGCGTACCATCCGATGCGTTACCCGACAGGATAACCCCGATTGCATTATTCTTATACACAGACGCTAATCCATTTAAGAAATAATCAACCCCGAAATTACCCAGGGACGGCAAAGAACGAGGTGCCAGTTTCAGGTGGCCGTCTGTGATGCTCATAAAAGTGTCCGGAGGAATGACGTAAATATTATTGGCCATAACCTCCATGCCGTCTTCTACAGTATGCACCGACATCCTGGTGTTAGTTTGTATTATTTCGGCCAAAGCACTTTTATGATGAGGGGATAGATGCATTACCAGCACATAAGCCATACCGAGATCAACGTCGAGATGTTTAATGAGTGTTGTGAAGGCGGCGATTCCACCGGCGGAAGCTCCAAAGCCAACTATAGGAAAAGGTTTGGGAGCTGTCTCTTTGGAAAGTCCTTTTGGAACTTTTACTGAAGCGGGGTATGTATTGTTTTTCAAGGAGCTCATTCAGAATGAAAATTCTAGGAAATAGGAAGGTAATCTAATTAAACCGCTTAAAAAACCGTAGTTCTACTGTGCTGATCTTGAAGAATCCGAAACTTGAAATGTGTTTCACAGAATTGATTTGCTCCTGCAAAAATCGATTTCTCAAAATCGCCGCTCATAAGTTGGGGTCTGATACCAACCTCAAAACAGCTAAAAGATGCCACAAAACACCGTAAATTACACTCCTATGGCAGACGATCGCTCTAAAACAGGCAAAGATGATTACAGCCGTATAAACATCCACCAGACACATGAAATTAATTATTGGACTAAACAACTGAATACTTCGCCCGATAAACTGAAAAAGGCAGTGGCAGAAGTAGGACCAATGGTGAAGGATGTGAAGAAATGGCTCAACTCAAATTAAAGTGTCAAGGGAAGTCAATCCTGACAAACTGAAGAGAAGGCGCTGTAAAGAAACCAAAAAACGAGCAGATAATGAAGTTGCAGCAACTGACAAAGCAGCAATTGCAGGATGAACTTCTAAATATCAATAGTGAATATCTCCGTCTGTCTTTTGGTGAGGCTCACACTTACATGAATAATCCTGATTTTTTGGCAATAAGAGAAAAGCTCCACGCTGTTCTTGATGAGTTGAGAAGAAGAAGGGAAAACTCGTGAAATAATCGTATCTTCTAAGTCGCTTATAGCCTCCGTGTTGTTTTTGCAACTCCCAGACTGTAACTTCCACTTCTTGCTCACAGTCAACCAACAGTTATGCTTAAACTTAAAAGCCTCCAAGAACAACTTGAGAGTGTAAAAATAGTTTTTAACGCTGCCCTTAGTAATCAAGACATCTCTGTGGATGAGTTGAGGAAAATCCGGGATCAGATTATACAGCTTGAAAATCTTATAGAAGAAAGAAAAAGCTTCCTTTCCAGATCCAATTCTGACAACTGATCTCTCTTTGTCCTAACTGGTATTGGCCGCACCGCTCTGGTCATATTAAAAATTAAAAATCTCCCTTGAACAAAATATCATCAAAAGAAACCTTAGAAAACTCTCCTTCATCGCCTAATATTGCAAGTATCCTGCCTTGAATATATGAATCGGTAATAGCGTAAATCTGAAAATCGCCCAGGGCGACGATCTCGGAATTTGTAGTGGCCGTAGAATAAAAAAGTGTTGGATTTGATTCAGGTCCCTCTGTATAAGATGCAAGCGTGCCGTTATATGCCGTTGTATCGGAATTATAAAACGAATAAGTGCCGGGTGAGGTGACATTCACCAGTTTCAATTGTAAAGTACGTAATGTGTCGCGACACGTTAAAGTAATTACTGTGTTGTTCCCTTCTGCTGTGCGCGTGAAGGTGGTTGCGTTGCTTCCACGTGCGGCAAATAAACGAACATCCCTGCCGGCTACTGTTATATAACCTACCATTTCATTTTTGTTCGGGTCAACCGTTTCGGGACCATCTGTGGTTTTATTACAATTTGTAAAAATAATTGCGCAGCAAAGTAAAACCGGGAGAAGTTTTCGCATACTTGAGTTTTAGAGGTGTATCATTGAAGTTAATGTTATTAATATACATCTATCTATAAAAGGTGTTAATTAAGAACATTGCCTTACATTCTTAATGAAAGTTCCTGCGCATTTAGATCTAATAACTATTAGATTCATGAGTATTCCAAGGAATGTGATCACCACGTTTTGTTATTTTTTTACGGCACCGTGGGGTAGAAAAAAACCTGTAAGTCTTTCATCCTACAGGCCCGACTTCCAGTTTGCAGCGGAGATGGGAGTTGAACCCATGACTCGCGATTGTACCGTCCATAGTTTGGGCTGTTCCACCAACCCTCTTATGGTTTTTTGCACTTTGTCATGGTGTCCTACCAAAAGATGCCCGCCTGATTCGATTTCTACAAAGCGCGCATTGGGAATGTTTGCAGCTATGTTCTTTGCAATTTCGAAGGGTGGCATCGGATCATCTTTCGAGTGAAAAACAATTGTGTTCACCATTATTTTTTGAACTGGGTAACTGTTGTTCAAATCTGGATTGGTGATAAGGACATCATTCAAGACTCCTTTCACCCTAAGATTTGCTGGTAACAACCTCCACATTAGGTCCTTATGCCAAATAGTTTCAAAAGATGTTAACCTTTTCTGTACGCTATACGGTGTTCCCATCAATTTAAGCGCCATAGAAGGCGTATATTTTAAGAAGAACCAGAACATAAAATCGGAACCGAAAAATTTTTCCATTAACCATCGGCTTACCCGGCCAGGCTTGTTATAAGGGGGAACCGCCATGGAAATCAAAATCAAAGCAGCGCATCTATTTTGATGTCGCAGGGCAAGTTGCAACGCAGAAGGTCCGCCTGCCGAGAAACCTGCTACTATTGCTTCGGTAATACCTAGGCTGTCAAGTAATGCAGCGCAAAGGTCTGCTTGATTGGAGGGAGAAGAATTGGCTGGAATTGGGCTACCAAGGTATCCGAATCTCGAGATCGCAATAATTCGATACCCTTGGCCAAAAAATGTCTTTGAGATGTGCAGACCATGATCGCACCCACCCATTACACCGTGAACTAACAACACCGGTTGTCCGGTGCCGTAGTCGAGGTATTGAATCTTGCCCAGGGACGTGTATGCGTATTTGACTGCTAAAGAGTTTACCCGGCTATACTGTTCCCTGATATCTCGTTTGTAAACGGCTTGCACTGCTACACTCCCTATGATAATAAGCACAAGCCCAGTTAAGCCGACGATTGTGTGTAAAGGATGATACGCTGTCACCATTGTCAGTTGTGTTGTAATCCATCCCACGTAAATGCAGCCCTGCAGAAAAATAAGTAACGGATAAGATGCTGTTTTTTTGACAGCCATGACCGCTATTAGTATACTTAGCACACCATTCATCGTAAATAGAACAATTCCTGGAACCAGATAGTTACTAAAAGGTGCAGCCGGCCTGAGGTAATCAGTTGAAATATTAATTGCTTTACCAGATGGGTCTTGCATGAAACTGTAACCGGCAGCTAATGCAGCAAATCCAATAGTCAATAAAAGTGTAATTGCAACTATTCTCAAAATGTTGATCATCGTATCCCGTGAAAAAGTAAAGGAGTTGTGTTTATAAAAATTAAGCATCTTTTCCGCTTTCGTGTTCTAAATGATCTTTCGCCCAAAAAAACATTCGGGCAATTTAGCGTTGGTAGACACGGGTACCTATGATTCATAGCGATGATATATATGATGCTTATCACGCTTTCCAGGTCTAATTCATGATTATCGTCATATTTTGAACCGTATGCTTCTAATATTTTGGGTCCAAATTAGCCATGGGTATATTGTTCGACATAACACCGACAAATTTGAACGAGAGGACTGCAAACGACAAAAGATCCCTGATCTCCTTAGGTTCTATGGCAGCATTGGTTGGCTTTATTCTATCAGGCCCGGTTGGTTTTATATTAGTCCAGTTCACCAAACCCCAGCCTGCCTGGACTTCAGTAGATAAATTTGTTGCTCACTACAACTCACTCCAAAACATACCATACTACTTTGGATTTATCCTGGTTGGTGGAATGCTGCTACTTGCGGTCGCGCATTATCTTAACTCAGACAATGAATCGTCTGTTGATAGGATGCATGTCGTGTTATCGCTTCTTTGGACAACTATTTTTGCCGCGTTGGTTTTCTTTAATTACATCTGTCAGATTGCTTTTATTCACCATCTGGCTACTGATTACAAACCTGAGAATGCCTCAGTTATTTCTGCTTTATCAATGGCAAATCCGGTTTCACTAAGTTGGGCAATTGAAATGTGGGGCTATGCTATTCTTGGTGTAGCAACCTGGCATTTATCAGCCTACTACAGAGAAAAGAATAAGACCATTTACTTCCTACTCATTGCAAACGGCATCATTAGCATTTTGAGTGCTGCAGTGTTCGTGTACAACGGGAAATGGCTGGTGACAACTATAGGTTTAGCTTCTTATTTCTTTTGGAACATGTTAATGATAGGGCTGCTCATTTTGATTTACAAACACTCAAAAAAACGGACTTTTGAAACAACGTAATATAAATAAGATTGGTAGACCTGCAGCAGTTCTTGCCGCGGTATTTGCTCTTACGTATTCTCTTTTTGCAATACTTTCTTTGTTGAACTTAATTCCGCATCCCTATGAGTTATTCTGGCAATTTTTACCATCCCTTCTGCTTGCTTTTGCATTTGTAATAACAGTTGTCTGCCTGCATTATATTGTTGCCGAAGAAAACAAAATCTATACTGCCATTGGATCAGCTTTTGCAATTATCTATTGTACCTGTGCTAGTATAGTTTATTTCATACAACTTGCTGTTGTTGTCCCGCAACTGTTACAGCACAAGATTGATGACAATCATTTATTAGCCTTTGCAGACAAATCTTTCATGGTGGCAATTGATTGCATTGGCTATGGGGTCATGTCTTTAAGCACCTTCTTTTCAGCCTTTGCTTTTAAAGATGCCAAAAGTAGGTGGCTTTACAGGAGTTTGCTATTTAGTGGCATTCTCATCCCCTTTGTGGTAGGCTCATTTTTTATTCCTGCATTAATGGCAGTAGGTGCATTGTGGATGATAGCTATGCCTATGGCAATGATCAATGCAGCGGCCTGGTTTCGCAATAGCAACAAGCAAATTTCCGATGATAACACGTTAAACGATCAAAATTTAGAGTCAAAGGAATTGGTTAGATATGAATATCAGTAATCGACGTAATATTTTTTAGCGAGCAGCCCTCACTTGGCTTTTATTTATTCCAATTGTATTTCTAAATGCAACTGTACATACCGCCTTATTTCAAATGATGGTAACTTAGGAAATGTGAGGACCTTTCACCGATGAAGAAATTATCTATCATTTTGTTAATCGCGTCGTTTGTTACAGGTGTATTTCTTTGATCCCTGTAGTTCATTTTCAAGTTTGCTTACCAGGTCACCACAAATTTCGCCGGTACTTTCGTAGCCATAGTATTCATTAAATATTTGTTTTAGTAGTGGAAGCATTTCAGAAAGTCGAACTTTCTCCTTAATAAAATAAAAATAATCAAGGTCTATCCCGATACGGCGACTTTCAACCTTATGTGCAGAGGGTTAACATTACCAAGCACATCAGCAACGTACGACGTTCCTCCCTGAGTGTATATATCGAATGCCATACAGGCTTATTTTGATGTCAAATGCTTGATAGGGCTATGCATTCCCTTCAAGTGAGGCTATTGTTTTCTTCGCAGCCGCTAATCTTATTCTTTTATTCTTCTCTACCAACTGGTGAGTAACCCATTTTTCAAGACGGTGATGAGCAGGTACGAGAAGAGAAGCAATGCATACCATAATCAGAAATATCAGCAAAGGCGATTGATCGGTAATTTCAGAGATAAAAGGATGAGAAAACAGGTTAATAAATTCAAATACAAGCAGCAAAGCTATTATTCCAAAAAACCGGATAAACTTTTCCTTTACAATTATAGAGCTGCTTAAAGAGAAAAACAACACGATGAAAGTAATGAGTGCAATCGCAATAGCTGCATACTGAAGGTTATGCTGCCGGTTGATTTTTAATTCATCTGCGGCCTGCTTCATTTCCAATTCCCTGATCTGTTCGTTAAACTTGATCGTTTTGACTGCATTTAACTTACCTGTAGCAAAAATGGAGTCATTTGCAGCGAGCATTAATTCCTGGTATATAAATGCACTATCTAATCGTCCTTCTTTTTTATAAACATCTTTAATCAAACCATACGCCTCAACCAGGTATTTTGGAAATTTATAAAGTTTGGCCTGTTGTATGCTTTTCCTTGAATAAGCAAGAGTGGAATCTTTAACTCCTTTTTCTTTAAAGACGGTAGCCATTCCTAACTGACCGATAATGCTATCCAATACAGGCGGATCAGCAGCGAGGCCCATCCGGTAATATTCTAGTGCCAATGTATATTGATGCAGATGCAAATATATTTCGCCAAGCGTAAAGTAAGGGATGCTCCAATGCTTCGATGCCTTTAAATCTATTTGATATGCTAATTGAGTATAATATAATGCAGAATCGATCTGGCCAAGTTTTGTAAAAGCTTCACCCAAAAAACCAATCACTACTAAATTTAGTGTGTCAAGGTAATTCCTCTCATCTTCTAAAACCTTTCTTGAATAACGAATGGTTTCATGGTAATCCCCCTGATAAAAATTAACTGCTGCAAGACCCACCCGGGCATCGAGAATATACTTCGGTTTTTTCTTTTCCGCTTCCTTAAGCGCCTTCAAAGTCGTTTCTATTGAGGCCGAATAATTACCGGTAACTGCAAGGGCTTCTCCCAGTACCAACAAAGATTCAATGTGCCCTCTCACGTAACCTATTTTTTGAGATGCTTCAAGAGCTTTAATACTATACTTAATACTGGTTTCCGGGTCATTCCATTCAGTTTGTATTGCTTTGTCAATCATTGCCTGAACTTTATTCGAGTCAGCCGGAGAGGTATATTTTACTTCGAGTAAACTGTCCGGATTTTGCGCCCGGGATATAGAATGAACTGGCAATAAAATAAGCAGGTAAATAAATTGCTTCATATAAATAGGTTAGGTCTCAGGAATGAATGTGAACGAGTAGTCAATCTTAAGGTACTAAGAATCTACAGCAAACTGAGTTTGGTGCATGGAAACTCACAAAAAGCCTTTTTATCAGTGAATAGCTGGGTCGTATAGGTACTGCTTCATCTTTATCCCATGAATAATCAAAATCGTGTTGGGACAAGAGGGCTTTATCAATTCTGAATCCAAGACTTCCCCTGTTTCTTTATCCAAATGATGCGTAAGTGCCCCCTTTTTCAGACAAACCTGCTTAGCATTTGTAAAAAGTCTTTAATAAGCGCCGTTGCCAATGACATTTGCGTTATAGCTCGAAGAATCTCGTTTCAACACAGCAAACCAATACACCCACGCCATGAATAATATTTGAAGCGGTATTCTGAACCATAAGTAATGGAGACCAGGACCAGTCGGCTCTCCTGTTTCAGTGTTGATATGATGTAAAGCCGCGTACACATTTGCCGGTAAGACGGCGATAAAGAACGCAATCAGCAATATTCCTGTAAGCCGTCTGGTCCTGGCTATTAGAACCCCTGCAGCCGCGGCGGCTTCCAACACGCCCGTGAAAATAATGATCAGACGACGCATAGGTATATTTTCGGGAAGCATGTTTGTCATTCCATTAAGGAAAAAAAAATGACCGAAGGCCGTGAAAAATAACATCACGGCCATCGCTATATTGCCTGACAAGATGTAGTCATATCGTTTTCGCACGACCCTCGTAATTAGTAGCGAGACGAGGAAGGCGCAGATAAGAACAATGAGGGGCTTCATGATGTGAACATTAAGGTAGGGAAATGTTCGGCATGTCAAGTCTAACTTTTCGTTTTGTCTTAAAGTTATATCAGCCAAGAAAAATGGATCAGGCAAACTATTCGCTTGCTGAAAAACGCAGTGCTGCCTCTATTGACACCGGCACTTTATTACCAAAGAAAAGCGCTCAAAAGAAAGATGCATGTTTACATTGCAGCACTCGTATCGATTTCACTAGCCAACCCATGGAACTGCAAAAGCATAAAAAATTGACACTGGTGAATTCTTCCCCCGTGAAAAAACGGGGTAAGAATACGTTAAATAACGCTAGTTTTGAAGAAGTTTTTCATTCATCTTCATCTCTTCTTCATCCGTTCTTATCGCGTAAAACTTTTCCGGTCATTTTTATTGTTAACACTAAATCCTTCGGTTATGGCTATCAGGAAATTTCATGGGATGGAGCCACGCGGCTTGTTATCCACACCACGTTCACTTTCTTTTGAAGGAAGATTCGGCAGGATGTTCCGAACATTGCCCGAAGCAGAGCATACAGAAGATGAATTAAGGGCGCTGGGTGAGGCAATAGTATCCGAAGCTGAAAATCCACCGACTTCGGAAGATGAAATCGATGAAGAGGAAAACCAGGGTATCGATGCGGGGTATACTTATCTCGGACAGTTTATCGATCATGACCTGACATTTGATCCTGCGAGCAGTTTGCAGAAACAGAACGATCCTAATGGCCTGGAAGATTTCAGGACGCCACGTTTTGACCTGGATAATATTTACGGAAGGGGACCTGATGATACTCCTTTCATGTATGATGCTGACGGCATGCACATGTTACTCGGCAGGCCATTGACAGGTAATCCTAACGATGCGAACACAAGGGACCTTGCCCGCAATACTCCCTTTGCAGGTGACAAAAGAGCCATCATCGGTGATCCAAGGAATGATGAAAATGTAATCGTTGCGCAGCTGCAGGTTGCATTCATCCGGTTTCACAACCGCATGATCAAAATTATGCAGATGAAAGATCCGCAGGTAACTTTTGCCCAGGTGCAACAAATGGTACGATGGCATTATCAATGGGTGGTATTGCATGATTTTCTCCCAACGATTGTTGGAAAGAAAACGGTTGAAAAGGTATTGCCTCATCTTAAGTCCGGTAAATCGATCTACCAGGACAAGCCTGACCTGGATTTCTATCATTGGAAAGAAAGTCCTTTCATGCCCGTTGAGTTCAGTGTGGCCGCATATCGTTTTGGCCACTCCATGGTGCGCCCTATATACCGGCTGAATACCACACTGCCGAACAGGCAGTTTATTTTTGACGCGAATGAATTTTTAAGCCTCGTAGGGTTCCGTGAATTTCCTTCAACGTGGGCAGTGGATTGGGACTTATTCTTCAATCCCGGCAGCGCGCCGAATACAGGCATCAACCGTACACAGAAATCATACAAAATCGATACCGCACTAGTACATCCGCTTGGTAATTTACCGGATCCGGTGGCGAGAGTCATCAAATCCCTTGCTACGAGAAATTTAATAAGAGGTCTGAGGATGGGATTGCCGAGCGGCCAGACTGTCGCCCGTTACATGCATATACCGGTTATTCCCGATGCTGAATTAAAAATAGGAAAGGCAACAGAAGAAGATACGCCAACCAATAAGCTCCTAACTGACATTTCCTCAAATTTTGCGGACAATGCACCGTTATGGTATTACGTACTCGCGGAGGCGCAACAGCAGTTTAAAAAAGACAGCACACCAATTACGTTGGGCCCTGTAGGTGGAAGAATAGTAACAGAAGTATTTGTGGGTTTGTTGCTGGGAGATAAACATTCATTTCTTTCACTTAACCCTGCATGGACGCCAATGGAAGAA
>Ga0114129_10018073_pt1 | contig 10043 bp, 7 predicted proteins | sample RhiMetdeltSRZDD1_FD_80071 | JGI IMG/M metagenome (GOLD analysis project Ga0114129, IMG submission 80071) | Populus rhizosphere microbial communities from Tennessee, USA - Rhizosphere MetaG P. deltoides SRZDD1 (version 2) (version 2) | ecosystem: Host-associated > Plants > Roots > Rhizosphere >...
TGATTGCTCCAGGGGTCCGGGCGCCGGTCCTGTGCCGGCGACCTCGCCACCAGACCGCACCTGAGCTGGTTTGCCCCGGGTAGCCGTTGCCCAACTTCGCTCGGCGCGCGGGGTGAGCAACGCCCCTTGGAGCATGGTCTCGGCGGACGGTCGAGCAAGCGTCCTGCTCGACACCCGGCGCCACCCCGGCCCGCCCGGTACCGTCTGCGTGATGGCCCCGGCACGCTCCGCCGGCCCCCCGAGCGCGGTGCCGCCGCTGCAATGGCCGCTGGTCGGGCGGCACGAGCAGCTCGAGCTGTTCACGGCCAGCCTGGCCGACCCCCGGGCCCACGGCTTCGTCATCTACGGCGATCCCGGTGTGGGCAAGACCCGGCTGGCCGACCAGTGCCTCGCCCTGGCCGACGACCACGGCCGCAACGTCGCCCGCGCCACGCCGACCGAGGGCACGCGGGCCGCCCCGCTCGGGGCGCTCGCCCACCTCCTCCCGCCCGGCATCGGCGACGAGCGGGTCGACCTGGTCGCCATCGTGTCCCAGGTCAAGGTCGTGCTCGAGGACCAGGGCGGCCGCGGGCCCCTCGTCCTCTTCGTCGACGACCTCCACCTCCTCGACGCCACCTCTGCCACGCTCGTGTGCCAGCTCGTCGACGCCGACCTGCTGTTCCTGGTGGCCACGGTGCGCTCCGGCGAGCTGCTGCCGCCCGGCGTCGAGTCGCTGTGGCAGCGGGCCCGGGTGCGGCGGGTCGACCTCACCGACCTCGACCAGGCCGCGGTGGGGACGCTCCTGCACCTCGTCCTGCGGGGCCCGGTGGAGGCCACGTCGGTGGCCGACATCTGGACCGCCAGCCAGGGCAACGTGCTGCTCGTGCGGGAGCTGGTCCTCGGTGCCCTCGACCGCGGCCACCTGGTCGAGCAGCGGGGCGTGTGGCGGCTGGCGGGACCCCTGGTGACCACGCCCCGGCTCCACGAGCTGCTGGCCGGCCGGCTGGCCGGGCTGCCCGCCGAGGTCTCGGAGGCCCTCGACGTCCTCGCCGTCTGCGAGCCGACGGGACTCGCCGTGCTCGAGGGGCTCGTGGGCACCGCGCCGCTCGAGCTGCTCGACCGCCACGGGCTGCTCAGCGTGCAGGTCGACGGCCGCCGCCAGCGGGTGCGGCTCGCGCACCCGCTCTACGGCGAGATCCTGCGCGCCCGGATGCCGGGCCTGACCCGCCGCCGCCTGCTGCTGGAGCACGTGGATCGCATCGAGCGCCTCGGGGCGAGGCGCCGGGGCGACCCTGTCTGCGTGGCCACGACCCGCCTCGACGCCGGCGGGACGGCCGACCCCGAGCTGCTCGTGCGGGCGGCCCGTCTGGCCCGCTACGGCCAGGACTACCCGACCGTCGAGCGGCTGGGCGAGGCGGCCGTCGCCCACGGGGTGACCCCCGAGGCCGGCCTCCTGCTGGGCGAGGCCCTGCATGAGCTGGGCCGCTTCGAGCGGGCCGACGAGGTCCTGTCCGCCGCCCAGGCGACCGCGGCCGACGACCAGCTGCTCGTCTACCTCACCGAGATCCACACCCGGAACCTGATGTGGGGCCTCGGCCGCCACGCCGAGGCGCTGGCGGCCAACGACGCAGCCCGGTCCCGCCTCGGGGACGAGGCCGGGCGGGCCGAGCTCACTCTGAACGAGGGCCTGCTGCTCACCTACTCGGGCCGCCCGGCCGACTCGCTCGCGGTGCTCGACCGGGTGGCGCCCGACCCCGACCTCCGGGCCCGAGCGCTGCGGGCCCTGTCCGAGCTGCCGGCCCTGGTGGCCACCGGCCGCTGCGAGACGGGGGCCGAGCTGCTGGAGCGCGCCTTCGCCGAGCAGCTCGAGCTGCCCGACCAGATCGCCATCCCCGGCCCCGGCAACCACATCCTCATCCGCGCCTACGCCCTCGCCGAGTGCGGCCGGCTGGCCGAGGCCAGTGCGCTGGCGGGCGCGGCATACGAGGCGACACCGGACAGCGCGCCGCCCGACGCCCGCATGTGGCTGGCCCACCAGCTCGGCCGGTCCGCCCTGCTGAGCGGGCGCCTCGCCACGGCTCGACGCTGGCTCGTCGAGGCCCTGGCCCGCTCGGAGGACGGCGGCCTGGCCGGCCCTCGCTGCCTCGTGCTGTCCGCCCTGGCCACCGCGTGCGCCGGGCTCGGTGACGTCGAGGGGGCCGAGGCCGCGGCCCGCGAGCTCGATCGCCTGATCCCGTTCCCGTTCACCCGCCCCGAGCAGGACCTCGGCCGGGCCTGGGCCCGGGTGGCAGCCGGCGACCTGCCCGGCGCCCGCCGCATCCTGGCCGACGCCGCCGGCCTGGCCGCCACGACGGGCTACCGCATCTGCGAGGCCTGGCTGCGCCACGACGTCGCCCGGCTGGGGGAGCCCGCCGGGGTGGTCGACCGCCTGGCCGAGCTGGCGGGGGAGTGCGAGGGCGAGCTGGTCGCCGCCTACGCCGCCCATGCCACCGCGGCCGCCGCCGGTGACCCCGGCGCCCTGGTGGCCGCGGCCGACGGCTTCGAGCGGTTGGGCGCCCTGCTGCTGGCGGCCGAGGCCGCGAGCGAGGCGGCCCAGGCGTGGCAGCGCGCCGGCGACCGCCGGGCGTCCGCCGCGCTCGGGGTCCGGGCGACGACGCTGGCCGGTGCCTGCGAGGGTGCCCGCACTCCCGCGCTCGCGGCCCCGGTCATGGTGGTCCCGCTGACGCCCCGCGAGCGGGACATCGCCGCGTTCGCCGCTCAAGGCCTGGCCAGCAAGGAGATCGCCGAGCGGCTGTACCTGTCGGTGCGCACGGTCAACAACCACCTGCAGAGCGCCTACGCCAAGCTGGGGATCAGCGGCCGCCGCGACCTCGCCACCGCGCTGGGCGAGCCGGCTGAGCAATCCGCGCCCGGCACCCCCGCACCTGCCGCGGATTGAGCAACCGCTGCTCAGGACCGCGGCCGGCGGCCGGGCGCAGGCTGCGGCCATGACCACCTCCACCCCCATCACCATCGCTTCCCCGACGCCTTCCCCGACCCACCCGTCCACCCTGCCCGCTCCCGCCCCGGTCGCCCTCGTCACCGGGGGCGGGCGGGGCATCGGCCGCCTGCTGGCGCAGGCGCTCGCCGGCTCCGGCACCGCCGTGGGCCTGGTGGCCCGATCCGGCGACGAGCTCGACCAGACCGTCGAGCTGATCGAGCGCGCCGGCGGGACCGCCGCCGCGGCCCGGGCCGACGTCACCGACGCGGCCGGGCTGGCCCGCGCCGTGGCCGGTCTCCGGTCGCGCCTCGGGCCCATGGACCTGCTCGTCAACAACGCCGGCGTCGTCGGGCCCATCGGGCCGCTGTGGGAGGCCGACCCCGACGCCTGGTGGACGACGATGGACGTCAACGTGCGGGGCATCGTCCTCGCCACCCGGCTGGTGCTGCCCGAGATGGTGGCCCGGCGCCGGGGCCGGATCGTCAACATGACCAGCCAGGCCGGCGTCCACCGCTGGCCGCTCGTGTCGGCCTACTCGGTGTCCAAGGCCGCCGTGGTCAAGCTCAGCGAGAACCTGGCCCACGAGACGGCCCGCCACGGCGTCAGCGTGTTCAGCGTGCACCCCGGCCTGCTGCCGGTGGGCATGTCGGAGGACTTCGTCGCCCGGGCCCCCGCCAGCGCCTACGAGGCGCAGGTGCGGGACTGGACCCGGGCCGAGCTGGCCGCCGGCCGCGGCGCCGACCCCGACGAGGCCGTGTCCCTGATCCTGCGCCTGGCCGCCGGCGACGGCGACGCGCTGTCCGGGCGGCACCTGTCCGTGCACGACGACCTCGACACCGTCCTGGCCCACCTCCGCGAGGTGGAGGCCTGCGACCTCTACCTGCTGCGGCCCGATCGCCTGCGGGCCCGGGTCTCGGCCCGCCGGACCACCAGCGGCCCGGCGTACTTCCGGGGCCGGCCCGCTGCCATGTGGCGGGACGCTTTGGGCAGCCGATGACGAGGATGCGTCGCCCCCCGACCCCCGCTCGTCTCGAGGGCCAACTACCGTCGTGCGCGTCGGTAGGCGGACTGGGGGAGGAACAATGCGCCGGAACGGCTTCCGGGTGGCAGCGATCTGTGCGGTGGCAGTGGGGTTGGCCGGGTGCTTCTGGCCGTCGCCCGGAGCGGGCCCCGCTCGCGCGGCCCACAACTCGTTCGAGACCGAGATCAACGGCGGCACGGTCAACGGTCTCGTCCTGAAGTGGACCGCCACCGGTGACGGCGGGGCCATCACCGCGCCGGTGACCTCGCTGCGGGGAGTCCACGTCTCCGACCCCGTGGGCTTCTACGCGTTCTCGTTCGACACCGGAGCCCGGCTCTGGACGACCCCGGTGCCACCCAGCGCCCCCTTCGTGCTGGGGCCGGTGGTCGCCGACGGCGACCGGGTCGCGCTCGGCTTCGGCTTCGGCAACCTCGGCGGCCACTGGACGACGACCTTCGAGGACGCCGCCACCGGCGCCGATCTGGGCAGCAACGGCGCGGGCCAGGGCCTGGTCGACGGGCTCAGGGGCAACATCCTGCTCACCCGCAGCGTGGGCTTCGGGACGGGAACGCCGCTCTTCACCGCGATCCACGTGTCCGACTTCGCGTCCCCGGCCAACAGCTGGACGTCGACCATCGACTTCTCCAACGGCGGCTCGACCCGGGCGTTGACGCTGGGCAGCACCCGCATCTACCAGGCCGGGCGGGGGATCCCGACGCCGACAGGGTCCACCAATGCGGTCAGGGCCTTCCTGGTGGCCACCCCGCCCGCCCAGTGCCCGCCGCCGGCTCCCGCCGGGTTCGGCTGCCCGGCGTGGGCCACGGACATCGCGGGCACGCTGGCGACGCCGCCGGTCATCAACGACGACGAGACGGTGGTCTACACCGGGACCGATACCGGCGTGGTCTACGCCCTGGACGCGGCGACCGGTGCCATCCTCTGGACGTCCAACAACGCGGCTCCGGGCCAGGTCACCGACACCCCGGCGCTGGCGCACGGGTCGCTGTTCGTCCCGACGACCAACGGGCTGGTCGTGCTGGACGCCGCCACCGGCGCACTCAAGTGGGCGGCCGGCGCGGGGTCCGTCCGGATCCAGCCCGCGGTGGCGGGCGGTGCCGTGTTCACCGGCGCGGAGGACGGCAGGGTCATGGCCTTCGACGCCTTCGGCTGCGGCCAGCCCTTCTGCCCGCCCCTGTGGAACGTCGACACCGGTGACGCCGCCATCACCGGTGCGCCGGCCGTCAACCAGGGCCGGCTCTACGTCGGGACGGCCGACGGCCGCCTGCTGGCGTACGGCCTCCCGACCGGTCCGCCTACGACGGTCACAGTGCCTCCCCGGGGTGGCTGATGGTTGGCTGCTCATATGTACGTATGTATGATTCCGCTTGGTGGTTGACCGACCGAGCACACGCGACCAGCTGATCCTCGCGACGCGGGAGGCGATCCGCGACGTCGGCATGCCGGCCGCGACCGCCCGTGAGATCGTCGGGCGGGCGCACGCCAACCTGGCCGCGATCCCGTACTACTTCGGGACCAAGGACGCCCTGGTCACCGAGGCGCTCGTGACCGAGGCTCGCGAGCTGCTGGGCCCGGTGCTCACGCTGCTGGCGGGCACCGGCCCGGCGGCGGAGCGGGCGGCCGAGGCGGTGGCGCTGCTGAACGAGCTGTTCGAGGCCAGCCGGCCCCAGGTGCCGGTCTACCTCGCCGCCCTGGCCGCCGCCCCCCACACCCCGGGCATCCGCAGCGCGCTGGGCTCGCTCTGGGCCGATCTCCGGGCCGGCCTCGCCGAGGATGTCGCTCGCGAGGTCGAGGCCGGGCGCCTGCCCGGGTGGGTGGCGCCCGAGGCCATGGCGGCGGCCATCCTGAGCCTCGTCAACGGGGTCGTGGTCGCTTCGGTGCTCGACCCCGACGGCCCGGATCACCGGGAGGTCGCGGCCCAGTTCCTCGCCCTGCTGCTGGCGGCCGGAGGCCAGGGATGATCGCCCTGATCCTCCTGCTGGTCGGCGTAGCGCTGATGAGCTACGCCGCGGTGCTGGGCGTCCGGGCCACGGCCCACCGGCGCCGGCCGTGGTCCGGCCGGACGACGAGCGCTCTGGCCTGGGCGGCCGTCGCGTGGACGGTGGCCGTGGCGCTCGTGCTGCTGGTGGCGCCCATGGGCACGAGCGTGAGCGTCGCCTCGAACGGCTCGGAGACGGTGACGACCACATCGCACCCGACCCTGCTGGAGACCGAGGGGGCCAGTGTGGTCGCCATCCTGGCGGTGCCCGTGGTGGTCGCCCTGGCCGGGGCCGTCGGCCGCGGCTCCACTGCCCGGCGGCGCCGCATCGTCGCGGGGTCCGTGCTGACCGGCGCCTGCGTGCTGGGCGCCATGTCCATCGGGTTCTTCTTCGTGCCGGCCGCGGTCGTGCTGCTGACCGCCGGGCTCAAAGCAACGACTTGAGCAGCTCCCGGGTGCGGACCCGGGTGTCGTCGTCGAGCGCGAACTCGACCGGCGTGAAGTCGGTGGTGCCGGCGTCGGCGAAGGACTGGATCCCGGCGCGCACGGTCTCCTCGTCGCCCACGAGCGACACGCCCGCCGGGCCGTCGACGCCCTCGACGTCCATCACGCCCCGGTAGCTGGGCAGGTCGTTGTAGCCGGCGAGGAACGCGGCGATGATGCCCCGCACCTCGTCGGGACTGTCCGTGACGCACACCGGGACGCTGGCCACGATGCGGCCCGGCTCCCGGCCCGCTTCCGCCGCGGCGTCGGCCATGGCCGGCACGATGAGCGTCTCGATCGTGCGCGGCCCGCTCAGCCACAGGATGTTCCCGTCGGCCGTCCCCCCGGCGAGGCGGAGCATCCGCGGCCCCATGGCCGCCAGCAGGACCGAGGGCGCAGCCACCTCGGGCGGGCCTCCCGTGGCCTCGACGAAGGCCGACCAGATCTCCCCGGTCGCGTCGACCGAACGGTCCCGCATCGCCGGCAGCAGCACGGCCAGGTACTCCTCCATGTGCTGGGCCGGGTGGGCGAACGGGATGCGCAGCCGCTCCTCGATCACCGCCTTGTGCGCCAGGCCGATCCCCAGCGCCAGCCGGCCGCCGCACATGTCCGACACCGTCAGCGCCTGGGCGGCCAGCATCAACGGGTGGCGCAGCCAGGTGGCGATCACCGCCGTGCCCAGCTCGATGGCCGACGTCTCCCGTCCCACCGCGCCGAGCACCGTGAGCGCGTCGGGCACCTCCAGCTGCGCCACCCAGTAGGACGCGAAGCCGTCGCGCTCCGCCTCGACCGCATGGTCGACGATCTCGGAGACGGGACGGTTCAGGGCGATGAGACTCGATCCGTTGATGCCTATCCGCATCCCACGATCATGCCGCGCTACAACGGCGCAGGCAGGGAAAGGAGCGGGATCGGTGGAACCGGGCGAGTTCAGAGGCACGATCGGGCGCTACCACTGGGAGTCGGAGGCCCACTGGCCGCCCGAGCCCGCGCCGCCGCCGGGCGCGCCCAACGTGCTGCTCGTGGTGCTCGACGACGTGGGGTTCGCGCAGCTGGGCTGCTTCGGCTCGGACATCGCCACGCCCACGATCGACGGCCTGGCCGCGTCCGGGCTGCGCTACGCCAACTTCCACACCACCGGCCTGTGCAGCCCGACCCGGGCGTGCGTGCTGACGGGTCGCAACCACCACTCCTGCGGCATGGGCCGCATCGTCGACCTGGCCTCGGGGTTCCCCGGCTACGACGCCCGGATCCCGCGCTCGTGCGGCCTGCTCCCGGCCATGCTGACGCCGCACGGCTACGCGGCCTACGCGGTGGGGAAGTGGCACCTCACACCGGAGGAGGAAGAGCACCTGGGCGCCCGCCGGGACCGCTGGCCGCTGGGGCGGGGCTTCGAGCGGTTCTACGGCTTCTTCGGCGGCGAGACCCACCAGTACGTGCCCGCGCTGGTCCACGACAACCACATGGTCGAGCCCCCGGCCGGCTACGAGGAGGGCTACCACCTGACCGAGGACCTGGCGTCGCGGGCGATCGAGTTCCTCGACGACCTGCGCCACGTCGACGTGGACAAGCCGTGGCTCCTCTACTTCGCCCCGGGCGCCTGCCACTCGCCCCACCAGGCCCCGCCGGACTGGATCGTCCGCTACCGGGGCCACTTCGACGCCGGCTGGGACCGCTGGCGGGACGAGACCCTCCGGCGCCAGATCGAGGGCGGGGTCCTGCCCGCCCACACGGAGCTGTCGCCCCGCCCGGACTGGGTCCCCGCGTGGGCGTCGCTGGACGAGGCCGAGCGGCGGGTCTACGCCCGCTACATGGAGGCCTTCGCCGGCTACCTGTCCCACGCCGACGCCCAGATCGGCCGGCTGATCCGCTGGCTGGAGGCGCAAGGCGAGCTCGACCGGACGCTGGTGCTGGTGCTGTCGGACAACGGGGCGTCGTCGGAGGGCGGGCCCCGGGGATCGCTGAACGACGGCCGGGCCTGGAACGTCCTGACCACCACGGTCGAGGAGGCCGACGCCCGCCTGGACGAGATCGGCGGCCCCCGCATCCACAACAACTACCCGTGGGGCTGGACCGTCGCGGGCAACACCCCGTTCCGGCGCTGGAAGCGCGAGACGCACGAGGGCGGGGTCGCCGATCCGCTGGTGGTCTCCTGGCCCGGCGGCATCGGGGCCCGGGGCGAGGTCCGCCGCCAGTACGTGCACGCCATCGACCTGGCGCCGACCATCCTCGACGTGATCGGCATCGAGCCGCCGGCGAGCGTCGACGGGGTCGAGCAGCGGCCGCTGGAGGGGGTCAGCTTCGCCCCCAGCTTCGACGGGCCCGAGGCTCCCGAGCGCCACACGACCCAGTACTACGAGATGTTCGGCTGCCGGGCGCTCTACCACGAGGGCTGGAAGGCGGTCGTCTACCACCCGATCCAGGTCGACGAGCCCGGCCTCGCGGCCGTCGACTGGGAGCTCTACGACCTGGGGACCGACCCGTCGGAGTGCCACGACCTGGCCGCGGCGCAGCCCGAGCGCCTGGCGGCCATGGTCGAGCGGTGGTGGGTCGAGGCCGGTCGCCATCAGGTCCTCCCGCTCGACAACCGGCCGTTCTCCGAGCTCGTGTTCGACCGCCCTTCACCGGTCGGGCACCGCCGGCGCTACGTCTACCGGCCGGACCGGGCCCCGGTGCCCGAGAGCGCGGCGGTGAACGTCAAGAACCGCCGTCACGCCATCACCGCGTACGTCGAGGTGGAGGGGCCGGGCCCGCACGAGGGCGTGCTCGCGGTCCAGGGATCGGTGCTGGGCGGCTGGTCGTTCCACCTCCTCGGCGACGGCCGGCTCTGCTACGTCCACAACCTGTCCGGCTGGCGCGAGTACCGCGTCGAAGGCCCCGTCGGCGACCGCTTGGGGCCGGGGCCGCACACGCTGCGCTTCGAGTTCACGCCCGCCCACGACGGGGCACCGCATCGGGGAGTGGTGCTGGTCGACGGCGAGCCGGTCGGCGCCGCGGACATCAAGCGGGTGACGTGGAGCCGGTTCTCCATCACCGGCGCCGGGCTCACCGCCGGGTGGGCCCGGGACTTCTCGCCCGCGGACCGCGACTACCGGGGCCCGTTCCGCTTCACCGGCCGGCTCGACCGGGTCGAGATCGACGTGGACGGCGACCCGTTCCTCGACCCCGAGGCCGAGGTGGCGGACCTGCTCGCCTCGGAGTGATCAGACGGGCATGCCGTGATGGGGCGGGACCTCGCGGCGGCCGATGGCGTCGGCGCGGCGGTGGAGGAGGTTGACGGTCCGGTCGAGGTCCCGGGCGATGACGTAGCGCCGGGACGCGGCCTCACTGACGGCGAAGTCGCCCAGCTCGTCGAGGTCGGCCTCGGTCACGTCGCGGCCGGCGTCCGCCAGCATCGCCTTCATCTCGTCGAAGGTCATGCTGCGGCGCCCGGTGGCCTCGCCGCGCCGGGCGAGATCGGCAGGCCGGTTGCGGGCCGCGGTGAACAGCCCGGTGCGCAGCAGGCCGCCCGACGGGTAGAAGACCGAGGCCCGCAGCGCGGTGCCTTCGGACACGAGGTTGTGGTGCAGCGCCTCGGTGAAGCA